>Ga0302319_10012934_pt1 | contig 15687 bp, 5 predicted proteins | sample Bog_T0_2_FD_203319 | JGI IMG/M metagenome (GOLD analysis project Ga0302319, IMG submission 203319) | Peat permafrost microbial communities from Stordalen Mire near Abisko, Sweden - Bog_T0_2 | ecosystem: Environmental > Terrestrial > Soil > Wetlands > Peat | place: Sweden: Abisko, Stordalen Mire...
CGAGCCGCTCGATCGCGTGGCGATCGAGAAGCCGCGCCTGTCGAGCACCTACGGCGCCGACGGCCGGATCACCCACGCAGGGCTCGAGCTGTGGGAGAGCGAGGAATCCGAGCTGCCGCTGCGGATCGGCGGCGAGGCACTGGCCGCCGGCGATCTGGCCGGGCCCGGCGGGGTGCCCGTGGCGGTCACCTTCGTCGCCTGGCACCACGACTCCCGCCACGGCCTCGGCAGCTACACGATCACTCGCGGCGGCTAGCCAAACGCGGTGCCCCCGCGGTCAGTTGGGCGTGCCGAGGCGGTCCCACAGGTACAGCTCGATACATTCGTTGGCGAGCTCCGTCGCGCGCTCGCGCGAAAGGTGCGGCAGAACCTTGGCGAGCGCCTGCTCCTCGGTCACGCCGGCGTCGAAGGCATCCTCGCCGCCGAGGCCGGCGGCGACCTTCAGCGCCTCGCGGCGGTACTCGCCGAGCGAGGGGTAGATCGAGAGCAGGAAGTCGGTGTTGGCGATTGGCTGCCCGACCGTCTCGAGCGAGGCGTGCCAGGCGGCGAGCATCGACAGATCCTCGGCATCCAGGTCGGCGACGGCACGCTCGTAGTGGATCGCGAGCTCGGGCTCGGGAATCTCGTCCACCCACGCATGCATGACCTCGCCGACGAGCTGGCGCCGCGCCTCGCGGCCCATCGACTCGGCGATCACGCGGATCGCGTCATGCGGTTCGATGAAGCAGAGCGGCAAACTCCTGACTCCTGTCGTGGCGGGCTACGACACCATGCAGAGTAGGGCGCGCAGTGGACGTCATCGCCGCCGCGGCGGGCGCCGTCAGCGCGCCGGCGCTGGCAGGCTCGCGAGGTGGCGCTCGACCTGCTCCGCGCATTTGCGGCCCTCGTTGATCGCCCACACGATCAGCGACTGGCCGCGCCGAGCATCGCCGGCCACGAACACCCCGTCGGCGGAGGTGGCGTACTGGGGCGCGTCCACGTTGCCGCGCGCGTCGAGCGCCGCTCCGAGCGCCTCCACGATGCCGCCGTGCTCGGGGTGCACGAAGCCCATCGCCAGCAGCACGAGGTCGGCCGCCAGCTCGTGCTCGGTTCCCGCGACCGGCGCAAACGGCGGCGCCGCCTGGGCCTGCGCGACGTGCAGCGACTGGACGCGACCGTCACCACTGATCCGCGTCGTCACGATCGAGAAGTCAAGCTCGCCGCGCCCCGCCGCCTGCGCCTCCTTCATCGCGTAAGAGAGGCGCATCTTGTTCGGCCAGCGCGGCCATGGCGTGCGATCGTCGGGGCGCGTGGGCGGCGGCTCCGGCACCAGCTCGAGCTGGACCACCGAGCGCGCGCCCTCGCGTGTCGCCTGGCCGACGCAGTCGGCGCCGGTGTCGCCGCCGCCGATCACGACGACGTCCTTGCCCGCCGCGCTGATCGTGCCCGCAGCCGGCGCCGGCACGGCCGGTGGCGGCCCGAACTCGGCGGCCGCCCAGCGGTTGCGCGCATACAGGTACTCCATCGCGAAATGCGTGCCCGGCAGCTCGCGCCCGGCCACCTCCAGGTCGCGGGGGACGCGCGAGCCGATCGCGAGCACGATCGCGTCGAACTCCGCGCGCAGCTCCTGCGCACCGACGTCGGTGCCGACGTCGGTGCCGAGCCGCAGCTCGACGCCCTCGGCCACCAGCTGCGCGACGCGCCGCTCCACGACCCACTTCTCGATCTTGAAGTCGGGCACGCCGAAGCGAACCAAGCCGCCCGCCGCCTCGTCGCGCTCGAACAGGACGACGCCGTGGCCGGCGCGGCGCAGCTGCTGGGCGGCAGCCATCCCTGCCGGCCCTGAGCCGACGACCGCCACGCGGCGGCCGCTCTCGCGGTCCGGCGGGACGGGCACGACCCAGCCCTCGTCGAACGCGCGGTCGATGATCGCGTTCTCGATCTGCTTGATCGTCACGGCGTTGCCCTCGTTGATCTCGAGCACGCACGCCGCCTCGCAGGGCGCCGGGCACAACCGCCCGGTGAACTCCGGGAAGTTGTTGGTGTAGTGCAACTGGCGGATCGCGTCGTGCCAGCGATCTTGGAAGACGAGGTCGTTCCAGTCGGGGATCAGGTTGCCCAGCGGGCAGCCGCTGTGGCAGAACGGCACGCCGCAGTCCATGCAGCGCGCCCCCTGGTCGCGCAGCTCGGCGACCGGCCGGGTGCGCGTGAACTCGCGGTAGTCGCCGATCCGCTCCAGCGCGTCGCGCTCCGGGATCGGCGAGCGGCCGACCCTTACAAACCCCCGCAGCTCGCCCATCAGCCCAGCACGCCGAGAGTAACCAGTCGGGCGCGAGGACGCCTCGCGTCAAACCACGCGCGGGCCATCAGCGCGCCTGCGCCAGCTCGCCGGCGAGTGCTGCCTGCTCATCGAGCACGCGGCGGAAATCGTCTGGCATCACCTTCACGAAGCGCTCGAGGGTGGCGTCCCAGTCGCCCAGCAGCCGCTCGGCGAGCGTCGATCCGGTTCGCCGGGCGTGCTCGCAGACCAATTCCCGCAGCTCGTCCGCGTCGGCCTCGCCGATCTGCTCAAACGACACGCTTGAGCGGTTGCAGCGGCGCTCCGCGAACTCCCCGAACTCGTCGTAAACGTAGGCGACGCCGCCGCTCATGCCCGCGGCGAAGTTGCGCCCGGTCGGCCCGAGCACCACGACGCGCCCGCCGGTCATGTACTCGCAGCCGTGATCGCCGACGCCCTCGACGACCGCGCAGGCGCCGGAGTTGCGCACCGCGAAGCGCTCGCCGGAGAGGCCGCGGAAGAAGGCTCGGCCGCTCGTGGCGCCGTAGAGCACGGTGTTGCCGATGATCACGTTGTCCTCGGCCACGTAGGCGGCGTCAAGCGGCGGGCGCACGACGAGAACCCCGCCCGAGAGGCCCTTGCCGGTGTAGTCGTTGGCGACACCGTCGAGAGTGAACGTCACGCCGGGCGCCAGCCAGGCGCCGAAGCTCTGACCCGCCGCGCCGGCGAACTGGATGTTGATCGAGTCCTCCGGCAAGCCCGCGGCGCCGTGGCGGCGCGCTATCTCGCCCGACAGCAGACCGCCGACACAGCGATTGGTATTGAGCAGGGGCCGCGCCAGCTCGACGCGCCCGCCTGCTTCGAGCGCCTCCTTGGAATGCTCGATCAGGTTCCAGTCCAGCGCGTCGCAGAGCACCGGCTCCTGATCGCGGATGCGCCGGCGTGGCGCACCCGGGGCCAGCGTCGGCACCGCCAGCAGGCCCGAGAGGTCGATGCCGTGCGCCTTCCAGTGACCGATCACCTTCGAGCTGTCGAGCAGGTCGGCGCGGCCGATCAGCTCATCCATGGTGCGCAGCCCGAGGCCCGCGAGGATGCGCCGCACATCCTCGGCGACGAAGTGGAAGTAGTTGATCACGTGCTCCGGCGTGCCGGCGAAGCGCTTGCGCAACTCGGGATCCTGGGTGGCGATCCCGACCGGGCAGGTGTTGAGGTGGCAGGCGCGCATCATGATGCAGCCGCTGGCGATCAGCGGGGCGGTCGCGAAGCCCATTTCGTCGGCGCCCAGCATCGCGGCGATCGCGACGTCGCGCCCGGTCTTCAGCTGCCCGTCGACCTGCACCCAGATGCGCGAGCGCAGGTCGTTGCGCAGCAGCGTCTGCTGGGTCTCGGCGAGGCCGATCTCCCACGGAATGCCGCTGCCGAAGATCGAGGACAGCGGCGATGCGCCGGTGCCGCCGTCGTGACCGGAGATCAGCACGTGGTCGCTGTTGGCCTTCGCCACGCCGGCCGCGACGGTGCCGACGCCGACCTCGGCGACCAGCTTGACCGAGATCCGCGCCGTCGGGTTTGCGCAACGCAGGTCGTAGATCAGCTGCTTGAGGTCCTCGATCGAGTAGATGTCGTGGTGCGGCGGCGGTGAGATCAGGGCGACGCCGGGGGTCGAGTGGCGGATCTTGCCGATGTAGGCGTCGACCTTGCGGCCGGGCAGCTGGCCGCCCTCGCCGGGTTTGGCTCCCTGCGCCATCTTGATCTGCAGCTCATCGGCGTTGACGAGGTACTCGATCGTCACCCCGAAGCGCCCGGAGGCGACCTGCTTGATCGCCGAGCGGCGCTTGTCGGTGTAGCGGACCGGATCCTCGCCGCCCTCGCCCGTGTTGGACTTGCCGCCGATCTCGTTCATCGCCAGCGCCAGGTTCTCGTGCGCCTCGCGCGAAAGCGAGCCGAGGCTCATCGCGCCGGTCACGAAGCGCTTGACGATCGCCGTCCACGGCTCGACCTCCTCGAGCGCGATCGGTGTCTGGTCGCCGCGGATCTCGAGCAGCCCGCGCAGCGTCGCGCGCCGCGTCGAATGCTCGTCGCAGGCGCGCGCGAACTCGACGTAGGCCTCCTCGCCGCCGCTGCGCACAGCATGCTGGAGCAGCGCGATGGTGTCCGGGTTCCACATGTGCTGCTCGCCGTCACGCCGCCAGGCGTAGACCCCGCCGACCGGCAGCAGGTCGCTTTGCGCGTACGGGAAGCCGCGCGCATGGCGCGTCAGCGTCTCCTCCGCCAGCACGTCGATCGAGATGCCCCCGATCCGCGAGGCGGTGCCGCTGAAGTGGCGGTCGACCAGGGAGCGGGAGAGGCCGACCGCCTCGAAGATCTGCGCTCCGCAGTAGGACTGGATCGTCGAGATTCCCATCTTCGAGATCGTCTTCAGCAAGCCCTTGCCGATCGCCTTGCGCACTGCGATCTCCGCCTCGTCGCGGTCGAGCGCGTGGCCGTCGGCGTCGACCAGCACGCCCTCGTCCACCGCCTCGCCAACCGTCTCGAACATCATCCACGGGTTCACGACGCTCGCGCCGTAGCCGACGAGCGTCGCGATGTGGTGCACCTGGCGCGCCTCCCCGGTCTCGATCACGAGCCCCGTGCGCAGCCGGGTGCCCTCGCGCACGAGGTCGTGGTGAACGGCGGAGACCGCCAGCAGCGACGGGATCGGCGCGCGGTCGGGACCGGTCGCGCGGTCGGAGAGGATGATGATGTTCTGGCCGCATGACACGGCGTCGCGCGCCTCGTCGCAGACCCGCGTCAGCGCTGCCTCCATGCCGTCGGGACCCTCGGCGACCGCCCAGGTGATGTCGATCGTGCGCGGCTTGAACACGTCGTGGGTGACGGTGCGCAGCGTTTCGAGCTCGTGGTTGCGCAGGATCGGCTGGTCGAGCACGAGCTGATGCGCATGGCTGGGACTCTCCTCGAGCAGGTTGCCCTCGGCGCCCAGGCCCGCGCCGATGCTCATCACGATGCTCTCGCGGATCGGATCGATCGGCGGGTTGGTGACCTGGGCGAAGAGCTGCTTGAAGTAGTTGAACAGGGTCGGCGTGGCGTCCGATAGCACGGCCAGTGAGATGTCCGCGCCCATCGAGCCGACCGGCTCCTCGGCGGCGAGCACCATCGTCGGCAGCGTCACGCCCACGTCTTCGCGCGAGTAGCCGAAGGCGAGCTGCAGCGAGCGCAGCGGATGCTCGAGCGCCGGCGGTTCGCGCAGCGGGATCTGGTCGAAGTGGACGGTGTGCTCGTCAAACCACGCGCCGTAGGGGCGCTGCGTGGCGACCTGGTGCTTGATCTCGGCGTCGGGCACGATCCGCCCGGCCTGCAGGTCGATCAGGAAGAGCTTGCCGGGCGCGAGGCGTCCGAGCCGCTTGACGCGCGAGGCTGGGATCGGCAGGATGCCCGCCTCGGAGCCGAGGATCACCAAGCCGTCGGTCGTCTCCATCCAGCGACCGGGGCGCAGGCCGTTGCGGTCAAGCGTCGCGCCGATCGTGCGTCCGTCGGTGAACGCGACCGCCGCCGGGCCGTCCCAGGGCTCCATGAAGCAGGCGTGGAAGGCGTAGAAGCCGCCCAGCTCGGGAGGCAGCTCGCCGTCGCGGTCCTGGTAGGCCTCGGGGATCATCATCATCACCGCGTGCGGCAGTGAGCGCCCGGCGAGCGTGAGCAGCTCCAGCACATTGTCGAAGGTCGCCGAGTCCGAGCCGCCGGGGCGCACGACCGGCAGGACCTTGGCGAGGTCCTCGCCGAACAGCTCGCTGGCCATCTGGCTCTCGCGGGCCCGCATCCAGTTGACGTTGCCCTGCAGCGTGTTGATCTCGCCGTTGTGGGCGATCATCCGGTAGGGGTGGGCCAGCTCCCAGCTCGGAAAGGTGTTGGTCGAGAAGCGCGAGTGGACCAGAGCGAACGCTGACGCCATCCGCTCATCCGCGAGGTCGGGGTAGAAGTAGGCCAGCTGGTAGCTGATCAGCATGCCCTTGTAGACGATCGTGCGCGAGGACAGGCTGGCGATGTACATGCTGCTCTCGAAAGCCTTCTCCGCGACGCGGCGGATCACGTACAGCTTGCGCTCGAAGGCGTCCTGGTCCTCATCGTGCGCCGGTCCGGCGCCGATGAAGAGCTGGCGGATCGTCGGCTGCGAGGCACGGGCGGTCGGGCCGATGCGGCTGTCGTCGGTCGGGACGTCGCGCCAGCCGAGGACGAGTTGGCCCTCCTCCTCGACGGTCGCCTCGAGCAGCGCGCACAGCTCGGCGGTCGCGACGGGGTCGGTCGGCATGAAGCACATCGCGACGCCGTAGCGCCCGCGCGGGGGGAGCTCGAAACCGGCGACCGCGCGCATGAACTCATCCGGCATCGCCAGAAGCAGGCCGGCGCCATCGCCGGTGTCGGGGTCGGCGCCGGCGGCGCCGCGGTGCTCGAGGTTCGTGACCGCCTCGATGCCCAGCCTGACCACCTCGTGCGTCGCGCTGTTATCGAGACGCGCGACGACGGCGACACCGCAGGCGTCGTGCTCGTAGCGGGGGTCGTACAGGCCGTCGGCCTGCTGGGGCTGGCGAATGCTGGTCATCGTATGAGTGATCCCGACCGGCGCTTCCCCCGCGGGACGGGGGTTGCGGGCACCTGAGGCGGACGAATCCTAGCATTCAAGGCCGGGGCAATCGAGCCCTCCGGACGGCTCGCGCAGCGTCATCGCTTCGGCGTGTGAGCAGAGCCGGGCGCGGCCGGGGCAGGTGCCGCAACGCGCCACGTTGGGATCGGCGGAGACCTCGAAACGCCCTTGTCGCAGCGGCTCGAGGCGCGCCGTGAGCTCGGCCGCAAGGCGCTCGTGATCGGCCGCACCGTAGCGCGTCGTGAGCAGCACCTCCGGATGCCGCAGGAAGCAGTGCGCCACCTCCACGAACGGGGCGCCGGAGGCGAGTCCGGCGAGCGCGTAGACGAGCCGCTGCAGCGAGTAGTCGCGCTCGAGCGCCGCCGCGAGCGCAGCGGCGCTGGCGACGTGGTCGCTCTTGAAGTCGACGATCAGCAGACAGCCGTCGTGCTCGCTCGCCGCGACGTCGAGAAACCCGCGCAGCAGCTCCGCGCCACCGAGCAAGAACGCGAAGGCCTCCTCGCGGCGAACCTCGCGCGCGGCGGCGACGCGCGCGCACAATGGACTGCGGGCGAACGCCCCCGCGAGCTGCGCGAGCGCCGCAAGGTCCTCGCGAGAGCCGAGCGTGACGCCGGCGAGCCCGGCGGCGTCGGCCACCTCGCGCTCGCCGGGGGTGCGTGGCGCCGCGAAGTCGAACCGTTCGAGCAGCGCATGCACGACAATGCCGCGCCCCGCCGCGCCCTCCCCCGCCCCGCTCGGGCCCTCCGCGTCGGGCATCCCGATCACCCGCTGTAGGTGGTAGCGGTAGGCGCAGCGCTCGTAGTCGGCGATCGCGGTGTAGGACAGCGTCGTCGCCGGCGCCGCCGCGGCGGGCGCCCCGGCGGGGGCGCCCGGCGGGAGCGCATCAGGCGCCGGCTGCGCCGGCGCCTCGCCCGCGCCCGGCGGGAGCTCCCCGGGCCACAGCAGCTCGGGCCCGAGCTCCGCCGTGCAGAGCGTGAGCGCCACCGCGACATCGCCAGCGCCCGCCACCTCGCTGACACTGCCGCCGGCCGCCGCCAGCGCGGCGAGCCCGGGCACGAGCGCCGGCCCGAGCCACGCCATAGCGGTCGAGGCCTCCGACGGCCATTTCGAGAAGCGGGCAGCGCCGCTGAGGATCAGCCGCTCGCGCGCTCGCGTCATCGCGACGTAGATCACCCGCTGTTCCTCGGCGGCCGAGGCTGCGAGGCGGTCCGCGAGCAGGCCGCGATAGTCGAGCGTGTCGATCGAGCGGCGCTCGAGTGTCGGCAGGCGCAGGCCGATCCGCCCGCCGCCAACCAGCAGCGCCGGCGCATGGCCGTCGGGCAACTGGTGGCCGAGATCGGCGAGGCAGACGACCGGGAACTCGAGTCCCTTGGCGCTGTGGATCGTCATCAGCGCGATCGCGCCGGTGCCCTCCGCCGCGGGCGGCGCCTCGGTCTCGCGCAGCGAGCCGACGCGGCCGAGCGCGAGCGCCTGCGCGAAGTGCCGCAGGTCGCGACCCTCGCGGCGCTCGAACTCGCGCGCGAGGCGCTCGAGCTTGCGCACGTTGGCCATCCGCCGCTCCGGCGAGTGCAGGGCGCAGAGGTGGCGGTCATAGCCGTTCTCGGCCACCGCGGCGGCCACGATCTCGCCCAGCCCGCGGTCGGCGCCACGGCGGCGCGCAACAGCGAAGCGCTCCGCGAACGCCGCGGCGCGCGCGTCGGGAGGCTCGGCGCGCAGCACGTCCCAGACCCCGGTGGCGCGCTCGCGGGCGCGCAGCGCGAGTGCCACGAGCGCGTCGGAGGAGCAGCCGCACAGGGGCGAGGCGAGCACGCCGTAGAGCGCCGGCTCGTCGAGCGGGTTGGCCAGCGCGCGCAGGTAGGCGACGAGGTCGATGACCTCCGGGCGCGCGAAGAAGCCGCCGCCGGCGGTCGCGAGCGTGGCGAGCCCCAGATCGGCGAGCGCCGCCTCGTAGGTGCCGATCGCGCCGCCTGCGCGCAACAGCACGACGATGTCCTCCGGCCGTGCCTCGCCTGACGCCACAAGCCGCTCGATCCGCCGCGCGAGCAGACGCGCCTCGGCGCGCCGCCACAGCGGCGCCGGCGCCAGCTCGACGCCGAGCCGCTGCTCCTGCCCCTCCCAGCCGTCGAGGTCGGCGACGAGCAGCTCGACCGCCGGGCCGGTGTCCGGCGCCTCGCCGCCGCGCCCGGCGACCAGCGGCACGAACGAACCGCCAAAGCGCGGGCGGAAGACGCCGTTGACCGCGTCGAGCAGCGGCGGCCGCGAGCGGAAGTTGGCGGAGAGCACACTCGCAGCCCCGGCGCGCGAAAGCTCCGCGTGGCGGCCGCGGAAGAGTCCCACGTCGGCGTGGCGAAAGCCGTAGATCGACTGGAACTCGTCGCCGACGGTGAACAGGTTGTCGCGGTCGAGCACCCGCAGGAGCGCCATCTGGCGGGCGTTGGTGTCCTGCAGCTCATCGACCATCAGCAGCTCGAAGCGCGCCGACCACAGCGCGGCGATCTCCTCATGGCCGGCGAGCAGCGCGCCGGCCTCGAGTTCCAGGTCGTCATAGTCGACCGCGCCGGCGGCCCGCTTGAGCGCGTCGTAGCGCGCCGCGAAGGAGCGCAGCAGGCCGTCCAGCAGCCCCACCGCCGCGACCCCCAGCTGATCGGCGCAGGCCTCCTCGAAGGCCAGTCGCGCCGCCTCGTAGGCCCCGCATGCGGCGCTCCCCAGCGCGCGCGAACCGTTGCCCAGAGCGACGTCCGCGACGGCCGCTGGCCTCGCGGCCTGCTCATCGCCAAGGAGCGCGGCGCAGCGCCCGAGGCGATCGAGCGCGCGGTCGATCGTCACGCCCGGCGGCGCCCCGGCGAGCTCCGCGATCGCCGCCGCACAGGCGCGGCCCAGCGCCGCGGCCGCGCCGGCGCGGTCGTGGCGCGCCACAGGCTCAGCCAGCGCGGGCGAGCGCTCGCCGCGGCTGCGCAGCTCGTCGTAGACCGACTCCACCGCCGCTCGCAGACCGCCGACGCTGAACAGCGCTGCAAGCTCCAGCGCCTCGGGCTGATCGAGCCAGGCGCCCACGGCGGCGTCGAACGCCTGCGCCCGCAGCCGCTCCGCCTGGGTGTCGGCGAGCACGGCGAAGTCGCCGCTGCGCCCGGCGAGCACCGCGTGCGTGCGCAGGAGCCGCGCGCAGAAGCCGTGGAAGGTGGAGATGAAAGCGCCGGCGCTCTCGCGCGCCGCCTCGCGCCGGCCCGCGTCAACGAGGCGCCGGCGCACCCGCTCGCGCAGCTCGCCGGCGGCGCGGTCGGTGAAGGTGATCGCGAGGATCCGCCCGGGCGCCACCCCGTCCGCCGTCACCGCGAGCACGTAGCGCTCGACCAGCACGCTCGTCTTGCCGCTGCCGGCGTTGGCGGCGAGCGCGAGCGATCCCCGGCGGCGCTCGATCGCGTCGCGCTGCTCGGCGGTGAACGCCGTCGTGGCGCTCATCGCGCCTGCGCCCGGCAGATCGCCGGGAAGCGGCAGCACCCGTCGCGCGAGCAGGTGGAGGGGCGCGGCACCAGCGCCCCGGCTTCCATTTCGTCCGCCGCAGCAAGCGCCGCCCCAAGCTGCGTCTCGATCAGCTCACGCAGCTCCTCGGCGCTGCGTCGATCGGTGACGACCAGGCCCCCCGGCGGATCGACGCCTTCGCGCACGGCGCCGCGTGGGCGCAGATCGGCGGTGCGAGTCGGCTGGTAGAGCCCGCCGAGCGCCTCCAGCCCAAGCAGTTGCTCGACCGCCAGCATGTAGAGCGCCGGCTGCAGACGGCCCTTCTGGCCCCATTTCGCCGCCGGCTCGACGCCGCTCGCCGCCTTGTAGTCGACGACCAGGGCGCCGCCCGAGCCGTTGACGTCGATCCGGTCGATCCGCCCGCACAGCGCGAGCGCCCCGCCGGCCAGCGACGCCGCGGGCAGCTCCGCGTCGTCCAGGCCGAAGCCCAGCTCGAACGCGACCGGCTCGAGCGTGCCGGGTGCCGCACTGACGGCGGCCAGGTAGCGCGCCAGGTCGCTGCGCTGACGCGAGCGCTCGGCGCGGTCGACCGCGGCGTTGGCCGAGAGCGGCCGCTGCGAGGCGGCCATCGCTTCGTCCAGCAGCTCGAGCGCGAGCGGCAGGGCGGCGGCGTCCAGGCGCGCGCTGCCGCGCCGCTGCGCCAGCCCGGCGAACACCGCCGCGAGAACCTCGTGCGCGACCGAGCCGCGCACGAGCGGGACCTCCTCCGGGGCAAGCTCGCCCGGGCGCAGCGCCCGATCCACGAGCCAGCCGACCGGGCATGCCGTCCAGCTCTCGAGCGCGGAGGCGGAATGGGCGTCGTGCCCGCGCAGCTGCGCGAGCGCCGCGGGCGCCGCCAGCGGGCCGATGACCGGGCCGGCGCGCCGGGGCCCGCGCAGCAGGGGATCGAGCCGCGCGAGCGCGGGCGCCCCCACCGGCTCACTCGCCCAGCGCAGCGTCCCGGCGCCGCGCAGCGCGCGTGACCCCAGCAGGTCCTCGCTGAAGCAGTCCGCGAGGTCGTCGACGAACAGCGATCGCAGCGCCGGCTCGCCGTCGTCGGTCGCGTCGTGCCAGCTGACCCGCAGCCAGCGCGTCGGCCGCGAGCACAGCGCGTAGAAGAGGTAGCGCTCGGCGTCGAGGGGCTCCGCCGCAGACCCGAGCATCAAGCCGGACGCCTGCGCCAACTCGGCGCGCTCGGCGCTCGAAAGAAACGGCCGCTCGCGCGCGAGCGCCGGGAACGCGCCCTCCTGCATGCCGGCGATGAACAGCGCCCGCACGCGCCGCGCCCGCAACGCCAGCGCATCGCAGATCAGCACGGCCTGGCCCTCGCCGCTGACGCCAAGCTCAGCCACGACGTCCTCGAGCGCGGCGACGATCGCGGCCGGGCTCGGCGCGAGCGCCGCCTCGGCGCGCGCGAGTTCGCGCAGCTGCAAGAGCGTTCGCCGCCCGGCCGCGAGCACGGTCGCCGTCCAGGGGTCGATCAGCGCCGCCTCACGGCGCCACGGCGCCGAGAACAGCCCCTCGAGCTCGGCGTCGACGCGATCAAGCAGCGCCGGCCCGGGACGCTCGCCGGCCGCCGCCAGGCGCTCCAGCGCGTCGAGCGGCCAGTGCTCGCGCTCCCACAGCGCGCGCGCCGGCTCAAGCTCGACGATCCCGCCGGCCATCAGCGTCGCCTCGAAGCGATCGACGAAGGCGGTCTGCGTGACGACGGCGCTGCGCAGCCAGCGGACCAGCTGGGCGGCCCCGCCGCCCAGCAGGGCGGCGCGCAGCAGCGCGATCAGGCCGCCGCCGAGCGCGGTGTCGGCGAAGCGCTCGCGACGCGCAGCCACGTGGGGGATCCCGCAGGCGCGCAACAGCTCGGCGACCAGCGGGCCGACGCTCGACGCTCCGCGCGTGACGACGGCGATCTCGCCGGGCGCGCAGCCCGCGTGGCAGAGCGCCGCGATCTCTGCGGCGACCAGCTCGGCCTCGGCGCGCTCGTCGCCGCCCTCGAGCAGGGCCACGGCGTCGGAGCCGCCGGTGCCGCAGGCGGGGACGTCCTCGAACAGCGACCGCTCCAACCGGTACAGCGCCGCGTCCTCGTAGTAGGTGCCGACCGGGTCGAGCGCGATCACCTCCTGCGCGCCGGGCCGCAAGGTCTCGAGCGTCGCCGCGCGCCCGGCGAGCGCGACCCGCCCCGGCTCGCCCGGCAGCGAGATCGTGACCGCCGCGCCGACGCGGTGCGCGAGCGTCTCGACGGCGTCGAGCTGGACCTGATCGAGGTCGTCGAAGCCGTAACAGAAGACCGGCGTGGCGCCCCAGCGCTCGGGGGCCAGCCGCAGCGCGTCGAGCGCCAGCGTCGCGAGCAGCTCCTCGTCCAGGCGTCCCAGCCGCTCCAGTGCGCGGCGGTAGTCGCCGTAGAGGCCGGCCAGCTCCTCGCCGTAGCGTGCCCGCACGCTCCCGGCGGGCGCCCAGGCGCGAAGCGCCGCGTGCAGGCGGGCGGGGGTCACGCGCTCCGCCTCGAGCTCGGCGACGAAGCCGGCGAGCGCGGCGACGAAGCCGGGACCCCGGGCGGCCGCTGCGAGCACGTCGAGCGCCGAGCGCGAGGCGACGTCCGCGAGCACCCGCGCACGCGCGTCCGGCCCGATTGCCACCTGGGCGACGCCGGCGCGCCGCGCGATCTCGCGCAACAGGCCGCCGAAGGGTTCGACGCGCACCCCGAGCACCGCGCCCGCCGCGGCCAGCTCGCGGCGATAGTGCTCGACGTCGACCGCTCGCGGCACGACGAGAATCGCCCCGCGGGCAAGCGCCGCACGGTGGCGATCGAGCACGACCTGAGCCTTCGCCGAGTTGGCGGGCCCGGTGACGAGCGTCAGTCCCATTGCCTCCCATGGTGGCGGGGCGGGTAGACGACACAGCCCCGGTGCGGCTCGGAGCGGCACATGCGCCTCCGCGGGTTGGCGCACCCCATTCGGGGCACAGGCATGCACCCACCCGTAAAACGTCTAGGCGGCGTCCCGCTGATCCGTCGGCTCGACCTCGACCTCGGGCGGCTTGGCTCCCTCGCGCGCCCAGGGCTCGTCGAACTCGACGCGCCAGCGGCCTTCCTCGGTCTGCATCAGCGCGAGGCGGGCGCGGAAGGAGCGACCGCTGCGGCCGCGGAAGCCGGTCACGGGGCGCGCGGTGCGACCGGTGGTGATCAGCTCGCGGGCGACGGCCAGCGGCAGCTGCTTGCCGGCCTTGCCCTTCCAGATCACGAAGCCGCAGCCGGGATCCTCGCGCGCCCAGCACGAGTAGCCCTTGCGGTTCTCGACGATGTCGTGCCCGCAGACCGGGCAGGGGCCGAGGTTCGCGCGCGGGATGCGCACGTCCTTGAGCGTCTCGTCGAGCACCTCGACGGTCTCCTTGGCAAAGCCGGCGATGTCGCGCATGAACTCCTCGCGCGAGTCCTCGCCGCGCTCGATGCGCCCGAGGCGGTGCTCCCAGCTGCCGGTCAGATCGGGCGAGGTCAGCGCGTGCTCGCCGAGCAGGCGGATCACGTTCAGCCCCTTCTCGGTCGCAACCAGCGCGCGCCCGTCGCGCTCGACGTAGCCGACGTCGATCAGGCGCTCGATGATCGACGCCCGCGTTGCCGGCGTGCCGATGCCGGAGTCCTTCATCGCCTCGCGCAGTTCCTCGTCGTCGACGAGCTTGCCGGCCGTTTCCATCGCGCCGAGCAGCGAGGCGTCGGTGTAGCGGCGCGGCGGCTTGGTTTCCTTCGCGAGCGACTCGATCTCGAGCGTCTGTGAGGGCTCGCCCTGCTCGAGCCGCGGCAGCGCCTGGTCGTCGGCCTCGTCCTCGTCGGTCGTGCTCTCGGCGCCCGGCTCGGAGTCCTGCGCGCCGGCCATGTAGACCCCGCGCCAGCCGGGGACCAGCAGCACCTTGCCGCGAGTGCGGAACACGTGCTCGGCGACGGTCGTCTCGACGCGGGTGTTCTCGAGCACCGCCTCCGGGTGGAAGGCGGCCAGGAAGCGGCGCACGACCATGTCGTAGACCCGGCGGTCGTCGGTGTCCATCTTCTCGACCGGGTGCTCGGCGCGGGTCGGGATGATCGCGTGGTGATCGGTGACCTTGCTGTCGTCGATCACGCGCGCGAGCGGCAGCAGGTCAAGGCCGGTGACGTAGGCCGCGGCCTCCCGGTACTCGGGCCGGGCGCCGACCAGCTCCGCGGTCGGCTTGATCTCCGCCGCCATGTCGGTGGTCAGGAAGCGAGAGTTGGTGCGTGGATAGGTCAGCGCCTTGTGCTCCTCGTAGAGGCGCTGCGCGGCGCCCAGCGTGCGCCGGGCGGAGAAGCCGAATCGCGTGTTCGCGTCGCGCTGCAGGGAGGTCAGGTCGTAGAGCATCGGCGGCTTCTCGGTCACCTCGCGCTTCTCGACCTTGGTGATCTCGCCGGCCTGGTCGCGTACCGCGGCGACGATCTCAAGCGCCTGCGCCTCGGTCGCGAGGCGCGGCTTGGCGCCGGCGTGAAAGCGGCCACCGTAGCGGCGCAAGGAATCCTCGGACGGTTCGAAACGGGCGTCCACGAGCCAGTAGGGCTCTGGCACGAAGGCGCGGATCTCCTCCTCGCGCCGCGCGATGATCGCGAGCGTGGGTGTCTGCACGCGCCCGAGCGACACGGCGCCGTCGAACGACGAGCGCAGCCGGATCGTTGCCGCGCGGGTCGCGTTCATGCCGACGATCCAGTCAGCCTCGGAGCGCGAGCGCGCCGCCTGCTCGAGCTGCGCGAGCTCGGCCGACGGGCGCAGCGTCGCGAAGGCCTCGCGCATCGCCGCGGCGGTCATCGACGAAAGCCAGAGCCGGCGCACCGGCAGCTTCGATCCCGCCTTCTCATAGAGGTAGGCGAAGATCAGCTCGCCCTCGCGTCCGGCGTCGCAGGCGTTGATCACCTCGGTCACCTCGGCGCGGTGAAGCTGCGCCGTGACGACCGACATCTGCTTGCGCGAGCGCTCGTCGCGGACGACGAGCTTGAAGCGCTCGGGCACGATCGGGAGGTCCGCCATCCGCCAGCGCTTGAACTTGGGGTCGTACTCGTCGGGCTCCGCGAGTTGCACGAGGTGGCCGACCGCCCAGGTGATGATGTGCTCGGGGCCTTCGAGGTAGCCCTCGTGCTTGGCGAACGGGCCGGGTAGCACGCGCGCGAGGTCGCGTCCGACGGACGGCTTCTCGGCGATCACGAGGGTCTTGGGCTCTTCGGCCATGCGCTCGCAGCGTAGCGCCCCGAGCGCCGTCAGCTTGTGCAGCCCTGCGTCGATACCGGCGCGCCTGCGTGCGCAAGGTCGGC
>Ga0302319_10012938_pt1 | contig 15686 bp, 14 predicted proteins | sample Bog_T0_2_FD_203319 | JGI IMG/M metagenome (GOLD analysis project Ga0302319, IMG submission 203319) | Peat permafrost microbial communities from Stordalen Mire near Abisko, Sweden - Bog_T0_2 | ecosystem: Environmental > Terrestrial > Soil > Wetlands > Peat | place: Sweden: Abisko, Stordalen Mire...
GGTCACCTTGTTGATCGGGGAGCAGGCCACCTACAAAGGTCCGCAAAATGCCCATCACGTGCGAACCTTTTCCACGACAGCTGATCTGCGTGACCATTTTAAACGCCGGGCAAACAAAAAGGTGAACGCCATTTTCCACGCAGCGGCGGTCAGCGATTTTACCTTTGGAAAACTATTTACGCAGGATGACGCCGGCCAGCTGGCTCCCCTGCAACGGTCGAAAAAGATTTCCACGCGAAGCGGTTCGCTCTTTGCCGAACTGATCCCCACCCCCAAGATCATCGCCAGCCTGCGCACGTGGTATCCGGGCGCGGCAATCATCGGTTGGAAATATGAAGCCAACGGCAAACGGGCCAATGCTCTGGCTTCCGCCCAACGGCAGCTGGCGGACTGCCAGACCGACGCGTGCGTCGCCAACGGCCCGGCTTATGGTAAAGGTTTTGCTCTCGTCACCCCCGCCGGCCACACTCATTTTGACACCCGCCCGCAACTATTCCGCAAGCTGGCCAAATTCGCAAATCGAGCGCCATAAAAATCGAGGGATTCGGGGAAAGTTTGTCCGGCGCCCCGAAAAACGGGTCGCCTGCGAGCTCTTGAAGTTTAGCCGGAAAGACTTATAGTTTAAAGCGAAAGCCACTGAATCATTAACCACCCACGAAAAATGAAAATCAATCATAGCGCCCGGAAATTATTTTGCACGATCATCACGGCGGTTTTCCTTGGCATGGTTGCCCAGGCCGCGGACGTGGCGGGCACATGGACCTGGGTGATGCCAGGCCGGAACGGTGGATCCGATCGCACCAACACCCTCACGCTCAAAATTGAGGATTCCAAGCTAACCGGCAAAATCGCCGCTCCCGGGCCCGGCGGCCAAATTACCGAAACTTCCATAACGGATGGAAAAGTCGATGGCGACAAAGTCTCCTTCACGGTGGTACGCCAGTACAACGGGAATTCCAGGACAAACAGCTATACCGGCTCGGTTGCTGCCGACAAGATCACGGGCAAGATTGAATTCACCCGTCAGGGCGAGACGCAATCCCGCGATTGGGAGGCAAAACGATCCACGGAGACCAAATAATTCCTCACGGGATTTTGGCAAGCGGAGTTCCCCGTTTGCCAGATCTCTTCCGCTGGCAGCTACCGTTTAAAACACGCGTCCCGATTCATTGCGCGTAATAAACCAGACGAACGCCTTCCAGGGTGAGCGCGGGATTCACACTGGAAATTTCCGGCAGGCGGGCGGCGATCAAACTGGCATAGCCGCCCGTTGCCACCACCGGCAGTTTTTTGACTCCGAGTTCCCGCTTCAGTTCGACAATCAGCTCCCGGATCAGGCCGCGATAGCCCTGGACGGCGCCGATCAACATGGCCTCGCGCGTGCTCTTGCCGATGGTGGTTTTCACCTCCCGAATCTCAATCCGGGGGAGCAGGGCCGTCTTCTCATGCAGATAGTCGGTCATCGCGGATAAACCCGGGGTAATGATGCCACCGACATAATTTCCGCGGCCATCCACCACGTCAAACGTGACGGCGGTGCCGAAATCAACGACCACCACCGGCGCCCCGTAAATGTGCCAGGCGGCCACGGAATTGGCCAGCCGGTCCGCGCCAATCGTGGCGGGCCTCGGATAATCAATGCCGATCCCGCGAACGGTGCTGGCATTCAATTCAAACACCGGCAAGCCCCAGTTTTTGGCCATAACCTTGCCGACCTGCGGGGTCGCGCGCGGCACGACGCTGCACAAGGCCGCGCCATCAATCTTCCGGGCGCCAATGAATTGGGTGATATAGCCAGCCGCCTTGGAGCCCTGCCAGCTCAGCGTGGGCAGGTTCGTTTGTTTCATCACCCGGTTCTGGTCAGCCAGTCCGAGGTGGGTGTGGGTATTTCCAATGTCGAATATTAGAATCATTTTGCGAGAGCGACGTCACCGCCGATGATACGTTCCAGCAGCCCATGCTCGGTGCGCAAGAGCAGCGCTCCGTCATCATCGAGGGATTCAGCGCGGCCGGATATTCTCCGGCCGCCAATCTGAACGGTTACATTTTTGCCGATGGTGGAACAGCCCGCCTCCCATTCATCCGCAATGGCGGGAAATTTCCCGGCCGTGATCCGGGCATAATCCCGGTCCAGCTCGGTCAGCACTGCCGCGGCCATTTCAGCCCGCGACACCTCGTGGCCGCATTCGATTTTCAACGAAGTTGCCACCGACCGCAGCTCGGGGGCAAATTCCTGGGCTTCGAGGTTTATATCCAGTCCAATGCCCAGAATGACATGCCGGATGCGATCCAGTTCCGCGTGGAGCTCCGTCAAGATGCCAACGATCTTTTTCCCGCGAATGAGCAGGTCGTTCGGCCATTTGATTTCCGGCCGCAAACCGGTCACTTCATAAATGGCGCGCCCCAGCGCGGTAGCCGAAGCGATGGTGAATTGGGTGGCGGCCTGCGGCCGCAAATCGGGCCGCAGCAAAACGGAAAACCACAACCCCTTGTTTTTGGGCGAAGCCCACGCGCGTCCCAGCCGTCCCCGCCCTTTGGTCTGCGATTCCGCAAAGACCACCACCCCTTCCTTGACGCCGTCGCGGGCGAGTTTTTCCACCACGTCATTGGTGGAAGTGGTCTGCTCAAAAACCCGGATATCCCGTCCGATGATCGCGACATTCCCCAAGCGCGCCAGCAGGTCGTCCGCATGGAGCAAATCCGGGCAGCCGATGAGCCGGTAGCCCAGATGCGGTCCCGCTTCGATGTCGTAACCCACGCGGCGCAAATCTTCGATCCGCGCCCAAACCGCCGCCCGGCTGATCTTTAATTGTTCCGCCAGTTGCGCCCCCGATACGCCGTCCGAATGGGTGCGGAGCGCCAGCAGAATTTTCGCGTCGGTCGTCACAAGATAAAAATAAAAATGTCCGGGGTCGGCGCCCTTTTCAATCCGGCTCCTCAAAATCGAGCCCGATATCCACGGCGGGCGCGGAATGCGTGATGGCCCCCACCGAAATATAATCAACGCCCGTGCGGGCAATGGCGGCCACCGTTTTTAAGGTGACACCGCCGCTGGCTTCCGTGAGCGCGCGACCCGCCACCAGCTTCACCGCCTGACGCAGCTCAGCCAGACTCATGTTGTCGAGCAATAGGATGTCCGCTCCCGCGTCGGCCGCCTGCGCCACTTGCGAAAGATCGTCCGCCTCAATTTCAATTTTTAACCGGGGAAAGGCCCGGCGGGATTTTTGCACCGCCGCGGTAACCGCGTCCGGCTTCTCTCCGGCCAGCGCGGCCAAGTGGTTGTCCTTGATCAAAACCATGTCGAAAAGCCCGGCACGATGGTTCCGGCCACCGCCGCAAGTGACGGCATACTTTTCAAAACGACGCCACCCCGGCGTGGTTTTCCGCGTGTCCAAAATCGTCGCCGCCGTGCCCTTGACGGCCGCCACAAACGTCGCCGTGGCGGTTGCCACTCCGGAAAGCCGCTGCACAAAATTCAGCGCGACCCGCTCGGCGCCCAGGATGGCACGGGAAGATCCCGCGACTCGCAAAAGACCCGCCCCGGCCGGCAACTTTTCACCGTCGCCCGTGCGGTATTCAATTTTAATCTTGGGAGAAAGCCGGCGAAAGGCCGCAACCGCAAAATCCAATCCGGCCACGACCATGGGCTCCCGGGCGCGCAGGCTGGCCGTGGATTGGGACGCACGCGGAACGGTGGCCAGAGTGGTCACATCACCCCGGCCAATATCTTCCCGCAACGCCGCCCAAACGGCCCGGCGAATCTCAGCAGAAGTTAAGGTCACCCCCACAAGATGTCGGCGGCGAAAAAAAGGAAAAGAAAAAAGGTGCGGTCAAACCTCAGCGTCGGCCGCAGGATTCGCAGCGGGGCTGGCGCGGGCTGTGCCACCGGACCCGCTTGCGGCGGCCTGCGGCAGAGCCGGTTCCCCTTTTTCCGGCGGCCCCTCAGGCGGGCTCCGGGGCTGCCGCCGCGAGCGAAAGGAATTCTCCCGCCAAGGTACCCAGATTCTGGGCGGCGTCCGTTTCCGGACGAACCACCAGTGCAAGCACATTGCCGTCCGGCCGGGTCACAAAACAAATCTGGCCCTCGTCAAAAGTCCACTTGCTCCACATTTCAATCCCGCTTTCCGTCGGGAACGGCAGATTCGCGTCAGCGAAGGTATGCAATATCTTTTCCAATTGCTCGGTGGGAAAAGTCCGGTTGGCACCCCGGCTCAGACAACTGCCATCGGTTTGCCGGATCCCGCAGACCAACATGCCCGGAGCCGAAACCCGTGCCACCAGCCATTGTTCGAAGACGTCTTTCATGCCGGAATGCCCTCCGCCGCCATGCGCACAAAGACCATCCGGTCAGCATGGACCTGGGCGACACAGCGGCCCCCGGCGTTTTGAACTTCCACGCGATCAAATTTGCCCATCGGCAATTCCTGGGCGAAGCGATCCGATAGCGCTGCCAGCGCCTTCAAAAACCCCACCCGCGCCTCCGCGTCCGCACATTGCCACGCATGCAGCGGCTCTCCCGTTCCCGAACAGATCAGGGTTTCCACCACTTTAACGCCGTCCGGCTGATCCGCGCCCGCATCCTCGACCCTGCCCGTTTCCACCCCGGAGGCCTCGGCCGAATGCAGCGACATTTCATCACGGACCCGGGCGGCCTCCATCAGCAGAAACTCCCATTGCCCTTGAATGGTTCGCTGCAAGGGCGCCTCAAACGGCTGTAACTGGAAAGAACCGCCCGAGAGGGAAAGCAATTTGTGCAGCGCCGGCTCGCCACTAAGATCGCCCACGCCCGCGTGAATGATGCTGCCCTCTTCAATATAAACCCGTCCCCGCAATTGTTGATTGTGAATTTCCAGCACCGAAGAATTCCGCCCCAGACATTCCATCTGGATGACGTCCTGCAGGCCGACCTTTCGCAGCATGCCCTGAAATCCCTCGCGCGGCATCCAGGTGATCAGTTCATCGAGCATCGTGAAGGTGGCCCGGAATCCATCGCTCGAATGCGGTTTTTCGATGAATAATTCCGCGCCGCTCGCCAGGCACTCCGAGCGTTTGATCTCGGTGGCATGACCCGTCAACACCGCTTTCTTCAAATCGGGATAACGGCGGCTGAGTATTCGCAGAAACTGCACGCCGTCCAATACCGGCATGTTGACGTCCACCACCACCAGCTCGACGGTCTGTTCTTTAAGCAGTTGGAGCGCTTGATCCGTCGAAGCCGCGATATGAACCTTCCAGGTCTGCTTGCTCCAGTCGACAAACAAAGTGGAAACCGTTTCGAGAAATGACTGTTCGTCGTCGACAAACAGGATTTGATGCTGCTTCGACGGCCGGGTCACTTTTTCTGGCTCTATTTTTGCCGACACAACTGGTTAATTTCCAAATTGCCGTGCCGCGGGCGGAAACACAAGCCCAAGCATCAGGTTCCCAGCAACGCAAGCGCCTGTTGAGCGGCCTTTTTTACCATACGATCCGTATCATGAACCGCCGCCCCCAGGATGGTAACCGCGTTCTTATCCTGCAAACGCCCCAGCGCCTCGGCCGCGGCCAGGCGAATATCCCGGTCACGATCAAACAATAAATCGCAGAGAATCGAAAATATATCCTGTTTTTGCACTTCCTTGGATTTGCCCCGCGCGCTGCCGGCCGGCACCGTCTTGATGCTTTCCGGATCGATCCGCAGTCGTTCAAATAGTTTGACGGCGCTGTGCCGCACCCAGTAATCGGGACTGTTCAGCGCGGTCTTCACTTGCGGCAGGATCGAGGCGATCCCCTCGCTCTGTTCCCAATGCCGGTCAATGACCTGAAGCGAGGTCGCCGCGGCCGCCCGCACCACCGTTTCCACATCCAAAGAGGCCAAAACGAGAGCGTTGATGGCCCGTCGCGAGGCAATGCGACCCAGCGATATCGCGGCACTTTCCCGCACGTCCCGGTCTGCATCGCGCAAAACCTGGCACAATCCTTCTACCGCCGCGGCATCGCCCAATACGCCCAAAGCCTGCACCGTCGCATTTCGGACTTCCCACGAGGAATCCTTCAAAGCCCGTAACAGGGCGGGGAGCGCCCGGGAGCCACCGCAGCGGGCGACCGCCTCCACCGCCGCGCCGCGGACGCTATTGTTATTGTCTCTCAACATGCGCTCCACCGCCGGAAATGCCGAGGAGTCCGCCAACCGTTCCAGGTTTCCCAAAGCCACAATCCGGATGCCTGCGCTCGGCTTCTGGAGGGCTTCCACCATTATTTTACCTATCCGGGGATCATTGATCTCGCCCAGCGCCTTGACGGCTGAAAATTGTTTATCCGAGGGCCCGGAACGCATCAGTTGCAGCAATGGTTCCACGGCTTCCGGCCCCATGGCGGCCGCATTGCTCAGATTGCCCATCGCCAGAATCTGCAACACCCGTTGGGAATCGCTTCCCGGTTGCCAGCCCAACCGGTGAAGGTTGCGGGAAACACTGGCGCGCACCCCGGGATCCAGATCCCGCAGCAATCCGACCAGCCAATTGACCGCCACCGGATCTCCGATGTGCCCAAGAGCTTCAACTGCCGTCATACGAACCGTGGGAACCGGGTCACGCAAAAGCTGCATAATGGGCTCTACCGCCCGGCGGGTCTGCCGGCGTCCCAAGGCATTGATGGCCGCAATGCGAACCACGGATTCTTTGTCTTTGAGGGCAAAAATCAGGGGATCAACCGAATCGGAGTTTTCGGTCTGCGCAAGCTTATCCACCACTGCCAGCCGCGTTTTCAAGCTGCTGACGCGGAGTTGTTGGTACGTCCACCAAAGCATAGTCTTACTATAGCATCATTCGTGCAAATGGCACGACGCCGGGAAAATTGGGGCCGATTGCAAAAACCTCGAAAATCCTTCATCGGTCGAAAAGATCGACTGATAAAGACACATTCAATCACTCGCGATTTCCCCTGCAAGAAAATTTAAGCAGGATTTAAGCCAAATAGCGCGAAAACGACCTATTTGCTGGTAGTAATCATATCTGCCCCGATGGCACGTTGTAAACGAGCCTTCGCCGTGGCGTAGTCGTGTTTGGCCGTCACCAGAGTCGTCCGAGCTTGAGTCAGTGATGTCTCGGCATCCAACACATCCAACTGGGTGCCGGTACCCGCATCAGCGCGCGCTTTCGCCTCCCGCAAGGACTCATCAGCCTCCTCTTGGACTTTCTGTTGGGAATCCAAGACTTCCTTCGCGTCCACGAAATCCGAATAGGCGGTGCGCACCTGCAGCTCGATCTGTCGGGACTCGTCTTCCAAATTGGTTTTGGACTTGGCGTAAAGTGCCTGTGCTTGAAGGACTTTTCCGTGCGTTAACATACCATCAAACAGGGCCCAGTTCAGCTCGGCGCCGGCATTCCATCCGTGAATATCGTGATCCAGCGTCACCGGCGGGGTAAACTGCGCGCTAAACCAGTTGTAACCGGCAAAAACCTGGACGGTGGGCTTATACCCGGCTCTGGCACTGACCAGACTCAGTTTCTCTAAATCAATTGTCTTCCGCAGGGAAGTCAGCTCCGTTCGGGTCGAGAGTGCCTGCTGGATAGCATCGGGCAGTTTGATTTCGTAGGGCGTGACTTCCAGCGTATCCGTAAGATTCAAAGGGACATCTTCCCAAATATCGCGAGGGAGGTCAAAGCCCAGCAAATTGACGAGATTGTTCTTTGCTACACGAAAATCGTTACGGGCATGTATCAGATTGGGACGTTCATTGGCCACCGACACTTCCGCCCGCAAGACATTGAATCTCGGAACGGTCCCGGCATCAAAGCGGTGTTGGGCATCCTCTAGCTCCTTTTGCAACAATTTCACCGAGGCGTCATGGACCGTGATCTGTTGGGCTGCTTGAAGCACATCGTAGTATGCCACGCGCACACTGAGCAATGTGTCGGCTACCGCGGTTTGATAGTCGGCAAGCGCCTGTTTCTTGGTCGCATCGGCCGCCCGTAGCGCGGCCACGATTTTTCCCCCCTCATAAATCGATTGCACCAATTGTATGCCGGAACTCCAGCTTTGGTTGGGTGAAGTGAAACCGTTGGTGGTCGGAAAATTTTCGATCGCCTGCGGCTCGGTATAGGTATACTTGCCGCTGGCATTAAGCTGCGGCAATGCCACCGCCCGGGTCTGCACCACCAGTCCATACTGCGCCTCAAGGTCGTTCTTCGCCTTGAGGATGGTCGCATTTTGGCGGGCGGCCAGATTCAACGAATCCACCAATGACAACGGCTGCGAAACCCACGCGTTGGTCGTGGTCGTGATCGTCGTCTGGCCATTTACGCTCAGGCAGGCAAGGCTCGCCACTGCCGTCAGAATCAGGTTCAGTTCTTTCATTTTAAACGATCGTTAATTCTTGGCCGGCGCCATGTGTTTCATGGCCGCCATCGAAAATCGGGTAATATGGTCCGCCAACTGCGCGATTCCCTGTGCGTCCATCGATTGCATCCGGGGGAACAACCGGGTGATCACCGGCTGGCAATGATGATAAAAAACACATTGGCTGACAATGCTGAGACCGCACGACATGACCCGATCGTCGCCGGCAGGACATTTCATGATCTCCGCCACCAGCTGGGATAATTCCAGCGCCATCGGCCGCATACGCTCTTCCACGAGCGAATCCATGGCCGCCGTCGGCTCAATCATTTCGCGCGACATCACCCGGCCATGCCATGCCGTGGAGCCTTTCTCAAAAATCCGCAACAGCAGTGAATGGACAAAGGCGTGCAGCCGCTTCTCCGCCGGCGCATCCGGCCGCACATCCAAAAAGAGCGGATATTTGTCGTACGCCTTTTGATGGGAGTACCGGATCACTTCGACATAAAGCGTCTCCTTGTCGCCAAAGTGGTAGTTTACGGCGGCAACGTTGGCGCCGGCCCGGCGGCAAATCTCGCGCACCGTTGCATTTTGGAAGCCCACTTCGGCAAATACCTGCCCGGCCGCCTCAATCAGTTGCAGGCGGGTTTCAGCGGGCGCCGCTTCCGGCGGATGAATATTTAACCGATCCCTCATCACAAAATTCAAACAGATAATTCAAACAATTGTTTGACCCGTCAATCAAAATCTTATTGAATGGCCCGGTCAGCAACTGCCAATTATGAAAGCAAGTTTTCCATGGCGCCGCTTCGCGCTGGCGATTTTATTGGTATTCGTTGCCGGATGCGCTCCCGACCGCAGCGGGGTTTATCAAGGTTATATCGAAGGCGAATTTGTTTATCTCGCCAGCCCGCTGGGCGGAGCCTTGGTTCATCTCGCCGTCGCTCGCGGCGATCAGGTCCAAGCCGGACAGCTCGTCTTTGAACTCGAGCATGCCGCGGAATCCGCCGCCGTCCACGAGGCGGAAAATAATCTCGCGACTGCCCAAGCACAAATCCAAGACCTCGTCAAAGGCCTCCGGCCGACCGAAATTCAAGCACTTGAGTCCCAACTGGCTGGAGCCCAAGCCGCGTTAAAAATGACCGCTGCCGAGCTGGCACGCCGCGAAGAGCTCCACGGACAAAATGTCGTGTCGAAAGAGGAATTGGACCAGGCCCGCAACCAGCGCGATGCCTCACAGTCCGACGTGGATCGGATCACCGCCGACTTGGCCACCGCCCGGTTGGGCGGTCGGACGGATGCGATCGTCGCCGCGCAGGGAAACGTGGATGCTCAAAAGGCCCAATTGGAAAGAGTGAAATGGTCACTGGATCAGAAACAGCAATTCGCTCCCACGAACGCAATTGTTCAAGACACGCTGTTTCGGCAGGGCGAATGGGTCGCCGCCGGAGGTCCGGTGTTGGTCCTTTTGCCCCCGGGCAATCTCAAGACCCGATTTTTTGTCCCGGAAACTCAATTAGGCCAGATCAAAATCGGCGCCCCCATTGATGTGACGATTGATGGCAATACGAATGTCACCCCCGCGACGATCAGCTACGTCTCCACCCAACCGGAATTCACGCCCCCGGTGCTTTATAACGAGGAGAACCGCGCAAAATTGGTTTTCATGGTGGAAGCCCGCTTCGCGCCCGCCGATGCCGCCAATCTGCACCCCGGGCAGCCCGTCGACGTAAAGCTGCGCCCATGAAGACCGGTTTCGCGATCGATGTCCGCGAGGTGACCAAGCGATTTGGTACCCGCACCGTCGTGGATCACATTGGCATGCAGGTGAAATACGGGGAGATCTATGGCTTCCTCGGGCCCAATGGCAGCGGCAAGACCACGTTTCTTCGCATGCTGTGCGGACTGCTCACGCCCGACGAGGGTTCCGGCCAGTGCCTGGGGCTGGATTTCCGGCGGGAATCCAGTGAGATCAAAAAACAGGTGGGATACATGACGCAACGGTTTAGTTTTTACGAGGATCTCACGATCCAGGAAAATCTGGATTTCATCGCGCGGATTTATGGGGTGCGCAATCGGCCAGCCGCCGTTCTACGCAGTTTGGAACGGTTGGGAATGGCGGCACGCAAGAAACAATTGGCCGGAACTCTCTCCGGTGGGTGGAAACAACGGCTCGCTTTGTCCGCCTGCCTGATCCATGACCCCAAGCTGTTGCTGCTCGACGAGCCCACCGCCGGGGTGGACCCCAAAGCGCGACGCGAATTTTGGGAGGAAATCCACCAGCTCGCCACGGAAGGCCTGACGGTGTTGATTACCACCCATTACATGGATGAAGCCGAACGCTGCCACCGGCTGGCCTATATCGCTTACGGAAAACTGCTGGCCAACGGCTCGGTGGAGGAAGTCGTCAAGAGCGGCGGATTGACGACGTGGAAAGTGCGCGGACCAGACCTCCCGGCCCTCGCCGAAAAGCTTCGCCCCCTCCCGGGAGTGGAACAAGTGGTCGCGTTCGGAAACATTCTGCACGTGAGCGGCCGCAACCGCGACCAACTTCAGTCCAGCATCACTCCGTGGATGACCGCGGACTATCATTGGGAACTGATCGAGGCCGGGCTGGAGGACGTATTCATCAGCTTGATGGACACTGCCCGGGATAACTTTTCATGAGGTTTAGCTTCCAAAGATTCTGGGCCATCGTCGCCAAGGAGTTCATCCAGATGCGGCGGGACCGCATCACGTTTGCCATGATGGCGGGCATACCCATGGTCCAGCTCATCCTTTTTGGCTATGCCATTAATTCGAACCCCAAACATTTGCCGACGGCGATTTATTCGGCCGACAACAGCCCGTTCTCACGCACGGTGGTGTGGGCGTTGCGCAACAGCAGCTATTTCGAGGTGGTCTGCGAACCCAGAAATGAAGCGGATATCCAAAAATTACTGGCGGAAGGCACCATTCAATTTGCCGTTGAAATCCCGGTGGACTTCTCCCGCAAGCTGGTCCGCGGCGAACGGCCGGACCTATTGCTGGAAGCCGACGCGACTGACCCCTCCGCCGTGGGGTTTGCCATTTCCGCCATCAATTCTCTGGCGCCGGAGGTCTTGGACCGGGATTTGATCGGCCCGTTACAGCCTTTGCGTCCAACGCCTCCGCCCTTCAACCTCGTCACGCATCAGCATTATAACCCGGAAAACATCAGCCAATACAATATCGTCCCCGGTTTGATGGGCGTCATGCTCACGATGACCATGATCATCATCACCGGATTGGCGATCACCCGGGAACGCGAACGCGGCACCATGGAGAATCTCCTTTCCACGCCGGTGCATCCCGGCGAAGTCATCACGGGCAAAATCGCGCCCTACGTTTTGGTCGGCTACGTTCAGGTATTCCTCGTATTATTGGCGGCAAAATTCCTCTTCAGCGTCCCTATGCTCGGTTCCATTTCCCTCCTGCTGGTTTTGGTTTTACTCTTTATTCTGGCAAATCTGGCGGTGGGAATTACGTTTTCCACCATTGCCAAAAACCAACTGCAAGCGGTTCAAATGGCGTTTTTCTTTTTCCTGCCTTCCTTGCTCTTGTCCGGATACATGTTTCCCTTCCGGGGGATGCCCGGTTGGGCTCAAGACATCGGCGAAGTTCTCCCCTTGACGCATTTCTTGCGGGTTGTGCGCGGGATTCTGCTGAAGGGAAACGGGGTGGCCGCGATCGCCCCCGACCTCTGGCCCATCGCCCTCTTTCTGGTTGTCATGCTGGTCATCGCCATCAAGCGGTACCGGCAAACTTTGGATTGATGGGAAATGAGCCGCGCCCGCGCCGGTGAATTCCATATCCATCGTCCGTCGTCGTTTAGAATTTCTTTTGGTTGCGCGGCCAAAATGTTTGCTTTAGGTTAAAATCAAATGGTCAGACCCCGGGGAACGGGTTTGATGACTTTGAACCGATCGAGGAATGAACCGCAATAACGGCCTGTCCGATTAAAAACTAATGAAAACTCCAAACTCCAAACCGATCATCGTCCTGCTTGCTCTGACCATGACTGGCGCCTTGGCCGTTTCCGGCTGCAAGAAAAAAGCGCCCACCCTGCCGTCGTCCGCCCCGGCGGATGCCTCGACTGCGGCGCCAGCGCCAGATGCAGCCGCTCCCGCGGCTCCCGCGCAGCCCGAGGCCGCCCCCGCCCCGGCTCCAACTGATTCAGCGAGCACGGGGGCCCCGGTTTCCGTTCCCCTGAAGGATCCCAACGCTTTCCAATCTTCGGATCCCAAGTTGGAAGATTTGTGGAACACCGCAATTGCAGCGGCTCAAACCAACGGCTGGGCCACCACCTATACCAGTTTGATGGCCATCCGCACTTCATCGAACTTGAGCAGCAGCCAGGCCAATGTCATTGATTCCTCAATCAACACCGTGGGAATGGCCATGTATAACGCAGCAATGGCCGGCGACCAAGCCGCCGCTGCCGCCCTCAGCCAAGTGCGCCGCCACCACCATCAGCAATAATCTGCGCCTCAGCCAAAACCGCGGGCCAGATTGACAGCGAATCACCTCCGGCCAAAGCCGCCATGCTTTGATCAAAAAAACGGGCCGCACACGGTTGTGCGGCCCGTTCCGATAATTCTACTGCGCTTCGTTAGCGAATCTTGATCAGGATGACGCCGTGCCGCGGAATGTCGGCGCTAAAAGAATCCTTGAACTTGCCCAGTTCCGCCTGGCGCCACAGGTCGCGCACGTGATGCTTCCCGCTCAGGCCCAAGTCCGACCATTTGACTTCGCCCTTCGCCGGGGCTTCGCCGCGATTAAAAATTCCAACCACCTTTGATCCGTCGGCCATGTCCCGACCCCACACTTCGATCTCGCCCTCTTTGGTGATCCGGCCCGCCGGTTTGCAAAGCGGATCTTGATCCACGGCGAGCACGTCATCATTGCTCAACAAGCCCAGGGTGAAATCGTCCAGTTGCGTCATGTCGCAGCCGATCAGCAGCGGCGAGGATTGCAGACACCAGAGGCTGATGTGCGTGTATTGTTCGTTGGGGGTAAGGTGGGTCTGATGCAATTCCGGCCCCCAACCGACTTTGCCGACGATGAGCATGTCTGGATCGTTGAAATGGCCGGGTGTCACGTATTTTTCATGGCCGTCCTGGCTGAATCCGTTGGCGCTCAGGCTGCCCCAGTTGTCGGTGATGTCGCCGGTCGTGCGCCAGGAATTGCCACCGGTTTCGCCCCCCCATTTCCACACGTCACCCATGCCGTACTGGCAAAAGCTGAACAGGATGTCGCGGGGCTGCTTGTCGAGCGCGGCGCGCATCACCTGATAAGGCTTTTTCAAGGCCGGCAAAGAATGGTCACCGTGAACAATTTCATCGTAGCTGCACCAATCGTATTTCAAATAGTCAAAACCCCATTGCGCATAGCTCTGGGCGTCTTGATCCTCATGCTGCCAGCTGGCCGTGCACCCGCCGCAAGTCCAGGGCCCGGGCGAGGAGTACAATCCGATCTTGAGACCCTTGGCATGAACATAATCCGCGAGGCCCTTCATATCGGGAAAACGGGAATTCGGGAGGATAAATCCATTGCCATCCCGGTGAACCCCTTGCAAGGTCGGATCGGTGGAATCACGATGAGTCTCCCAGAAATCATCAATGTTAATATAGGTCCATCCGTGGTTGATCAAGCCGCTGGCCACCATCGCATCGGCGGCCGCCTTGACTTTGTCCGCACTCACCGCCGAGGCAAAACAGTTCCAACTGTTCCACCCCAGGGCCGGCGTCAGCCCAATCGTTGAACCAGAAATAATTTTAAATTTCCGCGAGTTCCTGCCCGCATCATTCTTGGCATGGAGCGTCACCTCGTATTCGCCCGCCGTCGCCAGCGAACCCGTGATTTGTCCGGTAGCCGGATCTACCTGCAAGCCGGCGGGCAGATGGGAAACGGAAAACTTTATCGGACGATCACCCGTGGCGGAGATGGTATAGAGGAACGGGGTTCCCGGACGAACTCCGAATACCGCCGCTCCGGTAATGTGCGGTTTCGGGCCCGGTTTGGGCGTTAAGATCACGGCCTCCTCCGGGGGAGCAACCTCCGTGGCCAGTTGCGCATCATCGCCGGTCTCAAACTTGGCGTTTCCCCAATCCGCATGGTCGTAGCTGATCCCGTCACCGGCATCGCCCACTTCCAGAATGAGCGTCTGCACGCCCGCCAGACTGACCTCCACGTCCTTCGCGGCATCACCGGCGTGCATCACCCCGCTGGTCCAGAGGACTTTGCCATCGCCCACCAGTTTAAACTCCACGCTGGACTGCGGATTCTTGTTCACCTCATCGTCAACGCCCACCGCGGCGGAAAATTTCCCGGCGCCCTTGTTCAGTTTTACCCGCAAAACACTTCCGGCATGCGTGCCGAGGCCATGATCGAATGTTTGGCCACCCACCGTCAGTGGATGGGAATCGACCGACTGATTCTTGTGCGCCGTTCCCCAGTCCTGGGTGGTGGCGCTCAGGTCGAGGTCATCCAGCCAAACCGTGGCCGCCCGGAGCGAGGGCCCCGCCAGACAACCGGCGCACGCCAGTGCAACGGCATAATACTTGGAGTTGCCCATGACATTCCTTAGGTGCTTTCGTTTCATAGATGTGATGCCTTCATCGATTTTTTATGTTTCTAAAAATCAAGATTTCAGTGGGCGCGCCACTCCAAAATGCCGCCGGAAAACTTTGGCTGCAGCTGGACCTCGATCCGGATCGCCGTGGTCGTTACGGGCGCAAACGATACGCTGTTCCAATCGTCGCTCCGGGTTCCGTAATCCCCGCTGGCAGCGACCGGCTTCCATTCATCGCCGTCCTGGTAAAGCACGCGCCACGACTGCGGCACCCGGCATTCCCCCTTCCCGGTGTCGTCAAACCAATAAACGGAGGAGGTCGATAACTGCTTCGCGGTGTTATAATCAAATTCCACCCACTCGGTCGAACCTTTTTGATCCCACCAGGTGAACCGGGGGATCGTTTCATCGTTGGAACGGCTCGGAACAATATTATCCGACAAGGCATCCAGCGAATCGCGCTCATGCGAGGCGCGCGCCACCAGCGGCGGAGCGGACCATTCATGCGCGGACGGGCCCGTCCCCATCACCGGAAACGCGGAGATACGCAACCGCGCGGCCCCCATCGGCACCAGCGTCACTCGCTCCGTCGGTTGGTCGCTTGCCACCGGACTATCCTGCAACACGCTACAAAGCCCGTAACGATCGATCGTCCACAAGGGAATCCGCTGGGCCTTGGCCACCAGTTCAATGGGCACGCTGTCCAGCGTGAACGGAAAATCATCTTTAGGCCAGGAAACGTACCGGATCGTAAACGAGTTCTCCGGGTGAGTGT
>Ga0302319_10012939_pt1 | contig 15685 bp, 13 predicted proteins | sample Bog_T0_2_FD_203319 | JGI IMG/M metagenome (GOLD analysis project Ga0302319, IMG submission 203319) | Peat permafrost microbial communities from Stordalen Mire near Abisko, Sweden - Bog_T0_2 | ecosystem: Environmental > Terrestrial > Soil > Wetlands > Peat | place: Sweden: Abisko, Stordalen Mire...
TGATCTCGGCGCTGCGGGAAGGCGCGCCGCGTTCTCCCGCGCTGACGGGCGCGCTGGCGGGCGCGGCTTCGGCGGGCGTCGCTGCGACGATTTACGCCAGCAATTGCACCGACGATTCGCCGCTGTTCGTCGTCACCTGGTATCCGCTGGCGACGGCGATCGTGGTCGGGGTCGGAGCTTTGACGGGGCGGCGGTGGCTGAGGTGGTGAGGGGGCGCGTCGCTGGTCGTCAAACCGATCGCTTCGCGCCCTTTCGGGAACGTCGCGAATGGGCGGGGAGTTGCCGAAAGACGCCAAGCCCGGAAGGTGTCATTTGCGCCCAGTAGCGCAATTCAAGCGCAATTGGGTTTTTACCATAAGCCGACATTTGGTCGCGCGAGGCCGGCTCTGAAGGCGCGAAGCGCCGGCGCATCCCGGACAAGTCATACAGATGCGCGCCGGCGCGCTTACGCGGGCGCGGCGGGCCGCACTCGCCAGCACTCTATCGTCCAGGGCCAAATTGGAATCGCCGTTCGATATTGTATCCATGGATGTCATGGCCGCGCCGCGGCTTCGACCGCTCGTGAAAGTGCGTCCAATGCTGCGGGCAGGATTTCTATCGGCAGGTACCCGAATCCGAGGCGCAGAACGGACGAAGATTCTCCGAACCAAGCGCCGTCACCTATCTGCAGTTCGACCTTCGGCAGAGCGGCCCAGAAGCGATCCACGCCGGCGCTATCGAAGGCCTTCGGGCTCAAGCGAAGGCAGCATAGGGCGCCGCCATCAGGCTTCACCCAGTCGACAAGACCTTGCTGGCGGCCGACCCAGTTTGCGACATTGTCCCGCCCGGTCGCCAATAGACCGCGACGCGCGCCAAGTATTTTTTCGCGATTGGCGAGGACCGCGGCGGCTAAGGTCTCATCGAGCGGAGAGCCAGAAATCACGGTATTCATCTTGGCGATCGCCAGCCGCTGACGCAGCTTGGGATCTCGAACTGTCAACCAACCAACCCGAAGTCCGGGCGCCCCATGAGCTTTCGAGACAGAACCGCCGGTGATGACAAGATCGTCGAGCGTCGCGACGCTTTGCGGCGGGAGCTCATCTCCATAGGTTGCGTCGCGATAGGTTTCATCGACGAACAAGTGCGCATGAGGCGCATTGCGGCGCATCAATTCCAGAATCGTTTTGATTTCCTTCAAGTTCGCTCGAACGCCGCTCGGGTTCTGCGGACTGGCAATGCTTATCAGCCGTGTCCGCTCACTCAAAAGCGGTTCGACCAGTTCGGCAGTTAGCTGGTACCCGCCGTCAAATGTAAGGCGGCATTCTCGTAAGTTGACTCCCGCGCCAACAAGCGAGTCGCGGGAGGGTGGGAAGCACGGCGTTGCAATGACGGCCTCATCACCTGGCCGGCAGAGCTCGAAAGCCAGGAGAAACAATCCGAGCGCGGCGCCCTGGGTGGTGATGACTTCCTCAGGCTGAACTCCGGTAAGAGACGCCACGTTGGCGCGAAGCCGCGGCAGTCCCGCGGACGAGCCATAGCCCATTTTAAGATCGACCAGCGCATCCGCGCCGCCAGCAAGGTCCAGGATCTCGCCGAAGGTTAGATCTCGAGCTGTGCTCTCGGCCAGATTGTATCGCCTATTTATATCCAGCAAAGAAATGATTTCGTTCCGCGGGAAGCGTCCCTGCCAATTGGAGTCGTTGTTCACATCGCACTCCATATCTGTCATATCGCACCTATTGAATGGCCTGATGCGGGCGTCTTGGCGGGCTGGCGCTTATTGAGGTGGTGAGTGGCAAGCCGTCGCAGAAGTCGTGGACCTCGGAAGGGGCGAGCCTATGGTAACTTTGACGTTACCACGGTCGCCTTCGTCCTGTGGCGCCGCGTTGCGGCCGCGAAGGACGGAGTGAGCGCCGGCGCCAAATCCAGGCCGTAGTGGCGCGGCCCGTCCTTCGAGTCCCCTTCATCGTGAGCCTGTCAAACGACGCGGCGCCTCAGGCTGAGGAGATTGGTCTGGCGCCTCACTTCACCAGCGGCTTCAGGATTTCCGTCAAGTCCTGCATGCTGAGTTCGCCGCCATAGACCTTGCCGTCGATGACGAAGGTCGGCGTGCCCTGGATCTTGACGACGTCGACGCCGGTCTTGCCGATCGCCTGGATCTTGTTGGTGAGATCGGTGTTCTTCAGGCACTCGATCCCCTTGTCGTGGGACAGGCCGGTCGGGCGCAACGCGGCGAGCAGCGGCTCCAGCGGCTTGTCGACGAACGCCCAGTTGTTCTGGGTCGCGAACAACAGATCGATCGTCGCCAGCGTCGTGTCCGTGTTGTCGCCGCCGATGCAGCGGGCCAGCGCGAAAGCCGCGACGTCGAGCGGGTTGCGCGAGAATTCGCGGAAGATGAACCTGACCTTGTGGGTGTCGACATAGGCAGTCTTGAAGCCCGGCAGCGTTTCCTTCTCGAACGCGGCGCAGTGCGGGCAGGTGACCGAGCCATATTCCACCACGGCCACGCCATTGGCGTCGCCGACCGCCAACTCAGGCAACGGGCCGGGCTTCAAGACGGTCGCCATGTCGACATTGCCCTCGGGCTTGGGCGCCGCCGAGGCCGCAGGCGCGGCGAGGCCGAGAGCGAGCGCGGCGATGAGAGCAAGGCCGCCACCGCGACGGAAACTGACCATGAATAACTCCCGAAACTCTATGGGGAAGAGCCGGCCGCCAAATGCCCACATTTTTGGCCGCGCGGCAAGCCTTCCCGGGCGCCGGCGCCCGTTACGTTTTGCTCGCCGCCGCGTGGCATGTTAGCTCTCCGCGCAGGGGGTCGGCTAATTGGGAGACCGGCAAAATGGAATACAGAAGTCTGGGCGGTTCGGGCCTGAAAGTCTCCGCGTTGACCTTGGGCACGATGACCTTCGGCGGGGTCGGTCCGTTCGCCAGGGTCGGCGCCGGCGGATTGGAGGACCTGCGTCGCGCCATAGATCTCTGCGCCGATTCCGGGGTCAATCTGATCGACACCTCCGACATCTATTCGTTCGGGGTCTGCGAGGAACTGATCGGGGAGGCCACCGGCGGCAAGCTGAAGGACGGCATGCTGATCGCCACCAAGGCGCGCTTCGCCATGGGCAAGGGCCCCAACGACCGTGGCCTTTCGCGCCATCATCTGATCCGCGCCTGCGAGGCGAGCCTGAAGCGCCTGCGCGTCGAGACGATCGATCTCTATCAGATGCACCAATGGGACGGGCAGACGCCGCTCGAGGAAACGATGGAGGCGCTCGACGGCCTCGTGCGCGCCGGCAAGGTTCGCTATGTCGGCTGCTCGAATTTCTCCGGCTGGCACGTGATGAAGGCGCTGGAGACCGCGCGCCGCGACGGCCGCATTCCCTTCGTCTCGCAGCAGATCCACTACGCCCTTTCGGCGCGAGAGGCCGAATATGAACTCATTCCCATCGCGCTCGACCAGAAGCTCGGCGTGCTCGCCTGGAGCCCGCTGGCCGGCGGCCTGCTTTCGGGAAAACACCGCCGCAACCTCGCCGCGCCCGAGGGCACGCGCCAGCTCGCCGGCTGGAACGAGCCGCCGATCCCCGACGAGGGCAAGCTGTTCGACATCGTCGAGGAACTGGTCGCCATCGGCGCGGCGCGCGGCGTTTCGGCGGCGCAGGTGGCGCTCGGCTGGCTGCTCGGCCGCCCTGGCGTCACGAGCCTGATCGTGGGCGGACGCACCCAAGCGCAGTTCCAGGACAATCTGGCGGCGGCCGACGTCAAGCTGGACGCTGATGAGCGGGCGCGCCTCGACAGGGTCAGCCAGCCGACGCTGATCTATCCCTACTGGCATCAGGCGCAAAGCGCGTCCGACCGGCTCGGCGCGGCCGATCTTTCGTTGCTCGCGCCGTATTTGAAACGCTGAGCCTCCGCCATTGCGGGCTCGGCGCCGGCCTTCGACATCGCGAGGAGCGGCGGCCTCCAGGCCGCCGTCGCGGGTGCGCCCAAGCCGGCCTGGAGGCCGACGCTCCTCTTGATAGCGTGAGCCGAAACCCATCCAGGGGCCGCGTAGAGGACGCTTCAGGGTTAGCCGGCTGGACGATCCTCGCGGCGCCATCGTATCCCGCCGCGACTGCTGGCGCCGATATTGCGCGTAAGCCCCAGGCGCGCTTGATCGGCGAAAAGATTCGGCGCATTTGCACTCGGGATGATCAAATTGGCGAAAATCCCTCCGGGCGTCGGCCCGAAACATCCGCAGATTCTCGTGCTCGTCGGGGGCACCGGGGATTTGGCGCAGCGCAAGCTCTGGCCGGCGCTGTTTCATCTGGTGACGTCTGGCTTCATTCCGGCTTGCCGGATGATCGGCGTTTCGCTCGACGATATCGACGTCGAAGGCTTCCGCGCCGTGGTGCGCGGCGCGCTGGAAAGGTTCTCGCCGCGCAAGGCGTCGAACGGCGACTGGACGCATTTCGCCGCGTTGCTCGACTATTCCCCAATCGCCGCGGGCGCGTCCGCGCTCTCTGAAGCCGTCAAGCGCGCTGAAACCGCGCTTGGGGTCGAGACCCGACGGCTGCACTATCTCTCGGTGCCGCCCAGCGCCGCGCTTGCCGCCGTGCGCATGCTCGCCGAAGCCGGTCTGGTCGAGAACTCGCGCGTCATCATGGAAAAGCCGTTCGGCGTCGATCTGGCCAGCGCCAAGACGTTGAACGCCAAGCTGCACGAAGTGTTCGCCGAGAATCAGGTGTTCCGTATCGACCACTTTCTCGGCAAGGAGCCGGCGCAGAACATTCTCGCTTTCCGTTTCGCCAACGGCCTGTTCGAGCCGATCTGGAACCGCAATTTCATCGACCATGTGCAGATCGACGTGCCCGAAACCCTGGGCATCGGCCGGCGCGCGCCGTTCTACGAACAGACCGGCGCCTATCGCGACATGGTGGTGACGCATCTGTTCCAGATTCTCGGCTTCATGGCGATGGAGCCGCCGACGGCGCTGGAATCGGATTCGATCAGCGAGGAAAAGAACAAGGTTTTTCGCAGCATGTTGCCGATCAATCCGCGCGACGTCGTGCGCGGACAATATGTCGGCTATCGCCAGGAGGAGGGCGTCGATCCCGAATCCGACACCGAGACGTTCATTGCGCTCAAGTGCATGATCGACAATTGGCGCTGGGCGGGCGTGCCGTTCTTCCTGCGCACCGGCAAGCGGATGGCGGAGGGCCAGCGCATCATCTCGATCGCCTTCCGCGAGCCGCCCAAGAGCATGTTCCCCACCAATTCCGGAGTCGGCGCGCAAGGGCCAGATCATCTGACCTTCGACCTCGCCGACGCGTCAAAAGTGTCGCTGTCGTTCTACGGCAAGCGCCCCGGGCCGGGCATGCGGCTCGACAAGCAGAGCCTGCAATTTTCCATGCACGATACGGGGCTGGCCGGCGAAGTTTTGGAGGCCTACGAGCGTCTGCTGCTCGACGGCATGCGCGGCGACCATACTTTGTTCACCACCGCCGAGGGCATCGAGCGGCTCTGGGAGGTGTCCCAGCCGCTGCTCGAAAACCCGCCTCCGGTCAGGCTGTATTCCGCGGATTCCTGGGGCCCGAAGTCGATCCACCAGCTCATCGCGCCGCACGCATGGCGGCTGCCCTTCGAGCGGGCGTGGCGCAGCCCGAACCCTAGTGGCGGGTGATCCGTTTCGGCAACGCCAAATCGCGGCGCGCCCATTGCTGTGTCCGCGGCCCCGTTTCGCGGGGGATGACATCCCAGCAGCCTTGACTTAGCGCCCTTCGGGACAAACCCGTCCAGGGCGCGGTAAGGCATTTCGGCCTGGGCCGATGGACTCGCCTTGAAGTTGCGAAGTTTTGCTTGCGAGGCCAAGAATCTCAAATTAGATTCTTCATTCAAGCTCGGCCGACGGCGCAGCTTGATTCCGCGGTTGTGACGGGCGGGAAATGGTGAAAGGGAGGTCTCATCATGCGGTTTTCGGCCGTCTTTATTGTCTTGACGCTGCTCACATGCTTGTTCGGCAGCGGCGCCCAGGCCCAGAATATAACTTCGGCTAGCGGCACGTTCAGCCAAAGTGTCACGGCTACCCCCGTAACCGCGGTGGCGGTCGGCGATGAAGTGTGGTGCCAAGTCGGCGTATATAGTCCACCGCCCAGCAATAATAGTTTCTTCTCTCTGGGAAACGAGAGGGCGACACTTTCCAGCGGCAAATATATATGTAACATCAATATACCGTTCAATTGGGTTGGCGGCGTGGGTTCCGCGACCAACCCTGTGTCTGTTCAAGTCATTGTCGCTGACCTCAACACCAGCATTACGAACCTCGTGGTCGTACAATCTGGCTTCTTCCCGGTGCGACGCGCATACCAGATTCAGGCCGGTTCAACGATCGCTCAGGGCAACAATGGAACGGTCATCCTGCCTGCTATTAAATTGAGTTTCTGAGAATCCTGCTTGGAATCTCGCGCCGTCCGCGCGAGATTTCGGGTCGAAAACACGAGGGAAGCTGCGAAGCGAAGCGCGGCAGCTTGGGCGATGGTTGCGTAGAAGTCGTCCGTCACTCGGACAGGTTGCGGACGATTTCGAAAGCGTAACCGTCTCGAGGCCTCGGAATTACGGGAATTACGGGGCATGATACTCCGTCGTGCGCATCCTCCATGGAAGGCGTGACATCAGTCGAATCCTCGAGGACGAGACCTGAGCAGTCCGGGCCGTCCTCTTTTGAGATCCCCGCTTTGTCCATCCGGCCCCTTACCCCGCTTGACACGAGCGACGGAACCCCCGACCGTCGCCGTCAAAGCTAAGGGAGGCGAACATGTCCGGAGCCGGGTTCAGCTATGTCAGCGGCGCAAGCGACGAGCCGCTGCTGGGCATGACCATCGGTCAGGCGCTGGAGCAGGCGGCGCAACGCTGGCCGGACCGGCCGGCGCTGATCTCGCCGAGTCACGGCGTGGCCTGGAACTGGCGGGAGCTTCGCCAGAGGGCGCGCGACCTCGCGGCCGGCCTGCTCGCCCTCGGCCTGAAGCGCGGCGAGCGCATCGGCGTCTGGTCGCTCAACCGGCCGGAATGGACGTTGACCCAATTCGCCGCCGCCGAGGCCGGGTTGGTGTTCGTCACCATCAACCCCGCCTATCGCCTCCATGAACTCGAATATGCGCTTAAAAAAGTCGGCTGCGCGGCGCTCGTCACCGCGACGCGGTTCAAGACCAGCGACTTCATCGGCATGGTCAACAAACTCGCGCCAGAACTGGAGCGCTCCAAGCAGGGCGCGTTGCGCAGCGCCCGGCTGCCCGACCTGCGCCTCGTCATCCAGATCGGCGAAACCGCGCCGGGCGCGCTGCCCTTCGAGAGCGTCAACAGCCTCGGCGGCGAAGCCGAGCGCGCCACGCTCGACGCGATGCGTGACGAAATCCAGTTCGACGACGCGGCAAATATCCAGTTCACCTCGGGCACCACGGGTTCGCCCAAGGGCGTGACGCTCTCGCATCACAACATCCTCAACAACGGCTATTTTACCGGCCGCGCGATGCGGCTGACGCTGGAGGATCGGATCTGCATCCCCGTGCCGCTCTACCATTGCTTCGGCATGGTGATGGGCAACCTCGCCGCCGTGACGATCGGCGCCGCGATGGTTTATCCGGGCGAAGGTTTCGACCCGCTGGCGACGCTGAAGACGGTCGAAGCGGAGAAATGCACCGCGCTCTATGGCGTGCCCACCATGTTCATCGCCGAACTCGAACATCCCGAATTCGACCGCTTCGACCTTTCCAGCCTGCGCACCGGCATCATGGCGGGCGCGCCCTGCCCGATCTCCGTCATGCGCAAAGTGATCGAGCGCATGCACATGCGCGACGTCACCATCGCCTACGGCATGACCGAGACGAGCCCGGTGAGCTTCCAATCCTCGACCGAGGACTCGATCGACCGCCGCGTCACCACCATCGGCCGCGTCCATCCCCATGTCGAGGTCAAGATCGTCGACAGCGAGGGCCGCATCGTTCCCCGGGGCGCGCGCGGCGAACTGTGCACGCGCGGCTATTCCGTGATGGCCGGCTATTGGGACGAGCCTGAGAAGACACGCGAGGCCAAGGATTCCGGCGGCTGGATGCACACCGGCGACCTCGCCGTCATCGACGCCGAGGGCTACGGCAACATCGTCGGACGCATCAAGGACATGGTGATCCGCGGCGGCGAAAACCTCTACCCGCGCGAGATCGAGGAATATCTGTTCAGGCATCCGAAAATCCAGGAGGTGCAAGTGTTCGGCGTCGCCGACGACCGCTATGGCGAGGAGCTTTGCGCCTGGGTGCGGGTGCGAGCGGGCGAGACGCTGAGCGCCGACGATGTCCGCGCCTTCTGCCAAGGCCAGATCGCCCACAACAAGATCCCGCGCTACGTCGAATTCGTCGAGGAATTTCCGATGACGGTGACCGGCAAGGCGCAAAAATTCCTGATGCGCAAGGCGGTGGAGGATAAGCTGGGGCTGAAGCGGGCGGAGACGGCGTGACGGCGCCGGCCGTCTGGTGAACGCCGCCGCGGAAATCGAAAGCCACGCTGGGCTCGTCGGGGTCTTGCGACGTCAAGCCTCGGCGCTGCTGGCGATCCAGCAGGTCGATCCCCGGACAGCCGGGATTTTCGCCACGCAGCAGCGTTGGCTTCTCGCCCATCTCACCCTTTCGATCCACTTCGAGAGCGCGGCCGACGGCTCGCGAGACGGGTTCTGGGCGGCGAAAATCATGGCGGCGGCGGAGGCCCACGGGGTCGCGAGCCGCAACACGACAGATGCTTTTCATCGGGAAATGTTGAAATACGGCTATCTCGAGCCCGTCGCAGGCGTCCGAGATCGCCGCCTGCGGCCGTTGCGGGTGACCGACTACGCACTGGCCGCGATCACGGCCTGGCTGCGCATCCATCTTGCCTCTTTGGACGAACTCGACCACGGCGGCCGTCTGGCGCACTTCGATGCCCGTCCGGCCTCGATTGCCCGTATACATCCGCTCATCGCCCGAGGGCTGTTGGCGTCCGCTCCGGTTCGCCAGCCGGCGCCGACGTTTTCGCTGTTCACCTGGTTGAACGAAGGGGGCGTGGTGATGGATTGGCTGTATGTCGGCCTCGCCGATTTCCCGCCCGGCGATGAGCGTATACTGACGAGCGTCAGCGGCTTCGCGGATTTCGACCAGCGCGTCCGCCTGTCGCGAACCCACCTTTCGCGCAAACTGCGCGCCGCCGAAGACATGGGCAGCCTCGGCTGGGTCGGCGCGCGCGGCGCGTCGTCGATGTGGGTTTCGAGGGCGTTCGTGCGCGAATATCATGCTCAGCAATCTGCCAAACTGGCGATCATCGACGGCGCGTTCGCGACCGCCGTCGATGAGCGGCCCGCCTGAGCCGAACCCGTCGCTGGCTCTATTTCCAGCCGGATTCCTTGTCGCAAGCGGCCTGCTCGGTCGGATGGGTGGATTCCCATGCCGTAATGGAAAGCGTCTCGTTCGAGCTCATCTTTCCGTTCATGCAAGAGCAATAGGCCGCGACGACTTCGGGCGTAGCGCCCTCACGCTTGTTGTCGCCAACGCATTTCTTGATCCAGGCCGCGTCGTCCGCATCGGCCAACGCCGGAGTCGCGGTGGCCGCAAATCCAATACCGAGAAGCACAATTGTAACCGAAACGAATGCTTTCATCGCGACGTTTCCTCGTGTTCTGTCAGTGTTGCCTAGTGGGCGTACGATCTTACACATTCAGATCGTCGGGCTGATTTTACGAATGATCGGCTCGTGCGGATAGGGGACTTTGGCGGCCGGCGCGAAACCTTTTTTGGGAGGATCCCGGTGCTTCCCAGCCGCCGGGACGCCCTCCGCTCGAGCGCCAAAATTCAACCCATCGCCGTCGCCCAACAGGGTTGCGCGAGGCGTAAGGCCGATAGATTGGGGATCGCTGAAGCGCGGCGAACGCCGGCACGGTGGATCAGGAACGCGTCTAGGTAGATTACGATCCTATCCCGCGCCGCGATAACAGTGGACGTAGGCGAGCCAACTTCGCCATTCGCTTGTTCGCTTTGCGCTGGCGACGGCTGCGCTCTCGCGTTCCCATCAAAACGAGCGGCTCACGATCATGAAAACCAGGCTTGCCAGCCCGGGCGGCTCGGTCATTGTAGGTTTCTCCAATGGACGGAAATTCGATCGCGAGCCTATGGAAATTCTCACGGTGACGCATATCACGACCTACGCCTATTCCGCGCCGGTTCGCCTGGGCGAGCATCGGATGATGCTGCGTCCGCGCGACAGCAATGACCAGCGATTGCTCGAGGCGACCCTCGAAATCGAGCCGCGTCCGCAAAGATTGCGCTGGATTCACGATGTCTTCGACAATTGCGTGGCGATCGCGACCTTCGCCGGGACCACGACGAGCCTGCGCGTCGAGAGCAATCTCACGCTCGAACATACGCCTCTCGATGAACCGGAAGCGGTGCTGGAGGATCGGGCCCGATTTTATCCGTTCTCCTACGATAGGGAAGAAATGCCCGACCTGGCTCGATCGATTGAGCAGCATTACCCGGACCCATCCGGAGAACTGGATCGTTGGGTCCGACGCTTTCTCGACCCGGGGCGCCCGACGGCCACCGGGGCATTACTGATGACCTTGACCTACGCGATCAAGGAAGGGATGCGCTATGAACGCCGAACCGCGAAGGGAACACAGAGCCCCTTGCAGACTCTCGCCTCCAAGCGCGGATCGTGCCGCGATTTCGCGACGTTGATGATGGAGGCCGCTCGGGCGATCGGCTTGGCGGCTCGCTTCGTCTCCGGATACATCTACGTCCCCGATCGAGACTCTGGAGAACGCCATCTCGGTGGCGGGTCGACGCATGCGTGGTGCCAAATCTACTTGCCTGGCGCCGGCTGGGTTGATTTCGATCCTACCAACGGGATCGTCGGCAGCCGCGACCTCATTCGCGTGGCGGTCGCGCGGGAGGCGAGCCAAGCCATTCCCCTGCACGGACATTACTTCGGCAATGCCGCGGACGAGAAGGGGATGGCCGTCTCGGTCGTGGTTCGACTCCGCCGCCCGATGGCGGAACCATTGGCCGCCCTCGATAGCACGGGTCCCGGCGCATGAGCGCCTCGGGCGCGTCCACCAGAATCGTCCGGCCGCCCGCGGCCTCACCGCCAGTCCCGGAATCGCATAATGCTCATACAAGCAGGCTTTGACATCGCCTTTCAGTATCCGGCGCCAACGCCGATGCTGCTTCAACTCAACGTCCATCCCTCGCGAGACGAGGACTTGCGCTCGCCCGACGTCATCAAATCCGAGCCACAGCTCGAAATGGCGCATTATTCCGATCTGTTGGGCAAGCGGGTGGCGCGGGTCCCGGTTCCCGCCGGCCGCGTGATGTTTTCGAACGCTTCCTGATCGAGGACACAGGCGAACCGGAGCCAAGTCCCGCCGAGGCGGGATCGACGGCGATCGGTCAGCTTCCCGATGAAGTGTTGGTGTTCCTGGCTTCGAGCCGCTATTAGGACAGCGACAAACTCGCCGATCTCGCCTGGTTCATGTTCGGGGACGTAACCGGCGGCTACAGACGCGTGCAAGCGATTTGCGACTTCGTTCACTCGAAAATCAAGTTCAGTTATCCCGACGCGCGGCCGACACGTTGCGCCAGCGACTCGATGCAGGAAGGCATAGGCGTGTGCCGCGACTTCGCCCATCTGGCCATCGCGCTCTGCCGCGGCATGAACGTCCCGGCTCGCAATTGCACGGGCTATCTCGGAGACATTGGCGTGCCGGTCGATATCAACCCCATGGACTTCAGCGCCTGGTTCGAGGTCTTTCTCGATGGACGCGCGCCACAACCATCCCCGGATTGGCCGCATCGTGATGGGGCGCGGCCGACGTGCCCCTGTCAACCGCCTTCGGCGTCGCCAGACTCGTGCGATTCGACGTGGTGACCGACGAGCAGGCGGGTTAGGCGGCGCCACAAAATTCTGCTCGTCGGCCAGTCGGATGAATTCGGCGAAGCCTCCCGTTTGGTCGCCTACTACGAACAGGGCTCCCGGTAGACTGCCCGCGTCCGGGCGCTGCGCGCGGCTTCGATCACCCGCCCCCCTTCAGTGCAATTTCACCGTCGGCGCCGGTCGCGCGCCGCGGGCGAAAACACCCAGCAGCGTTCGTCCGCTCCCGTGCAACGCCGCCTCGTGCATCTTGTAGAGGCTGCGGTACATCAGCCGCGCGAAATAGCCTTCGATGAAGAAGCTTCTGCCGATCAGCGCGCCCATGAGGCTGCCGACCGTGCTGTACTTACCCAGCGAAACCAGAGAGCCGAGGTCGTGATAGACGAAGTCCCCGAGCGGCTGGCCTTCGAGCCGGGCGTGAATCTGCTTGATCATGAATTCGGACATCTGGTGCGCCGACTGGGCGCGCGGCGGAACCGGCTGCGGAAAGCCGGGACGCGGGCAGGAGGCGCAGTCGCCGATGGCGAAAACATGGTCGTCGCGCGTGACCTGAAGGGTGGGCCGCACCGCGAGCTGGTTGATGCGGTTGGTCTCCAACCCGTCGATGTTGGCGAGAAAACCGGGCGCCTTCACGCCCGCCGACCAGACCACCAGTTCGGACGGGATCACTTCGTCGTCGGCCAGCCTTATGCCGTCGGCCATCACCTCGGCCACGCGCGCGCCGGTGCGCACCTCGACGCCGATCTTGACCAGCAATTCGCGCGTCGCCTCGGAAATGCGCGGCGGCAGCACCGGCAGGATGCGGTCGGCAGCCTCGATCAGCACGATCTTGAGATCGTTTTCGGGGTCGATCTTGTCGAGCCCGTAGGAAATGATTTGCCGCGCGGTGTGGTGCAATTCCGCGGCGAGTTCCGTGCCGGTCGCGCCGGCGCCGATGATCGCGACATGAAGCTGGCCGGGGCGCACGGGCTCGGTTTGGTTCTGGGCGCGCAGACAGGCGTTGACGAGGCGGCGGTTGAACCGGCTCGCCTGCGCCGGGGTCTCGAGCGGCACCGCGAATTTGGCCGCGCCCGGCGTGCCGAAATCGTTGGTCACGCTGCCGACCGCGATCACCAGCGTATCGTAGCCGAGCGTCGAGGACGCGGTTATCTCGCGTCCCTCCTCGTCGCGCAGCGCCGCCAAAGCGATGGTCTTGTTCGCCCGGTCGAGCCCGATCATCTCGCCGTTGCGGTAACGAAAATGATGCCAATGCGCCTGCGCGATGTAATTCAGCTCATGTTGCGAGCGCCGCAGGCTTCCCGCCGCGATCGAATGCAGCAGCGGCTTCCAGATATGGGTCCGGCTGCGGTCGACCAAGGTGATCCGCGCCGTCCCGCGCTTGCCGTGCGTATCCCCAAGCCTGGTGGCGAGCTCCAGCCCGCCGGCGCCGCCGCCGACGATGACGATGTGGTGAGGTTGGTTGGCGTTTGTCATGCGGCCGGAGCGCCTCGAGTCGAGAAAGGATGGTGCGGGCGAGGGGACGCCGTGCGGGACGAAGCAAAAGGCGGGCCGCTCCTCGCGACCGCCCTCACAGTCTGCACGCCTCCGGCGAAGGACTTCTGGGTGATGATCAGGCGTGGCGCGGTCCCGAGCCCGGGACTCAACGCCTGGGGTCGCGACCTCTTATTGCGTCGAAGCCCTTCTTGATCGCCGCGAACCGGGCTTCGATCCAAGGCTCGAATTCGGTGTCGGTGAAGATGTAGGGCCAGTCGTTCTCGATGCCTTCCCGCACGAGTTCGCCGACATAGGCCGGATCGATGCCGGACGAGATGCGTTCGCGAATCATCTTCGCCCCTTCCGAGGATTGACTCGCCGCCAGAACCGGCTCGAGGCTGCGGTCGAACCGCGCCGGCAGGTTGCGCATCGAATCTGCGATCTGGGTCCGGATGAAACCGGGGCAAAGCACCGAAACGCCGATGCCGCGCGGCGCCAATTCGGCGCGAAGGCCCTCCGAAAGCGCGACGACGCCATATTTGGTCACGGAATAGGGGCCGCTGCCGAGCGGCAGCAACCCGGCGATGGAGGCCGTGGACACGATCTGTCCGCCTTCGCCGTGGCGCTCGATCAGCGGTCCGAATATCTCGATGCCCCAGACGACCGCCCGCAGATTGACGTCGATCGTCCAATCCCAGGCGGCGTCGTTCCAGTAGCCATAGGGACCGCCGCCGCCAACGCCGGCGTTGTTGACGAGAATATGCGCTTTACCGAAGCGGGCGATCGTGGCGTCGGCCGCGGCTTGCAGCTCGGCCTTCAAGGAAACGTCGGCCTTGACGGAATCGACCTCGGCGTTGGTGAGCCTCAGGCCGTCCAGGGCGCGGGCGAGCGCGGCTTCCTCGATATCGCACAGCATGACCTTCGCGCCGGCCTGCGCAAGAGCGTTGGCGATGCCCAACCCGATCCCCGAGGCGGCCCCGGTGACGAACGCGGTCTTTCCCGAAAGGTCCTTCATGCCGATCCCTCCCCCTGTCGAAAATCCTGGTTGGCGCCGAGGCAAATCTAACGGGCCTCAGCGGAGAAGGCTACCGCCGCCGACGGGCCAAGCGCTGGAAATCCGGGGGGCCGGCGCGGCCGACCCTATTGAAGCAAGCCGCGATCCTTTCCCCTTCGCCGCGTCGCCACTGAGCCGTCCCTCCTCGATCGACCAAGCTCGGGCCCTGGACATTTCGCTAACTCCCGGCAAAACTCGCCGCAACAAAAGCCATCGCGCCTGGGAGACGACGCCTCATGAACGGTTCCCTCCGAGCCTTCGCCGCTCGCATCAACGACAAGTCGCCGAAGTGAACACGCCCCCCGAAGCCGGTCCTGTCGTCTCCGGCGCCTATGATCGCGATCTCACGGCATTCGTGGGCTATTGGCGGGAAAGCCGCCGCCGCCTCGACGTTCTGCCGGCAAAATCCCGGCGCGACGCTGAACAGGCCGAGACCGCCTCAGGCTTGCTGGCGGCGGCGCGGACGTCGCGGGAGCGTTTCCTGAAGGCCCACGGCGGCGCCCTTTACGACCGGCTGACGCGGGGTCGCACCCATTTCCTGCGCATAAACGCCTTGCTGGAAGGCGCTGTGGCCGCCGCGCCCGGCCTCGTCCCCGACGCCGAGACTTTGCGAGACGAAAACGCGCGCAACCAGAGCGAAAAGGACGGCCACGAAGTCGATCAGGGCCTGTTCCTGCACCAGATGCTCGCCGACCCGGTCAGCGGCGAGCATCTGTGCCACGCGATGCTGCTGCCGCGCGCGGAATCGCGGGAGCTACTGCCGAAATTCCTGCGCGACGGGCGAATCGATCTCGACGGGACGATCGTTGAGCGGCGCGACCGCAAGGCGATCGTGACGATGAGCAATCCGCGGTTTCTCAACGCCGAGGACGCGAGCAATCTCGACGCCAACGAGATCGCCACCGATCTTTGTCTGCTCGACCCGGAAACGGCGATCTGCATCCTGCGCGGCGACCACGTCGCCCACCCCAAATACGCGGGCCGGCGCATCTTCAACGCCGGCATCAATCTGACCCACCTCTATCAGGGCAAGGTCAATTACGAATGGTTCCCGCGCCGCGAACTCGGCTTCGTCGCCAAGATTTTACGCGGGATCGCCAAACTGGACGTTTCGCCGGACGAGGTTCTCGGCGACACCATCGAAAAGCCCTGGATCGCCCAGGTCGACGCCTTCGCCATCGGCGGCGGCTGCCAGATCCTGCTCGCCTGCGATTACACGATCGCCGCCGCCGACGCCTATCTGACCCTGCCCGCGCGCAAGGAAGG
>Ga0302319_10012940_pt1 | contig 15685 bp, 14 predicted proteins | sample Bog_T0_2_FD_203319 | JGI IMG/M metagenome (GOLD analysis project Ga0302319, IMG submission 203319) | Peat permafrost microbial communities from Stordalen Mire near Abisko, Sweden - Bog_T0_2 | ecosystem: Environmental > Terrestrial > Soil > Wetlands > Peat | place: Sweden: Abisko, Stordalen Mire...
CAGGCACGAGATCTCCGGTCTTGGCGTCCAGCGCCACCAACCTGTAACCGATGGTCACATAGAGGATGCGCTCCTCCTTGCCGTCGCTCCAATAGGCCAGGCCGCGGCCTGAGCCTTGGCGCGGCGACTTGGCCGCGCGCTCGCCCTCGACCTCGCGGTGGCTCCAGATCACCTCGCCCGTGGCGGCGTCGATGCACACCACGCTGCGGCGCGATCCGGCCGTGAAATACATCCTGCCCTTGGCCACCAGGGGCGTGACCTGCAGGAGATATTCCGGGCGCGGCCCGTAGGGGCTGGTCTCGAACCGCCAGGCGACCTCGAGCGACTTGAAATTGTCCGGCCCGATCTGGTCGATCGGCGAGTAGCGCGTGCTGGCCAGATCGCCCGCATAGTGCAGCCAGTCGGTATCGGGCAGCCTCGGCTTGGCGGGCGCGCCCAGGGGCTGAGCGAAGGCGCGCGTCTTGGCCACGAGCCATCCCAGCAGAGGCGCGGCCAGAGCCAGCCGACGCGAAATTCCCCCCATGATTATGTCTCTCTCGTACGCTTGGGCGTCGCGGACGGCGTGGGCGCCGTTCCCGCTGATCAGCCGGTTGAACGGTTCATGCTTCGGTTGGAGAACAAACTTGTCAATACGCGCCGGGCGACGCGGGCAGATTAGACTTGACCGAACGGGGCCATGAACTACAGCCTTAAGTCCTAAAGGCAGGATCACCAACCCGCGCCCCTCAAGGGGCGACAGGGGAACGACCGCCAGGCATAGGGAGGAAGAACCATGAAAGCCCACGCGCTTATCGCCGTTCTCGTGGCCGGCGCGGGACTGGCCGCCGCGCCCATCGCGCGAGCCCAGGCGTTGCCGCCGCCCGCCAAGGAAGTCTCAGCCGACAAGCTGGCGATCAATCTGTTCCCGGCCAAGGGCGGGGCCAAGCTGAAGGTGGCCACCCCGGCCTTCAAGGACGGCGGCGACATTCCCTTCGAGAACACCCTTTACCGCGGCAACCACTTCCCGGGGCTCAGCTGGAGCAAGGGACCGGCGGCCACCCAGTCCTATGCGATCATCATGCAGGACGGCGACGGCAATCGCGGGGGCGACGCGATCCTGCACTGGACCATCTATAACATCTCCGACCGGACGACCTCGCTCGATCCGAACCTGGCCAACCCGCCGCCGCCCGGCGCCGCCTACGGCCCCAACGTCCTGGGCCCGCACCACATCTACGAGGGTCCGCGCACCCCCGCGGGGCCCCGCCACCGCTATCACTTTCAGGTCCTGGCCCTGGATACGCCGATTTCCGTCGATCCCAATTTGAGCTGGACCGACCTGAAGGCCGCCATCAGCGGTCACGTCCTGGCCAGCGGCCAGATCATCGGCATGGGCGTCGCCGATCCCACCGCCCCGCCGCGCGTTCCGGGCCATTGACGCCGATGGCCCGTTCACGACGTCGGGAAGGCCTTCGGCTGAGAGCCCTTCTCATGGGCGCTGCCCTGGGTCTGATCGGCCTGTCCGCCTCGGCGCAGACCCCCGCCCCTGCCGCCGCGCCGCCCCCCTATGAGCCGCCGTTCCGGATCATGGGCAACACCTACTCGGTCGGCTCGCCCCTCGTCAGCGTCTATCTGATCACCACCGACAAGGGGGATGTGCTGATCGACGTCGGCTATGCGACAGACGCGCCGATGATCGAGAAGAACATCCGGGCGCTCGGGTTCAAGCTCAGCGACATCAAGATTCTGCTGAACAACCACGCCCATAGGGACCACGCGGGCGGCCTGGCCCAGCTCAAGGCCGACACCGGCGCCATCTTGATCGCCAGCGAGGGCGACAGAGGCGCTCTTGAAAGCGGCAAGGTCCTCGGCTCGGAAAACGTCCAACGCCTTCAATTTCCACCCGTGAAGGTGGACCGGGCCATCAAGGACGGCGACACCTTCGAACTGGGCGGCTTGACCTTCACCGCTCACGTGACCGCGGGGCACACGCGCGGCTGCACAAGCTGGTCCTGGCCCGTCACCGACCCCCTGGATGGCTCACAGCACATCGCGCTGGACTTCTGCGGCGCGACGGTCAGCACCAACAGCCTGGTTCCGGAACAATATCCCGGCATCATCGCCGCATACCGGCACACCTTCGCCACCGCCAAGTCGCTGCCGGGCGACCTGTTCCTCGCGCCGCACACGGAATTCTACACCCCGGCGGCCAAGCGGTTGAAGCTGGGCGATCCCGGGCCCAATCCCTTCCTGGACCGCGCCGGCTACGAAGCCTTGGTCGATTCCCAGCACGCCCTGTTCGAGACCGCGCTGGCGGACGCCCAGAAGAAGGCGGCCGGACAAAAGACCGTGGACCATTGAGAGGGCGAACACGTGAACCTGACCGCGCCCGCGCCCCGCGCCGGGCGCATCGGCCCCATTCTGCTGAATCCGGGTTACGGACCCAAACAGGTCATTTCGTTCCTGTTCGTGACCTGCGTCAGCGTCAGCCTGATGGAGTTCGCCAATGTCATGACGCCCCTGATCCTGGGGCAACAGCTGCATCTGGCGCCGACCAAGCAGGGCCTGCTGGCCGGTTCGCTCGGCGCGGTGCAGCAAATCGGCACCATGATTTTCATCATGGCGGGCGGCGCCCTCGCCGATACGGTCGGCCGGCGGATGACCCTGATCTGGATGCTGCTGGGTCTATTCTTCTGCATCCTGGCCTACCCGTTCGTGTCCTCGATCCTTTTGCTTTTCGTGCTGCGCTTCCTCTGGGGCGTCGCCTTCTCCGGCTACGCCAGCGCCCCGGCCATCGCCATCGACATCCCGCAGGAACGCTCCAGGGGCAAATTCAACGCCATCGTGCTTCTGACGCCATGGCTCGCGGCGTCGGGCTTCGTGCTGGTCTCGTCGCGCTGGCCGGCCTGGTTCAAGTCCCTGGGATACGGCCCGCACGCGGCCCTGGTCTGCACGTTCGGCTTAGCCGCCTTGCTGCCCTTGATTGGGATTTTCACCACCTTGGCGTTCCTCAACGTCAAGTCCGCGCCGCAGGCCCCCAAGGCGAGCCTGAGCGTGTTGGGCCACGCCGGGCAGATCTTCGCCAAGATCAAGGAGGTGCTCGCCTACGCCCGCGTCAACCGCACCTACGGCGTCAGCCTGTTCATCGGCACGGTGGCGCGGACGGACACCCTGATCATCGGATCCTTCCTGGGCCTATGGGTCGTCAACGCCGGCCGGGTCGGCGGGGTCGAGGCCGTCGTCGCCATCAAAACGGCCGGGGTGATCGCGGCCATCCGCTTCGTCACCAAGGTGGTTTGCGCCCCCCTGTTCGGAATCATCAACGACAAGGTCAGCCGCACGACCCTGATGCTGGTCTCCCTGGGGCTGATGACCGGCGCCTTCTGGTTCTTTGGCCTGATCACCAACGCTCTGGGCGTGATGATGATGGTGGGCGCTTTCCTGTTGGGCATCGCCGAAAGCGCCGAGGCCATCGCCTCGCAGACCCTGCTGGCCCAGGAAGCGCCGGCGCATCTGCGCGGATCCTCCATGGGCGTGTACTCCTTCCTGGGCACGGGCAGCCTGATGGCGATCAGCCTGACCGGCGGCTATCTGTTTGACAAAGTGGGCTTCTCCTCGCCCCTGGTGATGGAAGGCGTCCTGCACTTCATCGTGCTGGTCATCGCCTTGTGGATGCTGCGCAAGGGCGGCGCGCCGGCCTGACGGTCGCGCGTGCGCGCGCCCCTCAATGGATGAGGCTTTACGACTGGCGCGATCGATCGCGCCGTTTGGGGGTTGGCCGCTTGGCGTATTCGTCGCCAATCTGTTCACCGCTGGAGGGGGCGCCGGTCAAGCCCTCGCGCCCCGGCCAGTCCAGCGGGGGCGTCTCGATATTCAAGGTGAACGGCTCGATTCTTTTGCGCTCGAAGATGCGAATAAAGCGGGATTGAGTCGTCCTGGCGTGTTCCGGTAGGAGCGCCGTGAGCGTGACCCGGTCTTTCCTGGCGATGGCTTCAATAATCTTGTCGTGTTCGATGAGGTTTATCTCGAAGGCATCCTCCTGCAAATCCGCCTCCGCGGCTTCGAGACGGTAGCCTTGTTACGACCTGGTGAATTTACGCATGTCGTTGGCGAAGGACCGGTGGACAGCGACATTATTTGGCAACAACCTAACCAACGATCACGCGATTATTTCGTCGAACAATACGAGCTTCCAGTTCAACACAACGTCGTATTACCGGGCGTCGACTAATCAGCCGCTCACGGCCGGTATAGAAATTGCCTATCGTTATTGATCCGGTGGATTCACTCGTCAGTTCACATACAGCCTAATGCTTAGCAGCCCCCCGCAAGACCTTGGCGAACGATTGATAAGCCTCGAGTCTTGCGGGCGCTGTGTCGCGCAGGCGTTTGGCCAGCGCGGCCCTGGACCGAAACGTGGAAACGCTTGGTCTGCTGGCCCAAGCAAGCCGCATCGCCTGCTTGCGATGCTCGTTCCGGGCCCGCCCGTTGCAACGCGTCACGCCTGCGGCGGCTCAGCCGCTCGATCACCAGGACGGAGGACGCCCAGGTGCTAGCGAAGAGAAATATTTTGCTCACTTTTTCAAAAAGTAACTGCTCTTGCCCTGATTCATTATTGAGAAAATGGAGCAAAAGACTTGGGCTGCACCCCCTTGGTGAGACAGCATAATTAGGGGACAGAGGTTGTTGTAGCGGCTGTGGGCGGCGGGATCGCCGTCCACAGCCGGGCTTCTTCGAACTCCACGGGTGATAGATAGTCCAGCGCGAGTGCAGCCGGGTGGTGTTGTAGACCTGCTCGATGAAGGCTCCCACACAGGCCCTGGCGTCGGGAAGATCGCGATAGGCCGATCCGTCCACTTCCTCGGTCTTGAGAGTCTTCATGAAGCTCTCAGCCTTGGCGTTGTCGTAGGGGCAGCCGCCGCGGCTCATGCTGGGGATGACGGTGGCGTCTTCCAGGGCTTGGGTGTAGTCCGCGCAGGCATACTGCACGCCCCGGTCGGAGTGGTGCACCAGTTCCCCCGGCGGCGGCCGGCGGTTTGCCAGGGCCATTCGCAGAGCCTCCAGCGCCAGGCTGGCGGCCAGGTGATCGGCCAGCGCCCAACCGACCACCTTGCGGCTGAAGGCGTCCAGCACCACCGCCAGATAGACGAAGGCCCGCTCCAGCCGGATGTAGGTGATGTCGGCCACCCACAAACGGTCAGGCGCCATCGGAACCATGCGCCGGGCCAAGTTGGGATAGACCCGCCAGCCATGGTTGGAGTCCGTGGTCGCCGGCGCGTAGGCCTTCTTGCGCAGGCACAACAGATTGTCGTCCCGCATGATCCGCAGCACGCGCTTTGCGTTGGCCGTCCACCCCTCGCGTCTCAGCAGCGCCGCGATGCGCCGGTAGCCATAGTGCCGGTGGGCCAAGGCCAGGCGTTGGATGGCGTCACGCAGCGCCATCTCTTCCCGGTCAGGCTCCGATTGCGACCAGCTACGGTAGAAGCTTGCCCGGCTGACCTGCGCCAAGGCGCACAACCGCTCGATCCGTACTTCGCCTTGCGGACCGGTCATCGCCTGAATCTCGGTGAAGACCTTGTCACGCCAAGCCCTTCGCTGGCCGGCCGTGACGCCTCGATACGCCGCAAGGCTCCTCGAAAAAAATCCAGGTCAATCGCCTGCTGGCCGATCTTGCGCTCCAGCTCGGCGATCTTCCGGCGGGCCAGCTCCAGTTCATTGGCCTCGGCTAGGCTCGCCTCGCGCGCCAGCCTCTCCGCCTTCGTCGGCGGCCCGCGCCGCCGGCCCAAACGACCCGCTCGATCCGCATCGCGCCACTTGTAGATCAGCTGCCGATGCACGCCGAACTCGGCGGCGAGCTTCGAAACCAGCTCCCCGGCCGCCAGCCGCACCAGCGCCCTACGCTTGAACTCCAAACTGAAACTTCGGTGGTCCTCGGACATCGTTCTCAGCTCCTAGAGAACTGTCCCCCATTTACCCCGTCTCATTCCAGGGGTGCACTCCAGACTTGTGTCCCCCATTTGGGACGTGATCCGTTGACGGGCCTGGCCAGGCGGCTGGGGCTTGCCGAAACCATCGGCGTGTCGGTTGCGGTCGTTTGCCCGTCTATAGGAATGGCGTTCAACGTTGTGCTGTGCGTGCAGGAGGCAGGCGCCGCGGCGCCGCTCGCGTTCCTGCTGGGCACGGCGGGGATGCTGATCGTGGCGCTGTCTTTCGTGGCGTTCAGCCGACGCCTGCCGCATGCCGGTTCCGCTTACGCGTATGTCGCGCACGCGTTCGGCTCCCGATGGGGCGTGCTGGCGGGCTGGACGATGCTGCTGACCTATCTCGGCTTCACCAGCGCCATGTCTGCGTTGGTGGCGGATTTCGTGATCGCCGCCCTGGCGGAGATCGGCGTGCATCTCAGCGGCGCCGAAATGCCGATCGCCGCTGGATCGATGCTCCTCTGCGCCTGGCTGGCTTGGCGCGACACCCGCTTCGCGAGCCGGTTGATGCTGGGCCTTGAGCTTGCTTCCGTCGCCGCCATCATGCTCCTCGCTGTCGTGATCCTTTTCCACGTCGGCAAATTGCATCAGTGGAGCGCACTTCCGTTCAGCCTGCACGGCACCTCGCGCGGCCTGCCGGCGCTGGGCTACGGGGTGGTTTACGCCATTCAGAGCCTTGCCGGATTCGAGGGCGCGACTACGCTCAGCGAGGAAACCATCAACCCGCGCCGCACGGTGCCAGTGGCGTTGATAGTGACGGTCGTCGGATCGGGGGCGTTTTATGTGTTCGCCAGCTATGCCGTGGTGCTCGGTTTTGGCTTGAACCGGATGGCCGAGCTTGGCGCCTCGCAGGCGCCCCTAGACGAACTGGCGCGCATTTACATCAGCCGCAGCTTCGCCGTCGTGTTGGATGTCGCCAACACCATCAGCGCGTTCTCGTCCGTTCTGGGCGCCATTACCGGCGCCGGCAGACTGATGTTCGCCTTGTCGCGCGCCGGATTGTCCAAGCGCCTGGCGGCGATCGATCCGGTGCATCACACCCCCGCCCGCGCGTTGATCGTGTGCACCGTGATCGTCGTGGCGCCGATCGTTATTTGCCTGACCTTCCTAAGGGCGGGAGATTATTACGGCTACGTCTCGACCATCGCGACGCTCGCGGTGATCCTGGTGTATGGCGCGGTAACGATCGCCGAAACCGCGGAGGCGGTGGTGAAACGGCGGGTGGCCTGGGCGCTCGCAGGCGTCACTGGCACGCTGGGACTGGCCTGGGCGCTTCTGTGCAGCACCTTGCCGGCGCCGCCTCCACCCGCGAACTTCTGGCTGCCCCTGGTCTTGACCTGGGTCGCCGCCGGCGCGTTCCTGCCCGTCCTGCGTCCAGCCTTGCGGCGAACCGCGCCCTAACGACCCAGGAATTCCAAAAGCAGCGTGATGACACCGAAACCTGCCCATACCATCCACGCGCATCAGCACCACCTCGGATGGGACAACAGCATTCCGCCGGTCCTGACCATCGCCCCCGGCGCCACGCTGACATTCGATTGCCGCGACGCCTCCGACGGCCAGTTCACCCCGACCAGTACAGCGGCCGATATCGCCTCCCTGGATTTAGGTCGCATCAACCCCGTCAACGGCCCCATCCTCATCGACGGCGCGCAACCCGGCGACGCCATCAAGGTGACGATCCATGCCTTCGATCCCAGCGGCCACGGCTGGACAGCCAACATTCCCGGCTTGGGTCTGCTCGCCAGTCAATTCCCCGACCCCGCGCTGCATCTGTGGTCCTACGACCGAAGCCTAGCGATCCCGGCCGCGTTTAGCCCGATCGGCCGAGTGCCGCTAAAACCCTTCCCGGGCACCATCGGCCTGGCCCTCGCTGAACCGGGCCTGCACTCCATCGTCCCGCCGCGGCGCACCGGCGGCAACATGGACATCCGCGACATATCCGCGGGCACGATCCTCTATCTCCCCGTGGAAGTGGCTGGCGGCCTGTTCTCCATAGGCGACCCCCACGCAGCCCAAGGCGACGGCGAAATCTGCGGCAGCGCCATCGAAAGTGCGATGTCGATAACGCTCACCCTCGATCTGGCGCCCAACGCCAACCTGGCCTCTCCCCGCTTCACCACCCCGGGCCCCACGAGCGGACATCTGGACACGCACGGCTACGAAGTCACCACCGGCATAGGCCCGGACCTGATGACAGCCGCCCGCGAAGCCGTCAGCCGCATGATCGACCTCCTCACCCGCACCCACGCAATGGCCGCCGTGGAAGCCTATATGCTCTGCTCGGTCTGCGGCGATCTGCGCATTAGCGAGATCGTGGATCTGCCAAACTGGGTGGTCGCCTTCTATTTTCCGCGCGTCGTCCTCTCCTAGCAGGAGCGGGCAAGATGCGCAGCCAGACGCGCTGGACGCTTTGGCTGCCTTTACGGCTCCGGCGGACGGCCCGGCTGGCCACGACTAACGGAAGCCGATTTCGCTGAAAGGAGGCCGACGCGGCCTCCACGAAAGTGGGCAAAACGCCGGCGGCGCGCCTACTTCGCGAACAAGGCGGCGTCGTCGGCGAATGCCTTGAACTCCAGCGCATTGCCGGATGGGTCCAGGAAGAACAGCGTCGCCTGTTCGCCCGGCTGCCCTTTAAATCGCACCTGGGGCTCGACCAGAAAATCGACGCCGGCCGCCGTCAGACGCTCGGCCAGCGCCTCCCACTGCCCCATCTCTAGCACCAGGCCGAAGTGGGGGACCGGCACATCGTGACCATCGACCGGGTTGCGGAGGTCCGCCACGGCTAGGTCCCGATTCAGATGGGCGACGATCTGGTGCCCATAGAGATCGAAATCGATCCAGGTTTCAGCGCTGCGCCCCTCGGGACAGCCCAGCACCGCCCCGTAGAACACCCGCGCCGCGTCGAGGTCATGAACGGTGAAGGCAAGATGGAACGGACGCATGGACTCACTCGATTTAGGACTGTGCGGGCAGCTATAGGCTGATCAAAGAGCATGGTATAGTGCACGCTAACTCAGTCATACATGATCAAAACTCATGAAAATTGACCCGTCGATGAGCCTCAGCGACGCTCAGGTGCTATCCGCGCTTCCTGCCTTCGAGGCGGCGGCCAGGCTCGGAAGCCTCACGCGCGCGGCGCGGGAATTGGGCGTGACGCAGAGCGCGCTGTCGCGCCGCATCAGCACCCTGGAGCGCGGATTGGGGGTCGCGCTGTTCTCCCGCCGCGGCCGCGCCATCGCGATAACGGGCGATGGGTTGCGCCTCGCCGCGGCCGCTGGCGACGCCGTGCGCTTGATCGAACGCATGCGGGGCGACCTTGGCGGTTCTATTGCCGGGGCGATCCGTGTCGGCGCCTTGCCATCCATCGGAGGGCTGTGGCTCGCGCCCAGATTACAGAACTTCCTGGCGGCCCACCCAGCGGTCGCGGTGTCGATGGTGATGATCGACGCGGACTTGGCGGACGCCCACAAGGACCCGGTCAACTGGGACCCCTCCACGGTCGACGTGGTCCTGACCTGGGGGCGGGGCGGCTGGAGGTCCCTGTCCGTGCGCCCCCTGGTCAAGGAAATGATGACGCCGGTCTGTTCGCCCGCCTTTGCCGAGGTCCATGGATTGGACCAGGCGGCGAACGTCTGGCGGGCGCCGCGGCTCGCGCACACGACCCGTCCCGACGCCTGGCGCGCCTATGCCCTGGCGACAGGGGCAGAGTTCCCCGTCGACGCCCCGCCTGTCAGGCTCGAACTGGAACATTTCTTCATGTTGCTGGAGGCGGCGCGAGCCGGGGCGGGCCTGGCCCTCCTGCCTGCGCTGTTCGTCGCGGCGGATCTCGCGTCAGGACGCCTCGTCGCGCCAGCGCCCGCCTCGGCGACCGGGGCCTTCTATGCCGCCGTGGCGAGTCCCGCCGCCCTCGCCAGACCGGTCGTCGCGGCCTTCGTGGATTGGCTTGGTGAACAGGCGGCCGGCGCCTAGCTCATGCGAAGCGGTTGGCCGCCAAGCCCGGCCCCGCTCCTCGAAACCTGAGCGAGCGTCAGCGTGAGAGTCTATCCGCTAACGCGCCTTCTACTCCGCCGCCCTGGTCGCGAAGGGCTGGGCCATGTCCGCCACGTCGGGCAGGCCCAGCAGCACGATCTCGGTCGCGAGATCGGCCTTGAAGCGGGCTTCCTCTCCCGTGTCGAGATAGAGCGCCGTGTACTTGCGGTAGATGTTGCCCGCCACCGCGCCTCGGCCTGCGACCACCAGCAATACGCACCGCCCGTCGAGGCTGTAACTGGTCCCGGCGGCCAGGCGATAGATGGCGCAGGGGAACTGGCAGTCGCTGAACACGCCCAGCGTCTTCAGCTCGACACCCTGGGCGCCGGGAATTCGCCGCCAGTCATAGTTCTCCGGGTGCATCACCACGGGAGCCGGATATTGCGGCTCGGGATAGACCAGGGGCCGGCCCATGATCTGTTCCCACACCGCCTCGAAGCCGTCCGTGTTCTTTTTGCCGGGGACGCCGGGATTGCGGTGGAACACGCCGTCCTTGAAGGCGCCGATCTGGTCCAGCTCCTTCTTGGCGGCGGCGGTCTGCTCGATGGTGACCATGCCTTGCCCGCTGGGGCCGCCGAACTGCAGCGTCGCGTTGAAGGTGTCGCCCACGTCCGGTCCCTGGGGTCCGTAATAGGCGCCCTCTGGAAAATAGCCGATCGTTCCGGTCGGCATCTTGCCGCTGAGGCCGTATTCGCACTGTCCATCGAGCTGGATACGGAACTGGCAGAAATTATGCCGATGGCGCGGAGAGAAGAACCCTTCCGACTGACGAAACAGTCCGAACTTGAACATGCCCGCCGAGTTCGGGTCGCCGAAGAGAAGATACTGCATCCCGATCGTGCCGGTGCGCACGCCGCCCTGGACGACCTTCACCTCGGTTTCATCGCCGTGAGCGATCTGCATGGCGTCCTCCCGTCCGAACGAAACGCCAAGGCTGTCGTCCGGCGTGGCAAGTTCAAATCTGCGGGTCGCGCGGGGCTCCGTCAATGTCGCACGCGATCGCGTTTGCGTGCAATTGACAACGGGGCCGGCAACCTCATTGATGGCGCGCCGGAACCAGTTGACGGTCCCGACCGCGCGCCGCCAAGAACGACGCCGTCATCGAGGGGAATCGGGGGCACGCCATGGGTTTGTTTGATTTGCGGGGCGCTTGGTCCCTATCGACGTCTGGCCGGATCGGCGGCGCTCGGTGACGGCGACCACGAAATCCGCCCGCCCGTCGGCCGCCCAGACCGCTGGCTCAGGCCCCAGCGCGCGCGCGCGGACGGCCGTGATCATCGGGGTTTCCGCGGGAAACCTGATCGAGTCCTTCGACTGGTTCGTCTACGCCTCCTTCGCCCTATATTTCGCCAATTCCTTCTTCCCCAAGGGCGATCAGACGGCCCAGTTGCTGGACGCCGCGGCCGTGTTCGCCGTGAGTTTCATGGTCCGCCCGCTCGGCGCCTGGATCATCGGCGTCTATGCCGACCGGGTGGGGCGGCGCGCCGGGCTGATCCTGTCCATCGCCCTGATGACCCTGGGCTCCCTGGCGCTGTCGATCATCCCGGACCAGAAGCACATCGGCGCCCTCGCGCCGGTCCTGCTGGTGCTCGTGCGCGTGGTTCAGGGCATCAGCCTGGGCGGCGAGTACGGAGTCAGCGCCGCCTATCTGTCGGAAATGGCGGTGCGGCGGCATCGTGGCATGTGGTCCAGCTCGCTCGGCGCGACCCCGATCATCGGTCAGCTGTGCGGGCTTTGCCTGCTGCTGGTGCTGCAGGCGAACCTGAGCGACAAGGCCCTGCACGATTGGGGCTGGCGCATTCCCTTCGCGATCGGCGGCTTTCTATCGCTCGCGGTGCTGTGGCTGAGGCGCGGCATCGAAGAGACCACGGCCTTCGCCAAGGTGGCTGATAAGCCCGGTCCGAGCCGGACGCTGGCCTTCCTCAAGCATCCGCGCGAAACCGGCATCGTGCTGGTCATTACCGCCGCCGGCACCTTGGGCTTCTACGCCTTCACCACCTACATGCAGAAGTTCCTGGTCAATACGGCCGGGTTCTCCAAGACCATCGCCACAGAGATCATGGCGGCGGCCCTGCTCATCTCCGTGGCGCAGCACCCGATCCTAGGCGCCCTGTCCGACAGGATTGGCCGCAAGCCCCTGCTGATCGCGTATTCAGGCCTGACCATGGTCATGGCCTATCCCCTGCTGACCGTCCTGGGCCACACCCACAGCGTCCTGCTCGCCTTCGTCCTGGTGCTCGTCGCGGTTAGCGTAGTCAGCTGCTACACGACCGTCAGCAGCCTGTACAAAGCCGAACTGTTTCCGACCGAGATCCGCTCCCTGGGCGTGGCCCTGCCCTATGCGGTGGCCGGCTCCCTGTTCGGGGGCACCGCTGAATATGTCGCCTTGCTGTTCAAGCACCTGGGCAACGAGTCCGGCTTCTACATTTATGTCAGCGTCACCGCCGCCGTGGCCCTGGTCGTGTCTATAGCCATGCGCGACACCGGCAAGCACTCGGCGATCCTGGAGGACTAACGAGGCCTCTCAGACCTTGGGCAGCCTGAAGGCGATCAGTTCGGCTGAATAGTTTCCGCCGCCGATGGCCAGGACGATGTATTGCCGGCCGCCCAGCATGTAGGTCATCGGGCTGCCCGATTGCGGCGCGGGCAGGAACACCTCGCCCGCGTCCGCGCCGGTGGCCTTGTCGTAGGCCCGCAGCTTGGCGCCCCGCTTGCCGGCCGTGGTGGCGAAACCCGCCTCTCCGGCGATGACCAGGGTCTTGGTAGTCAGCACACCGATCAGCCCGTCGCGCCCCGTGCGCGGGACGTTTACTCCCTTCAGGGCCGGGTGATTGCGCACCTCGTCAGGGGTGTCGCCGTGCGCCACCTGCCAGGCGATCTCGCCCTTGGTCAGGTCGATGGCGGAGATGCGGCCGTAGGGCGGCTTGAGCAGGGGCAGACCCTGCACGTTCAGCTGGCCGGCCTTGAATCCGTCCTGCGGCGGGGCGCCCGCCGGCGGGCCGAGCTGGAAGGTGTAGTCGAAGTCCGACAGGTTGGGATCGCTGTTCCTGCGCAGGCTCCACAGGGTCGGCATGGTCCGCGAGTAGATATAGACCGTGTGGGTCTCCGGATCGTAGCTGCCGCCCTGCCAGTTGGATCCGCCCAGGGCGCCCGGCAGCATCAGCGTGCCCCACTTGCCCTTGGCGCCCCAGATGGTCGCCGGCGTGTAAAGGGGACCCAGCGTGTAGTTCTTGGCCAGGCGCAGGGCCTCGGCCTTCAGCTCCGGGGTGAAATCGATCAGGTCGTTTTCGCTCACGCCCTGGCGGTCATAGGCCGGCGGCTTGGTGGGGAAGGGCTGGGTCGGGGAATACCATTCGCCGGGCACGTCGCCCCTAGTCGCCTTCTTCTCGATGATCGGCCAGATCGGCTCGCCGGTCTCGCGGTTGAGCACGAACAGGAAGGCCTGCTTGGTGGGCTGCGCCAGGGCCTTGACCGTTTTGTCGCCCACCGGGATGTCGCACAGGATCGGCGCGCAGGGGATGTCATTGTCCCAGATACCGTGGTGCACGGTCTGGTAGTGCCAGCGGCGCACGCCGGTCTGGATATCCACGGCGACGATGCTCTCGCCGAACAGGCCCGCGCCTGGGCGGTACTGGCCGTTGGGATCGCCGGTGGGCTCCTCGATCGGCAGATAGGCCAGGCCGAGCTCCTCGTCGGCGGAAACCTGGGCCCACATGCCAGTGTTGCCGTTCTGCTCGGCGCCGCCGTTCAGCCATGTGTCGTAGCCGAACTCGCCCTTCTTGGGGATGGTGTGGAAAATCCATAGGCGCTTGCCGGTGCGGACATCAAAGCCTCGAACATAGCCGACCACATTGTGGTGATGCCTTGGCCAGCCGCCCTGCGAATGGGCCGCGCCGACGATCACCACGTCCTTGGTCACGCAGGGGGTCGAGTGCAGCCCGATGTCGCCGTCGACCAGATCGATGTCCTGATCGTCGTTCAGGCGTAGGTCGACCACGCCGCCCTCGCCGAACCCGGCGACGCGCTGGCCGGTGCGCGCGTCCAGCGCCACCAGTTGATAGCCGATGGTGACATAGTAGATGCGGTCTTCCTGGCCGTCCGTCCAATAGGCCAGGCCGCGGCCGGACAGCTTGCGCGGGGCCTTTTGCGCGCGCTCGCCCTCCTCCAGCCGGCTCATCCACAACAGCTCGCCGGTTGCCGCATCCATCGCCACCACATCGCGGCGCGTGCCGACGGTGGCGTACATCACGCCCTTGACCACCAGCGGCGTGACCTCGAGGTCGTATTCCGGCCGCGCGCCGAAGGTATCGGGCTTGAAGCGCCAGGCGACCTCCAGCTGGCTGAAATTGCTCGCGTTGATCTGGTCGAGCGGCGAGTAGCGGGTGTTGGCCAGGTCGCCGCCGTAGGTGCGCCATTCCGTGTCGGACGCGGGGGCCTTGCCCTGGGCGCGCGCGAGCGCGGTCCTGGCCCAGGCGTAGGCGACCAGCGGAAGGCCAAGCAGGGACCTGCGCGAAAATGCCGACATGCGATCTCTTCTTCCCCCAAGAACTTCGTTGAGGCGGGCTGACGCCTTTAATTGGCCGCCGGCCGCGTCCCGCCCACGACCTCGACGGTCAAGACCTTGCCGGTGGCGGTCAGGGTGACCTTGGCCAACTCTCCGGAGTGGCCGCCATCGCGAGACGGATTGTAGTCGATCTGCACCTTGTCGCCGGGCTGCAGGCTGCGCTTGGTCCAACCGTCCCGCGTCAGGATGCCGGGGCTGGAGGTTTCAAAATTCCACAGTTCCGGGGTCTCGCCCGGCTTGGCGTCGTTATAAACCCAGATCGTGATGTGAGGATTGGTCCACTCCAGCTCCTTGACCGTGCCGCTCATGCTCAATTTGGTCTTGGTGTCGAACATGGCGAAGGAGTGGTGAGCCAAGGCCGGTCCGGCCAGGAGACCCAGGCCAAGGGCGAGACCCAGACGGGCATGGATCAGGTGTTTGAAGCGAACGGTCATCAGATGTCTCGCGATTTGATCACTGCGCGGGCGCGCGGTTGCCATCGGCCGTGCGGGGCGCGGGCACGAAAATGGAATTTCCGTCCTTGTCGACGGCCGGCTTGATCGAGCCCTCCAGGCACACCCCCTCGACGATGTCGAAGGCCCGTTTGCGCTCGCGGGTGAACACCCGCGTGGTCGTCCAGGGCTTGGTCAGCACATGGGGGGCGGAGATGGTCAGGGTGTCGGCCAGGGTGTCGGGGCCTGTCAGGCGGATGCGTTCGACCACGTGCATGTCGCCGTTGTTGGGCACGCCGATGGACTCGCCCACCGCCAGCCAGACCTGGGGCTTGATGCCCACGGTGTCGACCACCAGGGTGTCGCCTTCCCAGTGGCCGATCGAATGGCCGTGGAACGTGAGGTCGGGATCTTCCGGATGCGGTCTCCCGTCCGTGTAGATGCGGCGCAGGCGATTGCTGTCGGATTCGCCGAACATGTAGATCCTGCCCGGCGTGACCGCGATCTCCATGGCGTTGTGGTTGATCATCATCCAGGTCGGCATGCCCTCGGGCAGGCAGTCGAGGAAGATATTGTCCGGGCGACCGGCATTCTGATGGTCGGTCGCCCGCTTGATCGTGACCGCCGCCTTTTGGTTCCAGGGCGTCGGGTTGGAGCTGATCTGGGCGAACTGATCCTTCAGGTTCGGAAGCCAGATT
>Ga0302319_10012943_pt1 | contig 15681 bp, 15 predicted proteins | sample Bog_T0_2_FD_203319 | JGI IMG/M metagenome (GOLD analysis project Ga0302319, IMG submission 203319) | Peat permafrost microbial communities from Stordalen Mire near Abisko, Sweden - Bog_T0_2 | ecosystem: Environmental > Terrestrial > Soil > Wetlands > Peat | place: Sweden: Abisko, Stordalen Mire...
ACTGATCTTGCCGCAGCGACTGGAACCACCGCTCCCGTGCTCGACCCGACAGCGCGGAAATTTGCCGATATGCTGGCCGGGTCTGATGGGCCGCCGATCTACACCATGACGCCCGTGGACGCGCGCGGCGTGCTTGACGGGTTGCAAGCCGGCCCGATCGCCCAGCTTCCGGCGGATATCCGGACGCTGACGCTTCCCGTCGGTCCGACCGGCAAGACCCAGGTGCATATTGTGCGTCCCCAGGACGCAAGCGGCCGGCTGCCGGTCATTGTCTACTTCCACGGCGGCGGTTGGATCTTGGGCAACTTCAAGACGCATGAACGCCTCATCCGCGCCATCGCCAACGGCGCCCAAGCGGCCGTGGTCTTCGTCGACTATGAACCCTCACCGGAAGCGAAATACCCGTTGGCGATCGAGCAAGACTACGCGGTCACGAAATACGTCGCGGAGCATTCGGAGGAGTTCGATGTTGACGCCTCGCGCCTGGCGATTGCCGGCGACAGCGTCGGGGGGAATATGGTGGCGGTGGTCAGCCTGCTGGCCAAGGAACGCCAGGGGCCAAAGATCGCATGCCAAGTGATGTTCTACCCCGTCACCGACGCCCATATGAACCATGACTCATACGAGACATTCGCTGACGGCCCCTGGCTGAGCCGGGCCGCCATGAAATGGTTCTGGGATGCTTACCTTCCCGCGTCCGCGGCTGTTACGGACAAGCACATCTCCCCGCTCAATGCCTCGATCGAAGACCTGCAAGGCCTGCCGCCGGCGCTGGTGATCACCGATGAGAACGACGTGCTTCGTGATGAGGGCGAGGCATACGCACGCAAACTGATGCAGGCCGGCGTGCCGACCGTCGCCACACGCTACGTCGGGATGATCCACGACTTCGCCATGCTGAATGCGCTCGCGGACGCGTCGCCGACCCGTCTGGCTGTGCGGCAGGCGACGGATGCCCTGAGGATGGCGTTGCAGGCGTCGTAGGATTGGACGAGCGGGGCCGGATCTTGATCCGGCCCCGACGAGTCGTTGTTGGCTTTAGCCCGCCAGCTGCTCCGCGATATACGGCGGCAGGTTGAATGCGCCAGTGTGGATTTCCGGCGTCCAATAGCGCGTCGCGCCGAGGATGCCGCTGACTTCGGCGCGGCGGCGAATTTCGTCGGCCGGCACATGCGCCAAGGTCGCGTCCTTCGCCCCCCAGCCAAGCGTCATGAACCCGCCGACATAGGTCGGCACCGCGGCGACATAGGCGGTGACGTGCGGGAAGAACTTCGCCCGGCGCGCACTGGTCTCGCGCAACTCGTCGGCCTGCATGAACGGCACGCCGCATTGGTTCACCACCAGGCCGCGCTTGGTCAGAATGCGCGCGCAATTGGCGTAAAATTCGTCGGTGAACAGCACCTCGCCGACGCCGATCGGATCGGTGGAATCGACGATGATTGCGTCGAATGCGGCATCCGCCGCGCGTTTCACATAGTCGATGCCGTCGCCGACGATCACCTCGGCGCGCGGATCAGACCAGGCGCCGCCGGCGATGCCGGGCAGAAATTCCTTGGCAAGCCGGATCACTTCGCCATCGATTTCCACCATGACCGCGCGGCGCACGGTGTTGTGTTGCAGCACGCGGCGCAGCACGCCGCCATCGCCGGCGCCGATGATCAGCACGTTCGCCGCCGCCCCGTGCGCGAGCAGCGGCACATGCGCCAACATCTCCTGGTAGACGAACTCATCCGCCTCGGTGATCTGGATCACGCCGTCCAGCACCATGACGCGGCCGTGCGAGTGGCTCTCGAAGATCACGATGTCCTGAAAGTCGCTCTGCACGCGCGCGAGTTCGCGCTTGATCCGGAAGCGCTGCCCCCAATCGGGGTACAGCGTTTCGTTGATCCAGCTATCCGTCGTCATCTGTTCCCTCATGCCGCCGCACGGCCCGAACCTTCGCCCGGACCGTGTTGAATGGCAAAAGCCCCCGGGGGGTAAACGCCTGCGACCTATACGACCAGGCCGCGCCGCTGCTCGCCGAGATTGATCGAGGTCGGCACGAACGCCGCCTTCAGGATTGGCAGCGACAGATACGGGTCGCAGCAGCCGCACATGAAGATGTCGATCGCCGCGAACGAACGCTCCGGCCATGTGTGGATCGAGATGTGGCTCTCCGCCAGCACCACCACCCCCGACACGCCGCCGTTCGGCGCGAAGTGGTGGAAATGGCTGTGCAGAATGGTCGCACCCGCGGCTTCGGCCGCCTCACGCAGGGCGTGGTCGATCGTCGCGGGATCGCACAGGTTGCTGGCGCCCCAAAGATCCACCAGCAAATGCGTGCCGGCGAATTTCAGGCCGTCCTTCTCGACAAAATAGTCTTTCTCTTCCTCGACGCCCGAGGTTGACTGGATCTCGCTCGGGAAAACCGAGACCATCCCCAGTGGGCTGAGTGCGTCCATCGCGTACCCCCTACCAGTAGACGGCCTGTTGGGCGCGCGAAAACGGGACTGCAGGCGATGTCCGCCCCATCCGTCTCGCTGCCCCCTGGGGCCAAGGGCGCGGAACATGGACAAAGCGGGGGTAGGACGCAAGAGTATTTCGTTCTCCTGATCGACGGTCCTTGCATGCCGGCATCGTCCCCGATGCAGTGGCGGCTATTATTTGATGCGCTTTCGGCATCGCCTGATGCGGCGGCGCGGCGTCGATACAGTCGCTGGCATCATGCGTTGGTTGGCATCCTTTGATGCGGGCGCTACAGCCGAGGCGGCCCCTGAAGGGCGTTGATCTGCTGCGGCGCCGCCACCGCCAACCCCGTTTCGCGCCGGGCACGTTTGAGGTCGTCAACGCCACGCACCGGGTCGGCGGTCAGCAGGCGGAACATCTCGGTGAGCGGCCCGCTTTCCATCCGCGGCTCCTCACGGGTACGCAGCGACGCGAGAACCGTCGCGTCGCCGGCACGCGCCGCGGCGGTCGCCAGCCGCAACAGCGTCCCGCGTTGCGCGTCGTCAAGCTTTCCCTCGGCCGGCACGGTGCGGGCGGCATAGACGGTCAGCGCGCGCTCCGCGCCGGGCCAGTCGCCGATGCGCTCCAGCATGGTGGCGCGCGCCTCGTCGGCGGCCGGAGTGGCGACCGCGGCCAGCGTCGCGAGGGCGTGTTCCGTCTCGCCGCGCCGTGCCTCGGCGGCGGCCTGCGTCAGGCCACGCCGTTCGGCCAGGTCGGGCGGCAGGTCCGGGCCGGTGGATGCAGACAGCGCAGCAATCGCGCCGTCAGCGTCGCCTTCGCCCAGGCGGAGTGTCGCCAACCTGGCGCCAAGCTCTGCGCGCCCGGCACCGGCCGCCCGTTGCATTAGTTTTTCCAGCACCGGGGCCGCGCGTTTCGGCAGGTCCAGGGCCAGCAGCCGGTCGGCGAGCCGCCCGTCCAGCGCCTGTGCGTCCGCCCCGGTCGGCAGCAGGTCGGCGTTTTCGTCGAGCAGGGAGACGAGATCGAGCGGCGAGAGTCTATCGAGCGCTGGTCCGCTCAGCAGCGCGTCGAACATCGCCTGCAGCCGCGTGTGCAGCGCCGGTTTGTGGTCGGGGTCCACCGCTTCGCTTTCCCGCAGCAGCGCGAGCCCGGAGCGCCAGGCACCGGTCTGTGACCGCAACTCCGCGACACGCTGGCGCAAGGCGGTCTCGGTGACGTCGCCGCGCCACGCATAGAGCAGCTTGTCCAACTCGTCCGCCGCGTGGCCGGCCTCGACCTTACCGGCGGCGAGCCGCAGCTCCAGCGCGCGTACGGCCGCCCGGGCATGGCGCGAACGATCGTGCCCGGCCGCCACCGCGTCGTAGCCGGCGAGCGCGCCGTCGGTGTCGCCTTGCGCCTCCTTCAGCATCGCGCGCGCGAGTTCCAGCGCGGGGTCGTCTTTTCGCGCGTCAAGCAACGCCGCGGCGGCCTTGGCCTGCCCCCCGGCAGCCATCGTCTCCGCCGCGAGCGGCAGCAGGCGATCGCGCAGCCCGGCGGGATAGGACAGGACCAACGGCAGCGTGGCCGCGAACACCGCCGCTGCCTGCGGCGAACCCGCCTGGCGCTCCGCCGCCAGCACGGCACGCCACAACGCGATCTCGTCCGTCCCGTCCAGCGCCGGATCAAGCAGCGCCTGCGCTTCATCGGGACGGTCGGCGACCAGCGCCGCCACGGCGGTGAGCGCTTGTGTCCGTGACGACGCCGCCTCGGCCGGGTCTTGCGCCGCCGCGAGTTGCAGGATCGCCTGCGCCTCGGGCCCCAGGCCAAGCGCGATCATGGTTTGGGCGGCGACCCGGCGCGGGGGGCCACGGCGCATGGGCGGCGTATCGGCGGCGGCAACCAGCTCGGCCTGCATGCGCTGGGCGAGCGAGTCCGACCGCAGCGCCGGGAAATCGAACCGGCGGGTCAGCGCGGCGGCATCGGCCAGCGCCACGCCGGCCTCCGACAGCAGCGACAGCGCGAGACCGTCGGGACCTCCCGTCAGCAGGAATCCGTCCGGCCTGACCCGCAGCGCGAGCGAATCCGCCAGCGGCTCGATGGCCACGCCCTGCCACGTGGGCAGCAGCGCGAATTCCGGCGTGCAGTGGCCGACCGGGACGCCTTCGCCCGCGGTCTGCGCCGTGCCGACCAACAGCGCGCCGCCAGTGTCCGGATCGGCGATGGTCACGACCTGTCCGGGGGTGTGCGCTGTGAGCGCGAGTCGGCCGTTTTCCGTCAGGTCCCGGATGGGCGCCAATTTGAGCGGGGCCGGGACCACGGCGATGCGCCAGGCCGGGCCGGCGCGTGACAGCGACAGCGCCATGCCCTGGGCGAGTGGCAGCCGGATCAGCGTGCTTGCCGCGAGGGTCTCCGCCGTGGCGTCGCCGAACACCGGATCGTCGTGCAGCGGGCCTAGATCGACCGAGCGGCGCTGATCGAACACCACGATGGCGGCGTCGCCACGGCGAAAGGCCGCCGCGCCGACCGTCGGATCGAAGGGCAAGGTGAACGCGGGGGCCTCGCCGGGAGGGCGCGCGGCGCTGGCCGCCAGCGGTGGGGGCTCGGCCGGCGAAGTCGGGATTGGCGGCGCGGCAACGGGGGGCGGGGCCTGGCCGGCGCCCGCGCTCGCCGCCGGAGGGACACGGTTGGCGGTCTGCGAGCGCGCGGCATCCGCCGCAGGCTGCGGCACGACCGCTTGCGTGGGGGAACGGGGTAATCGGTTTACCGCTGGGGACGGCGGCGGCGCGGAAGAAGCTGCTCGCGGCGCCCCCGCCTGGGGCCCGCCCGGCAGTGCAGCGAGTGGGGAAGCGGATGATGGGAGAGCGGGCGGTGGCGATCCAGAGGCCCCCGGGGGCGGTGCGCCCGACGGAGCCGCCGCCGCGGGAGCTCGGCCCGACCGGGATGAGGCCGCCAATGGTGTCGGTTTCGCCGGAGCCGCCGGACGGGGTACGGCCATCGCCGACGCGACGGCCGGCGGATTCACTGGCGGTGGGTTGTCCGCTTGGGACCCCGTCAAGGCCACCGGTTCTGCCTGAATCGGGGAAGACGCCGGCCGGACTGTCGCCAGGTTCTTTGCGACGGGTGGCGAAGCCGCTGATGGGGAGGCGGCCGGCCCCGGTTTGGCCGGTGCTGCCGCCTGGGTCGCCGGACTCGCCGAAGGAGGCGCCGAATTCGGTGGTGAACCCGCCAAAACAGGCGCTGTCCCGGGCGTCGTTCGAACGGCGCCAAGGGCGACGTTCGCCGAGGCGCTGACCCCGGCAGGTGGCGGCCGCTCCCCGGCCTGGGTGCCCGAATCCGCCGCCTTGGGGGCGCCCGCGAGGACCTCGCCACCCGCCGGTCGCGCCTGCTCGGCAGCAGAAGCATCGGGGTCAAACACGTCGATCACCACGCGGCGGCCGTTCCGCCAGTCGCGCACAGCGGCGCCGGTCGCGGTCACGATCTCCGCCCGTCCGATGCCGCCGGTCATGGACCGGACGTTGCGCGGCACGCCGGACGGCGGGTTGATCACCGCATCGCCGTCGAGCACCACCGTTACACGCGCACCGTTCCTGATCACGCGGTAGGAGGTTGGACCAGTCAGGTCGATCACCACGCGGCCGAACCCATCATGGTCTCCAACCCGCACCTGCGCCGGCGCCGAGTCATCCGCCCGCGCGACGACAGCGGAGAACACGACCGCGAGCAACGTGGCTATAAGACGCCGCATCAGTCGAAACTGGCCAGAAGCTTGTCGATGTCGGACTGGTCCATCGCCACCGCCGGGTGCTGCGGCCCGTTCAGCAGCGACGCCTCCGCCGGTTCGCCCACCGGTCGGTCCAGCGGCGCCTGACGCTGCGCGCCGAAATGCGACGTGATCTGCGCGACCTTCGCCTCGATCGCCTTCAGCGTGCCGACGACCTTGGTGATGCGCTGGCCGGTGATGTCCTGGAAGCTGCACGCCTCGTAGATGCGCGTCGTGGCGTCCAGCAGCCTGGCGGCCGGCTCGCCGCCGAGCTGTTCCATGACCGCATCCAGCGTCTCGCAGCCTTCCAGGATGGCGTGCGTCGCCGAGGCGGTATGGGCCACATCGCATCCAGCTCATCCGTGGCGAACGGGATGTGGCTCGCGGTGATATCGTCCACGTGCAATGCCGCGATCTCCGCCTTGGCGGTGGCGATGGTGCGGCCCAGCGCTTCGACTTCACCGAGCAACGATGTCTCGGTCGCTGTCAGGTCGCCGCTCATGGTCGCCAGCACGGCCCGCACCACTTCGGCGACGGCCTCGGGCTCCGCCGCGGGATGGCGCGCGCGGATCACAGCCAGCCGAGCGGACAACGCGCTGCCGTCATCCATGACCCAGCACCTTCTCGATCTTCTCGCGCAGCGTCTCGGCGTTGAACGGCTTGACGATGTAGTTCGATACACCGGCCTGCTTTGCGGCAACCACGTTCTCGGTCTTGCTCTCGGCGGTGACCATGATGAACGGCGTGGCCTTCAGCCGCGCGTCGGCACGCACCTCCTGCAGGAGCTGCAGCCCGGTCATAGGCGCCATGTTCCAATCACTGATCACCAGCCCGAAATTGCCGCCGCGCAGCTTGGCCAAAGCTTCAGCCCCGTCCGTCGCCTCCTCGACATTGTGAAATTCGATTTGTTTCAGTAAGTTTCGGATAATGCGCAGCATCGTCTTGTAGTCATCGACGATCAGCACTTGCATCGACTTGTCCATCACCATGGTCGCTGTCCTTCGAATTTTGCGCCCGGGAAGTTGCTAGCCGCCCGCGGTGGCGGCGGCCGGGGCGCCCCCAGAGGGCGTGCCTGACGCAGCCGCCGGCGTGTTGCGGCGCGTGCGCAAGGCGGCGAGCTGCGCCGTCACCGCTCGCGCCTTGTCGGGTTGCATCGCGGCCAGGATCGGCGCCGCCTTCGCCTCCTTCATCCGGTCCACCACCTGCAGCAGCACCGGCTGATCGAGGTCGTTGAAGATCGCCGCCGCGTCGCGCGGCTTCATCGCTTCGTAAAGCTTGACCAAGCCTTGCCAGTTCGCGTCGTCGCGTTGTTGGCGCGCGGCCTCCAGCGTCTCCAGCGAGCGCTGCAATGTCTGCAACTCGGTCACCCGAGCACCGAGCTTCTGTTCCGCGGCGGCGAGAACCGATTCTCGCGTCTCCAATGTTCGAGCGCGCGCATCAAGCTCCTGCCGGCGTTGTCGCAGCTCCAGCAGCACGGCGCGCTCGCTGTCGGAGACCGGCGGGGGTTCGTCCGGTTTCGCTTGCGGCACCAAGGACGGCGAAGGCCCACCGACAGGTGACGAGGCCGGCGACGGAGCCGGGCCGGCAGGCGTCGCGTCGGGAGACGGCGCGGACGCCGGCGGCTCGACCGCCGCCTGAGCGGCGGGAACCACCGTCGTACCGGCAGCCAACAGCAAGCCCACGCGGGCCAGTTCGACCGATCGCAGCGCCAGCACGCCGGCGAGCGCAAAGATGGTAATCGGCAACAGCCGAGGGGCGGCGATACGGGTCATCGCGCGATCCTCAAAGCCTTGATCAGGTCGCGCTCGGCCTGGCTGCGCACCCGCGGCCCCATAGCGTCGGACGGGGCCTCGGACACGGCTTGCAGCGCGCGCGGCGGCTCGGCGCCAAGCGGCCGGCCGGCGCGCACCAGCGAATCCAGCCGATCGGCCAGCCGGTTGCCGCGCTCGATCAACAGAATCAGGTCGTCCTTCAGCGTCGTCGCGGCGTCGATCTGGCGTGCGATCTGTCGCCCGGCGCCGTCCACCGCGTCGCGCAGGCGTTCGATCCCGTCCTCGGCCTGCCGCGTGCTGGCGTTGAACCCGGCGATCAGGTCATCGAGCACCGCCCGATCGCGCTTGAGCACCCCAAGCGCGCGTTCCAGACGCACAGCCTGAAACAGCGTCGCGGCAAGGAGGACGACAAGAACGATGTCGAGCGGGATCTCCATGCGTCACCCTGCGCGCGGGCCGGTTAAGAAATTCCCTCCGGCGCGACGCCGCGTGGTCACCGGTCCGCCCCCGGCGCGCGCGGCAATTCGCGCTCGATCCGCACCGCGACACGGCTTTTCCGCCGCCCGACGCGGCCCTCGAAGAGCGTAACCGACCCGCAGCGGAGCTGTACCGGCATCCCGGCGGCGGCGTTCAGCAGGATCTTGCTGCCGGGTTGCAGCGCCATCACGTCCGATAGGCGCATCATCTGTTCGTCCAGCACCACGGCCAGCTCGACCTCCGTGTTCCATAGCTCTTCGGCGAGATGCGTCTCCCAGATCGAGTCGCGGCCGAATTTCTCGCCCATGAACTGCTGCAGCAGCAGTTCGCGCACCGGCTCCAGCGTCGCGTAGGGCAGCAGCAGCTCCATCCGGCCGCCGCGGTCCTCCATGTCCACGCGCAGCCGCGCCAGCACGGCGGCGTTGGACAGTCGGCTGATGGTGGCGAAGCGCGGATTCACTTCCAGCCGCTCGAAGTGGAACGTCACCGGGCACAGCGGGTCGAAGCTCGCCGACAGGTCGGCCAGCACCACCTGGATCAGCCGCTCCACCAGCGTGCGTTCGATCGTGGTGTACGGGCGCCCCTCGATGCGCATCGCCGCGGTGCCGCGCCGGCCACCCAGCAGCACGTCCACGATCGAGTAGATCATGGCGCTGTCCACCACCATCAGCCCATAATTGTCCCACTCCTCGGCCTTGAACACCGCCAGCATCGCCGGCAGCGGGATCGAATTCAGGTAGTCGCCGAAACGCAGGCTCAGGATGTTGTCGATGCTGACTTCGACGTTGTCGGAGGTGAAATTGCGCAGGCTGGTGGACATGATGCGCACCAGCCGGTCGAACACGATCTCCAGCATCGGCAGGCGCTCGTAGGACACGAGGCCGGAGCTGATGATCTTCTGCATCCCGGTGTGGTTTTCGCCGCCGCCGGGGCCGTCGTCGAAACCGAGCAGGCTGTCGATCTCGGCCTGGTTGAGCACCCGCGCGGGCTGCGCCGGCGCCGCGGTCTCGCCGGTCTCCGCGCCCCAGGCGGCGGCCAGGTCCTCGTCCGACGGCTGCGAATCGCCGCTCATTGCATCAGTATCTGGATGAACAGCACGTCGGTGACGCGGGCCGGCGCGACCGCGATGTTGGCGCGCCCGATCAGTTCCTCGCGCAGCCGGTAGGTGCCTGCGGAGCCGCGCAATTCCTCGGGCCGCATTTCGCGCAGATAGGTCTGGAACAGATCCTGCAGCCGCGGCATCGCCGCTCTCACGCGCTCGACATCCGCCTCCCGCGCCAACTCCAGGCGCGCGGTCAGCTTGAGGTAGCTCTGCCGATGCGGGCCGCCATTCAGGTTGGCGACGATGTCGGGCAGCTCGACATAGACCGGCGCGGCCAGCTTCGCCGGTTCGTCTTTCTTCTCAGCGTGCCCGATGCCGAGCATGCGCGGCAAAACGCCGGTGAACCACAGCGTCGTCGCGATGCCCGCCAGCAGCAGCGGCACCGCAAGCACGATCAGCCGCCGCTTGCTCAGGAATTTCGGCGCGGAGGCTTTGCGGGTCCCGGACTCCGCCTGTGCCAACCGCTCCGACGTCGCCGCCACGACCACTCACGTCTCCCATTGCATGCGCCGCTATGTATCGGCAGCGACTAGATGGCAGGGAGGCGTTAACGAATGCTTGCTCGGCAGGATGCGCCGACATCGGCAGGTCCTGCCGAGCGGGCAAGGCCCCTCGCACATCATCTCATGGCGGAAACCGCCCGCACCCCGCTGGCACGCGGCTTGCCCTGCTGTCCGCCAACACGGACCGGACGCTCCCGCATGGACCTTCTCGCCAGCATCGCCGCCTCCCGCCTCGCCGCGCAGCAGCGGGCCATGGAGGTGACCGCCGACAACTTCGCCAACGCCAACACGCCCGGCTACAAGGAGCACCGCGTGCAGTTCAGCGACTGGCTGAGCCGGCAGCGCGGCGCCACCATCGCCTTCACCCAGGACCGCGCCACCTGGCGCGAGCCGCAGCCCGGCACACTCAGCCACACCGGCAATCCGCTCGATGTCGCGCTGACCGGCGACGGCTATTTCACCGTCAACACGCCGCGCGGACCGCGGCTGACGCGCGACGGCCGCTTCGGGCTACTGCCTGACGGCAGCGTCGCCGATGGCGCGGGCAATGCCCTGCTCGACACCAACGGCCAGCCGATCCGGGTCTCGCCGGCCGACACCAGGCTGACCGTGGCCGGTGATGGCACGCTGTCCAGCGAGAACGGGCAGCTCGCCAAGCTTGGCGTTGTCGCGCCGACCGATCCGATGCGGATCGCTGCCGAGGGCGGTACGCTGTTCCGCGCCAACACGCCGACTCAGCCCGTCAGCAAACCGGCCGTCGTGCAGGGCGCGGTGGAAGACTCCAACGTCAAGCCGGTGCTGGAACTGACCCGCATGATGGACGGGCTGCGGCAGTTCCAGTTCGTCAGCCAGTTCGTCCAGGCCGAATCCGACCGCCAGCAGCAGGCGATCGACCGTCTGCTGCCGGCGGCCGGCGGCTGATCGGGGGAAAGAAAATGCGCTCGCTCGATATCGCCGGCACCGGGATGCAGGCGCAGCAGACCAACGTTGAAGTCATCTCCAACAACATCGCCAACATGACCACCACCGGGTTCAAGCGGCGGCGCGCCGAGTTCCAGGACCTGATCTACCAGAACCTGCGCCGCGTGGGGTCCAACAGCTCGGACAACGGCACCATCGTACCGTCCGGCGCGCAGGTCGGGCTCGGGGTGAAGACCGCGGCGATCTACCGCATCAGCGAGCAGGGCAACCTGCAGCAGACCTCGAACACGCTGGACATGGCGATCCAGGGCAACGGCTATTTCGAGGTCACGCTGCCATCCGGCGAAACCGCCTACACGCGCGACGGCACGTTCGGCCTGGCAGCGGACGGCACGATCGTCACCGCCGACGGCTACACCGTGTCCCCGGGCCTGCAAATCCCGAGCAACGCCACCGGCGTGACGGTGAACAGCTCGGGCCAGGTGCAGGTCACGATCTCCGGGCAGACCGCGCCGACCACGGTGGGGCAGCTTCAGCTCGCGGTGTTTCCGAACGAGGTTGGCCTGGAATCGCAAGGCGACAACCTGCTGCTGCAAACCTCCGCCTCCGGCCAGCCGGTCACCGGCAACCCGGCGAGCCCAGGGTTCGGCACGGTGATGCAGGGCTTCATCGAAACCTCCAACGTCAATGTCGTGACCGAGATCACCAATCTCATTACCGCCCAGCGGGCCTACGAGATGAACAGCAAGGTGATCACGACGAGCGACGACATGCTCTCCACCCTGACCAACCTGCGGTGACCGCCATGCGGACCCCTCTGACCCTTGCGGCTGTTGTCCTGTGTTTCACCACCGGCACGGAAGCCGCGACCCTGCGAACCGCCACGTCCCTTGCCGCGCCGGTGGTGCGGCTGGCCGACCTGTTCGACGATGCCGGACCCAACGCCGAGCGCGTGTTGGGTCCCGGCCCGGGGCCAGGTGGCCGGATCGTGGTGGAATCGGCGCAACTCGGCGCGATTGCGCGTCAGTTCGCGGTGGATTGGCGGCCGATTTCCACCGGCGACCGCGCGGTGCTCGACCGGCCAGGCCGCACGCTGCGGCTGGACGAGGCGTTGGAGCCGATCCGCGCCGCGCTGGCCGATGCCGGCGCCCCGCCCGGCTTCGACCTGGAACTCATCGACTTCGTGCCGCCGCTGGTGCCACCCGAGGGCAAGCTCCGCCTGCAGGTGACCCAGCTCGACTACGACCCCACCGCCGGCCGCTTCGGCGCCACGCTGTCGGTCGGCGGCGAGAGCATGACGACGCTCGCGCTGCGCGTGGTTGGGCGGGCGGAGGAAACCGTCGAATTGCCGGTGGCAGTGTCGCGGCTGCTGATCGGGTCCGTGCTGCGCGCCGACGATCTGCGGATGGCGCGCGTGCGGGTGTCGCAGTTGCACAGCGAGATGGCGCGGCGCGCGGAGGAGGCGATCGGCATGCAGCTCCGGCGGCAGATGATGCCGGGACAGCCGCTCGCGTTGTCGGACCTGACCCGGCCGTCGCTGGTGCAGCGGAACGCCACGGTGCTGATGCAGCTCGACACCGCCGGCCTGTCGCTGACCGGGCAAGGCCAGGCGCTGGAGTCGGGCGCCGCCGGGGACCGCGTCCGGGTGCTGAACCCAGCCTCCCACGCGGTGATCGAGGCCGAGGTGACGGGCCCCAACCGGGTGCGGGTCGAACCCGACGGCACGCCGATCATTGCCGCCGTGCGCGCCGGGCAGGTGGCGGCGCGATGAGACGCGCGCTTGCCCCAGCGCTCGCGCCCGCGCTGGCGTGCCTGCTGCTCGCGGGATGCGGTGGCCTGACCCGGCTGTCCGAGGTGGGCCGCCCGCCGGCCATGACGCCGACCGAGGACCCGACCCAGGACCCGAAGTGGCGGCCGGTGAGCATGCCGATGCCGGCGGCGCAAACGGCGACCAGCGAGGCCAACTCGCTGTGGCGCTCCGGCTCGCGCGCGTTCTTCAAGGACCAGCGTGCCGCGCGGGTGGGCGACATCGTCACCGTGACGGTCAACATGAACGACACGGCCAACTTTCAGAACGTCACCGGGACCACGCGCAGCAGCGCGGAATCGGCGGGCATGCCCCAGTTCTTTGGCATGCAGACGCTGCTGCCGAAGACCATTGTCGACCCGTCCAAGCTGCTGTCGGTCTCCAGCGCGAACAACAACAATGGCAACGGACAAATCCAGCGCACCGAGGCGGTGACGGTGCGGCTCGCCGGCGTGGTGACCCAGGTGCTGCCGAACGGCAACCTGGTGATCGCCGCGCGGCAGGAGTTCCGGGTGGACAGCGAGTTGCGCGAGCTGCTGGTGACCGGTGTGATCCGGCCGGAGGACATCGCCAGCGACAATACGGTGCCGCACGACCGCATGGCCGAGGCCCGGATCTCCTATGGCGGCCGGGGCGAGATCACCGAACTGCAGAAGGCGCGCTGGGGCCAGCAGTTGATGGATATCCTGCTGCCGTTCTGAGTACGGGAGGCGCATTCAAGATGTAGGGTGGGTAAGCGTAGCGTCATCCACCTCTTGCGGTGCGGCGCGCGGCACTGGCGGACGGCGCAAAGAGCTTGTCCACCTACACTGTTGCGCCCCTTCAATCGTCCCGGTGGACGCGCTCCATGCGTTCGTGGCGTTCCTGCGCTTCGATCGACAGGGTGGCGATCGGACGGGCTTCCAGGCGCTTCACGCCGATCGGCTCGTCGGTCTCCTCGCAGTGCCCGTAGGTGCCATTCTCGATCCGCAGCAGCGCCTGGTCGATCTTGGAGATCAGTTTGCGAGCGCGGTCCCGGGTGCGCAGTTCCAGTGCCCGGTCGGTCTCGACGCTGGCGCGATCGGTAATGTCGGCCTCGCGGATGCCGCCTTCGGACAGGCTGGCCAGAGTTCCATCGGCTTCCTTGAGCAGATCGGCCCGCCAGCGCAGCAGCTTTTGGCGGAAATACTCGACCTGCAGCGGATTCATAAACTCCTCGTCTTCGGAGGGCCGGTAATCAGGAGGAAGAGTCACCATCATTCGCGTACCGGTCCTGCTCGTTCGTTGCCTTGCTCCGTCTTGGACGTGCGGAGCCGGGGACTCCGGACCTCGTCAATCGCCCGGTTGGGCCGGCTTATAGCGACGCGTCACTGCCCCGCCAAGGGCGCGCGCCAAAGCGTCAACGGACTGACATGAGTCGGTCCATCAACAAGGGCGGCGGGATGCGGCGCTGCCGGGGGCCGAACGGCGCACACCGGAACGGTCAGGCACCCCGCCGCGCCAGCTCCACCCGAGCGCGCAGCACGATGGCGGACAAGACGGCGCCGAGCCGCTTGTCCTCGGCATAATCCGGGTCCGCGGACGCCAGGTCCGCCAGGCGCTGCAAGACGTCCTGGTCGTCACCGCCGGCCAGCAGGCCGCGCTGCAGGGCGGCCAGCGCGGCGAGCAGGCCCTGGCCGCGACGCCGCGCCTCGCGATCCCGCACCGAGCCGGCGCCCATCTCCTGCAGCGCCAGCATCGAGCCGAGCGCCAGCGGCTCCGCAACGCCGGCCAACGGGTCCGTGTCCGCAGCCTCCGCACCCCCGGCGCCGGCCTCCAGCGCGGAGGCGAACGCCGCGCCGGCTTGCCCCACCCCCCGCGCTCCGGCGCGGCGCGTCATCGGCCCGCCTCCTTGCACCCGATCGATCGACGTCATCCGCTCGGCTCCTTGTTACGCCTCTTGCCTACCGCCCGGCAGGGTTTGCCGGGGCGGCCGCCCGCCGAAGCCTCGGACTCCCGGGATTTCCGGTCTGGCACGGGCCTTGCGGATGTCCCGTCCGACCGGCCCCCGGGCCTGGCAGCCAAGTTTTACTGACAGCCAAGTCTTAACGGTCCGCCACAAGAGGATTTGCCACCGTGCGCCTGCTGGCCCGCCTGTTGTTCGCCCTCGCCGCCGCCACCGTGCTGCCCGCGCCGACGGTCGCGCAGGTGCGGATCAAGGACATCGCCGACATCGAGGGTGTGCGGCAGAACCAACTCATCGGCTACGGCCTCGTGGTCGGGCTGAATGGCACCGGCGACAAGCTGAACAACGCCGTGTTCACCCTGGAATCGCTGGTCGGCATGCTGGAGCGGCTGGGCGTGAACACCCGCGACCAGGTGACCAAGCTGTCCACCAAGAACATCGCCGCGGTGATGGTGACCGCCGACCTGCCGGCGTTCTCCCGCAGCGGCAGCCGGATCGACGTGGCGGTGTCCTCGCTGGGCGATGCCACCGACCTGACCGGCGGCACGCTGCTGGTCACGCCGCTCCTGGCGGCCGATGGCGAGGTTTATGCCGTTGCGCAGGGTGCTCTGGCGACCGGCGCGATCGCCGCGCACGGGGCCGCCAGTTCCGTGACCCGCGGGGTGCCGACCGCCGCGCGGATCGCGAACGGTGCGACGGTGGAGCGGGAGGTGCCGTTCCGGCTGGACCGCAGCAACGGCCTGCGGCTGGGGCTGCGCAACCCCGACCTGACCACCGCGCGGCGGATCGAGGCCGCGATCAACCACGCGCTGGGGCCGATCAGCCACACGCTGGACCCGCGCACCGTGGCGCTGACCCTGGGCGGGCGCGACCCGATCGAGACGCTGGCCGCGCTGGAGGATTTGCGGATCGAGCCGGACAACGCCGCCGTGGTGGTGATCGAGGAAGCCAGCGGCACGGTGGTGATGGGCGCCAATGTGCGGATCAGCACGGT
>Ga0302319_10012944_pt1 | contig 15681 bp, 8 predicted proteins | sample Bog_T0_2_FD_203319 | JGI IMG/M metagenome (GOLD analysis project Ga0302319, IMG submission 203319) | Peat permafrost microbial communities from Stordalen Mire near Abisko, Sweden - Bog_T0_2 | ecosystem: Environmental > Terrestrial > Soil > Wetlands > Peat | place: Sweden: Abisko, Stordalen Mire...
CTCCGGCCCCATGTCTGGATTCCCGAGCGCCGATCTTCTACGGATTGCAGGGGGCTGCGGTTGCAACTTCAAAATCCAAGTCAAGAACAAAGTCAAAGGCAACGGACAGGAGTGTCCGTTCCACACGGGCTACTCTACGAATAGGATGAAGCCGTTGCTGGAGGTTTGGGAGCCGCTGGTGGCGGTTACGGTGATGTTGTAGGTTCCGGCGGGGGTGGGGGTGGGCGGAGTGACGACGGGGGGAGTGGTGTGGGAGCTGCCGCCGCCGCAGGCGGGGAGTGCGAGCAGGAGGAGAAGCAGGACGGCTAGGGAAAACGCGGGGATTAGAGATTTTAATCCTACGGTTGCGGTTTGCAGAAACAATCGCGACGCGGGGGAAAGCTTACCTCGGGCGCTGAAGCGCGGATTCATTTTAAACGCGTTGATGGCACGACTGAAGGTCGTGCCCTTCCCGAGCCGGCTTGAATCGGAGTTTCCGGGCTGGCTTGAATCGGGGTTGCCGAGGGGGCTTGAAGCGGAGGTCCTCTGCGGCATGCTTTGGAGTCCGAAGAGCGTCGTTCCGACCAGCAGCACCCCGGAGATTAGTAATCCGGAGAACAGCAGGGGGAAGGAGGACATCCAGTGGGCGAGGTAAAAGGGTAGCGGAGATGAGGGCGAGTTCGGCAAGGAAGGTGGTTGCAACTGGGCGGTAGTGGCGGCGGTGGTGGTGACGACGATGGTGGCAGTGGTGGTGGTGGGCGTGCCGGTGGCGGTGATGCTCGCCGGACTAAAAGCGCAGGTGGCGCCGGCGGGGAGACCGGAGCAGGCGAGAGTGATGGTGCCGCTGAATCCGGTGGAGGACGAGATGGACACGGAGCTGGTGCCCGAAGCGCCGGGCGCGCTGACCAACACACTCGATACGTTGGCGGGAACGTTGGCGAAGAATCCGGGTTGGATGGTGAAGGTGATGGGCGGGGTGGCGCTGCTGGCGAGGAAGCTGGCGTCGCCGGCGTAGGTGGCGGAGATGGAGTATTGTCCGGCGTCGAAGGGAGCGACGGGGCCGTTGACCAGGAATGGATTGCTTTGGATGGAGGTGTTGCCCTGGTTATTCAGAAGCTGGGAAGCGCCGTTGGGGATGGTGCCGGAGGATGAAGTGAAGGTGACGGTTCCGGTCGGGGAGCCGATGCCGGAGTTTCCCACGACGTCGGCGCGAATGAAAACAGGAGTGCCAAAGGGCTGCGGGGTGGAGAATTGAATGGTGTACAGGCCGTTTTGATCCTGGGTGAAGGGTCCGGAGAGCGTGGTGGTGCTGGGCTCGGGTCCTACGGTGACTTGGACTGGAGCAGAGACGCTGGGGGCATAGGTGGCGTCGCCGCCATACTGGGCGGTGACGTTGTAGGGGCCGCCGCCGGGGAGCAGGTTGGTGGATTGCGCGATGGAGCCGGCGCTCAGGGTGAAGAACTGGAATGCGGTCTGGGCGGAGAGGCTGGGACCGGTGGCTGCGATGAGGGAGACGTCGCCGGTGGGAGTGCCGGTGCCGGAGCTGGGCGCTACGGTGGCGGTGACATTTACGGGCGAGCCGTGAGTGATGTTGATGACCGGGGTGAGGCCGAGGGTGGTCGTGGTGGGATTGAAGGTGACGGAGTTCCACTGGCTGACGAGGTTGGCGACGTTGACGGAGCCGAGGCCGGTGGTGAGGTCGTAGCCGACGGTGGCCTGGTAGTCGGCGGTGGCAGAGCTGTAGTTGACTTCGCCGGGGACGGCATTGTTTCCGACGGTTACGTCATTAAAGATGCACGAGGTGCCGGGCAAGCCGGTGGTGCTGGAGGCGTTGCACGGGGCGCTGGCGTTGGGCAACGTGGCAAGGCGATACAGGATGTAGTTGGCCTGGCCCTGGCGGGGACTCTGGCCGGGGTTGACGGTCGCCATCTGCTGGACTACCAGTCCCATGATGCCGGCGAACGATGGCGAGGATGCGGAAGTGCCGCTGATTAAGTAGACGTTAAATTCGCCTTGACTGTTCGGAACGCAGGAACCTTCCAGACATAAGAGATAGCCATCGTGCGAGGCGGCGCTGAGGGCAACGTCGGGCAAGTCGCGGGCATTGTCTTGCGGAATGCCGGTGACGCCGGTTTGCCATACGGGCTTGGCGGTGGAGAAGATGCTGACGCCGCCGCCTCCGGCCCAGATGCCGGGAGTGTTGGTGCCGGTGCAGGTTGCGGCGGTGCAGCTTTCATTCCAGACGTCTTCGGGAATGTAGGAGAGAGCGCTCTCGTTGTTGGTGTTGGTGGTACTCCAATAGAGGGCGTTGTCTCCGTTCTCGTTAAAGAGTGTGCCGCCGACGGCGACGTTGAAGTTGGTGGATGCGAGGACATTGACGGAAATCGGGCCGGTGGCGACGGTTTCGGAATTGGGGTCGTCGCAGCCTTCGGCGCCGCTGTCTCCGGTGGAAACCATGTAGGTGATGCCTTGCGCGGCGGCTTGCTCGGCGAGGGCGACGACGCCAGCTTGATCGGTGGCTTCAACCTCGCAGGAACCGAAGCTCTCGGTCATGATGTCGGCGAGATTATTTTCGACGATGTAAGTCTCGGAGAGATCGACGCCGTCGGTGGTGTTGGTGGAAGCGGAGACCACGAAATCGATAGCGGCGCCGGGAGCGACGGCGCCAGCCCAGGTAGTGTCGAGTGTAGCCTCGGCTTCTTCGCCGCCTCCGACGTCGCCGGGGTCGGGGCCATTGGGGATGATCTGGAAATCTGAAATGCTGTAGGAGGGTAAAAAGTTTGAACGAAAATCTTCGACGTCGCTGCCGCCGTTGTAGAGGTCGTTGCGGGCGACGATGGCGATGGTGGCGGTTTGGCCGGTGTTGTTGTTGGGGGTGTTGTAGACGGGGTTGATGTTGTAAATGGTGGCGTAATCGGCGGGCGCGAGGGCGTAGGTGCCATCCTGAAGAGTGACTTCAGGTCTCTTGCCGGGACGGAGTTTCGCCGGGACCGGGGTGGTGGAAAGATGAAGAAGAGGCTTCTTCAGAAAGTTATGAAGGGTGAGAATTCCGGCGACGGCCGGGGTTAAGGCGGTGGGAATTTGCGGGTCGGTGGAGTTGGCCCAGTGCTGTTCGCCGTTGACGATGTATTTGTGGATGGGGGTGTGGAAGGCTTCCTGGACCTGGCTGGCGGAGCCGGAGAACTCGAGGACGGTGCGGCCTTTGGAGGGAGCGCCGAGCTGGAATCCATGGGACTGGAGCCAGGTGGTGATGATCTGCAAGTCGGCATTGGTGGGACCGAACTGCTGGCCGAATTGTTGCGGGGTGAGCCACTTGTGATAGCTGGGCGAGGCTTTGTCCTGCTGATTGTCGAGGAGGGTTCGCAGGGCGAGTTCCTGTTGGGGACTGCGTTTTAGAACTAAGAGCATGCGCTGCATGGGAAGCGTGGCGGGCGCGGAGCCGAGATCGAATTCGGGGCGCGCGAGGGGATGAGTGTTGCCGCGGAGTACGGTTAGCTGGGTTTCCTTGACGGGCTGAGTGATGAGGTTGCGCGGGGATGAGGCCCTGAGCGGAGAGACGCTCGATTGCTGGGCTAATAAGGAGGATCCCGAGAGCGCGGAAAAGATCAGGGCAAAAGAAAGGGTCGAAAGGAAGCGGTGCGCGGCTCTCATAAAACTTCTCCTCATACTTAACTTCGTACTCGTCTCCATCAGCAGTGACCAATGCGCTCTCGGAGAATGGACGGGGGGCGGGGAGTGGCTCGGTCCCTCTCGCAGCGCAGCGGGCGAGGCCTGCGTGAGAGCAGCCTTTTTATCCTAAGTAAGGAGGGATTGCAAATGGAATCGCGGAGAAAAACCGACAGTGTTGTTCGGGAGATGACCCGGGCTACGCCGCCGCTCCCATGAGTTCTTACTGATCCAGTCCAACGCGCCGCAGCAAATCCTGGAATCTGGGATCGTTCCGGATGGGGTCATACATGGGGTCCACTTTGATTGGGACAACGGCGTTCGAGTGCTGCGAATAGGCTTCGTCCAGCAGGTCGAGAACCCGCTCTTTCTGGGCGGCGGTGCCGGAATAAGACACTAACAATGCTGGGGTTTGATCAGCCCGCGAGTTGGAAAACTGCTCAAGCTTTGCCAACTCCCGGTTTGCCTCCTCGGCACGGCCCTGGCGGCTGGCGATGGCCGCCTTCCAGGCCAGCGCCCATGCCTGCTCGTGACTGTCCGCCCAACGATTTACCAAATCGAGCGCCGCATCATATCTACCCAACTGGAAATAAGAAGAAATCATCACGGCTTGCGCATGAGTAAAATCGGGATCGAGTTCGAGCACCGACTGGCATTGCTTGACTGCGTTGTCAAATTGCCGCGAATAATACAAGGTCCAGGCATAATCGCTGGCAATAATCAGCGATAAAGGATCCAGTTGACGCGCTCGCTCGCTCTCGACGAACGCTTCGGCGAATCGGCCCTGCCACGAAAGAAACTCGGCATACCACTGGTGCGCGGTAGCGTATTGCGGGCCGAGTTGAATCGCCCGGCGGAATTCCTTCTCCGAACCCGCCCAGTCGTAGTCATAATTCTCTTTGATCAAGGCGAGGGAGGCATGCGCCTCGGCGAGACTTTCGTCGAGTTGCAGCGCGCGCAAGGCCGCAGTTCGCGCCTTCGGCATGAGTTCGTTTTGCGGACCCACGTACCACGTGCTCATCAGAGCGAAGGTGTCCGCCAGCCCGGCGTAGGCGGGGCCGTAATTCGGATCCTTATCGATTGCCTGCTGAAAGTACTCGACCGCCTGGCGAAATCCTTCCGCCGTCCTTTTGTTCCAGAAATAGCGGCCCTTCAGATAGAGGTCATAGGCTGCATAAGAGTTCGCCCCCGGCACAGGCGAAGCGGCGTCGCGGGCCGCTTCGATTGGCCGGCGCCCGCTCAGGCTGAATTCGATTTCGTTGGCAACTTCGCGAGCAATCTCCCCCTGGAGCGCCAGAAGGTGGCCCAGATCGCGATCGTATTGCCGCGCCCAGACGTGGCTTTGGTCTTTTACCTGAATCAATTGGGCGGTGATTCGCACCCGTTCCGAGTCGCGGCGCACGCTGCCCTCGATCACATACTGCACCCCCAAGTCTCTTGCGATCTGGGGAATTGATTCCTGCGAGTGCTTATATTGCATCACGGAAGTCCGGGCAATTACGCCCAGGTGGTTGGGATCGAGGTCGCCGAGCTGGCTGATCATCTCTTCGGTGAGCCCATCGCTGAAATACTCCTGGGCAGGGTCCCCGGTGAAATTCTCAAAGGGCAGCACGGCCAGCATAATTCTGCCTGTCGGCTTATCGGTGGCATGGCGAGAACGCCAGGACCAAAGGGCCACGGCCAGGATCAGGACCAGCGCCACCGCTGCGGCGGCGACGGCAGTTTTCCAATTCCTGGTGGGTCGCCGGAAAGAGTCCGATTGATTTGCGGAAATCGCTGCCGGATCGGGAGCGGCCGGAGGAGTTTCGATCTCCGGCGCGCCTTTGGCTGCTTCTGTTACTGGAACCAGAAAACGGTAACCCTGGCCTTGCACGGTTAGGATGTAGCGCCGATCCGCCGTTTCATCCAGGGCCTTCCGCACCATGAAAACGGTCTGCGTTAAGTTGGACTCTTCCACGAAACTGTCCGGCCAGACCGCTTTCATCAGTTCGTCTTTGGTTACGATCCTTCCGCCGTTTCGTACTAACAAGAGCAGAACATCGAAGGCCTTCGGGGTGAGGGCGACGGGATCGCCGTTCCGCTTTAACAGGCGGCCTTGCGGGTCGAGGGTGCACTCGCCGAACTCGTACAAGTTGTTCGTCAGAGTGGACATAGCAGGGGCTTGAGAGGTTTTGAGAACTTTTGAGCGCCGATTTTAGGACACCTGAGGGGCATGCGAAGTAGCTTTTGCCGCAGGGGACGGCGGGTTGGCGTAACCAGAGACTGCCGGAATTCTAGCACGACTATTTCCGGGCGAGTGGCTGGTTTCGTAGGTACGGTCTTTGCAATCTCGCGGAGCACTTTGCTCCCGCGGCTCCCCGAAAACAAAATCAAATCTATGAAGGAGTTTCCGATGTCGCGCAAAAACGTATCTTGCAGCATTCTTCTGGTTCTGATGGGCTGGGTTTCGTTGGCGGTTCCAGCATCAGCACAGCATTTCCAACAAGTAACAGGCACTCTGGTGAGTGTCTCGGCTGGCCGAAACGAGATCTTCGGCGTCGATTCCCTAGCCCATGTCTGGCGATACCATGCCAGCACGAGTTCCTTCAAAAAGATAGGCGGGGTCTTGATCAATCAAATCGCCGTGGGCGGCGGCACACTCACTCAGCTGGACGAGGTGTGGGGAGTCAACAAGAACAGCCAAATTTACAGGTTCAATTACACCACCAATGCCTTCGATCAGATACCGGGGAGTCTCGCGCAAATCACAGTCGGAGTGGGTAACGAGGACCAGTGCCATCCTTATGAAGTCTGGGGCATCAACGCTGGCCTGGGGGTTTTCAGGTATGACTATTGCTCCGGCCTGTTCAACCAAAGTCCAGGTAGCTCGCTGACTCAGATCGCAACCGGCGGGAGCGACGTGTGGGGGATCAGCAGCAATTCCGCAATCTGGCACTACAGTTTTAGTCAGGAGAAGTTCGTCCAGACTTCTGGCCTCCTGACACAGATCGCGGTGGGGGTGAATGACGTATGGGGAGTGAATAGCTTAGAGGATGTCTTTCGCTACGATCCTAAGGGCGGAACGTTCAACACGGTGGGGGGAAGTACGGCTCAAGTCGCGGCCGGCGGGGATGGCGTCTGGCTCATCGACACATCCGATAATATATGGCGATTTGACTCCAGCGCCGGGGACTTTATCGAGGTAGCGAGTGGGTTCAAGAGTGTGGGGGTTGGGTCGGGAGCCGGGGTGTTTGCCCTCGGGCCTTCCGGCGAGGTCTATACCTTCGTTCGGCCGTAAATGCGAACCAGGGCTTCCCTGGCAGGATCGAACGAGCAGATTCCCCCAGAACGCCAGCGGATTGTGGCTTCTGGGGGTTCGGCTTGCCTGGAACATCGCCGCGGTATGGCGGGAGTAGTCTTGCGGTGCGGCAATTTGCGAAGGTCAAGAAGAAGGTCAAAGGCAGCGGACAGGGGTATCCGCACCACACGAGCCTAGCACGGCAGTCCATAAGAAGTCGAGCCGCGCTCGATGGACAGCCGAGGGCGGCTGTCCCCACACAACCGCGTTGGAGCTTTTTGCTGGATTCTTTGAATCTTACTCTTCGAACATTATTCTTCGAACATGGGGACTTGGCGTTGGTCGTCGGTGGGAGTGCGGCGGGGACGGCGGGTGGCGCCGATTACGGCCAGGACGGTGAGGGATTCGAGGGCGGTGCGGGGGACGAAGATGCGTTGGGTGTTGGAGCGCTGGTCGGGCGGGTTGACGAGGAAACCTTCGGGGGTGGTCTGGGTGAGATCGGCGGGCATGAGGCCTTCGAGGATTTCGTTGTCCTTGAAGCGGAGGCGGACCCAGAGGCCTTCGGAGCGGGGACGGGAGGTGAAGGTTTTGCGGGTGAGAGATTCGGAGTCGCCGAACTCGCGGACGAAGTAGACCCCTTTGATCTCGCGGAGGTCCATGGCAACGACGTTGCCGGCAGTGTTGAGCAGTTCGAGTTTGCCCTCGTTGACGAATTGCGCGGGCGAGACGTAGCCGGAGACGGAATCCCGGTCCATCTTGCGGACGATAACTTTTTTGTGGGTCGAGGGCATAGGGAGCGCTGAGAGAAAGTCGAGCTGCGCTCGACCGGACAGCCGAGGGCGGCTGTCCCCACATGATCACCCCGCTGAGTGTTCTTACAACTACCACGGTGATTCTCGCACTAAATGGGGAGAAATCGTGGGAATCCACGTTGGCAGTAGCCAAATTGTAAACGTTGTGTTATTCCTTTAAGTTGCCCTGACAGGACTCAAGTCTATATAAGTGTATTGTATTGAATGGCTTGTGCCGGGTTTCCCGGGCTTTCGGCGGAAACCGACTTAACCAAGCTGTGGAAATGTTGTGGAAAATATCTGAAGTGACCGCGATCGAGCCGAGATGCTCGGGGGTTTTATCGGAGCGGGATTCGGATCGTTTGAAGACGAATGGCTGATTACATTTACACCATGGAAATCCGGTTGACGCCGGATCAGTTGAAGGGCGTCAACTTGGTACAAGAAGTAGCCCGCGCGGCGGGCATCACCTTATATCTTACGGGCGGCGCGATCCGCGACATCATCAGCGGATTTACGATTCGCGATTTGGATTTTACGGTCCAGGGAAATCCGCTCAAACTACAAAAGGATTTCGAACGCGCGGGGGCGCGACTCGCCGGCCACGACGAGGATGTGCGCACGCTTTTTCTGGTGTTGCCGGGGAACGTGCGTGCCGAGATTGGGATGGCGCACACCGAGCATTATGAGAAGGTGGGCCGGGCTCCGGTGATCGCCGCCGCCAGTATTCAGGAGGATTTGAGGCGGCGCGATTTCACGGTGAACGCGATGGCGCTGTCGCTGAATGAAGGGTCGCGCGGACTTCTGCTCGATCCGTTTAACGGCGTAGCAGATATTGAAGCGAAGTTGCTACGCATTCTGCACAATTATTCGTTTGTGGAAGATCCTTCGCGGATGATTCGGGCGACGCGCTTTGCGGCGCGTTTCCACTGGCCGATGGAGGAGCGCACGCAGCAGCGTTACAACTCGGCGAAGGAAAATAATTACATTGAGCACATCTCGAAGGTGGGGGTGGGGCACGAGATCGCGCAGTTGGCGCACGAAGACGATCCGCTGAATGTGGTGCGGGCGCTGGAGAAAGAAGAATTTCTGAAGGTGCTGCATCCGCACTGGACGGTAGCCAAGGTGGACGTAAACGGGCTCACCCAGCTGATGAAGACGCGGCAGCAGATGGTGGATTTGGGGTATACGGTGGATTCGTCGGCGGCGGTGATGCACTTTTTGACGGCGCATCTTTCGGAGAAAGATGTGGCGGATTTGCGGCGGCAAATTCCGCGGAAAGATTTGATCGAGGCGTGGCGCGACCTTGAAGATCACGCCAAAGATTTGGCCAAGCGGCTGATGGGGAAAGAGGCGGCGACGCCGTCGCGGACGTGGAATCTGCTATCGGCGGCGCGGCCGGAGATGGTGCTGTTTCTGGCGGTGACGGCGCGGCAGCAGGCGGTGGCGCAGAAGATCAAGAACTTCTTTACCAAGTGGCGGGAGGTGCAGAAGCGGATTCCGCTGCCGGAGATGACGGAGTTGTTGATCACGCCGCAGTTGCCGGAATATCCGAAGATTGCGCGGGACGTATTTATGTTGTTGCTGGATGGGAAGCTGCGTTCGCACACGGAGGCTTTGAAATTCTTGAAACCGTTTGCGCCGCCTCCACCACCACCGCCGCCGCCGCCGCGGCGTGGACGCGGAGCGAAGGCGGCGACCGCGGCAGTGCCGGTTCCAGAAGTTGCAGGCAAACCTGGCAAGGGCAAAGGGAAGAAAGCGCTCGCGCCTGCTGCAGCGGTGGCTGCTCCGGCGATCGCGGTAGTTGCCAAGGCGAAACCGGAGGGAAAGACCAAGCAAGAGGCAAGGGCACCGTTGAAAGAGAAGCAAAAACCGGCTAAGAAGCCGGTGAAGGCGGCGGTGGCCAGTCCTAAGAAGAAATCTGCGGCCAAGAAACCTGCGGCTAAGAAGGCGACCCCGAAGAAAACCAAGAAGCGGTAGGATCAGCGAGCGTGCAAATTATCTCTCGGCGTGACGGAATCGGGACTATAATTTGTTTATGCGGCGCTTGACGGCCATTGCGGCTTGCGTGATTCTGGCGACGGCTGTGCCTGTTTTCGCCCAGCATGGGGGCGGGGGACATGGTGGGTCTGGCGGGCATGCTTCCGGTGGAGGCGGGTTCGCGGCTCACGGCAGTTTTGGCGGCGGCCACGCAGCGGGTGGGTCGGGATTCAGCGGCGCGCGTTCGGGCGGCGCGCCACGTTCGTACGCTTCGCGTGGTTTGAGTTCGCGCAGTTTGAGTGGTTCCAGCCGGTACTCTTCGAATAATCTGCGTTCCAACAATCTTCATTCCAGAAATAATCTGCGAATCCGCGCCTATGGGTTCCGTAATAATTGCTATGGATACAACTGCGGATGGGGCTATGGATATCCGTGGGCGTACGGTGCGTTCGATCCTTATTGGTGGTGGGATTCTGGATCGTCGGATCAGGATCAGCAATATCAGACAGGCCTGGCCAACGAGATGAACCAGCAGAGCCTCGACGAACAGAGGATGCGGCAACAGGACGATCAGGATTCTTATGCGCGGTCGGCGCCTCCTCCGCCGCACCAGGAAGAACGCACTGTAGCGGCGCCGGCGACCGTGCTTGTGTATCGCGACCAGCGGAAACAGGAAGTGCAGAACTATGCGATCGTAGGCCAGACGCTGTGGAACTTCGCGCCCCAGCACACCCAGAAAATTCCGCTCTCTGATCTCGATATTCCCGCCACCAAGAAAGAAAATGACGAGCGCGGCGTGGACTTCCGCTTACCGGGCACGACCGAAGGTCAGTAGCTTACCAAAACCATTCACGAAATCTCTGTACAGCCAGACCTCGGCTCTGTGGATAACTAGCCTGTACAGCATCGCATTTCCCGATAGAATAAGCCCAACGTAAAATCAATTTCAGCGATGCACTTTGAGCCCGATACTCTGAGCCCCATGTCCCAATTCGTCCATCTGCATTTACATACTGATTATTCTCTGCTCGATGGCGCGTGCGACGTTGAGAAGCTTTGCCAGCGCGTGCAGGAACTGGGCATGCCCGCCGTTGCCATGACCGACCACGGGAACATTTTTGGGGCGGTGCATTTTGTGAATGCGGCGCATAAATATGGAGTGAAGCCGATCATTGGATGTGAACTTTATATTTGCAAGAAGGACGATCACAACATCGAACGCACTCCGCCGGATAACGACACGTATAACCATCTGCTGGTGCTGGCCGAGAATGAAGAGGGTTACCGCAATCTGGTGAAGATTACGTCGGAGGCCTCGCTGCATGGGTTTTATTACAAGCCGCGGGTGAGCAAGAAGTTTCTGGCGGAACATTCGCGCGGGCTGATCGGGCTCTCCGGATGTCTGAAGGGAGAAGTGGCGGAGCGTTTGATGGAAGAGAAGTATGACGCGGCGCTGGCGGCGGCGGGAACCTATCGCGACATTTTTGGAAAAGAGAATTTCTATCTGGAGATTCAGGATCAGGGTTTAGCGATGGAGCATAAAATCCATCCCGGCCTGTTTCAGTTGGAAAAAGATCTTGGACTGCCGCTGGTCGCGACCAACGATAGCCACTATCTCTGCGAGGACGACGCGCACGCGCAGGACGTGATGCTGTGCATACAGACCGGCAAGTCGATTCACGACACGCAACGGATGAAGTTCGATGGTAACCAGTTCTTCGTCAAGAATCACGACGAAATGTATCGCGTGTTCAAGGATTCGCCGGAGGTTTTGACGCGCACGCTCGGCATTGCCGAGCGCTGCAATGTGCGGCTAGAGAAAGTCGCGACACCGTTTCCGCAGTTCGATGTTCCGCGGGGCTATACCATCGACAGTTATTTTGTGCATGTGTCGCGCGAGGGTTTTGCGCGGCGGCTGGCGGCCCTTCGTCCATTGCACGAGCAGGGAAAGCTGAAGCACTCGATCACGGATTACGAGCAGCGGCTGGAGCGCGAACTGGACATTATCCAGCAGATGAAGTTTCCAGGATATTTTCTGATCGTGTGGGACTTTATCCGCTACGCCAAGGAGCATGAAATTCCGGTGGGGCCGGGGCGGGGATCGGCAGCGGGCTCGCTGGTTTCCTACGCGTTGGGGATCACCGATATCGATCCGCTGCAGCATGAGTTGCTGTTCGAACGCTTTCTGAATCCTGAACGCGTTTCCATGCCGGATATCGATATCGATTTCTGCATGAACCGGCGGGGCGAAGTGATCAACTACGTCACGCAAAAGTATGGGCGCGACAACGTGGCGCAGATCATTACGTTCGGCACCATGGCTGCGAAGGCCGCTATCAAAGATGTGGGGCGCGCCATGGACATCCCGTACGCGGATGTGGATCGCATTGCGAAGATGGTGCCGACGCAGCTCAACATCACGCTTGACCAGGCGATTGAAGATTCTCCGCAACTGCGCGAAGCGATGGAGAAAGACGGGCAGATTCGCGAGCTGATGGAGACGGCGAAACGACTGGAAGGAATGGTGAGGAATTCGGGCGTGCACGCGGCGGGCGTGGTGATCTCGCCGAGACCGCTCACCGAACTGGTTCCGCTGCACAAGACCAAGAACGACGAAATTGTTACCGCCTTCGATATGGTTGCCATCGAGAAGATGGGCCTGTTGAAGATGGATTTTCTTGGGCTGACCACGCTGACGATTCTCACCGATGCGTTGAAGCTGATCGTGCAGACGCGTGGAACGGCGATCACACTCGAAGATGTTCCGCTGGACGACGCGGAGACGTACGAGAAGGTCTTCCATAAAGGATTAACCTCCGGCGTGTTTCAGTTTGAATCGCACGGCATGCGCGATGTACTGCGCAAGTATCAGCCGAATTCGATTGAAGATCTTACGGCGTTGAATGCGCTCTACCGGCCGGGGCCGATTCAAGGGGGGATGATTGACGATTTCGTCGATCGCAAACATGGCCGGAAGAAAGTGGAATACGAACTGCCGGAGCTGCAAGAAATTCTTCAGGAGACTCTCGGTGTCATTGTTTATCAAGAGCAGGTGATGCAGATTGCGAACCGGCTGGCTGGATATTCGCTGGGAGAAGCCGATCTGCTGCGGCGCGCCATGGGCAAGAAAAAAGCCGAGGAGATGGCGCAGCAGCGCGAAAGATTTGTTGAGGGCGCGGCGCAGAGAAAGTTTCCGCCGAAGAAGATCGAAAAAATCTTTGACCTGATGGCGCAGTTTGCCGGATATGGTTTCAATAAATCTCATTCCGCTGCGTATGCTTTGCTGGCGTACCACACCGCGTATTTAAAGACGCACTATCCGGTGGAATTCATGGCGGCGCTGCTGACCTCGGTGACCGGCAGCACGGACGATGTGGTGAAGTACATTAACGAGTGCCGGGAGATGGGAATTTCTGTGGAGGCGCCGGATATCAATGTGTCCGATGCGAACTTCACGCCGCATGGAGAGGCGATCCGCTTCGGACTGGCGGCGGTAAAAAATGTCGGCGGTAACGCGATTGAATCGATTGTGGTGGCGCGAAAAAAACTGGGGCAATTTAAGTCGATCTATCAGTTTTGCGAGAACGTCGATCTTCGACTGCTGAACAAACGTGTGCTGGAATCTTTGATCAAGAGCGGTGCCATGGATTCTTTAGGGCGCCGTGCGCAACTGATGGCGGTGCTCGACCGCGCCATGGAGCGCGCTCAGAAGACCCAGCGGGACGTGGAATCCGGACAGCACGGGTTGTTCGGAGTGTTCCAAGAGGAAGAGTCCGAGGCGCACAACGACAAGCTGCCGAATATTCCCGACTGGGACGAACAGGCGCGACTGGCGTCGGAAAAAGAAATCCTGGGATTTTTTATCAGCGGGCACCCGCTGGAGAAATACAAAGATAAGTTGCAGGACCTGCAGGCGCTGAACATCTTGGAAATCGGCGCGATGACGCGCTCCACGGGAAAAGATGAAACCATCGCCACCGCCGGAATCATCGCCAACGTTCGCGTGCTTAAGTCCAAGCGCGGCGATTTCTACGCTCAGGCCACGCTGGAGGATATGACAGGTTCGATCGACATGATCGTTTTTCCCGAGGCCTACAAAAAAATCGGCGAGAAGGTGAAGCTGGAAGTTCCGGTGCTGGTGAAGGCGGGAGTGAGAATTGAAGAAGGAGCGAATCCCAAGATAACGGCGGCGGAAATCATGCCGCTGGAAGATGCGAAAGTGCCGCTGCCGCGGGCGATTCGGATTCGGCTTCCGCTGGAAACGGCGGCGGAGTCAACGGTGGACGACTTGCATTCTCTTTTTCGCGAGCGCAAGGGCGACGCGCGGGTGTTATTCGATGTGGAGCGCGCCGGGGATTTCATGGTGGTGATGGAGGCGGAAGGCTATAATGTGCTGCCGGACCGTAACTTTATTGCGCGCGTGGAACAACTGTGCGGGCGCGGCAGTGTGCGAGTAATCTCATGAGCCAGACAAACCAAAGTTCCATCCTCTGAAATTAATGGCAGCCAACGAAAAAGAGCGGCAGGAATTGGAAGAGATCGAGAAGCAGGTGGCGCAAATTGAAGCTTCCACCGGAAACCATGACGGGACCCACCTGCAGTTGGAAAAACTCCACGAGCGCATTCATACTTTGAAAGAAGAAATGAAGCCGTCACAGACCGCCTGGCAGAAGACCGAACTGGCGCGGCATCCGCAGCGCCCGCAATCCTTGGATTACATTGAGCGGCTGTTCACCGACTGGAGCGAGATTCATGGCGACCGCACTTTCGGCGACGATCCGGCGATCGTTTGTGGCATGGCGCGATTTCATGGCGAGGAAGTGCTGTTGGTGGCCACGCAAAAGGGCCGCGACATGAAAGGGCGCGTGCACCGCAATTTTGGCACGCCCCACCCGGAGGGTTACCGCAAGGCGCTGCGGGTGATGCAGATCGCGGAAAAATTTCGCCGTCCAATATTTACGCTGGTCGATACGGATGGCGCTTATCCCGGCATTCACGCGGAGGAACGCGGACAGGCGGAAGCGATTGCTCATAACCTGCGCGAGATGGCACGGCTGGAAGTACCGATTATCGCGACCGTCATCGGTGTGGGCGGAAGCGGCGGGGCGCTGGCTATTGCCGTGGCCGACCGCGTTCTGATGATGGAGAATTCGATCTACTCGGTGATTTCTCCGGAAGGCTGCGCCGCGATTATGTGGCGCGATGCGACGAAGAAAGAGCTGGCGGCAGAGGCCATGCACATTACGGCGAGCGACCTCAGCGAATTGGGTTGCATCGACGATATTGTTCCTGAGCCCGAGGGGGGCGCGCACCGGGATCAGGAAGCTGCCGCGAACCTGCTTGATATCAGCCTACGGAGGCATCTTGCGGAGCTAAAGAAAATTCCGGCGGCGGACTTGCTCGTGTCACGATATAAGAAATTCCGCAACATGGCGCAGTTCTTCCGCGTTGAGTGAGTTCGAGTCGCATCGCTTCGGTCCAGGTCTTCCGTCTCGTTTCCAATTGGGTTCCTCCCGGCTTAGGACGCGTGATTTGGTGTGCTGCGGGTGGCCTCTCGCCGTATAATCATGGGTACTCCCCAAGTTGATTTCGGGCGGATCGCTCCGCCCTTCATGACAAGGAAGGTGTGGGATGGCCACTACAGACGTTGTGCCTCAAGGGGCAGGCGGGCCACTGGGGCGCAATCGCATCGTCAACGACATGAGCATTCAGGTCGCCACGGTGAATGGCTCGGGCTCGCAGAGTTCGAATACGGTATTGTTGCGCGCCATTTTTCAAATGGGCGTGCCGATCTCGGGCAAGAATCTGTTTCCCTCGAACATTGCTGGATTGCCGACCTGGTACACCATTCGCGCCAATAAAGACGGGTACATTGGGCGCAAGAAAGAAATCGATTTTCTGGTGGCGATGAACGCGGAGACCGCTCAGGACGACGTGATGTCGCTGGCTGCGGGCGCATCCGTTCTTTACGACGAACCGCTGGCACTG
>Ga0302319_10012948_pt1 | contig 15677 bp, 5 predicted proteins | sample Bog_T0_2_FD_203319 | JGI IMG/M metagenome (GOLD analysis project Ga0302319, IMG submission 203319) | Peat permafrost microbial communities from Stordalen Mire near Abisko, Sweden - Bog_T0_2 | ecosystem: Environmental > Terrestrial > Soil > Wetlands > Peat | place: Sweden: Abisko, Stordalen Mire...
CGAGCTGTTCAGGCCAAGCGGGTCGCCGCTGATCAGAGGTGTAATCGGCAAGCCGGTGCTGGCCTGGAAGATGGCGCCGTACTGCCAGCCATTCAGCACCCAGCGAGCTTTGTCCAGTGATTCGGGCACGTCCGGCAGCAGCACAAGCAAATTAAAGACGAGATTGTTTTTGATGTTGTAGTCCGAGACTGCGATGCGGCGATCGCGCGCGAAGTACGGCAGGCTGGAGACGGAGTTCGCAAAGCTGTCGCCGAAGGTGGACGACGATCCATCGTCCATCGCTTTCGCCCAGGTGTAGGAGACCTGGTACTGATAGTGCTTGGTCAGCCGCTTGGTCACGCCGGCCTGCAAGGAGTTATAGATGAGAAAGCCCTCCGGGATCATCGCACTGATCTGGCCGACATTGGTGTTGATCCGGGGGTTGGTAATCTTGGCAAAGGTGGTGGTCGAGTACAGCGCTGGAAACTCATAGAAGCCGCCGGGCATCTCTGTAATCGGCTGCACGGTGTTGATGTCGTCCTCACGATAAGGCAGGTGGGTGCCGTGCGAGCCGGAGTAGCCGACTGTGGCCACGAGGTCTCCCGCGAACTGGTGCTGCACATTCAGGCCGTACTGCTGCACGTAGGACCGCGGCGGATGCTGCGGGGTGTAACTATAGCGGAAGGTCAGCGGCGTCAGCAGCGGGTAGGACTGGTTTGGGAAGGTGCCGTTCAGCCCTCCTGTGATGCTGCCGGACTGGAAGAACGGCGCGGAGAAGATGGTCAGCCCCTCGAACAGGTAGTCGAGCGGCAGCGCATCATAGATGCCATAGGCGCCGTGGACCACCGTCTTGTTGTCGGCGAAGGGTGAATACGCAAATCCGACTCGCGGCGCAATGTTCTTCTTCGTCGGGTTGGAGAAGTACGGTGATCCCAGGTTGGGTGTGGCGGCAGTCAGGGTCGGCAGGTTGGCAAGCCGGCCAGCGGTCTCGGTGGGGACGGTCGCGACTTCATAGCGCATGCCTAAGTTCACGGTGAGGTTGCGGAAGAGGTGATAGTCGTCCGTGATATAGCCCGCGACCACCGACTGGCGGAGGTCTTTGGGAGAGGTGGTCTGGCCGATGGGTGCGTTGAAGGTGGTGGGCTGGTTCTGCAGGAAGGCCGAGAGCGACCCGAAGATGTACTGGCCATTGGGATTGGAGGTGCCCTGCTGGTTGTTCTGCAGCCGCTCAAAGGCAAAGCCGGTCTTGATGGAGTGCTTGCCGTGGGTCCAGTAGAGGTCGTCGTAGGCCTGGTAGGAGTTGTAGTGGAACACGAACTCGCCCACCGCGTGAAGGCCGCCGACGAAGGGGCTGACGCCGCTGCCCACCGTGATCAGGCCGACGGGCAAGTTGGGTACGAAGCCGTAGGTGGGGTCGGCCGCTGCGGGCAGGATCGCATTGAGGGTGGTGGGCGCGTCAGAGAAGACACGGCTATAGCCGACGTGGACGGTGTTGAGTAGGTTGGAAGTGAAGATATGGGTCTCCGCGACCGAGCCCATCTGCCGATGCAGCAGGTTGCCGGCGACCTTGATGTTGAAGGCGTCCGGCGCGACCAGGCTGCCATTGTCGTAAAAGTACGTGCCGGCGAGCTGGTCCTTCGCGTTGATCTTATGGTCGGCGTGGATGGCGAAGTAGTTCTCAATGGTGGTGGTGGGATCGCTGAACAGGAACAGGCCGGTATCGCCGGTGACCGTGCTGTTCGGCAGCGGGAAGAACTGCAGGAAGGGCGCGACCTTGGGGTCCACCGTAACGTTGCCGGCCACCAGTTGTCCGTTGCGTGCGTTGGCCGAAGGCACGGTGCTGCTGGCGCTGGTGCTCTGGTACTGGCGCAGACCCTCATAGTTGCCGAAGATAAATGTGCGGTCTTTGACGATGGGCCCGCCGATGGAGGCGCCGAACTGGTTGCGCTGGAAGGGAGGAATCTGCGCCGGGTCAAAGGGATTGCGCGCGTCCAGCGCGCTGTTGCGGACGAACTCGTAGGCATCGCCGTGAATCTTGTTGCCTCCGGTGCGTGTGACGGCGTTGACGATGCCGCCCGCGGTCTTGCCGTAGTCGGCGGTCGCGTTGCCGGTAACCACGGAGAACTCCTGGATGGCGTCCACACCGAGGTTGCCGCCGTTCACGCCGCCGGGGCCACCGTTGGAGTAGTCGTTAATGCTGATGCCATCCAGGCGGTAGTTGTTCATCTGCGGACGCGCTCCGCTCACCGTAAGCTGGTTGCCCACGCCGCGGTTCGCTCGCTGGTTGCTGATGCTCACCACTGATTGCTCGCGCACCGCTGCCACGCCCGGCTGCAGGTTCGCCAGCGCGGCAAAGTCACGGCCGTTCAGTGGCAGTTGCACGATGGTGTGGTCATCCACCACGGGCATCGTCGTGGAGCTGGCCAAGTCAACCGTAGCCGCCTGGCTTGTGACCACGACCTGCTCGCTGTTGTTGCCCACCTTGAGAGAGAAGTTCACCTCCCGTTGCGCGCCGACATCCAGCGTGACGTCGGCGATCTTCTCGCTGCTGAACCCGGCTGCTTTGACCGCAACGTCATAGTGGCCGGTGATCAGGTTTGGCACGCTGAACAGTCCACTGCTGTTGCTCTGCGCCACCCGCGCTTCATTGGTTCGCGTGTTGATCACTGTAACCGTGGCGCCGTTGACCAACGCACCCGTCGGATCCGTGACCGTCCCAAGAATGGTTCCAGTGGAGACCTGGGCCGGGACAGCCGAAGCCACAAGAAGAACAAGGAGGAGGAGGAACAGGCGCCTGACTTCATCGAACCGCTGCATCATGTGATTAGCCTCGCAAAGGGCCTTTCCGCGATCACTGCTGAAGCCACCACTTGCCGTGTCCGGCAGCGGAAGTTGCTTCACTACGCAGCGCGCGGCGAATTCTGGCCGCGGCCATTTAGAAACGCTGAGGTGAAACATGGCTTAATCCAGGATGAAATTCTTGTCAGATAAATTGCCATTGGAACTACCGCTCAATTACTTTCACCCCATCCACCGCCACCCGGAGTCTCGAGCCGCAGTCGGTCGCCGGCGCTTAATCGCAGACTGCACTTGCCCGGCAGCTCGGTCTCTGTTCCGTCGGCCTTGCGCACCGAAGCTCGCCCGGCCGCGCCCTCTTCTCCGCCCTGTAAACCGTAGGGCCGAAATCGTCTGCGGTCCGCCAGCAGTGTGACCTCGGCGTCGGCGAGCAACTGGAGCTCGCGCACCAGACCATCGCCGCCGGCAAACTCACCCGCGCCTCCCGATCCATCGCGATAGGAGTAGCTGACAATCCGGAAGGGGTACGCATACTCCAGCGCCTCGATGGGGGTATTGAGCGAGTTCGTCATGTGGGTCTGCACGCCGGAGATGCCATCCATTCCTGGCCGCGCCCCCATACCGCCCGAAGCCGTCTCGTAGTAGGTGAAGGGTTCACCGCTACGGGGGTCGATGCCGCCGATGGTCAGGTTGCTCATGGTCCCGGCGCTCGCCGCCGGCACGCGTTGCGGCACGGCTCGTGCCAGCGCGCGCAACAACACGTCCACAATGCGCTGCGAGGTCTCCACATTGCCTCCCGCTACCGCCGCCGGCGGCAGCGCATCGATGATGCTTCCCAGGGGTGTGTGCAGCGTGAGGGGGCGCAGAATGCCGGCCGTCGAGGCTGCATCTTGGCCAAGCAGGCAGCGCAGCATATAGAAGCAGGCCGAGAGCGTAATCGCCCGCACTGCATTCACGCTGCCCGCCACCTGCGCACTGGAGCCCGCGAAGTCCACTTCCACGGAGGCATGCGCCGGGTCGAAGCGGAGTTTCACGCAGATACGCCGCGGCTCGTCCGTCACGCCATCGTCGTCCAGCCAGTCCTCCGCGAGGAACACACCCGCGGGCATGGTGCGCAGCTCTGCGCGTACGCGCTGCTCGGAGGAGTCGAGCAACTGTTTCACCAGTTCTGCCAATCTTCGTGGCTCGAACTTCCGCATCAACTCCGCGACGCGCTGCTCGCCCACGCGGCACGCGCCTATCTGGGCGTCCAGGTCGCCCTCCCGCTCGCGCGGCGTGCGCACGTTGTTCAGGATGAGGTCGAGGACCTCGCGCTGGACCTCACCGTTGCGCACGACGCGTACCGGCGGAATTCGAATGCCCTCCTGATAGATATCCGTTGCCGGCCCCATGGAGCCCGCGAAGATCCCGCCCACGTCCGCGTGGTGTGCGCGCGCGGCGACGTAAAACTCGGGCGCGTTGCCGCCCTCGCGAAAGACCGGCAGGACCATCGTGATGTCCGGAAGGTGCGTACCGCCCGCATACGGATCGTTCAGGATGGCGATATCGCCGCGCGCTAACTCAATCGCCGCCACCGCCGACTGCACGGACATCGGCATGGACCCCAGGTGCACCGGCATGTGGTCGCCCATGGCGATCACCAGCGCCTGGGCGTCGAAGACCGCGCAGGAGTAGTCACGGCGCTCCTTGATGTTGGGCGAGAGCGCCGTGCGCCGCAGCGCCGCGCCCATCTCCTCGGCGATGGAGTGGACCATGCTCTGGAAGATGGCCAGTTCTACGGGGTCGGCAGCCGCGCGTGTCATGCAATCTCCTGCGCTACGTGGATTACCAGATTCCCGTAACCATCCACCTGCGCGCGGCAGCCCGGCGGCAGAACCGTGGCTGAGGTGTACTCAGCGATCATCGCCGGGCCGTCAATGGCATCCCCAGGCCGCAGACCGTCCCTCCGGTAGATCTTCGTGGGCACAAAGTGGTCGCCGAAGTAGATCTCTCTCGTCGCTACGCACGCAGCTCTGCCGTCTCCGGGCACGGGTGCGTTGTAACTCGGCACGTACTTTTCTCCGGCCGCGACCATACGCAGCCGCAGATTCACTATTTCCATTGGCTTGCTTGCATCGGCAAAGCCGTAGCGCTGCCGGTGCAGCGCATGAAACGCCTCAATAGAGCGGGAAGGATGCTCGCGGATGTAGGGGACGTTCAACTCGTAGCCCTGGCCGCGATAGCGCAGGTCAACCGTCCGCTCCGCGACGCCATGAAGATTGTCTGTAGCGAACTCCTCCGCGCCGCGCTGTTCCATCTCGGCGAAAGCCCCTCCCAGCTCGTCGATAGCCGCTCCGAGCAGCATCACCGTCCGCGAGAAGTCACGGACAGTGTCTGCCAGCAGAATCCCAATCGCCGAGAGCGCGCCGGGCATCCTGGGAACCAGCACCGTCGGGATGTGTAGGGCCGCAGCCAGAGCGCAGGCGTGCAGCGGGCCGCCGCCGCCGAAGGCCACCAGCGTGAACTCACGCGGATCATAGCCGCGCTCCACGGAGATTACGCGGATGGCCTTCTCCATCTCTGCCTCCACCACGCGCAGGATCCCTGCCGCGAAGGCCTCGACCGTCGGGAGCGAACCCTTGCGCTGGGCCAACATTTGCGCCGCCCTCTCGCGATCCAGCGGAACGCCGCCTCCTACAAAACTCCCTACATCCAAACGTCCCAGCAGCAGGTTGGCGTCGGTCACGGTGGGCTTCGCGCCGCGGCCAAAGCAGATGGGCCCCGGCTCCGCGCCTGCAGACTCCGGACCCACGCGCAGCATACCGCCGGCATCGAAGCGCGCGATCGATCCACCCCCCGCGCCCACGGTGTGGATGTCCAGCATGGGCACGCTCACTGGAACGCCTGCCACCACCGACTCGCGTGTGCGCTGCACGCCGCCCGCGCTTGCATCCGCGAGGAAGACGTCGGTGGATGTTCCTCCCATGTCGCAACCGATGATGCGCTCAAAGCCCGCAGCGAGCGCCATACGGGTAGCGCCGATCACGCCTCCCGCAGGCCCAGAGAGAATCGTGCGCACCGGCTCTTGCGCGGCTAGACGCACCGGAATGGTCCCGCCGGAGGACTGCATTACGTCCACGCTCGCTCCGCCATGTTGTTCGGTGATGCGGCGTTCCAGGCCCAGCAGATAGCTCTCCATGCGCGGCGCGAGGGTCGCATTGACCACGGTGGTCGCGGCACGTTCATACTCGCGGAACTCCGGCAGTATCTGGTGCGAGACTGAAACCGGCAGCCCGAGCCCGCGCAGAGCGGTCTCCACGCGTTGTTCGGTCTCCGGCTTGGCGAAGGAGAACAGCAGCGAAACCGCAATCGCCTCCGCTCCGCTGCCGCGCACCTGTTCGATGAGCTCTGCCAGCTCCTCATCGCTCGGGCGGCGGAGCACCTCTCCCTCGGCGCTCACGCGCTCCGGAACGCCGAAACGCAGGGCCTTCGGGACAAGGCATACAGGCACGGGCACGAACCAGTCGTAGAGGCTGGCGCGCGTCTGCCGTCCGATGGCGATAGTGTCTTCAAATCCCTGCGTGGTCACGAATGCCACCTTTGCACCCGAGCGCTCCAGCATGGTGTTGGTACCGACGGTGGTGCCGTGGCGCAGCTCCAGCCCCTCGCCCGCGCCGATGCGCGCGACGGCATCCAGCACCGCCAGCGACGGGTCCGCCGGTGTGGACGCGACCTTCAGCACCTCAATCTCACCATCGCGCAGGGTGACGCAGTCGGTGAAGGTCCCGCCGGTATCAATGGCCACGCGCAAAGGTGTCTGCTCCCCGTATGCTTAGAAGACTAAAGCAACTACGCGAGGGACCTCAGTGAGCGGCATCTACGACTGGCTTATCGAAGCCTCGCGTGAGCAGAAGCGCACGCTCATCGCCGCGTCGCTGGGCTGGATGCTCGACAGCATGGACGTGATGCTCTACACGCTGGTGCTGGGCCAGGTGCAGCGCGAGTTCCACCTCTCCGCGGCCATGGGCGGAGCGATGATGTCCGTCACGCTGTTGTCGGCAGCGTTCGGTGGAATCGCCTTCGGCTGGTTTGCGGACCGCTTTGGCCGCGCCCGCGCGCTGATGGCCAGCGTGCTCATCTTCTCCGTCTTCACCGCCGCCTGCGGTCTCACGCACACCGCCGCCGAGCTGATGATCTGCCGCATCCTGCTGGGGCTGGGCATGGGCGGTGAGTGGGCCTCCGGCGCTGCGCTGGTGGCCGAGACCTGGCCCGCCCAGCACCGTGGCAAGGCGCTCGCTCTGGTGCAGAGCTCGTGGGCTGTCGGCTTTGCGCTGGGCGCAGCGATTGTAGCGCTGGTGATGCCGCACTTCGGCTGGCGCGCGGTCTTCTTCGTGGGCATTGTTCCGGCGCTGCTGACGCTGTGGCTGCGGCGCGGCCTGCATGAGCCCGCAGCCTGGCAGCGCGAGCGCAAGACACATCCCGGCCGCTCGCTTCAACCCATGCAGTTGTTTCGCGGGACACTGGGCCGCAGCATGCTGATTTGCACCACCATGAATGCGGCTACGCTCTTCGCCTGGTGGGGACTCTTCACCTGGGTGCCGCGATTTCTCTCCATGTCTACCGCGGAGGGCGGCCGGGGGATGAGCATTGTGAAGACCTCCGCGTGGACCATCGCCATGCAGGTGGGCACGTTCCTGGGTTATGTCATCTTCGGGTACATCGCTGACCGCTTCAGCCGCAAGTACACCTATATCGGCTACCTGCTGATGGCCACGCTGCTGGTGCCGCTCTTCGCCTTCGTGCGCAACCCCAACGCGCTGCTGATTATCGGGCCGCTGGTGGGCTTCTTCGGCACGGGATACTTCTCGGGCTTCAGCGTCATCACCAGCGAGCTGTTCCCCACGGCGCTGCGCGGTTCGGCGATGGGCTTTGCCTACAACACGGGCCGCATCGCCAGCGCGGCGGCTCCGTATGTGATCGGGCGCGTGTCAGAGAACACCGGTCTGGGTTCCGCGCTGACCATTACGTCCGGCGCATTCCTGCTCGCTGCGCTGATTGCGACCGCGCTGCGCCTGCCGGCGAGGGACAACTCCGCGCCGCTACCGGGTTGAATACTTCTTTCGGATAGCGACGGTGCGGTCCAACTCGTCCTCGGCCTGCAGGATCTTCAGCCGCAGGTCCTTGTCCAGCGTGGCCGAGCGCAGGTATGCCTGTACCTGTTGCTGCGCCTCGGGCGACTGCTGGCCGCCGATAAAGGCGTTGAGCCAGCCGACGAGGAAGAAGATCTTGCGTGTCTGCTTGATCTGCGCGAGCGCCTCCAGCGAGGGACGCAGGTAGGGCGCAGTCAGCGCCGACTGGTTCCAGTAGTTGAAGGCGCCGAGCGAGCCCTCGATCCAGTCTTCGGAGCGCTGCGGGTTGTGCAGGTACTCTTCGAAGTACTGCTTCTTGGTGGCGGCGTCCGGGCGTGCGGCCTGGGCGATCCAGGCATACTTCTGGCCATCGCCGGTGGGGTCGCGCTTCTGCTCGGCGGCGAGGACCGCGCCGGCATCGGGGTCGGAGTACGCAAGCAGCGCGGTCACCAACAGCCAGCGGTCCTGCTGGCGGAGCTGCACGCCGGGGACGGTGAGCGAGCCGTCGAGCAGGGCTTTGAGCTTCTGGCGGCCGGCGGGCCGCGTGGCGAGGCCGGGGAGCGCGCGGAACCAGGTGATGCGGAGGTCCTTGCTGGAGTCATTCTCCATGCGGTCGGCGGCCAGAGCTTCGAGCTCGGCGGTAAGCGCCGCTTGCTCCGCGGGCGAGACGATGTAGCGATGCAGCGCGGCTGAGGAGCGTCCGATGATGCCGGCGGCCAGCGACTCGTCACGTTCGGCGGGCAGGTTGTGGAGCGCGAGGCGGACGTAGGTCGCGGGGTCGAACTCGGCTGCGCGCACCCCGTCCCACAACGAACCCCACAGCAGCGTGCGGCGGAAGAGGTCAGGCGTGGAGCCGATGTGCTCGGTCACGTAGGTGCGGCTCTTGGCATCGAGAAGGAAGAGGCCATAGGCGTGGTCGTCGTTGTTGGCGAAGACGTAGGCTGGGCAGGGCTGTTCCACGAAGTTTGGGACGTCGATGTCCGCACTGCGAGCAGCCAGGGTGACCCGCTGAAGATTGGTATTACCTGCGGCGTCTGCGATCAGCAGCTCCGTGGCGATGGGCCAAAGGTCGTCGCCGCCGAGGACGGCGTGTTGCGACAGGGTGAGCTTGTCGAGCATGCCGTGGGAGCATGACCACGCGACGTCGACTTGCGGCATACCGCGATGCTTAATCCACATCTCCGCCCACGGGCCGAGCGGCCGGCCGCTGGTCTTTTCGAAGGCGGCGATGAGATCGCTCCACTCGGCGTTGGAGTATGGGTGCTGCGCGACATAGAGCCGGAGCCCGTTGCGGAAGTTGTCTTCGCCCAGCACGTAGGCCAGCTGCTTGATGACGCCTGGCGCCTTCGAGTAGACGATGGCTCCGTAAGCGGACTTTGCGTCCTGCAGGTTGGGGATGTCCTGATAGATTGGCGTAGTCCCCTGCGTCTCGTCAATGCCATACGCGGCAGGTTTGATGGCCTCATAGAAGCGCTTCCAGACATTGTCGTTGGGCCGCAACGACGCCAGCGTGCGGTAGGCCATGTACTGCGCGAAGCCCTCCTTCAGCCACAGGTCGTCAAACCAGCGCATGGTGGCAAAGTCGCCGAACCACTGGTGGGTGAGCTCATGCAGCACCAGCACCTGGCGGTTGAGCAGCGTGGTTTCGGTGGGAGCGGTGCGGAAGAGCACTCCCTCCTCGCGCAGAAAGGTTGCGCCGGCGTGCTCCATGCCTCCGTAGGCGAAGCCGGGGATCAGCACCATGTCGTACTTGGGAAAGGGAAACGGCTGCGCAAAGTAATCAGAGAGAAAGCGGATGCCGTCGGCGGCGGTGTGCTGCACCGCGGGCGCCTCGGTGGCGGCTTCCTTTGCCTTGGACTTGCGAACGTAGAGGCCGGGAAGGCCAGGCGTGTCATGCACTTTGACGAACGGCCCCGCAGCGAAGGCGAAGAGGTAGGTGCTGATGGGGTTCGTCTCCGCGAAGGTGGTGCGCGTCTGCCCGCCCTCCAGCGTCTCTGTCCCGGTGGGACTGGTGTTGGAGATGACGGTCCAAGCCGCCGGCGCGGTGAGGGTTAGCTGGAAGCGGGCCTTCAGGTCAGGCTGGTCGAAGCAGGGAAAGGCCATCTCTGCGTCCATCGGCACAAACAGGGTATAGAGGTACTCGGAGCCGTCGTCGCGGTCCTCAAAGCGGGTGATCGCCTTTTCGGCGGGAGCGACGTTGGCAGCGAACTCAAGTTGCAACTGGTTGGCTCCGGCGCGCAGGTTCGTGGCGGGCAGGATCAGGTGGCCGTGGCTCGTCTGCGCCGGCACGCGGCTGCCGTTGATAACCAGCGATTGCACCACGCCGTCGCGGAAGTCGAGCAATAGCGGAGCGTCCGCTCGCCGCAGGTCGAAGGTCAGCGTCTCCGTTCCCTGCGTAGTAGGAGCATGCGGTGTGAGCGTGTAGTGGAGGGCGTAGCGCAGATTGGAGACGAGCGCCGCCCGCTGCAGCGCCAGTTCGCGCGGAATGCCGAGGGGCGCCTGCGCCCAGGCCGCAAGAGGGAAAGCGAGAGAAGCCATCACGAGAGCCGTCGGCAGAGTCATTGACGCTCCGTAAGCCAGGTCCTTGTTCAGATTTTCGTCCAGTCTAACAGCAGGAGTTTCGAGGAGGCGCGCGGGAGGTTGGACTGGCCGGAAATGGTTACCGGAGGCGGCATGGTTAGCGCCTAAAGTTTGTTGACTCCCCTTGCCCGCGGGACTATACAGGCGGAACGGTTCCACCTCCGATTTCGGTCCGGCTCCGCGCAAAGCGTTCCACGAGGAGAGACTATGCCCAGGCTATCGCTGCCTATCGATCAGATCCAGAGCCACTATGATGTCGTTGTCGTCGGATCGGGATACGGTGGGGGCATCGCGGCCTCACGGATGTCGCGGGCGGGGCGCACCGTCTGCGTGCTGGAGCGCGGCAAGGAGTTCCAGCCAGGCGAGTATCCCAACACTGAGCTGGAGGCACTGGGCGAGACGCAGACCCACCTGCCGGACGGCACCCACCTGGGCGACCGCACGGGCCTCTATGACCTGCACTGCAACCACGATCTTAATGTCGTCGTCGGCTGCGGGTTGGGAGGTACGTCGCAGTTAAATGCGAATGTGTCGCTCGAAGCCGAGCCCCGCGTTTTCACCGACCCGCGATGGCCGGCGGAGGTAGTGAAGGACCTGCCCACGTTGGTGCAGAAGGGCTACGAACTGGCCCGCGAGATGCTGAAGCCGAATCCGTATCCGATGGGTGAACCGCGCAAGGGAACGACGGGGAAGTGGCCGGTGTTGCCCAAGCTGGCGGCGCTGGAAGCTTCGTCGAAGATCGTGTTGGGCGACCACAGCGGCACGTTCTATCGCACGCCCATCAACGTTACGTTTGAGGACAAGGTGAACCACGTGGGCGTGGAGCAGAAGGCATGCACGCTGTGCGGCGACTGCTGCTCGGGCTGCAACGTCGGCGCGAAGAACACCACCATCATGAACTACTTGCCGGACGCGGTGAACCACGGAGCGCAGATATTCACCCGCACCGAGGTGCGCCATGTGGAGCAGGTGGGCGGCAAGTGGCTGGTGCACTATCAACTGCTGGACTCCGGTCGCGAGAAGTTTGACGCGCCCACGCTGACGGTCTCGGCGGACGTGGTGTTTGTGTCGGCGGGCACGCTGGGGTCGACAGAGATCCTGCTGCGCTCGCGGGTGAACGGGCTGGTGACCAGCAACATGCTGGGACAGCACATGACCGGCAACGGCGACGTGCTGGCCTTCGGCTACAACGGCGACCGCGAGATCGACGGCATCGGCTACGGCACGCACAAGGCGGAGACGATGCCGCCGTGCGGCCCGTGCATCACCGGCGTGATCGACCTGCGCGAGCAACCGGTGCTGACCGACGGCATGGTGATCGAGGAAGGCTCCATCCCCGGAGCGCTGGGCGCGGCGCTACCTGCGGGGCTGGCAGCAGCATCGTTGCTGGAAGGCCAGCAGGAGCCGGGCGCGATGGCCAAGCTGAAGCAGGAGGCGCGCCAACTGGAGAGCCTGGTCGGCGGCCCCTACCGCGGCGCGATCAAGAACACACAGACCTACCTGATTATGTCGCACGATGACGGCAACGGACAGATGGTGCTGGAGAACGACGCGCTGCGCGTGAACTGGCCCGGCGTGGGCAGCCAGCCGATCTTCCAGAAGGCGAACGCGAACCTTTTTGAGGCGGGCAAGGCGCTGGGCGGAAAGTTTGTCGAGAACCCCATCTGGACCAAGTTGTTCGGCAAGCAATTGGTGACGGTGCATCCGCTGGGCGGTTGCGTGATGGGCTCCGATGCAGCGACCGGCGTGACCAACCACAAGGGGCAGGTCTTCGCCGGCAACGGCAGCGCCGTGTATGACGGCTTGTACGTCAGCGACGGCGCGGTGATTCCTGTGCCGCTGGGCGTGAACCCGTTGCTGACGATCTCGGCGATGGCGGAGCGCGCCTGCATGCTGGCCGCCGCGGACCGCGGCTGGACCATCGACTACACGCTGCCCTCGGCGCCCAAAGCCGTGCTGCCGCCGCTGAAGGTGGGCATGCAGTTTACGGAGACCATGTCCGGGTATCTCTCGCTGAAGGTGACGAACGACTACGCCGCCGGCGAGACGCAGGGCAAAATCGACGGCTCGACGCTGGCGTTCACCGTCGCCGTCACGTCCGACGATCTGGATGGGATGCTCACCGACCCGGCACATCTGGGGGCGATTGTAGGCACGCTGAACGCTCCGGCGGTCTCGCCGAATCCCATCACGGTGAACGAGGGTGTCTTCCATCTCTTCATCGACGACCCCGAAATCGTCGGCCAACGTCTGATGACCTATGACATGCCGCTGACCACCAACGACGGCCGCACGTTGTTTATGCACGGCTTCAAGGAGACGCACGGCAACACCGGGCTGCGCATCTGGCCGGACACCTCCACGCTGTACATCACGCTGTATGACGGCACGGACGCCACGGGCAAGGTTCTGGGCAAGGGCATCCTGCACATCCTTCCGGCGGACTTTGCCAAGCAGATGACGACGATGAAGATCACTAACACCACCAGCGAAGCGCAGAAGCTGGAGGGCATGGTGAAGTTCGGCGAGTTCTTCGGCAAGACGATCTTCGACGTCTACGGGGGCGTGCTGCGGCCGGACAGCCTCTTCAACCCGGACGCGCCGCTACGCAAGAAGCGCCCGCTGCGCGCGCCGGTGCCCGAGTTGCATCCGTTTGCGGCGCTGGACGGCGTGCCGCTGCTTCTCACGCGCTATCAGGGGGGGACGAAGGGGCCGGTGATCCTTTCGCACGGACTAGGCGTGTCCAGCCGGATTTTTTCGACCGACACCATCGACACCAACCTGCTGGAGTTTCTGGTGGCGCACGGCTACGACGTGTGGCTGCTGGACTACCGGGGAAGCATCGCGCTGCCGGCGTCTCAGCAGGAGTCCACCGGCGACGATGTGGCCACACTGGACTATCCGGCGGCCATTGCGACGGTGTTGCAGTTGACCGGCGCGAAGACCGTGCAGATGCTGGTGCACTGCTGGGGCTCGACGACGTTCTTTATGGCGATGCTCGCGGGCCAGCCGAATGTGCGGACCATCGTGTGCTCGCAGATTGCCAACAACGTCATCGCGGTGCCGGAGACGCGCCTGAAGGCCGGGCTGCATACGCCCCAGCTGCTACAGGCCCTGGGCTTCCAGACGCTCACCGCCTACGTGGGCAGCACCAGCGACTGGAAGGCCAAGCTGTTTGACGATGCGCTGCGGCTGAACCCGGTGGCATTCTCGCAACTGTGTACCAACCCTGTCTGCCATCGCATCGCGTTCCTGTACTCGCTGCTGTACCGGCATGAGCAGTTGAACACCTCCACGCACACCAACATGCATGAGCTCTTTGGCATCGCGAATATTAAGTCGATGGAGCACCTGGCGCTGCTGGTGCGGCAGAAGCACCTGGTGAGCGCCGCGGGCGAGGAAGTGTACATGCAGCACCTCGACCGGCTGAAGTTGCCCATCTGTTTTATTCACGGCGCATTGAACGACTGCTATGAGCCGGTGAGCACCGAACTGACCTACAACGCGCTGTGCGCGGCCTTCGGGCCGGAGCTGTATGAGCGCCACGTGATCCAGGGCTACGGGCACATTGACTGCATCTTCGGCAAGAATGCGGCGCAGGATGTGTATCCGTATATGCTGGCGCATCTGGAGAAGACTGCGACCGAGCCGTAACCCACCGGAAGGAGACCGCTGATGACCTACGATCCCACTGCACCTCCAAACGCCGCCACGCGCTGGTTCCGCCGCGTGGTGTGGCTGGGCATCCTGTTCAATCTTGCCTTTGTCGCGCTGGAGATCCTGGCGCCGAACCTGGTGAATGTGAACTTCGGCGTGCCGGTGACGGAGACCACGGTATGGAACGTGGCACACGCGGCGATGGTGCTGGGGCTGACGCTGCTCTACATTCCGGCAGCGATCTCGCCGCTGCGCTTTCCGACGTACACGTGGATGATCGTGGTCTCGCGCTTTGTCGCGGTGGTGCTCTGGGCCTGCCTGATGCGCTCCACGCCGGGCTTCTCGCAGGCGCTGATATCTGATGCCACGTTCGGCGTGCTGGAGGGCATCCTGCTGCAGTTCGCTCTGCCGGCGGAGAGCCGCATCGGCTTTGGGAACATCGGCCGCGGCCTAGGGGCGTTCTGGCACTGGCTCACCGGATGCCTCGCGCTGTGGTCCGTGCGCGTGGCGCTGGTGCTGCTGGTGGTGATTGGCGTGCTGCTGGGTTACGTACTGTGGGACAACCTGCTGCGCGCCGAGCCGGACACGCAGTACGCGTCCGTGGAAGACCACTACATGCATGGGGCGATCGGGCTGACGGCGGACAACCGTGTCCCCTACTGGCTGTGGCAGGTGCTGCCGACGATGTTTCCGGAGAAGCTGCCCGGGCCGGGCGGATGGACGTCGCTGGGGCTGATCATTCCGGAGGGCTCTGACCTGCCGGTGGGCTTTGCGCACCGCAAGATTGGGTATGACTCCGTGGAGGCCAACTGCTCGCTGTGCCATACGTCCGAGTTCCGGCGCACGGCGGACAGCAAGCCGGAGCTGATCCTGGGCGGCCCGGCGCACACGCTGGACCTGCAGGGGATGCAGCGCTTTCTCTACGCCTCTGCCGCCGATCCGAGGTTTACGCCGGATAACATCATCGAGGCGATCAACAAGATTCACAAGCTGGGCTTTATCGAGACGCAGATCTACCGCTATCTGATTCTTCCTGCGACGAAAGAAGGTCTGCTGGAGCAGAAGGTCGCGTACTCTTGGCAGAACTTGCGGCCGCAGCAGGGCCGGGGCCGCACGGACACCTTCAACCCGACCAAGATCAACGTCTTCCATATGCCGGACGACGGCACCATCGGCACCGTGGACCTGCCGCAGGTGTGGAACCAGAAGCCGCGTATCGGCATGTACCTGCACTGGGACGGCAACAACAATGAGATTACAGAGCGCAACTACGCGGCGGCCATGGCCATTGGCGCCACGCCCAAGAGCGTGATCCAGTCGAGCTTCAACCGCGTGACGAACTTTCTGCTGCAACTGCAGCCGATGGCTTATCCCTACCCCATCGATGCGGCGTCCGCGGCGCGGGGCAAGCCCATCTTCGAGCAGCAGTGCGCGGCCTGCCACGCCTTCGGCGCCCCCGGTACCGGCCATGTGACCGACATCGCCACCATCGGCACGGACCGGCACCGCCTGGACTCCTTCACCGGGGGGCTGGTCGACCGCTTCCACGCCATCGAC
>Ga0302319_10012949_pt1 | contig 15677 bp, 12 predicted proteins | sample Bog_T0_2_FD_203319 | JGI IMG/M metagenome (GOLD analysis project Ga0302319, IMG submission 203319) | Peat permafrost microbial communities from Stordalen Mire near Abisko, Sweden - Bog_T0_2 | ecosystem: Environmental > Terrestrial > Soil > Wetlands > Peat | place: Sweden: Abisko, Stordalen Mire...
GTAATCGAGGCTGCGCCCCCCGGTACCGGATGCGTGGAGTTGGGCGCGGCATACAGATCGAGCAGCTTGCCGAGGATGGCCTTGGCGCGCGCATTCGTGCTCTGCGGCAAAGGCAAAGTGAGCGTCTGCCGCACCAGCGAGTTTTCCCGATCGTTGGCCACCAGGAATGTTGTCTCAATGGGCGGAGCGATTGCGGGCGCGGGCAGTGGTGCGGAGTCCTCGCCTTGCAGGCGGCGCTGGTGTGCGCGATCGAGCAATTGCCACAGCACCACGCCCATCACCGCCGAGGCGATCAGCAGCGTGAAGAAAAGCACGGTCTGGTAGCGGGGGATCATGGCTGCGCCCCGGGGGAGGAGTCATTGTCGCGCCACGCCGTTGAGCGCCACTCGAGAACCGCGGCGGCCAGAGCCTGCGCAATCTGAGCCTGATACTGCGGATCGTCGAGGGAACTGGCCTGCGCCTGATTGCTGGTCTGGTCTTGATCGGAGGCGGCCTTCGGCGCAATTTCAATGGCAACCGCCGGACAGGTCATGCTGTCGACCGCGGGCAGGCCAGTGCGGCCAAGCGTAACCGCGATGCCGGCGTGGGTTAGCGCCGAGTTCACGACTCCGGCCAGTGCCAGACTGCGCGTGATCCATGCGGCCTGCGCCGTTTTCCAGGGCGTCAGGCGGGCGGGATCGGCCGGCGTCAGTGACGAGGTATAGATGTGCACGCCAGATCCAACCTGCGTGGCATGGAGGCTGATGCATGCCGCAGCGTTGGCGTGGTTGGCAATCTCTGCGCGGCGGTTATTGTCCACGGCCGTGTCCGACTCCCGCGTGGTGACCACGGCAATGCCGCGTGCGCCCAGGAGCGAACGCAGCCGAACGCTCAGCGCCAAAGTGTAGGCCTTTTCTGCTTGCGTCTGTCCTGGCTGAGTTGCCAGTGAACCTCCCGCATCGCTGCCGCCGTGTGCCGCATCCAGAACCACCACAAAGCGTGTGGCTGGCGCAGAAGAAGCGGGCCCCGAAGACGCGGGTGAAGGCGGGGCCTGGGCGTGGATGGTCGCAGTGCCTGCAAAAAGCGCAATCAGGACGAGAGCAAAAGAACAAATGCGAGCCTTGCGCGTCTCCACCCTTCCATCCCACATGAGCAAACCTGCCTGTGGGCTGGAAGGGTGGATCGTCCGATTCGGCTTCCGCTTACTCAAGGGCATAGATGGCAAGGCCGCTCAACAGCTTGGGGAAAAAGTCGGTCGACTTCTGGGGCATCACGTCGCCGGCGAAGGCAACTTCACGCAACTGCTCCATGGTGACCGGGTTGGTAAGGAAGGTGACGTCGGCTTCGCCGCGGTGCACCTGGTCCACAGCTTCGGAGGCGTCGCGCAGGTAGCGGATGTTTGTCTGCTCGCGCACCTTCTCTTCATCCAGGTCAAGCAGGCGGCCCAGAATAATGGAGTGCAGATGAGTCAGGTCAAGGTTGCGCTGCCGCTCGGGCACACCGGCAAGCGCCGCGTCGACGGCCTCGATTTTGGACTGCAGCAGAAAGCTGCCCGCGCGCGTGACGGCCACAAAGGCATTGCCTTGCTGCGCGCCCAGCGTCTGCATGTACGCAGCGGCATCGGCGTCCGCGAGCTTTTCGACGGTAAAGAAGGCCTCCGCCGCGCGCACAAACGCCGCGGGATCGAACTTGTCGAGACTATGCACCACGCGGTGCGTAGGCAGAATCACCAACCCGTCCGAATCCATGTTGACGAAGGTCATCATCACAGCGGCCTCGGGGTAAGCGGGCTGCGGCAACTGCGAGGTGTTTGACTCGGTTTGCGCCGCCTGTGCGGGCGCGTACTGCTTGGAGTAGTTGAGCGCGGTCTCGTAGCGATGGTGCCCGTCGGCGATGATGAGCTTCTTGTCGCTCATCGCCGTTGCCAGCAGGCGGATCACTGCCGGATCGCTGATGCGCCAGATGCGGTGCAGCACGCCGTACTCGTCGGTCACTTCGCCTTCGGCCGCGCCCAGGCCCTCGTAGAGAGTCTTCTCCACGCTTCCGGCGGGGTCGGAGTAGAGCATAAAAATCTGCCCGAAGTGGGCGCGCGTGGCCTTCAGCAGGTTCAGCCGGTCGCTCTTTGGCTTTGAGAGGGTTTGCTCGTGGCGAAACACCACCTGGTCGGCATAATCCTGCAGCTTGCCCAGCGCGATAAAGCCGCGCCGCTCCTTCACAATGTCGGTTCCGGGAACCTTAAATCGCTGCGCGTAGGCAAAGACGCAGGGGTCCTTCTCCTGCATCAGCACGCCCTGCTCGCGCCACGCTTTAAAGTCGCGGGCGGCGCGGGAGTAGACGTTTTCGCCGCGTTCGGCATCGAATAGCTCAGGCAGCCCCAGAATAATGCGAACCAGGTTGAACGGACTGCGCTGGTAATAGGCCTGCTGCATGGCAGGGGAGATCTTGTCGTAGGGCTGAGTTACGGCATCTTCAAGGCGGACTGCAGAGGGATTGTACCGCCAGGCGCGAAACGGATAAATGCGGGCCATGTGCAGGGGCTTACTCCGGTTGGATTTGATTGGATTTGCGTGCTTGTTTTCCGCGTTGAACGACCGAGGCAAACGGGCACGCTTAGGTCATTTTCTTGAAGGGCGTACTCCCCTATGATTCGGCGGAAGGCAGTTGCTTCGAGGGGCCGCGACGGCCTGGGCCTGCGCATTCGAGTTACGGCAGTTCAAAAAAATGTTCCAGGCTCGATTGTATCCCACAGGCTCGGCGCAACTGGATCAATAGCCGGGGTGTAAGCCTCGGCACTACCGGGCCATATCGGGCATCGCTTTCATCGGGTCCAAAAAGGTGACAAAGCCGCAACGCCAGACGAGGATAGATCGTGATAATATCGCCTCCAATCTTCAGGTGACGGGAACAATGGTCGAGCAATCCCCTCAGCACTTCGAGAGAAACTGGAAAGGCAGCCCGTTGCCGCGCTCCGTCCGGGCGTGGCTGCGCACGGCAGGTTGCGTGAGCCTGGCTATGGCGCTCTTGCTGGTGCGCGCCCAGGCGCAGGACGACCAGCTCAATAAAGTGCATATTCAACCGCCTGGCGGCTCTGAACCGGCCGACCAGAGCGCTCCCAAAGGGGCTGAAGCGCCGGCTGAATCGGGGCCGAACGCGCTAAAAATCCATCCCGGCTCGTTCATCCGCATGAATGTGGACCTGGTGCTGGTGCCGGTCACGGTCACCGATCCCATGAACCGGCTGGTCACGGGGCTGGAAAAGAGCGATTTTCAGGTCTACGAGAACAGCAAGGAGCAGGAGATCCGCTCCTTCGCCAGCGAGGATGCGCCGGTTTCCATCGGCATCATCTTCGACCTTTCCGGTTCCATGTCGTCTAAGCTGACGCGGGCGCGCGAGGCGATTCTGCAGTTCATCAAGACAGCGAATCCCCAGGACGAGTTCTTCGTGATCGGCTTCAACGACCGGCCAGAATTGATAGAGGACTTCACCAGTTCGGTTGAGGATATTCAGGCCCGGCTGGCAACGGTGCGCAGCGAACACCGCACTGCGCTGCTTGACGCCATTTATTTCGGCGTGCAGAAGATGCGCGATGCGCACTACGATCGCAGGGCGCTTCTGGTGGTCTCGGACGGCGGCGACAATCGCTCACGCTATACCGAAGGCGAAGTGAGGGCAGAGGTGCGCGAGGCCGACGTTCAGATTTATTCCATAGGAGTCTTCGATGCGGCCGCGCCCACTCCCGAGGAGCGCACCGGACCGCAGTTGCTCGACGATATCAGCGAGGTGACCGGCGGACGGCTGTTCCGGGTAGACGACGTGGACGAGATGAGCGACATTGCCGAGAAGATTTCTACCGAACTGCGCAACCAATATGTGATCGGCTACCGGCCCAAGGACCTGACCCGCGACGGCAAGTGGCGTAAAGTGAAGGTAAAGGTAAATCCTCCACCGGGGTTGCCCCCGCTTACAGTGTATGCACGTACCGGCTACTATGCGCCTTTGCAGTAACGCAGTCTTCGCGGTTCTTTTGTCCGGCGCGGCAATGCAGCTTGCCGCTCAACAGCAGACCACATCGCAGAACCCGTCTTCGCAACCCTCGCCTTCGCTCACTGAAGACAGAGACCCCGTTCGCTCGCCCGACATTGAAGTGCCGGCAACCGCGCAGGGGACGCTCACCAAGCAGGGCTCCGGCTACGTGCTGCGCACCGACGTGGAAGAAGTGGTGCTGAACTGCTCGGTGCTTCAAGGCAACAAGATAGTGCCTAACTTGCAGAAAGAGAACTTTCAGGTTCGCGAGGATGGTGTAGCGCAATCCATCATCAGCTTTCAGCACACCGATCTTCCCGTGTCGCTTGGGCTGGTCATCGACAACTCGGGATCGATGTACAAAAAGCGGCCCTCGGTCAACAAGAGCGCGCTCGATCTCATCGAGGCGTCGAATCCGCAGGACGAAGCCTTTGTGGTGAACTTCTCCGATGAAGCATTCATCGACCAGGATTTTACTTCGGATCTAAACAAGCTCCGCGACGGGCTCTCGCACATCGACTCGCGCGGTGGCACGGCGCTCTACGATGCGGTAGTGGCCTCGGCGGATAAGCTGGTGACCGACGCCAAGCGGCCTAAGCAGGTCATCGTCATCATCACTGACGGCGAGGATAATGCATCGAGCCTCAGCCTGGTGCAGACCATCCGCCGCGTGCAGGAGCTGTCGGGTCCGGTGATTTACTCCATCGGACTCTTGTTTGGCGACGAGATGAGCCGCGGCGAATCGCGCAACGCGCGAAAGGCGCTGGAGCTACTTTCGACCGAAACCGGCGGACTTGCGTTCTTCCCAAAATCGATCGAGGATGTCGATGAGATCGCGGCCGAGGTGGCGCGCGACATCCGCAGCCAGTACACCATTGGCTACCACTCCACCAAGCCAACCACACAGCCCGGCTTCCGGCAAGTGCAGGTAACGGCCGAGGCCAAGGGCATGGGCAAGCTCACCGTGCGCACGCGCACCGGCTACTACCCCTCCGTCCCCAAGGCCAAAAGCCCAACGCACGGGATGTAAACTCAGGGACCGGGTGCTCTGCCTCCAAAAGTACAAAACATAATTGCGCCTGTCATTCTGAACGAACGGTGCCCCGAACGCTTTTCAGTTCAGGGGAGCGAAGAATCCGCTTTTGCATTTCACCTGCTCTTACAGGAACTTTTGTCACGCCACGCCAGCCCCGGGGCGATGTGAGCCCAGGCGATGCCTTGCTCCCTGTCTGTGCAACTACCCCAACGGGGAAAAAACGATCGGACCTGTTCCGCCCCTGTCGCGATAAGCTATTTGCAGGAGATCGCAGCTCGAACCGAATCATGCCCCAATACAAATACTCGACCCTCGCCGTTCACGCCGGGCAGCAGCCCGACGCGCAGACGGGCGCAGTCAATGTGCCTGTCTATCTCTCTTCCACCTTTGAGCTCACCGGCATCGGCACTGACCGCGGCTGGGACTACTCGCGCGCCGGCAACCCGACCCGCGACCGGCTTGAGACCGCGCTGGCCGCGCTCGAAGGCGGCACAAGCGCGCACGCCTTCACCACGGGAATGGCGGCCATCTCGGCGCTGGTGGCCATGCTCAGGGCCGGCGACCACCTCATCTGCTCGCGCGATGTGTACGCAGGCACCGTGCGCCTGCTTGACCAGATCGTCAGCGGCTATGGAATCCAGATTCAATACGTCGACACCAGCGATCTTGCCGCGGTCAAAGCGGCCATGCGGCCCAATACCAAGCTGGTGCATATTGAAACGCCCAGCAATCCGCTCATGATTCTTACCGACATTGCGGCGGTGGCTGAGATTGCCCACGCCGGCGGCGCGGAGTTGAGCGTGGACAACACGTTTCTGTCGCCTGCCCTGCAAAGCCCGCTCGCGCTCGGCGCGGACATTGTGATGCACTCGACGACGAAGTACCTCAACGGCCACTCGGATGGATTGGGTGGCGCGCTCATCGGCTCAAAGCCGGAGCACAAAGACCGCTTCCTGCTGGTGCAAAAGGCGGCAGGCGGCGTCATGTCGCCGTTCGAGTGCTTCCTGGTGCTGCGCGGCATCAAGACGCTGCCCCTGCGCATCCGCCAGCACGAAGAGAACGGCCGCGCCGTGGCCGAATACCTTTCGAAGCATCCCAAGGTGAGCAAGCTCGCCTATCCCGGCCTCAAGACCCATCCGCAGTACGAGCTGGCGGTGAAGCAGCAGAAGGGCTTTGGCTCCATGATGAGCTTCGAGGTCAAGTCGCGCGACGAAGCGGCGCGTTTTCTCGCGGCCATCAAGATCTTCCTCAATGCCGAGTCGCTGGGCGGCGTCGAGTCGCTGGCTTCGCACTCGGCCACCACTACCCACGGCTCGGTCAGCGAAGAAGTGCGCCAGTCCATGGGCATTAATGAAGGGCGCGTCCGGCTTTCCATCGGCATCGAGGACAAAGAAGACCTTATCGCCGATCTTGAGCAGGCGCTGGCTGCGGTGTAACGGCGTCTGATGGCTCAAGAGGGAACCTTTGCCGGGGGATTTTTCGGTTACCTGCTGGCGATAGACACCTGCGGACCAAGCGGCTCAGTGGCGCTTGGCCGCCTGGCCGGGCGAGACCTTGAAATCCTTGGGCAAACGGAACTCGAGGGGCGCAGCTACTCCGCCACGCTGGTCTCCGCCATCGGCCAGATTCTCGCGGGCGCTGGAGTCGCTCTCGGCGATCTGGGCGGCATCGTCGCGGTCAACGGCCCCGGCAGCTTTACCGGCGTGCGCGTGGGCTTGAGCGCGGTCAAGGGCCTGGCTGAGAGCCCGCGCATTCCCGTAGCCCCCCTCTCGCGCCTGCTGGTGCTCTCCCGTAAATCGGGCGTGCCCTCGTGCGCGCTCGATGCGCACCGCGGCGAAGTGTTTCTGCGGCTTGAAGAGGCCGGCAAACCCTCCAGGGAGCTTCTCGCGGGCAAACAGGAACTCGCCGCCATTCAGCCGACGCTCCGCGTAGCGGTCTGCGACGATCAGGCCGCGGAGTTGCTTGCTGCTGCATGGCCCTCAACCCAAGTAGTGCTTTGCGCTGCTCCCACCGCTGCCGACGCTCTGCGCCCCGGCGAGGCGCGGCTGGTTGCCGGTGGAGACGTTGACCTGGCTCTGCTCGATGGCAACTACCTGCGCCGCTCCGATGCCGAGATCTTCGGCGCGCAGCTGTCCGGTGCTGCGGTCTCCCGGAACAAGCAGCCATGAGCGGCGAAGCGGCCTCTGGCGGCTCCAAAGCTTCGGCCGGTCCTCTCATCCGCAGAATGCGCGCCGCCGATCTTGACCGGGTCATGGCCATTGACGGCAACCTGAGTCATGCTCCGCTCTGGCCGCGATCGGCGTACCTTGTTGCGCTCGATCCTCATGCGTCCCCGCGCAGAGTCGCTCTGGTGGCAGAAGACCCCGTCGCAGGCGTTGTGGCATTCGCCGTGGCCAGCCTGCTGGCTCCGCAGGCGGAGCTTGAGACCATTGCCGTGGCCCAAGCCACGCAGCGCCGCGGCATTGCCCGCAAGCTGCTTTCCGCGCTCGTTGGGGAGCTGTCGGCCGCCGCAGCCGTCGAGTTCCTGCTTGAAGTCCGCGCCAGCAACAATCCGGCCCTGGCGCTCTACCGCTCGCTCGGCTGGCGCCAGACCGGCCTTCGCCCTCGCTATTACTCCGACCCCGAAGAAGATGCGGTCCTGATGACCCTCCCGCTGGGATAGTGCTCGGTTCCGATGTGGTCCATGTGTCTTTTTTCGCTTCATTGAAATGTGATAACCGTCACACTTGATGACCTTTGGCTGCGAAATTCACAGTCCCGGTCCATTTTGATGTGTTTTCCCGCTTGCGAATTGTCCACAGGCGGCGATATATGTTAGTGAACTGTAACAATCAGGAGGTGCCTGATGGACGAAGTAAAGGATGCAACGCTGAGCACAGAGCTGGATCGCCTTCATGCCGAACACACTCGTTATGCTCAGCGATTGGATGAATTGCTTCACAAACCCTATCTCAGCGAGGATGAACAGCTCGAAGAAATTCGCCTCAAAAAGCTGAAGCTGCACGCGAAAGACCTGATGTACGCCCTTGAGCGCAGGTCGCTCGCCGTAGCTTAAGTTCTCTCGAACGACTTGATTTTTTGAGCGAAGGGCCCCCGGCCTAGCGGCTGCCCAGGGCGTGTGTCTTCAGGCCGGTGGCCAAAGGCACTCCATATTGTCCGCACACCCTCGATTTGCGGCAGATAACCGTATAATCGTTCAGGACTATGGTTCGTGACGGTTACATCTACGGTTTAAGCCTGTTCGCGGTGGCAGCGGCGGTTGTTTGGGCGACAGGCAGTTGGGCGTGGGCTGCGGTGCCGCTCCTGCTGGCGGCGTTTTTCCTGTGGTTTTTCCGCGATCCCGAGCGCCTTGTTCCTGCAGGCGACGGCTTGATCGTCTCACCCGGTGACGGCCTCGTCACTGAAACGGCGGCCATCTCCACGGCCGAAGGTCCGCGTCAGCGGATCAGCATTTTCCTGAGCGTATTTGATGTGCACGTAAACCGCGCCCCCATTGGCGGCGTGCTCAGCCGCGTGCATTATCAAAAAGGCCAATACCTCAACGCCATGAATCCCGCCTCCGCCGAGCGCAACGAGCAAAATGCAGTCACCATCGGTGGCGAAGGCTGCGAAGTTACGTTCAAGCAGATCGCCGGCCTGCTGGCTCGCCGCATCGTCTTCAACTACAAAGAGGGCGATGCAGTCGAGCGTGGCCAGCGCGTTGGCCTTATCAAGTTCGGCTCCAGGGTCGATGTCATCGTCCCCGTTGAAGCCAGACTGCAGGTAAAAGTGGGTGAGCGCGTAAAAGGCGGCGCAAGCGTGCTTGCGGCCATGCCGGTAGCGGCTCGGGTTACGCCTGTGTCTGTGGCAGACCTGGCGGGTAGCGTTGTTCCGGAGCTGCCGGGCGGAGAACGCATTTGAGCTTCACTCACACACCGCTCGATCCAGCCAAGGCTCAGGCCCGCAAGGCGCGTCTGCACCGCGGCATGTATCTGCTGCCTTCGCTGTTCACTTCGGTCAACATCGGCGCAGGCTACTGGTCCATTACACAATCCATTGAGGCCGTCACCGGCAACGCGCAAGCGCACCTCGATCTGGCCGCCATCGCTATCCTCTTCGCAATCCCTTTTGACGCGCTCGATGGCCGCATTGCGCGCATGACCAACACCACCAGCGATTTTGGCAAGGAGCTGGATTCGCTGGCCGACGCGATCACCTTTGGCGTTGCCCCGGCCGTGCTCGCGTTTGTCTGGGGATTTCATTTTCTATCGGACACGATCAACGTCCAGTTGCACCAGCATCTTCTGCAGGCTGGCTCGTTCGTCTGTTTTCTGTTTTTGTTAAGCGGAGTATCGCGGTTGGCGCGCTTCAACATCTCCCATGACGCGCAGCCCCGCAATCCCGGCCGCCCCGGACGCAAATACTTTGTCGGCATGCCCATCCCGGCCGCCGCCGGCTTGCTCGCTTCAAGCGTGCATCTCTGCTATGGCATTCCCAACCAGTATTGGTGGATCGCCATTCCCTGGCTTGTCCTCGTCGGCCTTATCGGATTTCTCATGGTCAGCACCTGGCGTTTCTGGTCGGCCAAGGAGATCAACTTTTCGCGCAGCCATCCTTTCCAGCTTCTGGTGGTAGTCCCCATCATTTTGTATGTTGTGCTGCGCTACTCCAACGTCATGCTGTTCACGCTCGCGTTGGTCTACATGTTTTCGGGAATCTGGGCGCGTGCTGCGTATTCCTGGTCGCGCCGGCGCAGAACAAGGCCACTGGAAGCTGCCGCTGCTCAAGCAGATCTAAGCGCCGAGAAGCCCGACACCCTGCGATTCCTCTAGAATTCATAAAAACAGTTGAAGGATGCCTGTGTACAAGATTGCCATTGCTGGAGCCGCAACGCTTTTAGGCCGGGAGCTGAAGGACGCCATCTCGGAGTCGCCGCTGGCCGCCGCAAACTTTGCGCTGTTTGACGAAGAGGACGCCAAAGGCCGGCTCGACCAGGTAGGCGACGAGGTGACCATCGTCCAGACCATCGGCCCGGACTCCTTCGACCGCGTCGACTTTACTTTCTTCTGCGGCAGCGAGCCGCTCACCCGCAAGCATTGGCGTCAGGCGCTGCGCTGCGGATCGACTGTGCTCGATTTGAGCGGCGCTCTTGACCAGGAGGCAGGCGTGCTGGTGCGCGCTCCCTGGCTCGGCCTTGAGACGGCAGCGGACTTGTTTACGCCCGCCGTGGTTCCCGCCGATCCCGCTGCCATCACGCTGGGCCTGCTGCTTGAGCGCCTGCAGCAAGTGGCACCGGTAAAGTTTGCCGGAGCCACCGTCCTTGTTCCGGCTAGCGAATTCGGCCGCGGCGCAATGGACGAGCTGCATCAGCAGACCGTCAACCTGCTCAGCTTCCAGAGCCTGCCGCGCGCTATCTACGACGCACAAACCGCCTACAACCTTCTCTGCGGCTTTGGCGAGAACGCAACCGTCGCCCTGGGCACTGCGGAGGCGCGCATCCGCCGCCATTACGCGGCGCTCTCTGCCGGGCGTTGGCCTGAGCTGGCCTTGCAACTGGTGCATGCGCCCGTCTTTCACGGCCTCACGTTTTCAATTGCCGTCGAGCTGGAACGCCCGGTTGAAATCTCCGCCGTTGAAGAGGCTCTCGGCGGAGAGCACGTTGACCTTGTGCTTGAAGATACCGATTCGCCTTCAAACCTGGCCGTGACCGGGCAAAACGATGTTCTGGTCCGCATGAGGCCTGAGCCGGGACTGCGCAATCCCAATCAAGTGCAGCGCCTGTGGCTGTGGGCTGCGTCAGACAATCTACGCCTCAATGCGCAAAACGCCGTAGATTGCGCTCTCGACCTCCGCCGCCTCCGCCCCCAGGGCACCGTGCAGTAGAACCGCGCGAGGTTGCCCGCTGTTCCTCCGGATGAATCACCTTTGTCCACACGAAACTCTGCCCCGTTCATCGCAGTTTTTTCGCGATGAGCGGGCGTGTGTTCAAGGTGTCCTATCGTTCGTTTTTTCACAAAAACTGGGTGCCCCCTGTACCTCGCAAATGGGGACCGGGGATCACACATCCATTAATCGAAAAAAACAGACATATAATTCCGACCCAAGCAACGAATCTGCATCCATCTTCCATCTAACTTCCCAGAACCCACTTATGTTATCCTTCTCCCGCCTAACGGAGTGCGCCTATGACTCGCGTGTATTTCCTCACGGGCCTCGTTCTTCTTTTTAGTTTTCCTTCCTTCGCTGCAGCCCAGCCTCCGGAACCTGCGCCTGCAACCACCATCCATGCACGTTCCAATCTTGTCGTCGTCGATGTAACGGTTCTTGACGCGCAGCAGAACTCCGTGCATCACCTCACCGCCGGCGACTTCAAAATCTTTGAAGACGGCCGACCTCAGACGGTGAAGAATTTTGAGGAGCACTCCACCGCCGCCATGCCGCCGCCCAGCACGCCCATGCCCAAGCTCGAACCGGGCACTTACACCAATCGCACGCCGGTACCGGCCAGCGGTCCTCCGAACGTCCTGCTCATCGACTATCTCAACACGCCTTCTGAGGATCGCCCTTACCTGCGGAACCATGTGCTGAAGTTTCTGAAGCAGATGCGGCCCGGAACCCAGGTGGCCATCTTCGGCATCGGCGATCACTTGAGCCTATTGCAGGGATTCACTACCGATGTAGATCGGCTTTGCGCAACAATCGTAGGCGAGGAGCCGACGGCGCTAAGTACGCCTCCACCGACGGATAACTCAGAGGCAAGAAATGGAAATCCCCCAGCGGGTTCGACTGATGCGGTAACTCAAACGGTCGCACCTAAACCACTCAACGGGCGAAGTGAAAGCCCCGCTCTCAAGCAGGTGGCTATTGAGGCTTTGAAAGTACCCCCCTATATTGCCGACATCATCACCATGCAAGCGGTCAGCGATCTCTCGCGCTATCTCGCCAGTCTGCCTGACCGCAAGAACTTTATCTGGTTTTCTGAATCGTTTCCCCCGGCCCAAGCGGTTTCTGGCATGTTTTCGATAGATCCCGCTTTCGCTGCCGGCACCGCAAACACAAGCAACCAACTCGGCGCCAACAGGGTTGCCGCTTATCCCATTGACGCTACCGGTCTTGCTACGGATCTGTCCGGGGACGCGACCTGCTGCGACGAGATCGATTCAGAGAAAGAACTCATGGGCCCGATCCCTGCTTTGAACGATCTCAAGGCCTCGATCCAGGCTGGTGCGCCAACCAAGCCGGGAGATAACTCGAAGAATGGCCCGGCTAGCGCCCCAAGTGGGGGTGGCTTCTTCATGGGACTCTCCATGAAAATCCAGAACATGCGGGATTTGGCCGACAAAACCGGTGGCAGGGCTTTCTTCAACACGAACGACCTTGCCGCAGCCACTGAGCTGGCCGTTGAAGCGGGCTCAAATTACTACACTCTCACCTATGTGCCATCGAAGGCACCGGAGGGGATCCTCCCGGAACGCACCATAAAAGTCGAAGTTGCGCGCAAAGACGTATCGCTCTTTTACCGCAACAAATATCAAGTCGACAATCCGCATACGCAAAACCAAGCAAGCCATCCGCCGTCGCCTGCAGCGCCGCCAAACGCTCCACCTGGAGCCGCGACCGGCGGCGCGATGAGAGTGGCCATGGTCCGTGGTGCTCCCGAGCCAGCTCAAATCGTCTTCCAGGTCTCGGCCCGGCCAACGGCAACGGACCCAGAGCCCGGCCTCGCTCCAGGCAACAGTGTCGAGGCAAAAGTGAAAGGCCCCTACCGCCGCTACACCGTCCACTATAACGTTGCCGTGGATAATCTTGCGTGCTCTACAACTCCCGACGGCATTCATCACTGTTCGCTTCAGATTCTCGCGCTTGTCTACGACTCCTATGGCGGCCTGGTCAATACGCAGGCAAATGGCGTTAAACTCGCCATTCCTGCAGCGCGTTACGATGCGGTTCTGAGCCACGGCATCGAGTTCAAGCAGGAGATAAGCGTGCCCCAGAGTATGCAAGATGGCACTCTTCGCGTGGGAATCCTCGATGTAACCTCCGGCCGCATAGGCGCATTGGAACTGCCGATTGCAGAAGTTGCAAAACTGACGCCGGTTTCGGTAACTCAACCCTGAAGCTCTCCGTCCATCGCGCACCATACGTGATGGACGGAAAACCCTTCTTGATGCGCTTACCGAAATCGTGTGTAGGGAAGTGAGCGCGGGTTAGAGATCTCTATCCTTGAACTGGTTGCATAAGTCTCGCTTTGAAAGGGCATGGCTTCAGCCGTGCCATGAAAGGCGCAAAAGCAGTGGGGTTTTAACCCCTGAGGGGTGCTTTTCAATTAGTCCCGATGATTTATGCAACCAGTTCTAGTGTGGTCTGTCTGAAGTTCTTGCCATAAATAACAAAGAACAACCGCAGATCCTTCGCTCACCACCCCCGAACTGAAAGGCGTTCGGGGCCCCGTTTGCTCAGGATGACAGTGCATCTTATGATATGAACTTCAGCTAAAATGTTCTGTCAAAAAAACGGATCGATGCTTCAAACGAGAAGCATCGATCCAATTTGCCACGTCGGTAGAGAAGCTGCGTTAGCGTTGCAGTTTTAAAGCGAATTGAATTACACGCGGGGCCTGCGCCTCAGTAATCTGCCCAAAGGCAGGCGAGTTCATGTCCATTACAGGCGGAATTAGATTCACATGGTTGGTCACGTTGAAGGACTCAGCCCGGAACTGCAGCTTTACCCCTTCGCTGATGGCGAAGCTCTTGTCAAAGGAAGCGTCGAGACTCCCATAGCCAGGGCCATTCACACTGTTGCGCCCTTCATTGCCGAATTGCCCGGCGTTCGCAACCGGATCGAGCCGCTGAAATTCCGAGGGAGATACCCACTGAGATATCTTGTGCGGTGCTCCTTTGTTCGGATTACCGACAACATTTGGCCGGTCTCCGAACATGCCGGAAACTCCGGGGTGCGGTGCCTGCAACGAAACATTCGCCGAGTCATACACAGTGAAAGGCGTGCTGGAGTTCATGGCTAACAGAGCATTGAATTGCCAGCCATCCAGCAGAGTGCGCGCCGAACCCGTGAAGCTGCGCGCAAACGGAATAGCATAGGTCACGCTTCCGGCAAAACGGTTGCGTGAGTCGAAGAGCGAGCGTCCGTGCTCGGCGTTCAGATCCTGGTTGTTCTGGGGTATATCAAGCTCCCCAAGCGTGAGCCAGGGAGCGGGACCGGACATGTGAAGACTTGACGAGTCGTCCAGATCTTTGGAGTAGGTGTAGGCCAGCGTGTAGTTCAGGTCTGGCGAGCCGCGCCGCGTGAGTGAGACCTGCGCGGAATGGAAGGTTGAGTTTGCATTTCCTTCTACCAGTCCGGCAGTGCCCAACGTGCATGTGCCGGTTGTCAGCGTGCAGCCGGAGTAGATTCGGCGGCGAGGGGAGTTAGCGAAGGTGGCGCCAGGTACATAGACAGCAGGGTTCGCCTCGACCAACCTCGGCAAGCGAGTTCCTTTCGACCCAATGTATCCGACCGACAATATCTGTTTTCCAATGCTCTGGTCGACGGTAAGATTCCAATCCTGCGCGTAGGGCGTGTGCAGGTTGCTATCGATAGTGAACGTGGACGCGGGCAGCGCAACCTGGCCGGGAGCAAACGGGTTGGACACGGTGCCGAGCGGGTTGGCGTAGTTGATCTTTGTGTATCCAGTTAGTGTACGGACCACCGTCTGCGGCAGCGCGGAACTGGTGGCGCGGAAGGGCATGCCCACACCGTTCAGTAACTCGTCATAGAAGATGCCATAAGCGGAACGGATCACAGTGCGGCTGTTGCCGAATGGGTCCCATGCAAAGCCGACACGGGGCGCCCAATCATTTTTGAAAATGGGGGCAATGGTGTCGGGCACGCCGGAGTCGCCGGGAAACAGCAGCCCATTTGGAGCGCCAGGATAAACGGTGGATTGCTTGCCCGGTGCAAACTCCATCATGCGATTGTGAAGGTCGCTGAACGGTGTAGTTATCTCGTAACGCACGCCGTAGTTCAGCGTTAGCCGCGAGCTGATGCGGTACTCATCCTGCGCGTAGGAACCTAACTCCCAGCCGCGCAGGGCGCGCGTAAAGTCGCCGCCGGCCTGAGTAAAGATATCCGGCTTGCCCAGCAGGAAGTTAGCCAGCGAGTTATTGGTGTAGCCCTGCACGGTAAAGGAAAAAGTGCCCGAAGCAAAGTTCGACTGATAGCCGTTGAGCTGCGTCCGGCGGAATTGACCGCCGAAGCTGGTGACGTGTTTGCCCTGCGTGTGCGCCAGGTTCGCGCTGAAGGCGTAGTCGTTCTGTGTGCTGTCGCGCGGGTTGATGATCGGATCGCCCACGTTGGAGTAGCCCTGGGTCATGATGAGCGGCGCGCCTGTGGCCGAGGCCCATGTTGAGGCGTATCCAAAGCCGAACGACTGAGGGGAGAAGCCGGAGTTGCGCTTATCCAGAACAATGTGGCTCTGAAAGAAGCTCACGTTCGAGGTCAACACCGTGTGCGGAGAAAAGGTGTGCGTTGCAGTAAGTCCGCCCAGGTGCGTGTTGGCGTAGTAGCCAACGGGAAACCCTGGAACATCCGCGCCGAGTTCCGAATACGGGCTGAGAAGTCCCGTCGTCGAGTAGCTGTAACGCGCGCTGAATGTGTCCGCGCT
>Ga0302319_10012952_pt1 | contig 15675 bp, 11 predicted proteins | sample Bog_T0_2_FD_203319 | JGI IMG/M metagenome (GOLD analysis project Ga0302319, IMG submission 203319) | Peat permafrost microbial communities from Stordalen Mire near Abisko, Sweden - Bog_T0_2 | ecosystem: Environmental > Terrestrial > Soil > Wetlands > Peat | place: Sweden: Abisko, Stordalen Mire...
CCGCCAAACGCGCGGCAAATTGATCCGATTCGACCGCACCGCGTTCTTCCACATAAATGACCTGCGGCGAAAGACAGCCATTCTGGTCCCAGGCTATCACATCGTCCGCCACCCGCGCGACCACGCCCTCAATGGTTTCCGGCCGCAGCAGTTCCCGGGTGACATATCCAAAACTCACGCGCTGCCCATGGCCCAGAAAACGCACTTTGGCCGCCAACCGCACCCGAATGGCGGCCAGGGTTTCATCACTGCCTGTCGCCGTCAGGCAGTCGGCTTCGGCAAAAAGCACCTCCTCCAATGCCACCTGTCCACCGGGCCACTCGGCAATTTCCAGGCAGGAGCCCAGTTTACGATCGGCGGCATATAGCGAATGAGCGAACAGCCGCGGCAGGAAGGAAGCGCCGCTTGCACACTTTACAAATTGCGCCGAGCGCGTCAGTAAGCCGAGGGTCAGACTCATCAACGTCGGATTCGGCACATTCCCGGCCGCAATGTGCACCAGAAATTCCGGTCCATGCGCCATCGCGAGATCACGCGAACTGGCCGTGGCTTCATCGGCACAAAACTGGTCCAGACGCCTGCCCTGGCCCAACTCCTGCCCCAACAGCGATTCAAACCCCGCCGGGGTGAATTTTTCAAAAAATCCATCCAGCCCCTTCGCCAGCACCGGCCCGGAAAATCCCGTGGCTGCGGGACCGTGTTCCAGGGCGAATTTTCGGAATTGATCCTGCGGGTCGCGCCAGTTCGCCGCCACCTCGCATAACAGTTCGATCATCTCCGGCGTGCTGCGTCCGTGAAGGAACTTCTCGCGATTGCGCTTTAAGGTGTGACACGACGCGGTGATCATGGCTGGCGAAAACACAGCCTCCGGCGGCAGGTCAGCGAGAAAATAAGCAGGGAGGTTCATGCGTTCATCAGGGAACAGCCGCGGGGTTCCGCCAGTTGCGCCCGTCCCAGCAGTTCAAATCCGCCACCGCGGCGAACTCCCAAATCCTCCGTCTGGATGGCCGCCACCGAAAATATATTGGCGAGGTCGAAGATCCGGATCAAACCGGTTTCGCCTTCCTGGACTTGCTGCCCGGTTTCGGGCGAAACAATCCTGACACGCGCCCAAGGCGGGAATTGAAAGGCAGCAACTGCAACTTCGTCGGGCGCCTGTCCAGCGTAGTCCCCCTGGCGAAAGTGGAAGACTCCGTCAAGCCCTGACGGTGCCGCCCTGGCATAAGCCTGTGAGCTCAGTTCACTCATGCTGTACTCGCAAATGATATTGTCAGCTTTAATCCCCAACTGGCGGCTGATCAAGCCATGCAGTTCAGCCTTGGGCAGTTGGCGAGACCGGTTTTTGTAGCCACCCTTTTCCAGCACCCGTGACCCGGCGGGCAGTTCAAAATGCAGGTTCAGATTCGCCAGATAATCCAGCAAATGCACAAAAGAGAAGGCGGTGCCAAACAGATGCACCGCTTTTCCGTCTCGGACAGCCTGCCGTAACGAAGCAAGGACAGCCGGAAAATCCAATTCCCAGGCCCCTCCCGGCGAGATGACCCCGGCAAAGACCGTCTCCGGAAAACCCCCGCGCCGGCGGATCGTGTCAAACATATGAACCAACGAAGAATGCGGGGCTGCCTTGGGTCCGGGAGTCAGGGCCAGCATTCCGTCCACCCTCCCCCAATTCGCGCTAAACCATTGCCATAGTGACGTCTCGTAGACCGGCAGCGACTCCGCTCCATGATAGTGGCAGCCGGTCGTCTGGCCGGTCGTGCCACTGGAATGAAAAACGGCGGTTCTTTCGGTTGCGGGCAGGCACGAAAGCTCCATCAATTTGAAAGCAGTGGTGGGCATGGCGGGAATGCGTGTCCACTCGCCAAGGTTCGCAGGGTTCACGCCCTGACGATTGCAGAATTTCCGGTACGGCTCATTCTTTCGATATTGCCGGGAGAAAAGTTCCAGCGCCAGGGGCGCGAACTGGTCCGGTTCAAATCCGGAATCAATCATGCGGCGCAGCTGCGCGGCGAATTTAGATAAATGGCTGGTCATGCGGTATTTTTTTCACGGCTGGTTTTCCGCCACAGCCGTGGAACACAATAACATTCGCGGCCCACGCGGCAAGCCAGCATTTGTCAGACGGCCAGAACGGCTTTTGACAAGATGACAGGATGAACAGGAACAGAGTCAACCACACGCTGGTTGAGCTATTCGTTTGCCGTTGAGGTGCATGCCCACCTCTGCCCACAGGCCGAAGGTGAAAAACCTCGGCTGCAGGCCATCGGGATCAGACCCAAACTTTTTCTGACGCTTGAAAAGCTATGACATTATCGGCTCAAGAGACTTTCGCCCTGCCATAAGGTCTGAGGGACCGGCCGGCGGGTCTGGTCTGGTCTATTGGGTGTTACAAAGACCGCGGTAAAACAGGCTCGACGTGTTGGTCACGGTCACCTGCCAGGAAAAGGAATTACTGGTGAGCGTTTCCGTGGTGAGAGCGTTCCAATGAATGAGATCGGAGGAGGATTGAAGAGTATAGGACTGCCCGGCCACGCCATTGAGCCAGATCGTCAGTTGCCCGGGCGGAGAGGTTTGGACCGCTTGCAAATCGAAGGTTGGCACGACCGGCAAAACGTAAAGGGTGATACTTTGCGACGGCAAAGTGTCGCTCAGCAAACCGTTGGCCAGCGTGATGCTCGACAGTTGGGTGATGACATTGGCGGCGGTCAACTGCCAGCGTTGCACAACTCCCGTGGCATTGAAGTTGGTGATGTAAGTATTGATGGGGTTGGCGTTGCGGATGTCTTTATTGATGACCATCAAAGTCATCGCTCCGTCGTTCGTCCGCACGGCCGCGAAGGCCGAGAGGTCGTCAGGATTGGGGACCGCGGTTTGAATACTGGTGTTGCCAAAGGCGGATTTGTTACCGTCATAATTTCGATACAACTTCATGGCCAGATAGGTGGGAGTGTTGCTGGCGGGGGTCGTCCAGCGGGTGGCGAGATCAAGCCCCTGACGACCAAAGATGCCGAGGATGTCCGCCTGGGCAGTCGCGCCGTTGATCGAAGCTTCAGCGCCCCAATTGTATTCAGTCACTCCGGTCCTGGTGCCGGGATAATAGGTGGTGACCCAATTTTGCAGGCGGGGAATGAGCATGATGATGTTGTTGATCCAGCTGGGATCGACGTAATTGGTATCCCAAAATACGCGCGTGGATTGGTTGCGCAACAACTCCGTCGCGGCATCAACGGCATTGCCACCCACACTGCCTTCCTGGGGATAACAATGAACGGTGAGGTAATCCAACAGGCGCTGATGGTTGGTCGCCTCGTATTGTGAGAATTTTGTCAGGAGCCAGGGAATATAGTCCATGCCGCCGTTCGCCGTGCGATCCGGGTAATCGGCCGGATTGTAATCATTGGTTTGACCGGACCACTGCTGGTCATAGCCGCTGTAAAGGTAGCCGGGCCAGCCCCATTCTTCCGGCCCGATGACCTTGGCGTCAGGGTCGTTTGATTTGACCATGCTGGCGTAGGTCATCATGTCCGTCCAGATTTCCTGCATCTTCGGCCCCACGGGATGGATATCCTGATGGGTCGATGACCAGAGGCTGTGTTCGTTATCCATGATGTAGAAACCCACGCCGTCGTTCGTGGACACCCCCCACTGATGGATCAGGTGTTGCACGTAACCGAGCTGAAAATTGACGTTGGTGGGGAAATAAGCGTCGAGGGGATTATTCCAGGTGATCGGAGTCTTGTTGGTGATGCTCGTCCCATCGCCGGCATCGGCCAGATAGGGATCGCTGGAGGTCTGCGGACCGTACTTCGCGACGGAATAACTATAGAGAATGCTGCGATTGGCCCCGAGTTTGGGCGACCAGCCGATCATGGGAATGGTAATCAACGGCTGGGCGCCGCCTTGCTTGCTGTTAGCAACGAAGGCATCGGCCGTGGCCCCCGGAGGGCTCGCAGTCTCGTCGGGATAACTTTCAAAATAATAATCGGCATCCAGATTATGGGCATTGATCTGCCAGTTGTAACAGGTTTCGTTATTTCCGCCGGACCGGTTCATGGTAAAATTCAAATCGGCCAGTTGATTGGAGGAAGCGAATGCCACCCCGTAAATCAGGGGACTGATTGGGTTACGGTTTGCCTGCGCGTTCACGGTAATGGTCACCGGCGCGTTGGTCGCCGCCGTCACCAGGTTCGTGGCTAACGAAATGTCATCGAGATAGAAAGTCGGCTGGGCAGCGCCGGTGGAATCTTGGACGACAAAGCCGGTGAAATTGGGCACGCCCGACACCCCCAGAGCCGAAAGCGGCACGTTAAAATGTTCCCAACTGTTGGTCGGCAACGGCGGAAGATCATAGTCGATGCCCTGACCGTCATTCACTGAACCATTTTCATCGAGCAACCCATAGACCTGCAATCTTTGCCCGCCGGCGGCACCGCCATCCAACCAGAAGCTAATGTTGGTGAAGAGGACGGAATCCTGATCCGTATGAAACAGTTGAATTCCCTGCCAAGGGGCGACGATGGTAACGCTGATGGAATTATTGCCTGAATGAACCGGCAAAGTGTTGGTGTAGCTCAGCGTGGCCCAGCCATAATTCTGCCAATTGTTTTCCAGTGTGTCGTCGTAGATGATCTGGTCTGCCCGTGCCATCAATGATGATTGGCAGGCCAAAGCCAAAACCAGGCGACAGATCCACAGTCCGCGTGACGAATATCTAATCATGATCGATTTAAACTCAGAAAATACGCCATAAAGCACGTCGCCGCATTTTATCATTTGTCATCAAAAGTGAGGACACGTGGGGGAAAATGTTGAATCAGGAGGAATGAATTATGCACCTGCACCTGCACGTTCGGCCTTTGGACTATGGGCGATCGGCCGGGAGCACCGATAATTCCCCAGGCAGGGCGCGCCACTCCGTAAGCGCCGTCGTGGTTGATCGACATGCGTTGATTCGCACCCGGCGCCAGGCAGAGAAAGGCAAATGGCGGCGGACCGGCAGGTCCGCCCTACCATCCGACCGATGGAACGGACGGCGGCGCAAGCAAGATTGCCATTGGGCGCGGGGTAAGCCACACTGAGGATTCGATAATGAACAAACGGTTTTACATCACCACGGCGATTGATTACGTCAACGGGCAACCGCATCTCGGTCACGCTTACGAGAAGATTATTGCGGATGTGATCGCGCGCTCGCGGCGCAGCCTGGGCCAGGAGGTCTTTTTTCTCACCGGCCTCGATGAACACGGCCAAAAGGTCCAGCAGGCGGCCCTGGCGGAAAAAAAGGATCCCCAGGCTTATTGCGATGCGCTGGCCGCCGACTGGCAGGCGTTCGTCCGCAAACTGGATCTGACGAACGATGACTTTGTCCGCACCACCCAGCCGCGCCACAAGGAATTCGTCCAATCGACCCTGGCTCAACTCCACGCCGCGGGCCATTTTTACAAGTCCAGCTACACCGGATTTTACTCCACCAAAGAGGAGACTTTCCTCACGGAAAAGGATCGCCTGGCGGATGGTTCTTTTGACACCGGCTACGGCGAGGTGCTGGAGCTCAAGGAGGACAATTATTACTTCAAGCTCAAGGATCAGCAGGCATGGCTGATAAATTACATCGAGACCAATCCGGATTTCATTTCGCCTTCCTATCGCCGAAACGAGGTCCTGGGGTTCCTCAAAAACAACACCCTGGAAGACCTGTGCATTTCGCGGCCGGTCGCCCGGTTGAATTGGGGCATTCCCCTGCCCTTCGACCCGGATTTTGTCACCTACGTCTGGTTTGACGCGCTGGTAAATTACGCGAGTATCGCCGCCAACCACGCCGCGCTGAAACTATGGCCGGCGGACATCCATGTCATTGGCAAAGACATCGTGAAATTCCACGCCGTTTATTGGCCGATCATGCTCAAGGCCATGGGCCTGCCGCTGCCCAAACATATTTTGGTCCACGGCTGGTGGCAGAAGGACAGCGCGCGGATGAGCAAAAGCATTGGCAACGTGGTGGATCCGGTCGCCATCGTGAATGAATGGGGCGTGGACGCCTTGCGTTTCTATGTGCTGCGCGAACTGGACATCGGGCCCGACGGCAACTGGACCGACGCCAGCTTCCAGGGCCGTTACTCCGCCGAACTCGCCAACGGCCTGGGCAACCTGGTCAACCGCTCGCTCTCCATGCTCAAGCGGTATCGCCAGGGCGTGGTCCCCGCGCGCTCCGATGAACTGGCGGCGGCGGCGGCGGCGGCGGCCGACGAAACGCGCGCGTTACTCAAACAGAACCAATTACAAGCCGCCTTGCAAAGCATCTGGGCCCTGATCACGCGCGCCAATCAATATGTGGATCAGACCGCTCCGTTCAAACTGGCCAAGGATCCGGCGCAGGCGCAGCGGTTGGATGAGGTTCTCTACAACCTGACGGAAACGTGCCGCATCCTGGCGGTTTTACTCTGGCCCTTCATCCCGGGCACCGCCGTGAAGATTTACGCCCAACTGGGTGTCAACGGATCGCCCGCCTCGCTGGATCAGTCCGTTTGGGGGACTTTGGCCGCCGGCCATGTCATTGGCGAACCCGCACCACTCTTTCCAAAGCGGGAAGTTTGAAACCTACAACTTCTCCGGCTTCGCCATCAGTTCGGCAATGCGCTGCAACAGGCGTCCGGCGGCACCGCCATCCAGCACGCGGTGATCGAAACTCAAGGTGAGGTTGGCTTCAGTGACAGGCACAAATTGTTGCTTGCCTTGATCCCAATGCGGCGCACGACGTCCGGCACCGAGTCCAAGCACAAGCGTTTGCTCCGGCAAAGGAATCGGCGTGGCCCACGTCAGGCCAAAGGTGCCGAAGTTGGTGACTGTGGCGATCGAACCCCCAGTGGCGTCGGCGGGCAGCTTGCGTTGCCGGGCCAGCTCAACCAGTTCATTGTAGCGGTGAGTCAAATTCTGTAACGGCTTCTGATCCGCCCGACGGATGACCGGCACCAGCACCCCATCCTCGGCCTCCACCGCAAAGCCCACGTCGATCGCAGAGGGATGGATGATTTTATTGCCGATCAAACGGCCGGCCACCGCCGAATTTTCTGCCAGTGCAATGGCCAGGGCGCGCAAGGCGTAAAGCGCGGGTCCCGGCTTATGCTCCAGGCTTTTACGATGCACCAGCACGGGATCCAGATTCACCGGTAGCCCCACGGTGGCGAGCGGTCGAGTCCAGCTGCGCCGCATCGCGTCCGCCACGGCCACGCGCATCGAGGACGCCCCGCTCATTTTATGCCGGTCGAGACTGGCAATGTATTTCTCGAAATCCTCCACCGTCACCCGTCCCGCCGCGCCGCTGCCCGCCACGCCGGCCAGGTCGGCCGCGTGCAATCCCAATTCATCCATCCGGGCCTTCAGTCGCGGCGATAAATAACTGGCGCCGGCGGCATTCGCCGGAACCGGCAATCCCCGCACCGTGGGCTGAACTCGCGACTGGCTTCCGCCGGCGGCCGGCTTGGGCGCAACCTCATGACCGCCGGATTTAGGCGGCGGGACGTCGATTCCCAGACGGGTCGCCTCGGCCTGGGTCGCCTCAATCTGGCCGAGCGCCTCCCCCACGGCATAACTCTCATTCAACTGCGCGGTAAAACTCAGAAGCCGGCCACTGCAAGGCGACGTGACGCTCATCGTTGCCTTGTTGGTTTCAACTTCGACGATGTTTTGGTCAGCCTCCACCTGGTCGCCCGGCTGGACTAAAAAGTTCACAATGGTGGCTTCGGCGATGGATTCGCCCAACTGCGGCATGATAATCGGGATCTGCATGATTTAAGCGCGGGCGACGCGGGCGCCGGTCGGGCGGTTCCATTCCCGCCTCGCGTGGGTCTGGTTGCTCTGGGTGGCAGTATTCATTGACGTAAAAGTTTGCGCGCGGCGGCGGCGATGCTGGGGGCGGTGGGACGATGCGCCGCCCAAAGATTGGGATGATAGGGCACAGGTGTATCCTTGGCATTCAGCCGCTGAGGCGCCGCATCCAGCAGTCCGTAACCTTCGCTCGTCACCCGGGCAATCACCTCCGCCGTAACCCCGCCCCAGGGCCACGCTTCGCCCACGCACAAGAGCTTGCCCGTGCGGGCCACGCTCGCCATCACAGTATCGGTGTCGAGCGGCTTAATGGAACGCAGGTCAACGATCTCGACCTCCCAGCCTTCGCCCGAAAGTTCCTGGGCCGCGGCAATGGCTTCATGCAGCATCGCACTGTAAGTCACAATGGTCAGGTCCCGGCCCTCACGGGCAATGCGCGCCTTGCCAATCGGCAGCGCCTCCTCAGGCAACTTTTCCGCCTTCAGGTGGTAATAGAGGAATTTATGTTCGCAAAAAACTACCGGATCATCCAAGGCCACTGCCTCAAGTAACATGCTATAGGCATCCTCGACCGTGGCCGGCGTGAGCACCACCAACCCAGGATAATGCGCGTAGATCGCCTCCAGACATTGGCTGTGGAAAGGACCGCCGCCGGAGGTGCCCCCAAACGGCAGACGCACCGTAATCGGGCAGCAAACGTTCGTGCGCCAGAACAGCGTTCCCGCTTGATTGACAATCTGGTTGAACCCGACCGTGGAAAAATCGGCAAATTGCATCTCCAGAATCGGCCGCATGCCTTCAATCGCCGCGCCGACCGCCAGCCCCACCATCGCATCCTCGGAAATGGGGGAATCTAAGACCCGCCCCGGAAACTGGCTGGCCAGATTTTTGGTGGCCTTGAAGGCACCGCCAAAGGCGCCGACGTCCTGGCCATAGATAAAGACCCGCGGGTCGTCACGCAGGGCGCGGGCCTGCGCTTCGCGAATGGCTTCAAGATAGGTTATGCTCACTAATATTTCCTCATCATCCGCGCCGGGTTTTGGGCCTTCGCCGGATGAAGTCCTTAATCACTGTGGGTTTCGCTGAGATGGCTCGAGGCAATGGCACGCCATTCCTCCGTAAAGGGATCAGGCGTCGGCTCCCGCTGTACTTGCGCCACCGCTTCCTCGATCTCCTGCAGGATTTGGCTGCGCCACACCGCCAATTGCCCGGATTCCGACCAGTTCTGACTCAAAATCTTGTCCTCCGCCACCTTGAGACAATCCCGACCCAAAGCGGAGTTTTTCAAGGCAGGGACGATATACCCGGCGTCATCGTGTTCGCCATGGCCGCAAAGCCGCAGCAACTCGGCGATCACCAGTTGCGGTCCGTGACCGCCGCGCGCCCGGGCCACCGCATCGCCAACCACCGTCAGACATTCCGTCAAATCGGTCGCATCCACCGCATGGGCCACCACTCCATAGCCCCCTGCTTTATCGGCCAAATCCCGACAGGCAAACTGATGCGCCGTTGGCGTGGAGTACGCATATTGATTGTTAGCCACCACCAGCACCAGCGGCAACTTTTCCACGGCCGCCTGGTTCAGCGCCTCGTGAAATGCGCCCGTGGAGGTCGCCCCCTCGCCTATGCACGCAGCTCCCACTGTGCCGGTTATCTGCTTGAACCGCCTCGCCATCAGCACCCCGTTTACCACCGAGATCATGGCCCCCAGGTGACTGATCATCGGCAGATAACCCTCACGGGGCCGTCCCCGGTGCACATTCCCGTCCCGGCCCCGCATGGGCCCCAAGGAGGACCCCATGTACGTCCGCAAGGCGTCCAGGACCGTTTCGCCAAAAGCAAATCGGCCGGCGGCATCGCGAATCAGCGGCGCAAAAACATCCGTTTTCTTCAGGGCAAAACCAACCGCCACGCTCAGGGCTTCCTGCCCGCGGCCAAGAAAAACCCCGCCATGAATTTTTCCGGCGCGGTAAAGCGCAGCTAATTTGTCGTCCAGAAGTCGCGCACGCAACATGAACCGATAGGCGGCAAGATGCGATTCCGCCACCATATTCGCCGTGCCATCTTCGAGCGCGGGTCTCAACATGGGCAAAGTTTATCGGTCGACACGCGGACCAGCAATGTTTCTTTCAGGCTGGAAAAACAAATACGCCGGCCCAATGGGAACAGGATTTGCTAGGCAGTACTTGGATTTAAAGGCTTTAACCGCATAAATCAATGGCACAAACCAAATTTCAAGTCTTATTGCTTGGCACCAATGCCAAGTTGTTGGACGCCGTCTCCTCCGCCATCCAGCCGACGGGTGCCATTTTGACCTTTAGCGAGAACTCAGCGGATTTGATGCGCGCCGTCCAGAAGCAAACTCCCGATTGCGTACTGCTGGACCTCCATTCCGCCGCGGCGGAAAGCCTGGAATGGCTGAAAAAACTTGCTAAAAACCCGCCCGTCAGGCCACCCCTAATCCTCACCCTCGGCAATGAACTTCAGGATGCCGGCCACATCTTGAATGCGTTCGAGTCGGGCGTGAATCAGTTGATTTCCTGGCCCCCGACCAGTCTTGAACTGCTTCGGGCACAACTTTTTGCCGCCCTGCAGCAGACGCAGCAGACCAACGACTTGGCCCTACGCTTGCAGGAGCAAACGGACGCGCGGCGGGTCGCCGAGGCAAATTCGCGGACCAAATCCGATTTCCTAGCCGCCATGAGCCATGAAATCCGGACCCCCATGAACGGCGTGATCGCCATGACCGGCCTCATGTTGGAGACCGCCCTGACCCATGACCAGCGCAGTTACCTCGACACCATTTACAACAGCAGCGAGTCATTGCTGAAAATCATCAACAACATCCTGGATTTTTCGAAAATTGAGGCCGGCAAGATGGAATTGGAGAATCACCCGTTTGATTTGCGGTGCTGCATCGAGGAAACCCTCGACCTGATGGCCTCGCGCGCGTTCGAAAAGCAGCTCGATCTCCTCTATGAGGTCGAAGACCCCATTCCCGGAAAAGTGTCCGGCGACGACCAAAGATTGCGCCAGGTGCTCGTAAACCTCCTGGGGAACGCCCTTAAATTCACTGAGAAGGGGGACGTCCTCGTAAGCGTGAAAAAAGTCGCCACGCTCCCCGGCGCGGCGGCGGACGATTCGAGCCTCACCCTGCATTTTGCCGTGCGCGATACCGGCGTCGGGGTGTCCCCGGATCGGCTCGCCAAATTATTCCAACCCTTCACCCAGGCGGATGTTTCAACTTCCCGCAAGTATGGCGGCACCGGCCTCGGTCTGGCGATCAGCCGCAAACTGGTCGAAATGATGGGCGGAAAAATGTGGGCGGAAAGCCTTCCCGGCCATGGTTCCACCTTCCACTTTACGGTCAACTTAAGTGCGCCGCCGGAAACCCAAAGTCCGCCTCATCTGGCGAAAATACCGCGTCTGGCAGACTTGAAGCTTTTGATCATCAACAAGAACCCGACCAGCCGCGCCCAGCTCTTTAAATTGTCCCAAAAGTGGGGGATGATCCCGCAGGCCCCGGAAAGCGTGGACGCCGCCCTGGATTTGCTGCGGCAGGGCGCCGGATTCGACCTCGCTTTGATTGATTTAAATTCCCCCGGCCGGGATGAGCTGCACCTGGCCACGGAGATCCGCAAAATCCCCGCCGCCACAATGATGCCGCTCATCCTGCTCACCCCGTTGGGCAAGCCCAAAAGCCTGCCGCCAGGGGAAGCCACCGTCTTTGCCACCAGTATCCAAAAACCCTTGAAACCCGCTCTCCTCTCGCTGGCGCTGGAACAGGCCATCTTGAATCCCCAGGCCGCCGCCCGGCCGGTGGAACCGCCGAAAACATCCTCGCTCCTCTCCGAAAAATTTCCGCTGCGCATCCTGGTGGTGGACGATAACACCATCAATCAACGGGTGGCCGTCCGGATCCTGCAACAACTGGGTTACCAGCCGGAGGTGGCCGGCAATGGTCGTGAGGCCCTCGACGCCATCGACGGCAAACCTTTCGATTTTATATTGATGGACGTGATGATGCCGGAATTGGATGGCCTGGAAGCCACGCGGCTCCTGCGCAAGCGCCAGACCAACCCGGCCTACAAAAATTATCAAGCCCGCATCGTCGTTGTGGCCGTGACCGCCCACGCCATGCAGGGGGATCGCGAAAAGTGCATTGCCGCCGGCATGGACGATTACCTCTCCAAACCTGTCCGCCCAAAGGATGTTCGCGAAATGATTGAGCGCTGGGGTGACAAGCTCGGAAAATTGGCGGCGCCACCACTGGCCGCCCCCGCCTCCGCCCCCGTCCCTGACCTCGTTCCGGTGGATATGGACCGCCTGTTGGACCTCACTGACGGGAGTGCCGACAACCTGCGTGAATTGATTGAGATGTATCTCAAACAAACCAACACCCAATTTGAGCAAATGCAGGCGGCGATCGGCCGGCAGGACGGGGACGCCCTGCGTCGCCTGGCCCATAGCTGCGCCGGTTCCAGCGCCACTTTGGGCATGACCCAGCTCGCGCCCTGCCTGAAGGAATTGGAAAAGCTGGGCCTCGCCGGCGCCCTCGCCGAGGCCCCGAAAGCGCTAACCGCCGCCGCGCACGAATACCAGCGCGTCCAGGAATTTATCAAAGTCCGCGAAGAATTCGCCACCATCAGAACCGGAAGCCTTATACCAGCATGAAAAAAATCCTACTCATTGAAGACGACCAGATTGTCGCCAACGTCTACCGCAATAAGCTCGTCGTGGAGGGCTACCAGGCGGAAACGGCCCCGGATGGCGAAACCGGACTGAAGATGCTGCGGACTTTGAAGCCGCATATGGTCATTCTCGATCTCATGCTCCCGGGCATTTCCGGCGTAGATGTCATCAAGGAAATCCGCAAGGATGAGGAATTCGCCAAACTGCCCACCGTGGTTTTTTCGAATACCTACCTGACCAACCTGATTCAAGAGGCCTGGCGCGCCGGCGCCAACAAGTGCCTCTCCAAATCGAGCTGCAATCCCAAGGACGTGATCGACATCGTCCGTAGCCTGATCGGTGGCAGCGATTCGGTGATCACTCCGAATCCGGACGCCATCAACGGGAATGGTCTGGTCAAGCCGCTCAAGCTGGGCATGGTGAATGATTCCGAATTTCAGGCCGAATTGCGCACCACGTTCATCAACCATCTGCCCGCCAGCCTGTATTCCCTGCGCACCACCATGCAGACGATGGTGAAAGCCGAGAATGAAATCAGCCGTTTGAAGGAGATTTATGAGTTGTACCGGCTGGTGCATGCCCTCAGCGGCAATGCCGCGGTCGCGGGCCTCGTGCAGATCGCCCACATGGCCAGCGCCTTTGAAGCCCTGCTCAAGGAGGTTTACGAGAAGCCCAAAAACATCACCCCCTCCAGCGTCCGCACCATTGCCTCCACCGTGGATTTCCTCGGCCTGTTGTTTGAAAAAACCACCCTGCCGGACAAGCAGGAACTCCCGCCCTCAAAGATCCTCGTCGTGGATGACGAAGCCATTTCCCGCCGCGCCATCGTTTATGCCCTCGAAAAGGCCCGGCTTAAATCCATCAACCTGGATGACTCCGTGCAGGCCCTGCAAATCCTGGCCGAAAATGATTTTGACCTGATCTTCCTCGACGTGGACATGCCCGGCATGACCGGATTTGAACTTTGCACCAAGCTTCGCCAGATGCCCCACCACAAAAAAACCCCGGTCGTCTTTATCACCGGCCTCAGCGACTTTGACAGCCGCACCCAATCCACCATGTCGGGCGGGAACGATTTCATCGCCAAGCCGTTCCTGTTTATCGAGCTCACCGTCAAGGCGCTCGCGTGCATCATGCGCCGCAAACTCCAGTCCCAGCCGCTGGCGGTCCACTGAACGCCTGGCTGAGACCGCCGCGAAAATCTTTTGCCTCCTCCGCCCCTTTTCTTTATCAAATAGGCATGCGGGAAATTACCGGAATGCCGGTCTTCCGCCCATCCTGATTTGAATGAAGAAAAAATTGACGTGCGCCGGGCTGGCCCTGCTCGTTCTGCTGGCCCTGCTGCAATTGACCAACCCGGCTCGCACCAATCCGCCGGTGAAAGCCGACTTCATCGCCACCTTGCAGCCGCCCGCACCAGTTGCCGGCGAACTGGTCTCCTGCTGTTACGATTGCCACTCTTACCAGACGCAATGGCCCTGGTACGCCCGCGTGGCTCCGGTGTCCTGGTTGATCGTCAGCGACGTCAATAAGGGCCGCCAGCACTTGAACTTATCCGAATGGCCCGCCACCGACGCCAAACGCGCCGTCCGGCGCCTGGAAGAGATGAGCGATCAAATTGGCGACGGCGTCATGCCGCCCGCGAAATATACCGCCATTCATGCCGGCGCCCGCCTGACCGCCTCCCAACGCAAAGTATTGACCGACTGGCTGGACGCTCAGTCGGACGCATTAAGTTCATCCAACCATTAATCCACCCACCATGCTGCATTCTGAATTTATTCCCGCCACCCCGAAAAGTTCCCGCCGTTTGATGGTGATGCTGCATGGCTTGGGTGACTCGCTCGAAGGCTATCGCTGGCTCCCCGAATTGATGGATTTGCCCTGGCTCAATTACCTCCTGGTCAACGCCCCGGACGAATATTTCGGCGGCTATTCCTGGTTCAATTATCCCGACAACATGGGACCGGGCGTTCAGCGCAGTCGTCGTCTGCTCTTTGAGCTGCTGGATAGCCTGCCGCCAAAGGGCTTTCCCGCCGACCAAATCACGCTGGCCGGGTTTTCGCAGGGATGCCTGATGACCATTGACGTCGGTTTGCGCTATCCTCACCGGTTGGCCGGACTGGTCGGCATCAGCGGTTGGGTTTTTGAGATCGACAACCTGTTGAAAGAACTTTCGCCGGTGGCCAGGCAGCAGCGACTGCTCATGACCCACGGTCACCTTGATCCGATCATCCCCATGGCCCCCGTGCGGGATCAGGTCCAAAAACTCAAAGCCGCCGGGCTGAACGCCGGCTGGCGCGAATTCCCCAAGGCCCACACGATCTACGGGGCCGAGGAAATCGGCGTCATCCGCAGCTTCATCGCGCAAGGTTATCCGCCTGCCACGACAGCCTAAACCGGCACCACCCAATGGGATTGGTCACTCGCCCTTCCCTATCCCCGCAGGCAAATCACGCCCGGATCTCTTCCTGTTCGGAAACAAACATGGGCTGGGTGCGCACGGTCGGATCGAGATTCCAATCCATGGCCGTGCCCACGGCCTCGCGCATGCGGGCAAACCACCACTGCGCCCGGGCCAGCCGCGCCGGAACTGCTTTACGCGAACGGCGGAGAGGCGCGCCCCGCAAACCTAATTCTAGTTGTTGGTTGGTATTCATATTATTGTTTAATTACCCAACCAGTTTCGCCGACCACGTTGGACACAGGCTGTCCAAGGCCGAATTATTTTTGGAATATTGTTTAACACCAATAGGCAGGCATAAAAAGCTTCCTCGCTCTTTCCGGTGAAGGCCTAATCGATCTTGATGGTTGCCGGTCGATGGTGCCCAATCCCAACGGGATTGAAGCATTCAGGCCGTGGGTTGCGAGGAACGAACTACCCTGGGTCGGAATGGAGAGAGTTCCCAACCTTGAAGGGGGTTGTATCTACATTTTAATGAATTACGATCCAAGACACAGCCTAGGCCGCTTGCGCGCGCAGTTCTGACGCCAATTTCACTTTGGCCGGGTCGCCCTTGCGACGGGCTGTCGAATTCCGCCCCTCACCGCCCCTACCCGCCTCTCACCGCAATTCAATCACATCCCCCGCTTCCAAGGGTACCACGTCGCCGTTAAACAAAACGTCGGGTTTCAAGGTCGCGCTTTCACCATCGCGCG
>Ga0302319_10012953_pt1 | contig 15675 bp, 13 predicted proteins | sample Bog_T0_2_FD_203319 | JGI IMG/M metagenome (GOLD analysis project Ga0302319, IMG submission 203319) | Peat permafrost microbial communities from Stordalen Mire near Abisko, Sweden - Bog_T0_2 | ecosystem: Environmental > Terrestrial > Soil > Wetlands > Peat | place: Sweden: Abisko, Stordalen Mire...
AGCAGAGCCCAACTCCGCTTCACCGGCCAAGCCCAGAATGCGATAAAGTGGTCTTGCCGGTCGAGATTTTTGCAGCGAACGGCAAACAGTGTCTTAACCGTTTGTCTCAGCCAAGGGGGCAACCCCAAAGTATCTCTCTGTATCCTTAGATAAGTTCGCTGAGTGGATGAAGGATAAGCAACAAGTCGCGAAATAGTCCGCCTCAAGCATGCAAACACATCCCCCCTTTCCGGCCTGAGTGGAATTGCGCCAATGCCGCGCCAAGTCTCGTGTCAATCCCCAACCGATGCACATTTAGGACACCACCCAGCAGCCGAGAGCCCGTCACGGCAGGCGGGGGTTGTCTCAGACCTGCGTTGACAGCAGACAGCTAACGATCGCCTTTTTCAGTTTGGCCGATTTTCGTGGAAGGTGTATTGTGTTCAGCATGAAATATCTCGGCCTCCTTGTCGCAGTTATGGTGGCTTCGTCCACCGCTCCAGAGTCGCCTGCACAATTGAAGCCGGTTGACCATCTTTCCGCTGAGGAGGTCGAGGCAGCTGTTGCAGCCAAACCGGACGTTGGCTTCGCCTTCATTGAAGATGCTGGTTTCGTTACACCGTCAATGTGCCAGGCACAGATGCCGTCCGAATCGGTATTCACCCCGACTGGGTGAAGAGCAGCGGAAGAACTGTGCTCACAGACTCCCCGCGACACGTTCGGAAATGCTTTCGTGGCGATTTGAGTCCACCATCCACCTTTGTCCGAGTTGAGAATCCGCTGGGGACCTTCCTTTAAGCTCACGAACCAGACCCATCCCACGTCCGGATGAAAATTGGCGAGGCACAAGCGTCCCATTCCCATTGCCCCGTGGTTTGCCGGCTGAACTTTTTGTGGAGCGATCCGGAGACGAATATCGGGCATTCGCAGCGCTTCCAGCCCTTCTTGCGTTCGTCATATTCCGACGAGCGGATTTTCTCGGCGTGGCCTGCTTTGCAGCCCCTGCGGTGGCGTCAATAAAGAGCCAAACCCATTGAAGGATTGTCCGATATTACCCGAAGAATTGCCAGCAAAATATGCAAATTATTGATTTTATAAGGGATATTTATTGGGGCGGCTAGTGGGGATCGAACCCACGACATCCTGAGCCACAGTCAGGCGTTCTGCCGCTGAACTATAGCCGCCATATACACTTACGATTGTAGCATCGAATCAGGTTGGAGAGTCCGGCCAGCCCAGCGGGGTCCCCCATGCCAACCCGATCCAAACCAATTCGCGCCGCCCGGCAAACACGGCCCCCTCGACGCAACGGAACTGGGCCAGACGGAGTGCTACATGGCAGCGTCCAGCCCAACCTGGCGATCGGTGTGCTGGTGGGTTCCATTCCCATCTTCGGCGACATGTTCGACATCGCCTGGAAGGCCAACCGTCGAAACTATCGTCTCCTCTGCCGCCATCTTGACTCGCGCCGCCACACCTGGCGAGACTGGGCGTTTATGCTCCTGCTGGCCTGCATGCTGGCGCTGGTTTTTCACTCTGCCCGTGCCGCTGGTGCTGTGGCTGCTGGCATGGCTCATCAGCCGTTAGCGCCCCCGGCCAAATCCGGTTCCAAACCGATTCGGGTTACAATCGAAACAGAACGTCGGGGCGTAGCGCAGCCTGGTAGCGCATCTGCTTTGGGAGCAGAGGGCCGGGGGTTCGAATCCCTCCGCCCCGACCAGCTTAAACTAAATTATTTCTATAACTTAAAACAATCTCCAGCCATGGATACCGTGACGGATACCGTTTTGCTACACCTTTTAGCTATGGAAGTGAATCTCACGAAGCGAATCGACACGCCCGAAGGAGAGCGATATTATCCCGCCAGCATCGGTGCAAACGGGCGAACAAAACCGAATTGGGTGCTGGTAAATGGAAGGCCCGAGAAGTACGAATCCGGCGTCTACTACCTGGAGTGGTACGAGAACGGAAGCGCAAGCGTCTCTCTGTCGGCAGAAATTCAGACATGGCCCACCAGCGCCAGATCCGAAAACTGGCTGAACTGCGAGCGCTTTCACAGGGGCTCGCCGTTACGGACGTTGAAGAAGAAGCAAAGACAAACCTCCTCAAAGTTGAAGTTCAAGACTTTCTGGAAGAAGTGAAGCTCACGAAACAAGACAAGACATGGGGCGGGTACCAAATACATCGCGATCCTATGACTCCTGTTGGCTGGTCACCGCCCTTCGGGGAAACCGGTCGAGCTACCAATGACTTCTAGACAAAGGACTTGCCTGTGAACTGTGCACAATTGACCGGATTCCTTGTCGCGTTGGCTTGGATAGTAATTGCTGCGGCCCTGCATTTTGAGGCCATGACCGCGCCGGGTGAGCATTTGTGCGCAGGCCGGGGGGCGACTATGCATGCAACAGCCGTTGAGAAAATCGCACCCCAGCCAAATCAGTCTCGCAACACTGCTCACCGGCTTCTCCCCCCTCAATCAGCTTTCTACTGAGATGGGGCATCCTGGTCTTGTTTGCATTGGGCATTCTTGTGTCAGTAATTCTTGGCTTGGTCCAAAACTGGCTTTGGATGCGCCAGCTCGATTACGTGGGAATATTCTGGACCCTGCTATCTGTTCGGTGGGGCCGGTTCGGGGTAGCCTTCTTCGTTTCAGTTCTTTACCTGTGGAGCAACCTCCGCTTGGCGTCGAGAAACATAGGCGCAAATGAATTCGAAAATGCTGAGAGACACCGCAAAATTGCTTTTCGCCGATAACAAGGGCCTGCTGGCGATGGATGACAGCAACCCAACGTGCAACAAGCGCTTTGCCCAATTGGAGATTCCACAGACCGTCGAAGCTCGGCGAGCCACATCTATATCCGCGCGAGTCTTCATTTCTTGCCTACCGCGGATTTTGCTTTCTGAGAGCGCAAACCGCAGCTGAAAGACAAACAAACAAACTTAGGGAATGGAAGGAACATGACAGCAACAATCACATCACGAACGCAAAGCGCGGCACGGAAGACCCTCGAGGCTCATTCTTTGACGAACCGGGATATGCAACTAAGAGACCTGTTTTCTAAGGACCCACAGCGGGGAGAACGCCTGACCGTCGAGGCGGCAGGCATCTACCTCGACTACTCGAAGAACCGCATTACCGACGAGACCATTCGGCTGCTGCTCGAACTCGCCAAAGAGTCCGGTCTGCGGTCTCGCATCGACGCGATGTTTAGCGGGGAAAAGATCAACGTTACCGAAAAGCGGGCAGTCTTGCATGTAGCTCTGCGAGCCCCGAAAGAGCAAAAGATTCTCGTTGACGGAGTAGACGTTGTGCCGTTGGTCCACGCCGTCCTGGACAAGATGGCTGACTTCTCCAACCGCGTCCGCAGTGGAGATTGGAAAGGCTATACCGGAAGGCCCATCCGCAATGTAGTGAACATTGGCATTGGCGGGTCGGATCTGGGGCCCGGGATGGCCTACGAGGCACTCCGCCACTACTCGCAGCGCGACCTGACTTTCCGCTTTGTTTCCAATGTTGACGGTACCGACTTCGCCGAGGCAACACGCGATCTCGATGCAGAGGAGACACTGTTCATTATCTCCTCCAAGACCTTCACGACCCTGGAAACAATGACCAACGCACACTCGGCGCGCGTGTGGGCGCTTGAAACGTTAAAACATAGCGCCGCCATAGCCCGACATTTTGTCGCCGTCTCTACCAATGCTGAGGAGGTGGAAAAGTTCGGCATTGACACGGCCAATATGTTCGAGTTCTGGGACTGGGTAGGCGGGCGGTATTCGATGGACTCGGCAATCGGGCTCTCCACCATGATCGCAATCGGCCCGGACAATTTCCGCAGCATGCTGGACGGCTTCCATGAGATGGACGTCCACTTTCGCACTGCCCCTTTCAAACAGAACCTGCCTGTGCTCTTAGGACTCCTCTCGGTCTATTACAACGACTTCTTTGGCGCGCAGAGCGTTGCAGTTCTTCCCTACGAGCAGTATCTGAAGCGCTTTCCAGCTTATTTGCAGCAGTTAACGATGGAGAGCAACGGCAAGCATGTAACGTTGGATGGAACGAGAGTCGATTACGAGACAGGGCCTATCTACTGGGGGGAACCCGGCACGAATGGACAGCACTCCTTCTACCAATTGATCCACCAGGGAACCAGGCTTATCCCTTGCGACTTCATCGCGTTTGCCCAGCCGCTGAACCGAATCGGACGGCATCACGACATACTTTTGGCCAATGTATTTGCTCAGGCCGAGGCCCTGGCGTTTGGCAAGACCACGCAGGAAGTCGAGGCGGACGGCACACCTGCTTGGCTCGCGCCACACCGCACCTTCGAGGGTAACCGGCCGTCGAACACGATCCTGCTTGAAAGGTTGACTCCCGCGGCGTTGGGCAAGCTTGTCGCGCTATACGAACACAGCGTTTTTACCCAGGGCACGATCTGGGGGATCGATTCATTCGACCAGTGGGGCGTCGAGCTAGGGAAGGTTCTTGCTCAACGCATCATCCCGGAACTCGAGAACAAGACAGAGCCCAATTTGCAGCATGATAGCTCAACCACTGCCCTTATCCGGCGCTACCGGAAATCCAGGGAATCGTCGTGACGGATACAGTACGCTCTCCTGGGCATGAGGATACAAATTGTCTTCCAACCTGGAAACCCGGCGAAAGCAGAGGAAGCTTATCAATTCGAATCAGAGCCATACGGCGATCATGGCCAAAACTGAACAGATCGACGCGACTGCTCATGGAATTCTGAATGTGTCTGCGCGCGCAAATACGCCGCAGAGCGGAGCGCCCACGCAGTTTAGATCGAGGATCTTATTCCTCGCACAACGGAGCCTTCAGACGAGAGAAGGCATGTTCACGCAAAAGGAGTCTTCATGAATACGGCGAAGAAATGCGAACACACGGCTTGCAACTGCATGGCTGCGCCCGGAAAGAACCACTGCAGCGAAACATGTGCCGATGCGAAGAAAACACCCGAACTGACCTGTCAATGCCACCATGCGGAATGCGATGGGAAATCGCTTAAAGTCTAGCCGTATATATCCCGTACGCACGAACGAATTTCGTTTCTTCGTGCGGAGTTTGTCACATTTCAACTGTTAAGAGGCGAGGCGCACTCGATGACACCCTCAGCGACTGTTTCGATGACTATTGCACCGCCTGCATTGGATGAGCTCTGCATCAACACTCTTCGCTTTCTGGCCGTCGACATGGTGCAGAAGGCCAACTCAGGCCATCCCGGTTTGCCCATGGGCTCGGCGTCCATGGCGTACGCGCTCTGGGATCGATCGCTCAAGTTCAACCCGCACGATCCTTACTGGCCGGATCGGGATCGATTCGTCTTGTCTGCCGGACATGGGTGTGCGCTTCTCTACGCACTGCTCCATGTCACAGGATTTGACCTGCCAATGGAGGAACTAAAGAGGTTTCGCCAGTGGGATAGTCGCACGCCTGGGCATCCCGAATACGGCAAGACTCCGGGCGTCGAGGCGACTACGGGGCCATTGGGGCAAGGCCTGACCAACGCAGTCGGCATGGCCATTGCGGAAGTGGCGCTTGCAGCGCGATTCAATCGGCCCGGTCACCGGATCGTGGACCACTATACCTATGTTCTGGTCAGCGATGGAGATCTTGAGGAAGGAATTTCTTCCGAGGCCGGATCGGATGCGGGTCACCAGCATCTGGGCAAACTCATCGTACTCTATGCCGACAACCACATCACCATCGAAGGGAGCACGGAGCTTACGTTCACCGAAGACCGTATGGCGCGGTTCGCCGCTCTCGGCTGGCACGTGCAGAAAGTGGAGCGGAGCAACGACCTCGAAGCGGTTGCACTCGCACTCGAGAAGGCCCGTGAAGAAACCGGGCGGCCATCCTTGATTGCGGTTCGCACCCACATTGGCTTCGGGAGTCCCCACAAGCAGGACACCGCTGCAGCCCACGGAGAGGCGCTCGGAGTGGAAGAGGTGCGCCTGACCAAAGAGGGTATGGGTTGGCCGGTACAACCTCCTTTCCATGTTCCCGAGGAGGCTTTGGAACATTTTCGAGAGGCGGTTGCGCGCGGAAAGTCCGCCCAGTCTGAATGGGAGTCGCACTTCAAAGCTTATGCAAAAGATTTTCCTGACCTGGCCGCGGAGTTCAGTCGAGTTATCGACAGGCGCCTTCCCAAGGATTGGGACGCCAGCCTGCCCGTATTTGGCGCTGCCGACAGTCCGATGGCGACTCGCGTCGCGTCGGGAAAGACGATTGCGGTTCTGGGCTCTCGTTTGCCCGAGATGATGGGAGGCTCGGCCGATCTTAACCCCAGCACCCACACCAATAGAGAAGGCGCCGGAAACTTCGAGCCGGAAAACTGGGGCGGACACAATATGCACTTTGGCATTCGAGAGCACTCCATGGGTGCCATCCTGAACGGCATGGCGTTGCATCGTGGTCTCATCCCTTTTGGCGGCACGTTCCTGGTATTCAGCGATTACATGCGCCCTCCAATGCGCCTGGCGGCCATGAACGCGTTGCCGGTGATCTATGTCTTCACCCATGACAGCATCGGCATGGGTGAAGATGGACCGACCCATCAGCCTGTCGAGCAATTGGTCGGACTGCGATCGATCCCCGGCATGGTTGTCCTTCGGCCCGCGGATGCCAACGAAACGGTGGCCGCCTGGCGAATTGCCATCGGCCGAAAGAAGGGTCCTGTTGCACTGATCCTCACACGCCAGGGACTGCCGGTACTCGGCATCGACAAGTATCCAGGGATACCCGCTGGCGTGCCGCTTGGCGCTTATACCCTTGCGGATTCACCCGCGGGAGCAAAACCGGACATCGTTCTTATCGCGACCGGATCGGAAGTACATTTGGCGCTCGAGGGCCGTGATCGATTGGCGACGGAGGGCGTTCAGGCAAGAGTGGTCAGCATGCCGAGCACAAACATATTCTCGTCGCAGCCGGACCATTATCGAGAAGAGATTCTGCCCGCAGGCGTGCCGCTGTTGGTCATCGAGGCCGGCGCCACACTTGGCTGGAAATCGTATATTGGCCCACAAATTGACGTGATCGGGGTGGACACCTTCGGGGCGTCGGCTCCTGGGGCAGTCGTGATGGAGCATTACGGATTCACCGTGGAGAATGTCTGTAAGCAGGCTCATGTCGTGCTCGACCGTCTGAAGGAGAAGGCGTAATGCGCGTGGGGATTGCGTCGGACCACGGCGGCTTTGCGCTGAAGGAGCAGGTAGCTGAGTTGCTGCGCGGCTCCAGCCATGAGGTCGTGGATTTTGGCGCGCACGAACTGAGCCCTGGGGACGACTACCCAGACCTCGTCATTCCCCTAGCCAAAGCCGTTGCTGCCTGGCAAGTGGAACGCGGGGTGGCGCTCTGCGGAAGCGGAGTCGGCGCATCCATTGCCGCAAACAAAGTTGCGGGCGTACGAGCCGGCCTCATCCACGATGTGTTCTCCGCCCACCAGGGCGTTGAAGACGATGACATGAACGTCTTTTGTCTGGGTGGAAAAGTGATCGGGCCCGCACTCGCTTGGGAACTGATCGAGACGTTTCTAAAGGCTAGATTCAGCGGCGCCGTACGCCACCAACGCAGAATCGACAAAGTCAAGGCGCTTGAGAAACACGAGGTTGCTCTTTGACTGTATTCATCGAACTTACCGCATTCTGGTGCGAATCAGGAGAGGTTGGCAGTTGCAGTTTGTTTGGATCGAACTTCCCGAGGCTCGGAAGGCGGGAGCAGGATGTGTCCGGTAGCGGCCTGGAAATGGTACTTGTAAATCGCGCGACGGAGGACGTTTCATGATCGAGATTTTGAAGAACTTTTCCGACAATGTTGTTGCGATCTCCTGCGAGGGTCAAATAACAAAAGAGGATTACGAGGGAGTTTTTGTTCCGGCAATTCTCAAAGCGCTCAAGCGGCACGACAAGATCCGGCTCCTCTACGAGATATCTGCAAATTTCACCGGCTACGACCCCGGAGCCATCTGGGAAGACATGAAGATTGGCGTGGAACATCCCACGCGCTGGGAGCGAGCCGCGGTGGTCACCGACGTTGACTGGATTGTGCAAACGATGCGCGTTTTCAGCTTTCTTATGCCTTGCCCGACGAAGGTGTTTCCGCCTTCGGAACTCGCACAGGCACAGGCCTGGATCATCGCCGTCAGTTGAGCCTGGAAGGACGCAGGCAGCCTTGTCGTGAAGAGAGTCGGAAGAGGAGTGAAATGAATGCTACGCAGAAACTGCACGAGATCGGCCAGAGCCTCTGGCTCGATAACATCACCCGCGGTCTGCTCGCCAGCGGCACCCTTCAACGCTACATCCAGGAGCTATCGATCACGGGTCTTACCTCGAACCCCACGATCTTCGATCACGCCATCAAGAACAGTCATGACTACGACGACGCCATAAGACAAAAAATGAAAGATGGCAAATCGGGCGAGGCGCTCTTCTTTGAATTGGCGATCGAGGACCTGCGGCAGGCCGCCGATCTCTTCCGCCCAATCCACGACCGGACGGATGGTGTTGACGGCTGGGTGTCTTTGGAGGTCTCACCCCTTCTGGCCCGCAATACGGCCGGCACCCTCGCCGCGGCCAAGGCTCTCCACGCCCGCGCGGAACGGCCGAATCTCTTCATCAAAATTCCTGGTACAAGTCAGGGTCTCCCAGCCATCGAGGAAGCAATTTTCGCAGGCGTGCCCGTCAACGTAACCTTGCTGTTCTCTGGCGAGCAATATGTCGCGGCTGCCGAGGCATACCTGCGCGGCGTCGAGCGTCGCATCGCCGCAGGTCTGAATCCCAATGTCGGCTCAGTTGCATCGCTGTTTGTGAGCCGGTGGGACGTCGCAGTCGCGGACAGAGTTCCGGAGGCATTGCGTAACAAGCTAGGCATCGCCATCGCCGGAGATGCTTATGACCGATACCGAACACTGCTCGATTCGCCGCGGTGGCTGCGCATCTTGAACGCCGGCGCACGGCCCCAGCGCATTCTCTGGGCAAGCACCGGAACCAAGGACCCCAAAGCTTCCGACATCCTCTACATTCAAGCCCTTGCGTGGCCGTACACCGTGAACACGATGCCAGAACAAACTTTGAATGCCCTTGCCGCTCATAAAGAATTCGGCGAAGCCTCGCCCGCACAAGCCAATGAGATGCTGGCCGAATTCGCCCAGGCCGGTATTGACACGAACGGTGTGGCCGCCCAGCTGCTCGGGGAAGGGGTTGCCTCATTCGCCAAGTCCTGGAACGATTTGCTGGATTGCATCGCGTCCAAGAGCGAAGCGCTCAAGGCCGCCTGAGTCCTGGATGGAAGCGCGCTCTGCTCCGTGTTCGCAATTGCTCAGCACCGCGGCCTTCCAACTTGAAATGCTTATTGAGTAAGCCATCCACTGCTCGGCTGCGGATTGCGATGCCGGCCAGTATAGGACTCACATTGGCTTGCCAAGAACGGTTTTTACGGCCCCATTGGCTCTTCGGGGGCAGAAGCCTAAACGTATGTCAGGTCAACCATGGAAAAGGAGACGTCATGCTAATCAAAGCAAAGGCATTGAAAGGCTATTCGCTCAAGGGCCTCGATGGAGACATCGGGTCGGCCAGTGAGTTCTTCTTCGACGACCGGTATTGGGCAGTTCGATACCTCGTCGCAAATACAGCAAGCTGGCTAAGCGATAGGAGGGTGTTGATCTCGCCGTACTCCCTGGGCGGTGTCAATAGCTCCGATGAGAAGGTCTCCGTTCAATTGACCAAGAAGGAGATCGAAGATAGTCCCTCCATCGAGACGGACGAGCCAGTTTCCCATCAATTTGAGAACTCCTACAACAGCTATTACGGCTATCCGGACTATTGGGGTGGCCCATTCATGTGGGGAGGTTATCCGTACATTGTGCGGGATCGAACCAGGTGGGGCGTATCCGCCTCGGAAGAAATGAGATGGGATCGCCATCTTCGCAGTACCCATGAAGTAACGGGCTACCATCTCCTTGCGCTTGACGGCGAGATTGGCCATGTCGATGACTTCATCATCGATGATGAGACCTGGGCGATTCGTTACCTTGTTGTGGCGACAAAGAATTGGTGGCCTGGGAAAAAAGTTCTGATTTCACCAAAGTGGATCCAGAGCGTGAGTTGGGACGCTAGGGAAGTCGCGATTGGACTGTCTCGTGAGACCATCAAGGCTGCGCCGGAATACACCGACGATTCTCTGCTCACGCGAGATTACGAAACGGGCCTGCATGGGCACTACAATCGTGAAGGATACTGGGTCGAAGAGCTCTCGACCGTGTGAAGGCGGTTCAACAAGCCGTTTAGCGCACGAGGATCAGATAGATGCACATGCCAATTCCGGCGGCAGCCAACAGCAATCCCAGCACTACCGCATCCCTCGACACCCGCCCCGGTATCCATGTCCCCGATTTCAACTCGCGAATGAGTTGAAAATGCCGCAGGACTGAACTGAGGATGACGACCACGCCCAGGGCCACCAGCGCTACGCCAGACCAGACGGAGAGGCCGGTGGCTTGAGTGGGCAGATGGGATTCGCTTGCGCTCAACTGCCGGAAGAACAGGCCGAAGCGGCTCACCGCAAAACCAATACCGATCAAGCCCAGCCCCGTGCGAATCCAGGCTAAGAAGGTTCTTTCGGCAGCGAAATAAACCCTGGGATCCTGCCCTGCACTTTTGTCCATTCATCCATTGTATTGAAAATGCAGACCAAATTTCATTCAGCGTCGCAATAGTTGATCCTGCAAGCGGAATGCTTCATGCAATGTTTCACTTGAGGCGTTCGGCCAACAAATGGTCTGCAATTCTTATTGCGTTGGCAATGATGGTCAGTGAAGGGTTGACGGCACTCGCAGAAACGAAGCAGGATGCGTCGACGACGTAAAGGTTGTCGAGGTCATGTGCTTTGCAGTGCGGGTCGAGTACGCTGGTAGTCGGATCGTTGCCCATGCGGCAAGTGCCGTTCTGATGTCCGACGCCTTCAAGAGGGATGCGCTTCTTGAAGTAAGCGTGGAGTGGAACGGAGGTGCTTGCGTGGCCGGCCTTCTTGAGGATTTCGACCCAACGGTCTTTGAGGCGCTCGAAAGACTCAACGTTGTTTGGCGTGTAGGAGAGCTGAATTCGCCGGGGCGCGGCGTCTGTCACGGGCTCGGACTGGTTGGTGCGGCCAGTGTCTCCGGACGGATGGGCGCCAACGAGACCTGGCTGCCAAGCCTCGACGGTGAGCGGGGTAGCGTTGTGGAGTGTCACTCGATTTTCGGGGTCGGGCAGATCCTCTGTCGTGAGCCACCATGGAACCGCGTGGTGCTTCATTCCCTCCAGGACAAAACCTGGAGTGAGTGGCGGAGCGTCGCCCTTCATCATTTCGAAGTGAAAGCTGCCGACTGGCTGCACTTGGCCCAGCGGAAATGGATAATCAGGGTCTGAATCTTTGAGGTAGAAATCGTTGGTGCCCCAGGTCTTCGTGTAACTATCTTCGTTGCGGTCCGTAGAAAGGGCCAGAAGTGCGTCGGCCTGATGGAACATGAAGTTGCGCCCAACCTGATCGGATCGGTTGGCGAGGCCACCAGGGTATTTGTCGTTGGCGGATGCGAGCAGGAGTACAGCGGAGTTAATAGCGCCCGCGCATACGGCGAAGAAGCCGGCAGTATAAATTGCAGCGTGACCCGCCTTCGATGGGGTCGGCGCGTTGGTTTCAGTTGGGACACCGGCGGAGCCATAAAGCTTGCCAGAACCGGAGTGAATAACCTCGACTGCTGTGACAACGGTGCCGGTGCTGTCTGTGAGGAGGCGGGTCGCGCGAGAGTTCGTCATGAGAGTGACGTTGGGCAGATGCATGATCTGCCGAATGCAGTTGATATCGGCATCCGATTTGGCATGAACGAGGCAGGGATACCCGTCGCACGTATCGCAGCGCACGCATTTCGATGCCAAGGGGTCAGCTTCGTTGCGCTTTAGGCCAAGAGGTATTGGAAAGGTATGGATGCCGAGTTTGCGAACATCGTCCTCGATGGACTGCATACGCGGTTCGTTGGCAAGCGCTGGATAGGGATATTTCCTCGAATGGAATGGCTCAGTGGGATCGAATGAGGAGCCGAAACCGCCGGGCACCGGAGGCGCACCGCCAAGGTCACCGTGGACGTGGAAGAGCTCTTCAGCCCGGGTGTAGTAAGGCTCCATTTCGGAGTACGAGATCGGCCACGCAGGGGAGATACCGCCCTGGTGCTGGATGGTGCCGAAGTCCTCAGCCCTCATGCGAAACATGGCGGCGCCGTAGACCTTGGTTTGCCCTCCGACGAAGTAAGACTGCTGAGGGTGAAGGTCTTTACCATCCTTGTCCTGCCATGTCTCCCTGGTGTGGTAGCGGTTATCGAGGAAAACGGCCGATGTGTCCCAGTTGAGCTTCTCCTGCGGCATGAACGGCCCGCGCTCCAAGACGAGGATTCTCTTGCCGGCCTGGGCAAGCTGCAATGCAAGCGTCCCCCCGCCCGCTCCGGTGCCGATGATGATCGCGTCGTATTCAGTAGGCATGACAAGTAAGATGCAGATCGGCATCCATCGGCATATCAGCTTTCCGCAACGAGCTCAGTCCGGTGGCGATGAAGTGGATAATGGCAGATGAAAGGGCAAGGATATTTCGCGTCGGGATGCAGCTTAGCGCAAAGAACTCCAGCCGGTCCGTAGATGCGCAGGTAGACTTCTGCCGCGCCCATCATGCCAAGAAGCGGCGCTGCGAAGTAAAGCCACGCGGCGGTCCAGACGTTGGCAAAGACGGCTGACCCCATGGTGCGGGCGGGGTTGATGCTAAACCCGGACACGGGCGCGAAGAAAAGAACATAAAGCGTGATGAGGATCCCTACCAGGTAGCCGGTGTAGTTCGCCAGCGAAGGACGATTCGAAAACCAGAGAACAACTCCCATCAGAAGCGTCGACATGAAGAGCTCCGCGAAGAAAGCTGCCGCTGTTCCGTAACGCCCAGGCACCGTTACAGCGTAATCCGCTGTGGGAGCGGCGAGGCTGCTGCCCAGAACCAGCGCTGAGACGGCCACTCCGAATACCCCGCCGATGAATTGGAACACAACGTAGAAAACGGCATCCCATCTGGCGATTTTGCCGAGCCGAAGATAGGACAAGGTAATTGCCGGATTGAAGTGGGCGCCGGAACGCTTGCCCATGGGGGAATGGATGATTAAAACCGCGGTAGCTCCCATGGCAACTCCCATCAGCAGCCGGCGGATGGCGGCAGATGGTATGAGGTGAAGCGCCGGGTAAGAAGGATCAAAGAGATAGACCGTAGCGAAACAGGCCGAAATCATGAAGATTGCGAGTTCAGCGCATTCAAAAATATACAGGCGCCAATGTCGATTGAATGCGTCTCGTGCCGCCGTCGACCATGCTTGCGGATTTGTTTCGCTTGTCGTGGGTCTCAAAGGTTAGTTCCCCCGCGCGAGGCAATCATTTATCCGCCAGTCGCATTGCTCTGTCACCATGCGGCCCAGAGCAAAAGCGCGCTAACGCACCGTGACTTCGTGGTCCTTCCCTTCCCAGCGAGCGCCTTCAGCCCAACACAATGTGAAGCGAATGCACATACCAGGCGACGTGACGACATCCGTCAGGTCGACATAATCAATTTCAAGCGCATTTCGAGTCGAATTGGTATCTTTCACCGATTTCCAGTTGTCGCTGGACCAGTGGAGTGCGAAGGGTGCGGCCCCTTGCACACGAAGCACTTCGCCGGCGCGCATGAAACGTACCTGACGATTCGGCTTCCAGACTTCAAGTTGCTTTCGCGTGTCGCTCTTGGTCAGGTAGCGCTCGGCGACCTCGGGAATCGTATCGTAGACCTTGCCGTCAGCTGTGGAGCGAAGCAGTTTGATGTACTCGGCATGTGCCCACATCAGCGGCATGGCGGAGCCGGTGGGTTGCCCGAGAAACATGTAGATTTGGGGGTCGTCCGCCTGGTCCCAGGACTGCTCGGGAAGAAGGCCCGTGGTCGAAGCGAGACCCTCCATCGCGCGGATGCATGTCTCGGTACTCCGGCCGGCGGCAAGTTCGTAATGACCGCGTTCACCAGTGAGCAGAGGCCACACCCGGCCCACTCCAAACTGCGTAAAGGGACCGCCGTCTTGCTGCTGACCATAGCCGTCGTGGTTGTAGCGGTGCCAGGTTGGCCCGGCGGGAGTGTCTGTCTTGATCACCGCATCGATGACCTTGACGGTGGATACAATCGTCGGATCGTCCGCCTTGCGGATACCATAGCGGACCAACTCGAGAAAGCCTCCATCGACAACATCCCGAGCGGGAAAATCGCTCTGCTCGCCTTGCGCATGATTGGCGATGTGCAATAATCGTGAGTCTTTGTCTTCGGCGGGATGCTCCTGACCAATCGTTTCGGGCAGGATACGCATATAGTAGGCAGACATGCCTTCAACCAGAGATCCAGCCGTGGTGACGGTCCATTTTTCAATGTGGGCTTCGAGGTAGTCGGCATATTCTTCGATAAAGGTCGCGGTCTCCGTTTCGCCGCGTTCACGGAAGAGAACCGAGGCGCAGATAAGAGCTGCGATGTTCGACGCAAGTGTCGATGGAGAGTAGCCGGAGGCCTCCTCCCAGCGTTCCTGTTGTGTAACCGGTCCATTGCGGATAAGGTATGCAGCACCCTTGCGGACGAGATTGAAGGGGTCGAAGTTGGCCAGCGCCTTCTCGCAGTGCAGACGCCAGGCAAGCATGATTGGGAAGGCGACTTCGTCGAGTTGAACTCCGCACCAGTAAGCGTCTCCATTGACCCAGAAGTTTTGCGGGAAACCACCATCGGCGTACTGCGAAACAGCAAGATAGATGAGCGCGCGAAGCGGTGTAGCGGTATCGCCGGCAGCAAGCAGCGCCGTTGCGCTGTTGACCATGTCGCGGGTCCACACAAGGTGATAACCGCCTTGATCTTTGTCGCCTTTGGCTTCTCCCCAGGGTATGGCGAGCGACGCAATGAGGGCGCCCGCGAACGACTTATCCTCGTGCGCCAGCAGCAGACTATAGCTGCTGTGATAGAGATTGCCTTTATCGAAGGATTCGCTTTCAATCGGCCTTAAATGCGCGGCAGTCTCATCCCACTGCTTCTTGTATTTCGCAAGATGCTCGTCGAACGGGATTCCGAGAGATTGAAGTAAATTGGCGACAGCACGATGCTCGCTGTTTCCGAATGCAAGACCGAGCGTGAACTCCTGTGTCTCACTAAGATCAAGCTGACCGGTCAAAGCGATGTTTCCGTCGCTGGCCCGCTCAAACTCCCAATCCATTTTGAAGTCTTCGTGGAGGTCGGTCCAGCCATCGCTTGCGCCGACGTAGCCGCAAGAGAGATGGGAAAAAGGGACGGTAGCTCCCATCGCCATCCACTTTTCCCCCTTCTGCGCCATCAGGATCCGCCGGCCATTGGCAACGGTGATATAGCCGTTGTTGCCCGCGCCGCCGATTTCGAGATGCGGCGCACATAAAGCAAGTATCTTGAGTCCAGCGAGAAACGCGCTGTCTTTGCTGTTGATTTGCGTGCGCTGAAGCAGGCATGGCAGATGCGGGTCGCCAATGATCTCCTTGGTGATCGTGTACCGGCCGTCGGGATCGGCATTGGTGCAACGATAGCCCAGTGCATGGTCCGAAATGCGCTCTACGCGGACAGTAAGATCCCGCTTTTCCTCGTGGATGAAG
>Ga0302319_10012955_pt1 | contig 15674 bp, 14 predicted proteins | sample Bog_T0_2_FD_203319 | JGI IMG/M metagenome (GOLD analysis project Ga0302319, IMG submission 203319) | Peat permafrost microbial communities from Stordalen Mire near Abisko, Sweden - Bog_T0_2 | ecosystem: Environmental > Terrestrial > Soil > Wetlands > Peat | place: Sweden: Abisko, Stordalen Mire...
ATTTCTGGATTGCCCCGCGCGTTCTTGCCTCTATCTCTTCAAGCAACTCAGTACCCATCGACGTCAATCACGGCCTGGGCGAACGCTTGCGGCGCTTCTTGAGGTAGATTGTGGCCAATGCCGCCGGTGATGATCCGGCTTGCATACTTGCCGGTGAATTTCTGGCGATAGGCTGCTGGGTCGGCAGGGTGGGGCGCGCCATTTGCATCGCCTTCGAGGGTAATGGTGGGCACGGCGATGGTCGGCAGCTGAGCGAGTTGCTTTTCGAATTTATCATATTGTGGTTCGCCTTCAGCCAATCCGATCCGAAAGCGATAATTGTGAATCACGATAGCGACGTGATCCAGATTGTCGAAGGAAGCCGCGGTGCGATCGAATGTGGCATCATCGAAGTTCCACTTGGGCGAAGCGATCTGCCAAATGAGCTTCGCAAAATCGCGGCGGTACTGGTCATAGCCAGCTCGGCCACGCTCAGTAGCAAAGTAGTATTGATACCACCACTGAAGCTCGGCCCTTGGCGGCAACGGCTTCTTGTTGGCTTCTGGGCTGGCGATCAGATAGCCGCTCACTGAGACAAGCGCCTTGCAACGTTCCGGCCAGAGAATCGCAATGATGTCCGCTGTCCTTCCTCCCCAATCAAAACCGGCGAAGATTGCCTTCTGGATATTGAGAGCATCCATCAGTTTGACGATGTCGAGGGCCACCACGTATGGCTGGCCATTACGAAAGGTGTCATTCGAAAGAAAGCGCGTAGAGCCGTAACCGCGCAGATAAGGAACGATCACCCGATAGCCCTTCGCGGCCAGCAGCGGAGCAACATCGACGTAGCTGTAAATGTCGTAGGGCCATCCCTGCAGGAGAATGACGGGAGCACCATCCGGCGGGCCATCCTCTGCGTATCCAACATTGAGTAGGCCGGCATCGATCCGTTTCAGCGAGGCGAACGAGGTGTTCGTGGCTGGCTGACCCGCGGCCAGTTCTGCTAAGTCGGTTTTGCTGGAAGCGGGCTGGACGCCTTCGCCGAAGAGTGTGCCCGGTGCAAGCAACGCAGTTCCAGCTGACAGTCCGCCGATCGCGAAACGCCGACGTGAGATTCCGATTGCTTCCGCGTTCTTCATAGATCGTCTCCTTTTACGGAAATCTATCTCCCAAGACTGATCCCGGTTTCTACTTCTGCGTTTTCATGAACTGACTTACCAGAGCCGCAATCTCGTCTGCCTTGGTGTCGAGCGCGAAGTGACCCGCATCGAGCACGTGCACCTGCGCCTTCGGGACGTCTTTGCGATAACGTTCTGGCTCTCCGGGATCGAACGACAAATCGTGCTTACCCCAGATCACCAGCAGGCTCGGCTGCGTCTTCTGCATCCAATCCTGCCACTTCGGATAATTCTCGACATTTGTGCGGTAGTCGTAGAACAGGTCGCTCTGAATCTGGGCCTGCCCCGGCGAGTTCAGAAATGCATACTCATCCGTCCAGAGATCCGGATCATACAGATCGGCGTTCGGATCGTCCCCAACATGCCGCGTTTTCGTCGCCGCCATTGACAACAGGTTCTTGCGCAGCGCTTCTTCGTTGGTCAACCGGTCCGCCCAGAACGCACGCCGTGTTGCCCAGTTCGCACCGAGGCCTTCGTTGTGGGCCACCGCGTCTTGTACGATGAGCGCCTGCACCCGCTCTGGGTGGGCCAAGGCCATACGAAAGCCAACCGGCCCCCCGTAGTCCTGCATGTAGAGCGTGTAGCGCGACAAGCCAAGAGTCAGCGTGAAGTCGTACATGACCGAAGCGATGTGGTCAAACGTATAGTCGAACTGCTTCGGATCTGGCCAGTCGCCGTGGCCGTAGCCCGGATAGTCCGGCGCGACCAGATGGTAGCTGTCGACCAGCCTGGTCAGAAGCGGCTGAAACATCCGCGACGACGATGGCAGCCCATGAAGAAGAAGAATGGTGGGCGCATCCTTCGGCCCTGCTTCCCGGTAGAAGATAGAGAGTCCATCGACCTTCACAACGCGATAGTGCACTTGATGTTCCATTGTTTTTTCCTCTTGCTGAGCATTCATGCCCAGAGTTGTAACGAGCGCGACCGCCAGAATGGCAATGCTCGTTAAGGTGCCGAAGGTCGAATTCGAGGCATTCATGTCAATCCCCTTCTAGCCGGCGACTTCGAAAATAACCTCGAGCTCAACTGGCATCCCCAGCGGCAGGCTGGCAACGCCGATCACCAGTCGAACTGCCATTTTGTCGCTGCCGAAGACATCTCGAAACAAATCCGATGCCGCATCCGCAACATGCGGCTGATCGAAGAAGTCTCCCGACGTCGCCATAAACACGCCCAGTCGAACAACGCGTGTCACGCGATCGAGCGATCCCAGATGCTCCTTGGTTGCAGCCAGCGCGCCCAGAGCCGCCGTGCGTACCGCATCGCGTCCCATCTCCGCGTCCACTTCCTTCCCAAGCCGGCCAAGATACTTCGGCCTGTGATCCACAACCGGGAGCATGCCGCTCAGGAAGAGGAGATTGCCCGTTTGCAGCGCCTCAACGTAACTACCAAATGGCGTTGGAGCCGCCGGAAGCTGAATGCCAAGCTCCTGTAGCCGGCGCTCTGCGCTGCCAGGCTGCGAACCATTACCGGCTACCACCGGCCCACATGCGCACCATCGTCCACGTGCAGCACCTCCCCGGTCACGTGACCGGCCTCCGTCAAATAAACAACGGCATCGACGATGTCCTTCGGTCCGGAAACCGTGCCCATCGGTGAGCGTGCCTGCAGGTTGCCCTTGTGCAGAGGCGTGTCCACAACGCCCGGCGCGACGGCGTTAAAGCGAATCCTCTCTTTCGCGTATTCGTTCGCGAGGCTCAGCGTGATCGCATTGATGCCGCCCTTGGTCATCATCGGAATCGAAGCCGGAACCCCCGCGATGGGGTTATCGGCGAGCGATGCGCTGATGCTGGTCACGCTGCCGCCGCCCCTGTCTTGAGCCAGCATCTGCCGCACGGCGAGCTGCGTGATGAAGACGAAACCATCAAGGTTGGTTGAGACGAATGCGAGAAGTTCGTCGACCGTGTACTCCGTGAATGGCTTCGAAGTATAGATGCCCGCATTGTTCACCACATGGTCGATGGAACCGAACGTCTCGATCGCGGTTTTCGCCACCTCCTCCGCAGTCTCTGCACGGCTGATATCTCCATCTACCAGCGCGAGGTTGGGAGACGGCGAGTAGCCCGCCTTCGAAATGCTTCGCGAGGTCGCAACAACGTTATATCCGCGCTCCAGAAACGCCTGAACGATAGCGGCGCCGATTCCCTGCGAGCCGCCAGTGACAATGACGGTCTTCCCGCTTGCCATAGTGACCTCCTAATGCTGCGAGCGGGAGCTGAGATTCCTGCCCCGCACCAAAATATTTCCCAGAGACTCCAACCAATGTTCGGTCTATCTACCCTGCCAACGGCGGAGATGTCATTGTGGCAGCAATGTATGCAGACGCAACATGAGACTAAGGTATTGATCGATACCTTTGTGTTAGCTTGATTCGCCACGGTCTCAACGAAGGCTGAGTGACGGATTCCATTGTGTGTTTGAGACCTATCTGGCGGGGCGCAAAGCGGACCCAGACGGGCGAGTCAGCCGGAGGCGGGTAGCAATGCCTACCAACTCTGCAAGCGATTCAGCTTTCATCTTTCGCATCATGCTTCCGCGATGTGCTTTAACTGTAATTTCGCTGATCCCCAGTTCGCTGCCAACCTGTTTATTGGGCAATCCGGCGACCACTAGCGCCATTACTTCGCGTTCGCGACCGCTGAGGCACGAGTATCGAGCTTTCAAAGCCTGGATCTCTGCGGAGCGGTCGAGTAATGCCTTGCTGCGTACCAACGCGTTGCGGATGGCATTCAGCAGACTTTCATCACTGAACGGCTTCGTCAGGAATTCTACAGCTCCCGCCTTCATCGCCTGCACAGTTATCGGAATATCTCCGTGGCCTGTGATGAAAATAATCGGCATCTCATGCCGTTCCACCGCAACACGTTTCTGCAGATCGAGACCGTTCAGTCCAGGAAGAGAGACGTCCAGCACCAGGCAATTTGGAACAGTTACGGGTGGGCGGCCGAGAAACTCCTGCGCGGAAACGAACGTCTCCACATCGAAGCCTTCGTCGCGAAGCAAGAGTTCGAGCGATTCGCGAATAGAGATGTCATCATCGACGACGAGAACAACTGGCGGGCTCTCTGGCATGGGCAAGGCCTCATTCCAAAATCAAGTGCACTTGCATGAGCTATTTTATATCTGCGACATAATTCCGCAAGAAACGATCATTTGACCGGAAACACGGAGTTCAGCGCCTCGAGCATGGCACCATCACTGAACGGCTTGATCAAACATGCGATCGCACCCTGCTCGATAAGCCGCGACCGCAATGTTTCCTCTCGCTGTCCTGTGATGAAAATAATCGGGATTCTGATCTTGCGACGATTCAATTCTACTTGGAGTTCAGGCCCGCGCATTCCCGGCATGGCAACATCGAGGATCAAACATTGCGTTCGCCCAATTCCGTCGGACGCAAGGAACTCTTCCGCCGAAGAGAAAGTCTGAGACGCAAAACCGAATTCCTTGAGTAGATCTGGTAGCGACTCGCGGACCGATTCATCATCGTCGACGATTGACACTAGCGAACGTGGATTGATCATGGGTATCTCAGTGCGCACTTTAAAACAGATTTCCCCAACGCGAGAAACCGTGCAATTCCTCCAAGGTCGATTGGCAAAGTCGGCGTGCTCCCTCCGAAGTACCGCTCACCACACTCAGCGCTGCGTATCAACAATTCGACTCGGCCTTTCACCATGGAGTCCCCTCTTGGCCGCACTTCACAACAGCATCATCTGCCTTGCGGCCGGCGGCGTCTATTGTACTTAGGTATTGGTGGCCGGCCGGAAGCGCACTCCCCCAAGTCGTTCTTGTTAAGTGGGTTTGGTGATCGAGTCATTCCGAATGGGGGATGCGAAGGAGCGTGACTACAAGACAAATTCGTACGAAAGTATTGTTCGACACTTTCGTCCAATTGGCTTCGTCTCTGCGCTTGAGGCTAATCACAGCAGTTGGCGCTTGCTCGATTTAGTTCGCTTGGTGATGGCTGCGAGATGGTGCCTTCTTCAAAGTCCCCGACTTCTTTTGGGGACTCACATTCATGGAGGTCAGTGATGGAGTCATGCTCCAGTACAGCGCTTCGTGGAATAAACGGCGATGAGGATGCAGCCAGCCGAGACTTGGAACGGGTTGCTGGGGCGAAAGGCGGATCGGACGCTTCGTTCGAAGAGCTCCAGAGTCGTTACTTGCGTCGCCTCTATAGACGAATTCAATCCATAACCAGAAACCATGAAGACGCGGAAGGCGCCCTTCAGGAGACGTTTCTTCATGCGTATTTGGCACTTGATTCCTTTGAGGGAAGATCTCAATTCGCCTCTTGGCTAACCAGGATCGCTATCAATTCCGCACTTATGGTCCTGCGCAGGCGCCGAAGTCGACCCGAGGTCCCGTTCGAACCGCTACCGCATCCAGGTGAACCTTCCCAAACGGTTGATGCTCGGGATACTGCTTTGAACCCGGAGCAGCGGAAAGCTTCAACTGGCGATCGGTCAGTCTGTCCGCGTCAGTGAGACTCGCAAACCGGGTTATCGCCTCTCAACTTTCAGGCCCGTGATTCTGAATATTCTAGTGCCCAAGCAGATCGAAACGCACACTGCCGCCGATAGCCGAGTACCAACCCTTCTTCGAATCACGATGACTATGGTCTCTCCTGACGGTGGGACCCTCGGTGCTGTGCGCCACGAAGCATTTCTGCTCTCCGATTGAGATTGTTTTCTGGCCCTAGGCTGCGTGCTGCTAGCAAGCGCGTCCGTCTTGTTCTTTATGAAGAGAGCAGAAATCTCAGGTGCGGCTGGTGGACACTCAAGGCGTGCAATCAGAACCTAATGTGACTTCAACTTAGCGTTCGGCCGCATCTGGAACGTGCAGCTTCGGAGCGGTCGGCCTCTAGGTAAAACGGTAAAGCCGACTGCCTGACATCATTGGTCGGGTACCCGCCAAGGAAATCTCCTCAACCTCAGATCCTCAGTGCTGCGTCACGCGATTTGCTGAACCCATTGCCTCCGCCATGCGGGTGCCTCGAAGGGGTCCGCGAAGTACTGTGTCTCGTGCACAACCTTACCGTTGCGGAACTCCATAATGCTCACAGTGTATGCTGGCCCTCCTTGGTAGGTGATCGTGTATTCCGTGATCCACAGATCACCTTTCCCGATAATCCGCCTAACGTCAAAACCTGACGGCTTGCCAGGATGATGGCTTCGCAGTGCTTGAAGATTGCTTCGGCCGAGGATTCGCTCGCCCGACTGGGGATAGTCACAAATGGCATTGTCATCGTAAATATCGTGTTCCGCGTTCACGTCGCCGGCTGCCGACGCATGCCAGTGCGCATTCAGGGCTTCGCGTATCTCATCCTCTTCCATGGGCTTCTCCGGTCGCGGATTGGCTACCATATTCATCTTCCTTGTGCGATGAAACCAGGGACGCCCGTTTTTACAACTTCATTGAGTCTCTGCCTTGTCTGAATGCGATTGATTTCATTGAAGGCATCTTCCGGGAGAGCTGTAATGTCAAAGTTTTCCCGCGCGCGAGCCGCTGTCTTGGGCGTTGTAAGCAAAGCCGTGCCGCGTTGGACCGCCCATGCAAGCAGCACCTGCGCCGGAGTCTTCTCAAGTCGCACGGCGATTGCGGAAACGACCGGATCTTCGAGCAGCCCCGGCTTGATTCCATGACCCAATGGCGCGAAAGCCAAAAACACGATTCCCTTCTCCTTGCAGAATTCCAGAAGTTCCGTTTCCGGCAGGTAGGGATGCGCTTCGACCTGGATCACGGCCGGCTTGATTCTTGCAGATTCATAGATAGGCAACAGTTCGTTTAAGCCGATGTCGGACAGACCGATGGCTCGGCACCTGCCGCGGTCCACTAGACTTTCCATTGCTCTCCACGTATCGAGCAAAGTCACTCCATTGTCGTAGAGTACGTTGCCATTTTGATCTCGCGGGTCCTGATCGTCTCCCGGTCGAAATGCATATGGCGTATGGACAAGGTAGAGATCCAGATAGTCGAGCCTGAGTCTTTGGAGACTCGCATCGAAAGCCGGCTCAACGCGTTCGGGCCGATGATTCGTGTTCCACAACTTTGTGGTGATGAAAGCGTCTTTGCGCGCGACCCCCTCAGCAGCGAGCCCTGTCTGTAACGCCTCGCCTACTTCGCGCTCATTCCGGTATCTCTCCGCGCAATCGAAGTGTCGAAATCCGGCGTCCAGCGCGTCTCTGGTTGCTGTCTTCGTCAAAGCTGAGTCGGGAATGAGAGTGCCAAAGCCGAGTGCGGGCATGTAGCCCCCTCCGTTGTTGAGCGGCATTTTCGTCAGCCGAAGATCGGAAGATTCAATCATTAATTCATCTCCTAGCCATTTTGCGTCCGGCGGTAAATCTCTTCTAAGTTACCGTGCGGACCATCTGGGATTGGAGCAATCTTCCCTGACGCCACTAACGACTCGTATACAACTCGTTCCGCTGCAAACCAGTCAACCTCCGGTGAGCCGAGAGGGCTCCCCCTTTGTACCCAAAACTTGTACGCAAGTCTTTCTCTGAACTCATGCCAACTCTCATACGCAAAATCAGGGATGAGTTCGAGCGGTTGTTTTTTATCGAGCGATCCAGATTCATTGGGCATCGTGGTTCCTCCAATCTTGGATCTGCGAGAGTAATCCCAGCCTCGCTCCCGCCGTCTGTTTGATGGTTAAGGTGCTGGGAATGCAGTGTCCTCCCAAAGGCGTCGTACCCAATCTCTATGCTCATCGCCAGGACGGTGCTTCGTGCCACAGAATGAAAGGAGCCTCGAGCGGTACGAACGCCCCTACGTGCCGCGGAACGAGGCGCGGTGTGTAGTCAGCAACCGGGCGACTTGCCGGAACAGAAGCACTGTAGGTGAAGGCACTTGTCGCGCCGGCCAGGGGTTCGCCTCGACTCATATCCCGTGCCATGGGTTTTCCGTCTTTCTGTGCCTCCGCGTAAAGTTCGACCCTTACGGAATCGGGGTCGACATCATCAAGAAAAACCCGCACGTGAAATACATACTGCTCGCCCTGTTGCTCGACAGTCGCCGGGCCGAATCGCAGCGCTGACCAATGCTTCGACAATTCAGCCTGCCAGGCTACGAGATCTGTTCCCATTGAACCTCGATTCTCGGCGCGCTGGCGAAATGCTGCCGCAGCCGAGATATAGTGTTCTTCGGTATATTGGCGGACTACGCGATTGGTCGAAAAGGCCGGAGTCAAGCGGGCCATACTTTCACGCATCCGGGCAACCCAGCCGCGTGAAATTCCATGCTCGTCGCGGGTATAGAACTCCGGGACAACCTCCTTTTCGAGCACCGCATAGAGACTTTCAGCTTCAGCCGCGTCCCAGGAAGGGTCATCCCCATGTTCGCGCCCGTCTCCGATCGCCCAGCCAACTTCGGGAGAATAAGCCTCCGCCCACCAGCCATCGAGTTCTGAAAGATTCAAGCCCCCGTTCACCAGCACCTTCATGCCGCTTGTGCCGCTAGCTTCCCAGGGACGTCGCGGAGTGTTCACCCAGACGTCCACGCCCTGAACCAGATGCTCCGCCATGAGGACGTCGTAATCGGAGAGGAAGACCACCCGGGATCGAACTTCAGGGCGGCGAATAAACTCAAACCACTTTCGGATCATTTCTTGCCCCTCGACATCCTGGGGATGCGCTTTGCCGGCAAGCACAAGCTGAACGGGGCGCTCTGGATTCGTAAGGATGTTGATAAGCCGCGCCGGATCGTGGAGCAGAAGATTCGGGCGTTTGTATGCGGCAAAGCGGCGGGCAAATCCCAAAGTCAAGGTACGTTCATCGAGTATCTGTGCGGCCTGCGCGAGGTCTTCCGGCGAGGCTCCCCGAGGCGCTAATTGAGAGCCGTAAAGCCTGCGAACGTACGCAACCAGATCCTTGCATGTATCTGTGCGGAGTTGCCAGAGGTCGGAATCGCCGGCGGCACGAATGTCTTTTTCTTTGTCGGCCAGTGTTCCGTACCAGTATTTTTTTCCGCAGTGAAGTTCCCACAAGCGGTCTGCTTCAGCGGAATCCCAGGTAGGGGTGTGCACTCCGTTGGTCACGTGCGTTACCGGCACTTCAGGTTCGGGCCATCTGGGAAAGAGGGGCTGGAAGAGCCGTCGACTCACCTGACCGTGCAATTTGCTCACGCCGTTGATGGCTCCGCTGCCGTGAATGGCAAGATACGCCATGTTGAAAGGCTCGGAGGCGTCATGGCGATCGCTCCGCCCCAACGCCAGGAGCTCGTCGAATGAAATCGACAGTTTCGCCTCGGCATAGTTTCTGAGGTAGGGTTCGATGAGACTGGGAGCAAAGCGGTCAAAGCCTGCCTCCACCGGAGTGTGGGTTGTAAAAAGGTTCCCGGCGCGGGTAACGGCAAGCGCGACGTCGAATGGTTTGCCATTGTCTTCCATGTACGAACGCGCCCGCTCCAGCACCGCAAATGCAGCGTGGCCTTCATTGAGATGGCAGACCTCGGGCTCGAGTCCAAAAGCTCGCAGCAGCCGCCAGCCTGCTATACCGAGGACTAACTCCTGTCTCAAACGCAGCTCTGGACCGCCACCGTACAGTTCAGAAGTTATGCCGCGGAACGAGGGAAGGTTGGCGGGATCGTTGCTATCGAGCAAATACAATTTCACCCGGCCCACCCGAACTTGCCAGACTCTGATCCACAACCTGAAGCCAGGCAAAGCGATGGCCAGGCGCAGCCATTCGCCGTTTGGGTCGCGCACCGGTTGAATCGGAAGCTGGCCGGGATCATTGAATGGATACAGAGCCTGCTGGTGGCCCTGGGCATCTATTTCCTGCCGAAAATAGCCTTGCTGATAGAGCAAACCAATTCCGATAACCGGGACGCCCAGGTTGCTTGCGGCTTTGAGCTGATCGCCAGCAACGTTGCCGAGTCCGCCAGAATAAATCGGCAGGCCTTCGCTCAGCATGAACTCCATGGAGAAATACGCAACTGTCGAAACGCCCGAATGGGGATGCGTCTCCTGAAACCAGGTTTCCGACGCTTCGGCAAGGGTTTTCTCGCGGTGCAAATCGGCCAGGAGTTTTTGAAATCCTGGTTCGGAGGCTAGAGCTTGCAGTTTTTTCCGGGATGCGGTTTGCAGCATTACCCAGGGGTTGTGAGTCAGCTCCCAGAGCTCCGGATCGAGTTGCTCCCAAAGCTGGTCCGCGGAGTGATTGAACGACCACCTCAGGTCTAGGGCCAAGTCTGTAAGGGCATCTGAAACCCCCTTATCAAGTGGACGATCATCGATCGTTGAGCTACTCATAGGACAAACTCCTGTGACTGCTTACGTCTCTAGTTATGTCTTCAGGGCTTACCGGTTTCGACCGCGTGCGCACTGTCAGCCGCAGTCTCTGAAACAATGGCCTGAGCCTCTTCCTGAATGTGTCGTAGATGCTCTTGACCGAGAAAACTCTCGGCGTAGATTTTGTAGATTTCTTCCGTGCCCGAAGGACGTGCTGCAAACCAACCATCTTTGGCGATCACTTTGATTCCTCCGATAGGATTGCCGTCTCCGGGGGCGGTGGTCAGAATCTTCAGAATCGGCTGACCGGCAACTTGTGTAGCGTGAATGTCGGACGGTGACAGTTTTGCCAGGGCGGCCTTTTGTTCGGGCGTCGCTGGAGCGTCGATGCGTTCGTAGACGGGCTCTCCTAGTTCGCGGGTAAGCTCACGATAAATCTCACCCGGATCCTTGCCCATACGCGCTGTAATTTCTGCTGACAGTAAACAAGGAATGATTCCGTCTTTGTCAGTGGTCCATACGCTGCCGTCGCGCCTGAGAAAAGACGAACCGGCGCTCTCCTCGCCACCAAAACCCAGGCGGCCAGCGAGCAATCCTTCGACAAAATATTTAAAGCCCACTGGAACTTCATAAAGCCGCCGTCCCAGGTGAGCGCTGACACGATCGATCATGCTGCTGCTCACTACGGTCTTGCCGACCGCGACGTCCCCACTCCAATTGGGCCGGTTCGCGAATAGATAGCTGATGCACGCTGAAAGGTAGTGATTCGGAGGCAGTAAGCCGCTTCCCTTGGTAACGATGCCGTGGCGGTCGTGATCGGTGTCGCTGGCAAATGCAATATCGAACTTGTCTTTCAGCGCGATGAGTCTCTGCATCGCATAAGGCGAGGAAGGATCCATGCGAATCTTTCCGTCCCAATCCACGCTCATGAAGCGAAATGTAGGATCTACAGATTTGTTGACGATCGTAAGGTCGAGACCATACTGCTCTGCAATCCGCGGCCAATAATCGATGCCCGCTCCGCCCAGGGGATCCACGCCAAGCTTGATCTTGGAGTCGCGCACCGCATTCATGTCCACGACACTATTGAGATCGCTTACATACAGATTCAAGAAGTCGTGCTTATGCGTTGTGGATGCACGCAATGCTTTGGCAAAATCTACGCGCTTAACACCGGCGAGGCTCGCCTCGAGTAAACCATTGGCTTTCGATTCAATCCATGTGGTGGCGGTCGAATCCGCCGGTCCTCCATGCGGAGGGTCGTATTTAAAGCCGCCGTCGTCGGGAGGATTGTGGGACGGCGTGATTACGATACCGTCGGCGACCCCCGACTTCCGTCCGCGGTTGTAAATCAGAATCGCATGGGAGACGGCAGGGGTCGGAGTGTATGGTGTGCCTTCGGAAAGCATTACTTCGACGTTATTTGCCGCAAGCACTTCCATCGCGCTCGCAAACGCGGGTTCAGACAGAGCGTGGGTATCTATCCCCAGGAACAGCGGCCCGTCAATGTTCTGGAGTTTGCGGTAATCACAAATCGCCTGAGTGATCGCCAGGATGTGCCACTCGTTGAACGCCACGTCAAACGCAGATCCGCGATGGCCGGACGTACCGAAGACGACCCGTTGTCTGGGATCGCTCGGATCAGGCCGCAGCTCGTAATAGTCTGTGACGAGCTTCGGAACGTTCACAAGAATGGAAGGGTCAGCCGGCTTCCCGGCAGCAGGGTTAATTGTCACGAAGCACCTCGCCGTCGTCCGTCAAGAGAATTGCACTTGATCTAGGTTCGAGCCGAAAACCGTTTTGCCCCTGTATGAGAGGCTCTTTCCCAGGTTCAAACAGATCGTCGGGGGCGACTCGGGAAGTATCAACCGCCAAGCGCCAGATCTTACCTGTCGGCAACGCGGGAATGAAAAAATCAACTGGACTGGTGCCGGCGTTAAACAGGAGGAATAAGTCGGGTTCTGTCTGTCCCAGAATCAGGCACGCAAAGGACTTCTGCCACTGGTCCGCCCAGTCGGGAGTGGCACTGTTTGGGGCGAACCACTTTATCTCTGCATCCGTGTAGAAATCTTCTTTTCGCAAAACAGGATGGGCTCGGCGGAACGCGATCATTCCCCGCGTGAAACGGTGGATCTCTTTGTGCTTTTCCAGCAAGCTCCAGTCGAACCAACTCACCTCGTTATCCTGGCAGTAGGCATTGTTATTGCCGCGCTGCGTTCGGCGAAACTCGTCGCCACCGAGCAACATGGGAACCCCGCGAGAGATGAACAGCGTTAAGAGGAAATTCTTGATTAAGCGGTTGCGTATGGCCGCCACACCGGGATCCTGGCTCGGTCCTTCCACTCCACAATTGTCGCTATTGTTAGCATCGGTTCCATCGCGGCCGAACTCGCCATTTTCGTCATTGTGTTTCTGCTTATAGCTGACCAAGTCATTCAAGGTGAAGCCGTCATGACAAGTGACGAAATTGAGACTCCTTGCGGGTCCCTTGCCTGAGCTTTGGTACAAGTCAGAGCTTCCGCTGATTCGGCCTGCGAACGATCCGATCATGCCCAGGTCGCCAGCCCAGAATCGTCGCACATCGTCACGGAAGCGGCCATTCCATTCCGTCCAGCGCGTGGAGGAAAAATCTCCCACCTGGTAGGCACCGCCTGCGTCCCAGGCTTCCGCGATTATCTTTACATCCCGCAGGATGGGATCCTCGGCAATGCCTTCAAGAAGCGGGGCTTCGCGCAGAATATTCCCATGCACATCTCGGCCCAGGACTGAAGCGAGGTCGAAGCGAAATCCGTCGACATGCATGTTCATGACCCAGTAACGGAGCACACTGGTAACGAACTCTCGCACCACAGGGTGGTTGGCATTCAGCGTATTGCCCACCCCGGTGAAATCCTTGTAGTACCGGAGTTGCTTCTCTTGCAACATATAGAAGATCGAGTTCTCAATGCCGCGCAGGCAGATCGTTGGACCCAGTTCATTGTTCTCGGCTGTATGGTTCAAGACGATGTCCAGGATCACTTCAATACCCGCGCGGTGAAAGGCCTTGACCATCTCTCGGAACTCCGTGGTCTGCCGCCATTGCGATCCATCAAAGCTGTAGGACTGCTTGGGAGCAAAGTAGGCGACAGGATTATAACCCCAGTAATTCTTGAGTTTTTCTCCGGTCACGGGATTGAGCAATTGCGACTCATTTTCGTTGAACTCGAGAACCGGCATCAGTTCGATGGCGGTCACTCCCAGGTCTTGCAGATAAGGGATTTTTTCGATTAAGCCGGCGAAGGTTCCGGGACGCTCTATCTTGGAGCTGGTATGGATTGTGAAGCCGCGGACGTGAGTCTCGTAGATGACCGTATCTGAGGCGGAATGCTTCGGAGGAGAATCCATCTCCCAGTCGAAATGGTCGCGAGTATAGATGCATTTCGGTGTGGTGCCGGCGTTATCAACGGTCGAAATACTTAAGTCGGTGAGTCTGCTGGAGGAATCGTACCCTCGGGCGGCTGAAAAATCCCAATTTCTGACGCCGGCAATTGCTCTTGCGTACGGATCTAGAAGCAACTTGTGTGGGTTGAAGCGATGGCCTTCTTCCGGTTGATAAGGTCCGTCGATGCGATAACCATAAAGTTGTCCCACGTCAATGCCTCGCACCCAGATATGCCAAACGTCACCGGTCCGATGGCATATTGGATCCAAATCAATGATCCTGGTCGGAGAAGAATCGTCAGGATGTTTGTAGAATTCCAAGCGGATACGCGTCGCGTGACGGCTGAACAAAACGAAATTGACTCCGTCTCCTTGTTGATGTGTACCTCCGATTGGAAGTGGATACCCCGCCTGGATGTCACTTTCCTCGGACGAGGCTACAAGACCAGTCGCCTGCTTCTGCATAGCTCCTAACTCAGTCAATGACATATTTTGCCATCCCAATGTTTCAGACCCAATAATTCTCAACTGGCCCGCTTATTCCACCCGTGGAAATGCGAGAAGTCTCCCGCATTCCATGCCTCCCGCAGTCCCGAGGCACTTAGATCCCAGTCTGGTCGAATCTCACTTGTCGCGGCGCGCAGATCGCGCCAAAGATCCGCAATCGACGGACGCCCCCAGAACCAGTAGCCGTTATAGATGCTATAGATCACGAGGCCCGGCTTGAGCACCAGCGTATGCGGGATCATGGGATTGTGCTCTGGGTCGGTGTACTCCTGGATGTCGAGATCCTTTTGAACGGTTCGGTCGGGGTCTGAAAGGAATGTCCACTGGGCTCCGACTGACGCACGGAATTCCTGAAGAGTATGGTGATCATCGGTGGCGATCGTGGCGACCTGCGTGTACGCCACTGCGATTTTTGGGTAGAACGCGGCGAGTTCCAAATGCTGCTGGTGCTCCTTTGGGCAATAGTGACCGCGCGCGAGGGTGAGGATGAGCGGATCATCGCCCTGCAGCTTGCTGAGCTTACGCATTTCGCCCGTGTGATCGGGCAGTTCGTAGTCGGGGAAAATGCCTCCAGGCACGATATCGGAACGCATAATCGGACTCCTCCTTTGAGTCCATGGGACTGCCTCAAAGATCCAGAGTGACCGCCGCATTTGGCTGGGAACAGCATACAAGCACGTTCCCGGGAGCGGGCCTCTCCAACGGCTCAGGGTTATAAGTAGTCGATCCGTCAATCAGACCAGTCATGCACGTATGACAGACTCCAGTCCGGCACGACCATCTGACCGGAACGTCACACGCTTCAGCGAGTTCAAGCAAGCTCGCGAATTTCGAATCCCAAGCCGCGGTAATCCCGCTACGGGCGAATGAGACCGCAGGCCCAGACCCAGGCGGCCCTTGTGGCAGGTGAGGAGTGTGTTCAACCTGCGCCATACCGGGAGTAATGGCCTCAAGAGAACCGAAGATTTCGGCGTGCACACTCCCGGCGAGCACACCCCACTTTCGCAGCCCATCGCGCATATTCTGCAGGAATGACGTGGGGCCACACAGATAGAAGTCACTACCCTGCGGCACGCCAATTTTCTCCAGCAAAGCTGTGTCAATGTGCCCGCGAGCATCGAAGTCTTCCCCGACCCGGTCGATTGCGGTGGGCCTGCTGTACACGATGTACTCTTGTCCGCGGGCGAGCTGCTTCAACAATGAACGCGATTCTTCTGCGAATGGATGGCTAACGCGATTGCGCGCTCCGTAAATCCACCAGATCTCTCGCTGCGAATTTTCAGAAGCGAGTGCGTGCAGCATTGACATCACGGGCGTTGCGCCCACTCCAGCGCTCAGCAGAACCACAGGACCCT
>Ga0302319_10012957_pt1 | contig 15673 bp, 12 predicted proteins | sample Bog_T0_2_FD_203319 | JGI IMG/M metagenome (GOLD analysis project Ga0302319, IMG submission 203319) | Peat permafrost microbial communities from Stordalen Mire near Abisko, Sweden - Bog_T0_2 | ecosystem: Environmental > Terrestrial > Soil > Wetlands > Peat | place: Sweden: Abisko, Stordalen Mire...
TGAGGTCGCGGTACACGATATGGTCCCCGTAGGCCTGCTCAACGTGCTCCAGGGTGACGACCTTCAGGCCCGAACGCGCAGTCTCCGGAAATTTGAAATGGATCTTCTTCAGGTCCTCCATCGGCTCCTCGACGGCGACCTCCTTGAGGCGCTCGATCTGCTTTTCCTTGGACTTGGCCCGGGAGGCGAGCGACGCCTTCGCCCCGAAGCGGTCCACGAAGCGCTGGAGATGCGCGATCTCCCGCTGCTGGGTCTTGAACGATGCGGCCTGCTGGGCCTTCCGGGCCTCCTTTTCCTCCAGATGGTCGTCGTAGTTGCCGGTGTACCGGTTGAGGGCCCCGCCGCGGAGCTCGAGGATTCCGTTGCACAGCGCGTTCAGGAACGCGCGGTCGTGGGAGATCACGAGCAGCCCGCCGGGATAGCGGAGGAGGTAGTCCTGGAACCAAAGGAGGGCCTCCAGGTCGAGATGGTTGGTCGGCTCGTCCAGGAGCAGCAGGGCGGGCTCGCTCACCAGAAGCCGGGCAAGATGGGCGCGCATGACCCATCCCCCGGAGAAGGATTTGCCCGGGCGGTGGGCGTCGCCCTCGCGGAAGCCCAGGCCCGCGAGGATGATCTTGGCACGGGGCTCCAGGGTGTAGTCGATGTCGTGGTCGTCGTCGTTCTCGGGAACCAGTTTCTGCCCGCTGGTCGCGATCTGGAGGATCGTCTCGTCGCCCAGGGGCATGCTCTCCTGGGGAAGGAACCCGAAGTCCGCGCCGCGCTCCCAGGTGATCGTGCCATCGTCGGGCGACTCCTCGCCCAGGATCAGGTTGAAGAGCGTGGACTTGCCCGCGCCGTTTGGCCCGACCAGGCCGAAACGGTCCGTCCGGGCGACAAAAAGCGACACATCCTCAAAGAGGGTGCGCGTGCCGTAGGACTTGGAAACGCCGGCTAGGGTGAGCATGGAAACCCGCCAGCAAAGCGCCCGGTCCCCCGGCTGGCGACTGTTTTATCGCCTGCTAGTTTCTCAACACCCTGCTACTCGGCAAAGTCCGCCAGCCTCGCCTCGGTCGTCGCCGCTACGGGCTTCCCGTTGGCGAGGGCTGGGTAGAAGCGCAGGTTCCTCCAGATCTCCCGGGTGTAGTTCAAGTACCAATCCCAAAAATGAGTTGAAATCCCCGAATCGGACGGCCCTCGGGCGGCTTCATTGTTTGCTGGCACGCCCCGTGACAGGCCCGTATTCCCTCTGTTACTACATGCCCCATTCAAGTCGCAAGGCGCGCGCGGCGTACATCGATCGACGTTTGGCCGAACTCTACCCGGAGACACCGATTCCCCTGAAGCACCGGGATGCGTTCACGCTGCTGGTCGCGGTGGTGCTTTCGGCCCAGTGCACCGACAAGCGGGTCAATGAGGTCACGCCCGCGCTTTTTGCGCTCGCGCGAACGCCGGAGGATATGGCGCAGGTTCCCGTGGAGAAGATCCTGAAAATTGTCCGGCCGTGCGGGCTCGGGCCGCAGAAGGCCCGGGCCATTTCCGGCCTCTCCCGGTTGATCGTCGAGAGGCACGGGGGCACGGTTCCGCGCACCTTTGGGGAGCTGGAGGCGCTGCCGGGGGTGGGGCACAAGACGGCGAGCGTCGTCATGTCGCAGGCCTTCGGGGTCCCGGCTTTTCCCGTGGACACCCACATCCACCGCCTGGCGAAGCGATGGAGGCTGAGCAGCGGCCGCAGCGTGGAGCAGACCGAGAGCGACCTGAAGGGGCTGTTCCCACCGGAAACGTGGAACAAGCTCCACCTCCGGATCATCTACTATGGGCGCGAGCATTGCACCGCGCGGGGCTGCGACGGAACAAGTTGCGAGATCTGCAGCACGCTCAGCGGGTCGGGACGGCGGTCCGCGCCCGCGTTTGGCAGGTAGGGACGCGCGGCCCTGCGCGTCCGGGTTCTGCGAATGGGTCTGTGGTCTGTACGGACGGGCGGGCCGCCCGTCCCTACCTCGGAACGTCGGCCGGATATTTTTGCAAGAACGGGCCCACTCATTGGGTGTCTTTTGACACTCTGCTATGGCCCGGATTTCGCTCTTGCCAGCCCCCTCCCGATCCGGTCTGCTCAACCTTCCATCCCTAGACACTCAAGCAAACAGAACCCTCAACCCATCGATCGCAAGGCGGCCCAACGGCCGACCTGTGTGTCGTAAGATACATAGATCCCACCCATGAGCATTAGCATCACCCTGAAGGACCTCCTCGACGCAGGAGTCCACTTCGGCCACCAGACCAAGCGCTGGAACCCGCGCTCCAAGCCCTACGTGTTCGACCACCGCCAGGGCGTGAGCATCATCGACCTCACCAAGACCTTCACCGCCCTCGAGGGGGCGTGCGCATTCATCGAGGAAGCCGTCGCGAACGGCGGCAACGTCCTCATGGTGGGCACCAAGAGGCAGGCCAAGGACATCGTCCGCGAGGCCGCGACGACGACCGGCATGCCCTTCTGCGTGGACCGCTGGCTCGGCGGGACGCTCACCAACTACGAGACCGTCAAGCGGTCGATCGCCAAGTTCAAGAAGTACCAGCAGATGGACACGGCCGGCGATCTCGCCAAGCTTCCCCGCAAGGAGGAGTCGGCCATCCGCCGCGAGATGGGCCGGATGCAGCGCAATTTCAACGGCATCGCCGACATGGGCGGCCTGCCCGCAGCCCTGTTCGTCGTGGACATCAACCACGAGGAGATCGCGGTTGCGGAGGCCAAGCGCTGCGGCATCCCCTGCATCGCGCTTGTGGACACCAATTCCGACCCCGGCCTGGTGACCCATCCGATCCCGGGCAACGACGACGCCGTCAAGTCGGTGCGCATCATCGTCGAGGTGATCGCCGCCGCCGTCCAGGCCGGACGCGAACAGCGCGACGCCCGCCGGGCCCAGCGCGGGTCCGCCGACGCCAAGGTCCAGCAGCCCGTGCCCGAGGAGATTCCCGCCGGCGCCGGCCCCGGTCCCGAGATCGACCTTTCCAAGATCGAGCTTCCGCCCGATGTCGTCGCGCTCGCCGAGGGCGAGACCGAGGCCGCCGTCCAGAAGCGGAAGATCGCCCGCCCCCGCAAGGCCCTCGTCAAGGCCGAGTGATCCCGGGGACCCCTTTCCGAATGAGCGCTCCCATATCCGCACAGATGGTCAGTGAGCTGCGCGCCCGCACGGGCGCCGGTCTCATGGACTGCAAGAACGCCCTGGTCGAGGCCCAGGGAAATGCCGAGGAGGCCGTGACGCTCCTTCGCAAGAAGGGTGCCGCATCCGCGGCCAAGAAGGCCGAGCGCGCCACCCGTGAGGGACTGGTCGAAAGCTACATCCACGTGGGGGGAAAGGTCGGCGTCCTCATCGAAGTGAACTGCGAGACGGACTTCGTCGCGCGCACCGACGAGTTCCGGTCCTTCGTCAAGGACCTCTGCCTCCAGATCGCCGCCGCCAACCCGACCTATGTGTCCCGGGACCAGGTGCCCGAGGCCGAGCTCAACGCCGAGAAGGAGATCGCCGCCGCGCAGGTGCAGGGCAAGCCGCCCGCGGCCGTGCAGAAGATCGTCGAGGGGAAGCTCGAGAAGTTCTACTCGACGGCGTGCCTGCTGGACCAGCCTTTCGTGAAGCTGCCGGAGAAGTCGGTGAAGGAGATCCTCACCGAGAAGATCGCCAAGACCGGGGAGAACATCCAGGTCGGCCGCTTCGTCCGCTTCCAGCTGGGCGGATGATGGTGACCCGGCTCCAGATCGTGGCACGCGGACTGACGCTCCGCTGCCCGAACTGCGGAGGCAGGACCCTCTTCCAGAAGGGGACCCTCTTTACGGTCAACAAGGCCTGCCCGCGTTGCGGCCTGAAGATCGAGCGGGACGAGGGATTTTTCCTGGGTTCGATGTCGCTGAACTACGGCGTGACGCTGGTGGGCTTCCTGACGCCCGTTCTCCTTCTCGCGTACTTCAATGTCCTGAGCGTCACGGTCGCAGCCTATGTGGCGGGGGCGGGCGCGGTGCTGTTCCCGATCCTGTTTTACCGGTCCTCGCGGAGCTGGTGGCTGATGAACTACTACGTCTTCCTGCCCCAGCATCTGCCGGCGAACCGGCCGAAGGCCGGTCCGGATGGCGACGAGAACATCTAGCGGACAGTTGGGACTGCTAGAGGGAGGGCTGGTACCCGGGAACCCCCATGTTCCAGAGGAGGAAGGCGTATTCGTCCGCGGCCAGTTCGGCCGCCTGTCCCTTGGTGGCGCCGATCAAACCGTGGCCGGCCTCGTAGTCCACCCGAAGAAGGATCGGCTTTCCGCTGGCACTGTCGGCCTGGAGCGTGGCCGCCATCTTGGCGGGCTGCCAAGGATCGACACGCGGGTCGTTGTTGCCGGTCACAAGCATCACGGCCGGATAGTTTGCGCCGGGCCGGAGCTGCTGGACGGGGCTTGTGGCGAACAGGTTCCGGAATCCCTCCACGGTGCGCACGGAACCGAACTCAGGGATGTTGGGGGGGCCGTTGGCGGTAAATTCAATCCGCAGCTGGTCGGAGACCGGGATCTCGTCGAGGATGGCAGCGAAGAGCTCCGGGGCGCGGGCAATGGCTCCGCCCATGGTGATACCCCCCGCGCTTCCCCCGCGGCCGCCGAGCCTGGCGGGGGAGGCATAGTGGTGGTCGATCAGCCAGCGGGCGCAGTCGATAAAGTCGGTGACCGTGCGGACCTTGTGGGGGCCCTTGCCGGCGAGATGCCACTCCTCGCCGTACTCGCCGCCGCCGCGGACGTGGGCGATCGCGTACACTCCCCCCCGCTCGAACCATGCGAGGCGCACCGGGGAAAAGCTGGGGCTGGAGTTGATCCCGTAGGAGCCGTAGGCGTAGAGAAGGGTCGGGTTCGAATCGTCGAGCTTGATTCCCTTTTTGTGGATCAGCGAAAGTGGAATCAGGGTTCCATCCGAGGCCTTCACCTTCACCTCCTCGGACGTGATGCCCGAGTAGTCCACGGAAGACGGCGGATCGAGGCGGGTGTCGGAGAGCGACCCGGTGGAGGGATTGTAGGAATACCACAGCGCCGAAACCGTCCAGCCCTGCAGGGACACCAGGAAGCCCGAAGCATCATATTCAGTCTCCAGGCCTGAAAGGGTTCCGTCGATCGGCAGGGCAACCTCGCTTCTTGAACCGTCCCAGCCGAACCGGGTGATCCGGCCAAGGCCGTCTTCTAGGGACTGCACGTACAGGGCGTCCTGCGCGGCTCCGAGGCTCTCGACCACACGGTCGGACGGGGGAAGGATGACCCGCGCATGGGCCACGTCGGGATGCGCGGCATCCACCTCGATGACCTTGAACCTGGGGGCATCCTTGTGGCTGAGAAGATAGAGCTGTCCACCGCGGATGGAGAAATTGGTCACCCCGTCGTCCACGGTCGTGACGCGGGTCCAGACAGCCCTGCCGGAGTCCAGGTCAGTCTTGGGAGCCACAAAGATCTCCAACTCGCGCCGCACGCCTTCGTCCAGCACCCCCACGGCATAGGGCGAGCCGGGATCGACAAGCGCGCTCGCGAAGTCGTCGGGCTGCACAGTCACGCCAGGCGATATCCCGACGCCAAAGACGGCGGGATCCTTTTCAGGGTCGGTGCCAAGCACGTGCAGGTAGGTCCGGATGTTGCGGTATTTCTCCGTGGGAGGCGTGTCCGGGCCCAGGGCCTGCATCCGGAGGTAGTAAAGGGCCCGCCCATCTGCGCGCCACGAGCTGACTCCAAACCGGCTCCGGCTGATCGTCTCGGGAAGCTGGTGCCCGGTCGATGTCTCGAAGATGTGCATGACGGCGTCCTCGGAGCCTCCGGCCGACAGGCCCACCGCCACATGGGAGCCGTCGTCGGAGGGGGCGTAGTAGGTGATCGCGTCGTGGTGTCCCGGCTGCGCGAAGGCGTCGGGATCGACGAGGACCCGCTCGGCGCCGCCGATCCCGTCGCGGACGTAGAGCTTCGAAATCTTCGAACCCGGGGCCAGCTTCTCGTAAAAGATCCTGCCCTCGCGGCGGTTCACCTGGCTCGATGCGTTGATGGTCTCCGCCAGGGATTTGATCCGGGCGACGAGTTCCCCCCGGGCGGGGATCGCGTCGAGGACTGTGCGGGTGCGGATCGACTGGGCCTTGAGGTACCCGGCGAGCTCGGCACCGCCCGGTTGTTCCATCCAGCGGTAGGGATCCACCACCTTGGTGCCAAAGTAGTCATCCGTCACCGGGGCCGTCCTGGCAACGGGTGCGGGGGGGAGGGAGGCGAACGCCGGGGCCGCGCCGATCACGGCCAGAAGCACCCAGGGCGTCCGGTAAAACCGGGGTGTGAATTGCATGCCACAATCGGATGCGTCCGGAGCTGAATGGCAAGGCTTTGGCGAAGGGGAAACCGGGGATAACGGGAAGTGTGCCGAAATTTCCCTCAAGCCAGTCCCCCTGCGGGCCGATGGGAGGGACAGTGCCCCCGACGATTTCATCGATTCCGCATGGGGAGGATGCCGCCGACGTTGCCGAGGAGGCCCGCCCGGCCGTGCTGTTTACTCCCGGGCCGGTGATGCTCGAGGAGGAGACCCTGGAGATCGGCCGCCGCCAGATGGGCTATCACCGCACGGAGGAGTTCTCCGCGCGCATCCTGCGCTGCGAGGAGGGACTCAAGGCGGCATGCCTCGCCGAGCCCGACGCGCGGGTGGTGATGCTCACGGCCTCGGGCACGGCTGCCATGGAGGCGGCGATGATCAACCTCTTCGGTTCAGGCGACCGGCTCCTGGTCGTCAACGGCGGCGACTTCGGAGCCCGCTTTGTCGACATCTGCCGGCTGCACGGGCTGCCGGTGAATGAGCTCCGGCTTGAGCCCGGGCGCGCCCTGCGGGAGGAGGACCTGGCGCGGGCTGACGTCGAGGGCTGCACCGGACTGGTGCTCAACCATCACGAGACATCGACCGGGTGCCTGCACGACCTTGTCCTCGCGGGCCGTTTTTGCCGCGAGCACGGGCTTCTGCTCGTGGTCGATGCCATCGGCTCGTTTCTCGCCGACCCGGTCAACCAGGAGGCGTGCTCGATCGACGCATTGGTCCTGAGCTCCCAAAAGGGGCTCGCGCTCCCGCCGGGCCTGAGCTTCGTCGTCCTGAGCGCACGCGCCGCCGACCGGGCGCGGCGCACGGTCTGCCGCTCGTATTATTTGAACTTTGCGCGGTACCTGGAGGATGGGGCGCGGGGGCAGACTCCCTTCACCCCGGCGGTCCAGGGGATCCTCCAGCTGGAGGCGAGGCTTGAGCGCGTGCTCGTGCGGGGCGTGGACCGGATCGTGGACGGAACGGCGGCGCTGGCGGCGGACTTTCGCGGCAGGATCGGCAGGCTGCCCTTCAGGATGTTTCCCGACGTTGCCTCGAACGCCCTCACCGCCCTGCTTCCGCTCGACGGCAGGGGACCCGCCCACTGCGTGCGGAGGCTCGCCGAGGACCACGGGCTGTTCGTATGCCCGAACGGAGGGGCCCTGGGACGCAGGATCTTCCGGGTCGGCCACCTTGGAGCCCTTGCGCCCGAACACAACGCCCGGCTTGCGGGCGCGCTTGCCGGGATCTCTCAGGAGCCGGGCCCCGGAGCGGACCGGAAAACCAAACTACCATGAAGGCAATCATCATGGCCGCGGGCATCGGCTCGAGGCTCAAGAAGCAGCTGGGCAACCAGCCGAAGTGCTGCACGCTCGTCGGCGAGGAAATGCTCATCGAGCGCATGCTGCGCCTGCTCGCCGAGAAGGGCATCGGCGACGTCGCCCTCGTGCTCGGGTACCAAAACGAAGTCGTGATCGGGCGCCTCCGGGGGAAGACCACCGCCCGGTTTTACATCAATCCATTTTTTGACGTCACCAATTCGATCGCATCGCTCTGGTGCGCGCGCGAGGAGCTCGACGGCCAGCAGGACGTCGTGATCCTGAACGGGGACCTCTTTTTCGAACCGACCCTGCTGGATGCGGTCCTCGAGGCCAGGGACGACGTGGTTATGTTCGCCGACCCCCGCCGGGTGCAGGACGCCGATTACCGGTTTGGCTACGACCACGGGATGCTCCGGCGGTACGGCAAGAACCTCTCCGTGGCCGACACGACCGGCGAGTACATTGGGATCGCCAAGCTGCGCCGCGACTTTGTCGGCGCGTTCCGCGCCGGCCTCGAGGTGCTCATCGCCGCCCAGCAGCACGGGCTCTGGTGGGAGGACGTCCTCTACAACCTGTGCGCAACGCGCCGGCCCATCCATGTGGCCGAGGTCGTCGACTCGTTCTGGGCGGAGGTCGACTACATGGAGGACTACGAGCGGATCCAGGCCTTCCTGCGCAACAGCCGGCCGGCCCAGGCCGGAGACGCCGCGCCGCCGCCCGTCCTGTACGACCGCCGCATCGCCGTTTGACCGGGTTCGCTGTTCGAGCCATGCCCGCAGCCCCGTCTGTGCCCGGACTGAAGTCTCTTGCGGAGCCGCGCGCCCAGGGTTGCGCGGGCGAAGTGCCCGAGGTTGGCGAGGCCCTTGCCCTGTTCCAGCAGCAGGATTACCCCGCGGCCCTGGCAAAGACGACCTCTGCCCTCCAGAAGAATCCCGACTCGGCGGCGGCTTGGGTCTTGATGGGACGCCTGGCGATGGCCTGCCGAGGCGGCTTCAAGACAGCGGTCGAGTCCTTCCGAAAGGCTTTGGACTCGCGCCCGGGCGACGTCGAGATCGAGGTGCTTCTGGCCGAAGCGCTCCTCTCCCTGGGCCGGCCGCGCGAAGCCGGCGAAGCGCTTGTCCGGGCGCTCCGGGCGCGGCCCTACCATCTGCCCGCGATGCTGGCGCTTGCGCGCCTCGGGGAGGCGGCGCGGAAGCCCGCCGAGGCGGAGGCGCTGCTGCGCGAGGCCGCGCGGCGTCATCCCCGGGCGCAGGAAGCCGCCCGCTGCCTCGGCGACTTCCTCAAGCGGCGCGGCCGGCTCGAGGAGGCCCAGCGATGGCATTGGCGCTCCTTCGGCGCGCCGGAACCGGAGGCCGCAGTCCGGCCGAGGCGCGCGGTCTTCCTCGTGCAGAATGGCCCGCAGTGGCTGAATCTTGCCTCGGTCCACGAGGCCTTCGCCTGCGATCCCTCGTGGGAGGCGGTCGTCGTGGCCATGCCCAATCTTCACCCGTATTGCGTCACGGATGGGGAGCGCAACGAAATCTTCGCCCACCTGGACAAGGAGAGGGTCCCGTATGTCCGCTGGGATCAATTCCCGCTGGGAGCAGGCTGCGCGGAGGTGATGTTCATACCCACGCCCTGGGAGGTATCCCGGCCGCAGGGCTGGCACACCGAGGACCTGATGGCGCTCGGGCTGCGCCTGGCCTACATCCCCTATTGCTTCGAGACAGGCAACGACGACACGGACCACGCCGTTCAGTTTGACCAGTCCCTCCACCGGCTCGCCTGGGCGGTGTTTGCGCGAAGCGGGCACCACAAGTCGCTGTACGGCCGCCATTGTTCCCTGGGTAATGCGCATGTCGCCGTCACCGGGCACCCGAAGATGGATGCCCTGCGGCGGCTCGAGGAGGCGCGGGACCCCGAGCTCGATGCATTTGTGGCGGGGCGGAGGGCCGTATGCTGGAACCCACATTTCAACGTGACCCCGGATGGGACCGCCTTCGGCTCCGGGTACTCGACGTTCCTGCGCTGGTGGAGCTTCCTCCTCGGGGAGTTTGAGCGCCGCCCCGGCCTGGTCCTGCTGATCCGGCCGCATCCGCTTTTGCTTTCCTCGCTCGTCCAGCGCCAGATCTGGACCCAGGCCGAGGTGGACGGGTTCCTTGCCCGCTGCGCCTCGTCGGGCAACATCCAGGTGGACCGAAGGCCGTCGTACCTGCCTGTGTTCGCGGCCTCCCACGCGATGATGTCGGACCTCTCGACCTTCGTCCTGGAATATCCGATGACCGGCAAGCCGCTCCTCTACCTGCGCAATCCAAGCGGATCGGGGGTCGAGGAGGGCATCCTGGTGGGGGACTATTGCGACGCCGCGGACACCGAGGAGAGGATCCTGATGTTTCTCGACGACGTGGCGGCGGGCATCGACCCCCGCGCGGCGGAGCGGAGTAAAGCATTCGGGCCGGTGATGTTCCAGCCGCCGGGGGGCGCGGGCGCCGCGGTCAAGGCCGCGATCGATTCCCGACTCGCCAAAGGCGATTTTACTGCTTCCGTTGGGCGTTGAAACCTCTACGTTTACGGCCCCTCACACGGAGAGGTGGCAGAGTGGTCGAATGCGCCTGACTCGAAATCAGGTGTGCCGCAAGGTACCGGGGGTTCGAATCCCTCCCTCTCCGCCATTTTTCTCCTCTGAGGAGAGAAAACCCGAAGCTAGGTTGCCCAGTTGACGCGGCAACCTAAGCATGAAACACGAACAATCGTTTGCCGTCAGTCGTTTTGAGAACCGCAACGGGGTGACCTCGTGGCGGGTCGATGGCCGCCTCCATGGCGTCCGCATCCGCCGCAACTTCAAGACCCAGGAAGAGGCTGCCGCCGAAAAGGCCGCCCTCGAAATGAGGGCCATGCAGTCCGCGTCCGGCATGCAGTCCGTCACCACGTTTCTCGCCGCCGACCAGTTCCGGGAGGCCGAGGCAGTGTTTCGCCGCTTGGCGGGTCGGCCGCGTCCGCTCTCGTTTTACGTCGAGTTCGCGCTGGCGAACTACCGCGAGCCGGTGACGCAAAAGCTCTTGACCGAAGCGGTCACAGCCTACGTCGCCACCAAGCAGCACGAACACGAGCAGGACTTGCTTTCCGAGCCGCACCTCACGCGCATGAAGCGCGATCTAAAACGGCTGGAAAAGCACTTTCCCGGCGCAACGGTCGCGGAGCTAACCGGGGCGCGGCTCGTGGGCTATTTCGAGGCACGCAAAGCGGCGCTCAAGACCTACAACAACCGCCGGGGCATCGTCTCGACCTTCCTCAAGTTCGCGCTGCAACGCGATTGGGTCACCGACAATCCGCTCGATAAAATCCCGCAGCGACGCATTCGCCGTCGGCGCGGTGGCGCGGTGACCTTCACCGCACAGCAAGCCAAGGACCTCATGGCGTTCGTCGAGGAGCACTATCCTACCGCCGTGCCATTCTTCGCCCTCTGCCTGTTCGCTGGCATCCGGCCCTGCCTCCGCACGGGCGAAATCCTCCGGCTCCAGCCGACCCACGTAAAACTCGATGACGGCATGATTCGCATCGACGCCGAGGTTTCAAAGGTGCGCGAGCCGCGCAACGTCACGATTCAGCCCAACCTCGCGGCATGGCTCCGCGCGTATCCGCTGAAGAAATTCCCGATCATCCCGGCGAACCTCCAGCACATCCGCGAGAAGGTGGGCCAGAAATTTCCCCTCTCGCACGACGTGATGCGGCACACGTTCATTTCGATGTTCGTCGCGAAATTCCGCTCCCTCGGCGAGGCCGCGCTCCAAGCGGGCAATTCCGAAAGCATCATCCGCCGTCACTATCTCGATTTGAAAAGCACGGAGGAGGCCGAGCAATTTTTCGGAGTCCTGCCGTGCCGCGCCGCCGGCGCACCGGAGAAGGAAACCGACACAGTGTCGCTTGTGCCCTTTGCGGCCTAGATGCAGCCACCCCCTGCTTGCCGGGGTTGACCGGCAAACAAGGGTATGGAAACACAATCAATCCTCTCCCCCGACCAGAGCCAGCTAACGGACATCATCGGCCTCCGCCTGTGCGGGATATTCCCGACAGGCAAGGAGCCTTCGGTGCGCACGCTGCGGGAATGGACCAAGCTCCGGCGCATCCCGCATCACCGCCTCGGGCACTTCGTTTATTACGATCCGTCCGAAGTGGCCGTCCATATCCGCACCAAATTAAAGGTGCCCGCCCGAGGCTGACCCCTCCCGCCGCAATCACGCCGCACCGGTTTCCGGTGCGGCGTGATTGCTTTTGGGAAATGAGAAACACGTGTTGCCGAATAGGGCCTCCGCTCGGGGTGCCGAGCGGAGGCCCTATTCAGACCTAAAGAGCTTCAAGGCATCGCACTGGGCGGACAGAAAACGACACGGTGCGTGTCGTTTCCGATTCGCCGGACACGGCCGGGGCCAAAATCGGAACAGGCGAGCGAGGTAGGCAGGTTACGTTTTGAGGCTCCAAACTCAGCGGATGCGACCGCCCTAGAACGCCGTTGCCGAAACCGATCAACTCCGTGTCCTCCGCCGTTTGGTCGCTTCCTGCGGCAAGCTTTGCGGCTTCTGTCCTCGGAAGCGACCAAACAGCTACCCGTCATCGCGGTTGTCTATGTCCACGAATTCGAGGCCCCCCTCAATCAGAAGGGAACGCCCACCGGAGGGCGGTTCTTCGGATCAGCCAGCGGGCGCACTTCCAATTGCGTGATGAACGGTTCGGTGGGGTCGAATGTGGGATGGAGCGTTTCCGGCAGGTCGCGCAAACAACGAATGTGACAGAGGCAAATGTCCTCCAGCATTCCCCGCAAATTCTTGCCGACTGCGATCACCTGGTAATGAGAGAAAAAGAATTCGATTCGTTCGGATTCCTCTTCGTGCACGAAACTTGAAGCTTCAAAACGAGACCACGGCAGCACCCATTCCTTGGCCTGCCACGGGCAGATTCTGACCATGACGACGGGGTGATCTAACGATTCAACACAGCAAAACTTGGTGCCGCGCCGGACGGCGACCTCATCTCTTAGAGACATCCTCATAAATGAATGCGTTGATGGTTGGTTTGCGTGGCGGTCATTCGCATAAAGGCGTCGTGCTGACGGATGCGCTCGGCGGCGACAATTGAGCGCCGGGTCCACTCTAATTGGCGCACGTCAACAGACGGAGCGCCTTCGAGTTTCAAATCCATCGCGAGTTCGCGTTCGCCGGCTTGCTGAACTTGAGCGCGCAGCGCTTCCTTGTCCGGGGTGAAGACGAGCACCCGTTTCCGTCCGCGAGAAATCGTCACATACCACTGATGCGCGTCCGTCGCGGCGCGGCTGCCGGCATCGGCCAGAATCACCGTATCCACGGTTTTGCCCTGCGAGCCGTAGGAGGTGACGGCATAACCGCGCACGAGGAGGCGTTGTGCCGGCGCGAGCGTTTTCCTCGCTCCAGCGCCGGCCTCGACGACGAGCGACCCATCCGCCGCGACCTCGCGGACGGTGACCAGTTCGCCGTTATTCAGCCGGCTTCCTTCGACGGACTTGCCGTTGAACTTGAGTTGGAGCCGGTCGCCTGCGGCGATTTCCATTTCCTTCGCGGTGGCGACCGCGAAGCGGTCGGCGTAGCGATAGCTCATCGTGCTCTGAAGCCCGTTCTTTTCGAGGATGACGCCATGCTCATTGGCCCCGATGACGGGGTAGCGTTCGCCTCTGGCGAAACGGCCGTAGCCACGGATGAAACACGCGTAGTGCCCCGCTTGGTAAAAGCGCGCATCTCGCTTCTGGGCCTCGTCCAAATCGACCGGCTGGTAGGTAGTGAGGGTCATGCCGGCACCGAGCTTTCCGGCCTCCTGCAATTTCGCGCGGATCACTTCGTTGACGTTCCGCACCTCCTCGCGCGTTTGCGCGACGACCAGCGCCCGTTCTTTACGTTCGACCGCAGCGAGGTATTCGACGGCGAGCGCATCGCGCCGGCCTTCGTCGCCGACTTCGCGGATGCAGCCGAGCCGGTCGAGCGTATCAAAGGACGCGGCGACGTTGCCATCTGCCGCTGCTTGCACCGCGCCCCGGTAAGCGCGAATAAACGCCCGCTGCGGGACTGTCTCGCCGAGTTGAGGGTCCTGCCTGCGAATGGCCTGAATGACCGCAGGCTTGAGCCCGGCGTGCTTCTCAATGGCACGCAGCGCGTCCGATGCGGCGACCGCGCCATGCTGGCGAGTATCGCCCGACAGGATCAGCCGGCCACAGTTGGCCCGCACGATGCGGATCAATTCGCCGAGCTGCCGCGCGCCAATCTGGCCGGCTTCATCGACGATGACGACGGCATCCCGCACGAGCTGCTTTTGCTGCAAGAAAAGCGCGAGGGTATCCGCCGCCAATCCATCGGCCTGCAAATCCTGCACCTGCTGGCGTTGCGGAGCCAGGACGACCACCGGGCGGCCCGCCGCCGTCAGACCGCGCTCGACCTCCTTCAGGGCAAAACTTTTCCCGGTGCCCGCGCCGCCGCGAAACAGGGTAATGAAATCCCGACTCCGCAGAATCCGATCCACGGCTACGGCTTGTTCTGCCGACAGCGACGGCGATGCCAGATAATCCGGACTCATCGCGGCGTGCCGATTGCGCCCATCGTGGGCCGCGACCACGACCTCAAGTTCCCAAGTCAGGACTTCGCGGGAGGTGAGTTTGTCCGAGTCCTTTTCCCGCAGATAGCCGCGTTTGTCGATAGCCTGCCGGAGCGCCCCGAGGTCGAAATCTTCGCCCCGCCCGCGCTCCAACGCGGCGGCCATGAGTTCATGGTCATGCACGACCGCCCGGCGTTCGAAAATGTGTTCATCGGCCCAAGCCACAATGCCGGCCATGTCGGCTTTCTGGGCCAGACACGGCTTCAGCGACTGCAATGCCCGCAGGGCCGCAAGTTCCTCGGCCTGCATTTCGCCGCTCCATGCCGAGCGCAGCCGGTCGGCCGTCGAGTCCTTCATTTTCCGACGCCGGTTGCCGTGCGCCACCCGCTCGCGCAGGTCTTTTATGTTTCCGACCTTCTCGCCCTTCGCCAGCCGCTCACGGGTTTCCTCGTCGATTTGCCGATGCCGTTTCGAAAAACGAGCGATGACGCTTTGCGGCACGCCTTTGATTTCAAAACCGCGAGCATGGTTCTCGATTTGATAGCCCAGCGCCCGAAGTCCCTTGCAAAGCTCATGGCGGTAAAAATTCGTGGCGAACCGGTGCGCCCGATACATGCCCGCCGGGTGCAGCGCCTTCCAGCGGGTTTCCACCGGATCAAAGGTGGCGTTCATCACGACGCAATGCGTGTGGAGATGGGGATCGAGTTCTCGGCTGGTATCGTGCCGGAAGCACGCCGTCACCAGATTGCCCGTCATGCGCTCACCGTTTTGCCCCGATTTACGCACCCGCGCTTCTGCCCGCATTTCGAGTTCTAGCATGGCTTGCCGGACCGCCCGCTCATGCAACGCCACGATCCGGGCATCCTGAAAAAGCCCGACCACCGAAACACTCTTTGGCGGTGCAATCGTGAAGTCGAAAAAGATGCGCCGATTGGCCTTCATCTCGTCACCCTCCCGCCGGACCGAGTTCAACCGCTGGCCCAAACGCAGCCCGGTTTCCGGATGCTTGCCCTCACACAAAGCGATGAACGCCTCCTCACCGACGACACCCTTCAAACCCAATCTTTCGGCACCCAAGCCGAGCCATTCGCCTTCCGTTTTCTGCCCCTCGGAATAGTAATCGCCCGCACCCAGGTGCTCGCGAAAATACTGTTTCGCATTCTTCAGGTTAAACTGAATCTTGGTTTGAATCATCGTCGTAAGCGCGACTTGGCGGCGATGACTTAGGAAACGAAGTCTCGTTTCTTTTGATTGAGACACCCTACCCCTTGCGGCTGGCCGCAACGGAAGGGCATTCGCAATTACGACATGCCGTCTGTCGCTTGAGCGCGCGCGTCAACCGGCGCAGACCTGCGCTCCCGAGGAAAACGGGCAGCCGCCCGGCGGGCAGTTGCCCGTTTGCCGACCTCCACGAAGACACGCCGCGCGCAGCGCTGTTTCGGCGTGCCCTCGTGGA
>Ga0302319_10012958_pt1 | contig 15672 bp, 10 predicted proteins | sample Bog_T0_2_FD_203319 | JGI IMG/M metagenome (GOLD analysis project Ga0302319, IMG submission 203319) | Peat permafrost microbial communities from Stordalen Mire near Abisko, Sweden - Bog_T0_2 | ecosystem: Environmental > Terrestrial > Soil > Wetlands > Peat | place: Sweden: Abisko, Stordalen Mire...
CTACCACGCGCTTTGGAGCGATGACTCCGCGCTATGCCAGTCCCGAGCAGTTGCGCGGCGAATCCGTCTCTACCTCAATGGATGTCTATTCGCTGGGCGTGATGCTCTTCGAGCTAGTCAGCGGTCATTGGCCTTTTGGCGATCCGAATCTGCCGATTGCTGGACTCGAACGGGCTGTGCGAGATGTGGAGCCTGCCTCGCCTCACTCGTCGCTGACAGAAGAAATCGCTCGCTTGCGCTCTAGCTCACAATCCAAGCTTGCGCGGCTCCTTACTGGTGACCTGCGCAATATACTCTTCAAAGCTCTCGACGCGAATCCGCGACGCCGCTATTCTTCCGTCGAGCAACTCTCTGCCGATCTGCGCCATTACCTGGAAGCAAAGCCCGTGCAAGCGCGCGAACAAACATGGTGGTATCGCGCCGCCCGTTTTGCGCAACGCTATCGAGCGCAACTCGCCATAGGCGCCGCTCTCACCGCTATTGTCAGCGTTTCAGGGTTTGTCGCGCTCCAGCAGTATGGCCGTGAGCAACGCCGCATGGTGCAGGTTCGCGAACTGAGTCAGTCTTATCTCACCGATATTTTGAACGCCGTGGGTAAACTGCCTGGCTCTATGCAGGCACGCCTTCTGATTGTGGATCGCGCGCGGCGAAATCTTGATCAGTTGCTGCCCGATGCGCCGGATGATCCCGAACTGCGTAGCGCTTTGGCAGGAGCCTATCTGCAGCTCGGCGATATCCAGGGCAAGCCGTTTAGCGTCAGCTTAGGTGATACGAATGGAGCGCTGCTGAGCTATCGCAAGGCAGAGACACTCGCGAGCGGTGGCGCGCCGAACGACTGGAGCCTGCTTGCCAAGTTGGTTTGGGCGCGCATGCAGATTGCGGTGATTGAGACTCGCTCCGGCCGCTATCCGCAAGCCATCGCGCTCCTCAGTTCCGCGCTGCCGCCCGCGCGGCGTCTTTGGAAAGAAGCGCCGCACGATTTGCAGTTTGACGGTCAGCCCGCTGCCGCTCTATACGCGAGTGTCAACTTACGCATTGGTCATGCGATGCTGAACGCCGACGATGCCGCCAGCACGGTGCCGCACCCGGAAATTCTGGCGCAATTGAAAAAAACAATTGCGATCGCCGAGCAGATTCAAGCGGAGCATCCTGGCATGCGCGATCTGGCGGGAACCTGCAGCCAGTATGCCGGCTTTGCGCTGGAAGGTCTGGCTAACCGCACCGGCGACAAACGCTATTTCCAGGAATCGGCCAGCGCTCACCGCCGCGGTCAAGAATCGGCGTGCCGCGATTTTGAAAAGCTTCCCAATCCGCAGACCCAACGAAACTGCGCCGATGGCTATGGAGAATTGAGTTGGGCTCTGCACAACGCTGGAGAGGGCCAAGCCGCCGTACAAGCCGCGGAGCGCGCCCTTGCGTTAATGGAACCCGTATCCAACGCTGAACCAAACAGTGTCGAGGCCCAGCGCGACTTGGCCAATGCTTATTTTCATCTGGGTGCGGCCGAAAACACCGCCTCCCAATTCCAAGACGCCATCGCGCATTTGCACATCGCTGAGGCAAAACTTCGTCAACCGCAGCAGGTCGCGGCTGATGATCCACTAGAAAAAGTGAAGTTGTATGTAGACATTCAGCGTCAGATATCGCTGGCGCAACAGGGTCTCCACGACGGTAAAGGCGCAATCCGAACCTTGCAGAAAGCTCTTTTGACGGCCGAAAGCAATTCGAAGTCGCCCGAACCCATGCTGGCAGACCTACGCAGCCGGCTCGCCCAAGCCAATGCTTTGACGAAATAAGTAGTCAAGCGTGAGGGGTTATCCGCCGCGTTTGCGCGTTCTCCATTGACGGGAGAAAACATTTTGAAAACAAGTAAATTGGCACTCTTAACATTCGGAATGGCTGCAGCCCTTTCGGCGGCGCAGATCACCATTCAAAACGCAAGCTTTCAAGCAGACGTCCTCAACGCCGGTTGTCCGGGCCAACAAACATACGGCTCCTGCACCAACGAAGGCCAAAACAACCCGGCCATTATTGGGTGGACAGGATCATCGCCAGTGCCTGCCGATGCCGGAAGCCAATGGAACTATGGCGTCTATGCTCCTTCAAGCGTCTCGTATACGGGCGCTTTACCCAACGGCACGCAAGTCGCCTATCTCCAAGCCATCGCCGACAACGTGTCCATCTCGCAGACATTGAGTGCGACGTTGCTCTCCGACGATACGTACACGCTGACGGTCGATGTGGGCGAACGATCAGACCGCGGTGTCTTGTTTCCAGGCATAAACTGCAACGGCTTCAACGTAAGTTTGACGGCCGGTGGCAACACCCTGAGCAGTCTCAATCCGAGTTGTAATTCGCTCAGCTTCGGTAGCTTCACGGAGTTCACGCTGACCTACACAACGGGCGCGAATCCCGTTGGACTGGGAAGCGCATTGGGCATCGTGTTGGAGGCTAATGGTTCAGGGTCTCCGAACGAACCTTCCGAGATCGACTTCGATAATGTCACTCTGAGCGACACCTCAACAGCCACCCTGACGGCTGCCCCCGAACCCTCCGGACTTGGCTTGTTATGTCTGGGCTTCAGCGCAACCGCTATTTTTCTGCGCCGGCAAAAGTCTTCTCGATAGAGCGGTATTCAAAAACGCGACCGTGCCTTACTGCGCGGTCGCATTCGCGTGTGCAGGCATCGCCGAAGGTCATCAGAGCGACCAAGCGCCGGAGAAACACTCCGTAGTTCGCAACTTCAGAAAAGGCGATTACGATTGTTGTTCTTTCTGCATGAATACGCAGATAATAGTAACTCCGTGCGAAAACTTCGTCTTTCCCGGCTATTGTGGCTGCTGCTGGCGAACCTGATGTTCGGCCAGCAGTTCCCATTTTTGCTGGTGCCGGGCGGACCCACGAATATCCGACAAATTTTCCAGGATCACGCTGGGCGCTTATGGGTGGCCAGTTCCATTGACTTGGCGTGCTTCGATGGAAGCCGCTTTTACTCTCTGCGCGACTTTGGCTTTCAAGCGATTGACGTGTCGGCCATTGACGAAGACAGCGATGGCGCTATTTGGATTGGCACCCGCGATGGAGTCTATCGCTTTTACAAAGGCGAGATCGCGCGAGTGGTGCCCGGAGTGGTAAGAGCCGTGGCAGTTACTTCGGGAACAGTTTTAGCAATGGTCGGCCAACAGGGACCGAGCGGCCCATCCTTTCTTTTCAGAATCCGGCGCAACGGAACTGTTTGGCAATCCGACAAAATCATGCCGCTGCCATGGCCTGTTCGCTTTTCTCTTGACCGGCGGACCGCCAGCCTGATCATGTCGTTCTCGGCTGCCTGGGGAGAGGCGAAAGTCAAAGACGTTTTGGATTGGCGTGCCGGCGATTCACAGGTGCCGGTCACCATGCACCCATCGCGGCCGGGTTTTGCCATCATGTTTTCGCGCGATCAATTTGGCTGCGTATGGTCTCGCACGCAAGCCTTCACCGCCTACCAGTGCCTCAGCGACCCAGCGCCGATAGAGCTGCCGGATTTCATTGCGGCTAGGGGATCAAGCATCAGCGAAAATTTCGCAGGCGACATGCTGTTTGTCAACAAAGGGCGGCTGGTTCTGGGACGTCCCGGCCACTTTAAAAGGGTTACGCCCGCGCAGGGTATGCCCGACGTGAATGTCGCTATGACGGCCATGGATGGAACGATCTGGCTGGGCGGTCCCAAAGGGCTCTATTATTGGCCTTATCCTTTTCGTCTCGAATATTGGACGGCGCGCGAGGGCTTTGCGGGAACCGGAAGAATCTGCCGGGTGGGCCAGCGCTTCTTTGCCGGTAATGGTCAGGATGGCGTCGCGGTACTCAGCGATGATCGCGCGCGCTGGCTACCGTTACCCAGGACGAAATCACTCGGCATGGTGATGGATCTGATTCCCGATTCGCAGGGCGGCCTCTATGCTGGTTTACGCCTCGGAGGTTTGGCTCAAATTCAAGCCGATGGCGCCGTTATTGCGCGCGCGGGGCAGCACTTGGACTGGGTCTTTCGATTTCTCAAGACACCCAGCAGCCAACTCTGGGCGTCGGGAACAAAGATCTGGGAGGTGAGGCAGGCGACTCATCATTTAACGCTGATTCCGCAAGATTTACCGCCTTTGGGAACACAGGCATTGGATCTGGAAGTGGAACGAAGTAGTGGTAAGGTCTGGGCTTGTTGGGCGCCGGTTGCTCTTCTTCATAGGGAAACGGACGGCTGGCATGGCATTACGGATAAGGATGGTCTGCGTGAAAAATCGTGTGGTTCGGTGGCAGTCTTGCCTAACGGTGACATTTGGTTGGGATATGACGCCAAGCCTTACTTCGCGCGCGTTCGACTGGCAGCGGACGGCCAAGTGAATGTGAAAAACTTCGGTCCGAGTCGCGCTGGAGAGAACACATTCGTCATGTTCGTGGACACCGATTCGCGCGGCTGGCTCTGGCGCGGTACGCAAGACGGCGTGTTTGTGGCCGATTCTCAGGACGCTGAAGAGAATCGCTGGAGCCGGCTTTCCGAGGTGGACGGTTTGCCAAGTGCCGACGTAAATCGGGAGTCCTTTTATAGCGATGTGGATGGCTCGGTCTGGTGGCTGGCGCGCGACTTTTCGCTGGTGCATTTTTCACCGCCGGATGACTTTGTGCGCCCATCTTTTGCACCCAAAATATTTGTCTCCAGTGTTTCGGCAAATGATGGGCCGGCGAAACTTGTGAATACCAACGATGCGATTCTTGCGGGTTCCACGGTCACTGTACACCTGGGGACTTTGCAATTCGATCGGCGCAATACTTTGAGGTGGCGCTATCGAATCGGGGCCGCAGACGCCGCGTCTTGGAACTATAGCGATAACTCGGATCTCCCACTCGGCACGCTTAGTTGGGGAGATCACAAGTTAGAAGTTGAGGCAAAGTTGGGCACAGGACCTTGGTCTGCAACTGCCGCGCAGACGCTGACAGTGTTGCGTCCTTTCTGGGCGACGTGGCCGTTCTTAGTGGGACTTGTGTTCGTTGGAGGCGCGGCAGGATTCGGTGGTTATCGCTCGAAGCAGCGCTGGGACCAAATCAAGAGGAGAACACTTCCCGATCTTTCAGGCCTGAGGGTAGACGCGATTGTGCCCGACGCTCACAAGCTAATTGGCGTCGCTCTAGATGGCCGATATATACCAAACAAGGTGATAGCTCGCGGTGGTTTCGCCACCGTTTTCGCTGGTTACGACAAGAAGCAGGATTGCCGCTGTGCGATTAAAGTCTTCCACCAAGAGCTGGTGGATCAAGGTTTGGGACAACGTTTTGCACAGGAAATTACGGCTCTCGAAACCGTGCTTCATCCGAACGTGGTGCGCATCTATGGCCACGGCAAAACACCTATGGGCGTGCCTTATCTGGTCATGGAATTCATTGAAGGTCAAACTCTGCGGCAGGCGCTTTCCACGGGACCACTGCCTGCTGCCGAGACCGCTCAGCTCTTGCGCCAGGCCGGGCGCGCACTCGCCGCTATTCACGCACAGGGCATTTGTCATCGCGACTTGAAGCCCGATAACCTGATGATCCGCACCGCAGCCAACCCGGGCGAAGAATTGGTACTGATTGACTTCTCTATCGCCATTGTGAAAAGCCCCGACATGACCGTACATGGTCTTTCCAAAGCTGCCGGCACGATCCAATACATGGCTCCCGAACAAGCTGTTGGCTGGGCGGACGCGTCCAGTGACATCTACAGTCTTGCCAAGGTGTTGATGGAGATGATGAGCGGCCAGCGGCTGTCGGAGTTGCTGCCGGATGCGTCGCGCGATTTGCCCGTTCGCGTTGAGGAGTTTCTCGCCCGGCCGCCGTGTCTCCTCTCGCTTGAATCGATCAAATTGATCGGCGCTGCGTTGCAATTTGACCCTGACCGGAGGCCGCATGATGCCGTTGCTTTTGCCGAGAAGATTGCGGCTGATCTGGACCAATCGCAATCGAAAGCGGCGGTAAACTAATCGCTCAATCTCTTTTTAAGCCATTTCTCAGTTTGATTCCATCGGTAACTGATTTGCCGCACCGTCATGCCTGTGGTCTGCGCTATTTCTTCAAACGTGTAGCCGGCGAAGTAATACATGTCCGCAATCAAGGCGCGCAGCGGATCTTTCTTCTGCAGGCGGTCCATCAGCACACCGATGCTTACAATCTGTTCTAAGTCGTGTTCGGATGAAATGGTTGCGGCGTGGCCATCTTCTACCGACAAAGGGATCTGGCCAGCCCCACGAATGAGCGCCAGTCTCTGCCGGGCTAAGTCAATCAGGACTCGTCGCATCGCCACTGCGACAATCGCATAAAAGTGCTCGCGGCTGGCGATTTTCCACCCGCCCCGGTTCAGATTGCGCAGCCATAATTCATTGATTAACTCGGTTGGCGAAACGGGCGCCACGAAGCGCTCGCGCGACAGTTGACGGACGGCCAGTTGATGCAAAGTAGGCCAGATTTCGCGAAAAAGCGCATCGGCCACAGCATAATCGCCCGCGGCGTATTGTTGCAAAAGTTCGGTGAGGGAGTTCTTGGGGGCGTCAGGGGGAACGGAGGGAATAACCTCGAAGATATCATACGCGTTCCAAAAAAGATTGTCGGCTGCGCGTGTAACTTGCGCAGGTAACGAATAGGAGGCGGCACGTGCATTTCCTGTTCACGCTCACAGCTTTAGTCTTACTGCAGGACTCCGCTTACAATGGCGCCCAGTCGGGCACGCTTGAGTGCAGCGGCAGCTCGATTCCGCAGAACGCCGAATATGTGTTTCGCGATCTGCCGTTGGTGAAACTGCGACTAGATTATGACTCCAAGATTTGGGACGCCAAGCTAGTGCCGTTGGATGGGCAAAAGCAAAAGCTGATTATCAAGAACAAGAGCAAGGGACCGCAGAAACATTGCACGGTGCATTGGGTGGTTATTCCTTAGTGACGGGGGATCTTTATGAAATCAACACTGTACTTACTGATGTGTCTGACCGTCCTCGCACAGAGCCCTGCGCCAGAGACGGCCGCTGCGAGTGCTGGCGTCACATTGCCGGTCGGCACTGAAATCGCGATTCGCACGACCGACCGTATCGATTCGAAAACCGCCGATGAGTATCGCGAGTATGCCGCCAGCATTGATGACCCGGTTATCGTGAACGGCGTGACAGTTTTGCCCGCGCACACGAAGGCCTTTTTTCGAGCCACTGACATTAAACGCCCCAAGCTTAAGGCCGCTTCACTCTCTCTATCTCTCGTTGCTGTGATCGTGGCGGACAAACGCATTAGCGTGCAGACGAGTAAGCTTCAGTCAACAGAAGGGCCGCAGGGAAAAAAGAGGGCGAAAAGGGATCTAATTGGGGGAGCCGTGGGTGGTGCCATCGGCGCCGTCTTTGGCGGCGGCATCGGAGCGGGTATTGGCGCCGGTATAGGTGCGGCAGGCACCGAGTTGGTGTCGCGGATTATGGGTAAGGGTGTGGTGATTGAACCGGAGACGCGCTTCACTTATAAACTGGTTGAGCCTGCGGTGATAAACTTTCCGGCGACAGCACCAGTAATGGCTGCGTTTGTCCCCGCCGTGGGACAGAGCATAGACGCCGTGATCGCGGCGCTCGGTCAGCCGACACTCATTGCAAATAAGGGGGCCGAAAAGCTTTACATCTTTCACAGTACGAAGGTAACTGTAAAAGACGGGCTGGTTTCAGCTGTGGGCGAGCCGGTGCTCACTGTCCCCGACCCAGCCGCCGTTGTCCCGCCGGCCGAGACAGGGGTTGCGCCGCCCACTCCCCCACCCAGCCCCGCTGTTATAGAACCAGAGTTGATTGGCGCCCTTTATTTTCAGGACGAAACCAGCAAGCTCGTTCCCTTGGAACCCGTAAAGCCGCTCCGTAAAAAACGTCCTCACTGGGAGTTGGAAGGCGCCACTTCTCCCGTTCGCATCAAGAGCGGGCAAAGACCGGTATTCGTGGTGAAGTTAGCGAATGGCGTTGACCCGAATACATTCGTCCTGATTTCTCTGGAAACGAAGAAAGACACCCGGCAGCCCATAACTCTTCCTCACCATGAACAGTTGATCAAACCGTTGCGCGTGAATGTCTCTAAATTCGGGCCGTCTTCTTTCGCCTTAACGCCCGTGGGTGATTTGACTGACGGCGAATACACGTTCGCCCGAATGGACATGACCGACTCCTTCTGCTTCGGCGTTGGCCCAGCCACATCCGATCCAAAGTAGCAGCCTTCCCTCGCCGCGCAGCGAACGCTAGTAAACATTGATAGAATCGGACGTTCTTTCCTGGTTACTCACCATGTCCGATCTCCGCCAGCAACTGCTCGCCTTCATGGACGAGCATATCTACCCGAATGAAACGCGTTACTACGAAGCCATCGCGCGCGAACGCTGGGCCGTCTCGCCGATCATCGAAGAACTGAAGCCTAAGGCACGCGCGGCTGGCTTATGGAATCTCTTCCTGCCCGAAAATCTCTCTAACGCGGCGTACGCTCCACTTTGCGAAATCATGGGGCGGTCTGTCATGGCGCCCGAAGTCTTCAATTGTTCCGCGCCCGACACTGGCAACATGGAAGTGCTCGCACGCTACGGCACGCCCACGCAGAAAGAGCAATGGCTCAAGCCCTTGCTGGCGGGAGAGATTCGCTCCTGTTTCGCCATGACGGAACCGTCCGTCGCTTCTTCAGACGCCACTAATATTCAAGCCAGCATTGTTCGAGAAGGCAACGAGTACGTTATCAATGGCCGCAAATGGTGGACATCCGGTGCCGGCGATTCGCGCTGTAAAATCGCCATTTTCATGGGCAAGACTGATCCCACTGCCCCCACCCACAAGCAGCAATCCATGATTCTCGTCCCCATGGAGGCGATCGGCTTGCGCATCGAGCGGATGCTATCCGTTTTCGGTTACGATCATGCGCCGCACGGCCATGGTGAACTGAGCTTTACAAACGTGCGCGTTCCTGTTTCAAACATTTTGTTAGGCGAAGGGCGCGGTTTTGAGATCGCGCAAGGACGTCTGGGGCCGGGCCGCATTCATCACTGCATGCGCTGTATCGGAGTGGCGGAGCGTGCGCTCGAAGCCATGTGCGCCCGTGTGAAATCTCGCATCGCTTTTGGCAAACCGCTCGCCGAACAAGGCACCATCCGCGCCGATATCGCGCAGTCCCGCATCGAAATTGATCAGGCGCGCCTGCTCACCATGAAAGCGGCGGAGATGATGGATACCGTTGGCAACAAGGAAGCGCGCGCCGAAATAGCCATGATCAAAGTGGTGGCGCCAAATGTCGCTCTTCGGGTAATTGACCGCGCGATTCAAGCGCACGGCGGCGCGGGCGTTTCCGACGATTTCTTCTTAGCCGCCGCCTGGGCGAACATCCGCACGCTGCGCTTGGCCGACGGGCCTGATGAAGTGCATCTCGAATCTATTGCAAAATTGGAACTACGCAAATGATCACTCGTCGCACTTTCCTGCAATCACTCGCGGCCGTTCCGGTGTTGACCTTTCCGAAGGAACCCCGTGCACGTCTCGCTATTACGTCATACCCATTTCGTGCTTATCTCGAAAGCGCCACCAACGCTGGGCGCGACAAATCTTTGCCGGGCATGGATCTCAAAGAGTTTCCCGCGATGGTGGCCAAGCGCTTCGGCGTTCACGCCATCAATCCTTTAGGCGATCATCTTTCTTCCACCGAACCCGCCTATCTTAAGGATTTCCGCGCCGCTGTTGATGCCGCCGGATCACGTCTTGTCGATCTGGGCCTCGGCGGCAAAGACTTCGGTAATGCGGACCGATCTGTTTGCGAAGAAGCCATTGCCTACGGCCGGCATTGGATCGATATCGCTGCCAGCCTCGGTTCACCCAGCGTTCGCCAGCACCTGCGCACGGCACAAGGTGTCGCGCCGTCTGTCCCGACTACCGTTGAAACTTTGGCGCGCCTCGCTGAGTATGGTGCGCAGAAGAACGTTGTCGTCAATTTGGAAAACGATAGCCCTGGTGCGGAAGATCCCTTCTTCATTGTGGAAGTGATTACTAAGGTCGGCAGCCCATACCTGCGCGCTCTGCCCGATTTCGGTAACTCTCTCCGCGGCCATGACGCCGCCTATAACGAAAGAGCAGTCGACGCCATGTTCAAGCACGCGTTCAATATGTCGCATGTGAAAGACGTGCTGCGGACCAAGAGCGGCGAAGTGGATCATGTCGATGTTGCACGCATGTTCGCGGTTGCTCGCAACAACGGCTACCAAGGCTACTTTTCGATGGAATACGACACGAACTCAGGTGATCCATTTCAAGGTACGGAGAGTTTAGTGGCGCAAAGCCTGAAGTACATGTGAGCTTCGTGAGAAAATCAGACGATAGAGGTTAGCTTAAGAAGTATGAGGTTCTTTGTCGAACGCTGCAGTCTCTTGCTGCTCGCTGCCGCCAGTGTTGCGTGCGCGCAGGACAGCTACGACAAAGCCATTCGCGAGACCTACGATTTTTCGCTCAACCATAACAAGCTGTCCGAGCCCGGCAATGCCGCCAGCGCGACAGGAGGCTTCATCCCAGCCGGCGCCTTTCCCAAAGCCGAATACTGCGGCAAATGCCATGCGGAAGCGTATAGCCAGTGGCGGCAGTCTCTCCATTCCAATTCCTTCCGCGATCCGTTTTACCGCACCAGCGTCAACATCCTGCGCGATACGAAGGGGATCGAGTTCACCCGCCACTGCGATAGCTGCCACAACCCCGTAGGCGTGCTTTCCGGCGCTCTGACCAAAGATCCGCAAGTGGACCGCCACTTTGATAAAGACGGTCTCACCTGCATGACCTGCCATTCCATACAGCGCGTGCAACCCACCATCGGCAACGGCAGTTTTGTGATGGGTGTTCCCGCGGTGATGGTGGATGAAAACGGCAAGCCCATCCCCGGCGAAGTACCCGATAGCGAAATCCGCGCGCATCCCGAACGCCATTCCCAAGCGGTGATGAAAGACTTCTTGCACACGCCCGAATTCTGTTCAGCCTGTCACAAAGGCAATCTGCCGAACCCGCTCAACGGCTATAAATTTCTGCGCGCTTTCACACCTTACGACGAATGGCAAAATTCCAAATTTTCGCAGCGCACCCCGCTTACCTTCTATAAGACAGACGTGCAGTATTGTCAAAACTGCCACATGCCGCGTGTCATTCCTACCCAAAAAGAGGACGGTGCGAAGAAAGGCACTTTCGCCGCACACCGCTGGCTGGCCGGAAATACCGCAACGCCCTATTACTTTGGCTTTGATGAGCAGCTTGCCAAGACCACCGAATTCTTGAAATCAGGTATGTACCTGAATGTCGATTTCTTCGGCGTCCGCAAACCTAAAACAGATGAAGTGTTCGCGCCGCTTGGCTCTACCCCCTTCACCATTTCACCGAACGAAGTGATTGAGCCCATCGTTGTTGTGCAGAATAAGAACATCGGCCATTCGCTTGTGCCTGAAGTGCGCGATCTATTTGAAGCCTGGGTTGAGTTCAGCGTAAAAGACGCTACGGGCAAGACCATTTATCACAGCGGCTTCCTAAACCCCGATGGCACCATTGACGAACGGGCCCACAGCTTCACCAATCGTCCCGTCGATGCGCATGGCGAGTTTACCGATAACCACAAGGTGTGGCTCATTCACTCCGTTGCCTACGACAACACCATTCAAGCTGGTCGTTCCACCATGGTGCGCTACCGCTTTCGGGTTCCCGCCGATGCCAAAGGGCCCCTCACGTTTAGCGCGCGCGTCAACTACCGTCACCTTCGGCAAAGTTATTTGAATAACGTGCTCGGCAAAGATCACCCGGCGTACCCGGTGGTCGAATTAGGTGAACGCACGCGCACTTTTAATCTCGGCCAGAATGCTCCCGGTGTGACCGATGCGCGCGACAACCCCGATTGGATGCGCTGGAATAATTTCGGCATCGCCTATCTCGACCAGCTTCAATATTCCGACGCCATGGCCGCTTTCGAAAACGTCGTCAAACTGCGGCCCGATTATGCCGATGGGTTCATCAATCTCGCACTTACAGATATTCAGTGGGAGAAATACGCTGAGGCTCGTCCCCACTTAGACAAGGCCTTGGCGCTTAGTCCCGGTAATGCGCGCGCGCTTTACTATATGGGTCTGGTAGAACGGCGTAGCGGTAATCCTGAGGCCGAAATCGCCGACCTTCAAAAGGTCGTACAACAATACCCGCATGCCATCGAACCCTTGCGCGAGCTTGGCATCTCTTACTATCAGAACCACCGTACCGAATCGGCGCGTGCCACGTTTGAAGCTCTGCAAGCAGTGGAACCCGATGATCTGGCCGCCCATTACAATCTAGCCGTAATTTACCGGCGCATGGGTATGAAAGAAAAAGCCGCCGAGCAAGCCGCCTTCTTCGCTACTAAACAGGTAGACCCCAGCTCGCCCACTTACTCGCTCGACTTCTTGCGCAAACATCCTGAGATTTCCATCGAGAGCTCGCCTTGGCACGTGCACGAAGAGCAACCGGTTGATGGCTCCGCCGTTGCCCGAAAATATTAGCCAAAGGAACATGACCGTGAATCAGAATCGTCGCCGCTTCGTGCGTTCGTTAAGCCGCAGCGCGCTGGTACTTCCCTTTGCCGATGTGTTGGCGCTGGCTGGACAACAGATACAGTTACCCGGTCCCACCGAACGTAGTTACAACGCCAAGGCTATGCCGGCGGCCAAAGGGCCGAAGTCGCCTATAGAAGGTACGCCGCTTGGTATCAGTTTTGTAGATGTTGTTAAAGAATCGGGCTTGGCCGTCAAAACCATTTACGGCGGCGAAGGCAAGAACAAATTCCTTCTCGAAACCACCGGCTGCGGTCTGGCTTTTTACGACTACGATAACGATGGCTGGCTCGACATTTTTCTTGTGAACGGCTGGCGTCTCGAAGGCTTTCCCAAAGGGCAGGAGCCGCGCTGCCATCTTTTCAAAAACAATCGCGACGGCACATTTACTGATGTCACCAAGGGCTCGGGTCTCGAACATCGCACTGGTTGGGGACAGGCGTGCTGCATCGGCGATTACGATAACGACGGCAACGACGACTTATTCGTCACTTACTACGGGCAAAACGCGCTCTATAAAAATCACGGGGACGGTACATTTACCGATGTCACCGAAAAAGCGGGTCTGTGGCAACCCGGTCCGAAGACTCGCTGGAACACGGGTTGCACTTTCGTTGACTACGATCGCGACGGCCATCTCGATCTGTTTGTCGCTAACTATGTTGATTTTGATTTGAAAACCGCGCCGCCTCCCGAGGCCGGTCCTTGCACTTACAAAGGCGTGCTCGTTGCCTGCGGGCCTCCTGGTCTACCGGGCGGCAAGAATATTCTGTATCACAACAATGGCGATGGCACCTTTACCGACGTCAGCGAAAAATCGGGCATGTGGAACACCGCCGGTACTTATGGCTTGAGCGTGGCCGCGTCCGATCTTGATAACGATGGTTGGCCCGATATCTACGTGGCGAACGATTCCAGCACAGCCACGCTGTATCAGAACCAGAAAAACGGCACGTTCAAAGACATAGCTATCGAATCGGGCGCGGCGCTGTCTCCGGAAGGCAAGCCGCAAGCAGGCATGGGAGTTTCCATTGGCGATTACAATCGTGACGGCACGCTTGATGTGGTAAAAACAAATTTCGCCGGCGATACCGATTCGCTTTATACGAATCTGGGCGATGCCACTTTTGAAGACCGAACTTACCCCAGTGGCATCGGCGTCAACACGCGACTCTTAGGTTGGGGTGTTGGCTTCTTCGATATGGATAACGACGGCTGGCTCGATGTTTTGATGTCCAACGGCCACGTCTATCCTGAGGTTGATAAGTCAAAGACCGATCTCAAATACGCTGAACACAAGTATCTGTACCGCAATCTGCAAAATGGCCGTTTCGAAGAGGTTACGGAAAAAGGCGGCCCCGGCATTATGGAAAACGCTTCGGCGCGCGGCTGCGCTTTTGGCGATTACAATAACGACGGCGCTCTTGATATCGCCGTTAATTGCGTCAATGCGATTCCGCAGTTGTTGCGCTGCGATTCCACGCTCGATCGCAAGTGGATCAAGATCAAGCTTGTCGGTGTGAAGTCAAACCGCTCCGGTATTGGTTCGCGCGTCATTGTTACTGCCAAAACCAAAGCCGACGCCCCCAAGCCGCTGGTGCAAATGGATGAACTGCGCAGCGGCGGCAGCTATTTTTCCCAGAACGATTTGCGCATGCACTTCGGCTTAGACCAAGCGGCCAAAGTAGATAGCGTAGAGATCCGCTGGCTGAGCGGGCAAGTTGACCAGATCAAAGATCTTGACGTCAACAAGCTCTATGTCATTCAAGAAGGCGGTAAGATTCTGAAGGCGGAAGCACTCAAACCGGCGAAGAGGCCGGCGTGATGTTTTCCTTCTTACTGTTCGCTGCCATAACATGCCCGGCGGTCACCACGCCCACTGTTCGCGGCGCACTCGGTGAAGTACAACTGAAAGTGACTCGTCCCGAAAAAGCCGCCGGATACCTGTGTCAATTCACCAGCGCGGATTCAGAACTCACCGTTGAGGTCAGCACGCTGGCGAGTTCCGCTGAATTCAAACATTTCGCCGATGCCGCGTGTGCCAGCGGTCAGGACGTAAAGCCGTTGAAGGGAATTGGCAACGAAGCGGTCGCTTGCACGGTGGGCCAATCAGAGACGATCGCCAGTCGGGTACGGAACCAAGCTTTTCTTCTTCGCCTCACTAAGTCGACACGCGATACTGCGCGCGATCTAGCGGAGATCGTAGCGGGAAATTTGTTCTAGCCTCACTGGCTTTTTCCCAAATTCGCCGCCCCTTGCTTCAGCTTATTTTGTTTCGACTCGTTCTCCGCCAGCCGCAACGCAGCCGCGCGCGCGAATGCCTCTTTAGCGCCCGCCTCGTCGCCCTTACGTTTCAGCAACAAGCCCAGCGTGTTGAACGCGCCCGCATCTTTGTCATCTAACGTCACCGAATGCCGCAGCGCGTCAATGGCTCCATCCGTATCGCCCTGTTCCTTCAGTACCGACGCCAATTCAAACCAAGCTTCCACATAGGTCGGCCGTTGCACTACGGCCATGCGCAATTGCTCAATCCCTTTGGCGGTCTCGCTCGCGCCCAAATATGTCACGCCCAGTAAATAGTGCGCTTCTATAATTGACGGATCTAACTCAATCGTCTTCTCAAACTCTGACTTCGCATGCGCCAAATCGTCACTCTGCTTGTAAGCCACCCCTAAGTCGTAGTGCGCGCCTGCATTCTCCGGATGCGCCTGCGTAACCTTCAAAAGCAGTTCAATCGCAGCCTTATAGTTACCCGCGCCAATGTACGCATAGCCCAGGTTGACTTGATAGGTCTGATTATTTGGTTCTTGCGTCAGAACCTGGTGATACTCGCGCAGGCCCCCTGTGATGTCACCTGAATTGATCAACGCATGAGCATAACTATTACGAGTCGCGTTATCTCTAGGGCTCAACGCTAGTGCTTGTCGCAGTGCATCGCGGCTCTCGGTATAGCGCCGTTGCTTATCCAAAGCGAAACCCAACTGCGCCCACGCCTGCTGGTTGCTCGGTTGCAGCTTCGAAGCTTTAGTCAGCTCCGGAATCGCGTCCGCAAAGCGCCCGGTCTGGCTGTACGCTGAACCAAGC
>Ga0302319_10012959_pt1 | contig 15670 bp, 14 predicted proteins | sample Bog_T0_2_FD_203319 | JGI IMG/M metagenome (GOLD analysis project Ga0302319, IMG submission 203319) | Peat permafrost microbial communities from Stordalen Mire near Abisko, Sweden - Bog_T0_2 | ecosystem: Environmental > Terrestrial > Soil > Wetlands > Peat | place: Sweden: Abisko, Stordalen Mire...
ATTGGAAATAAGCAATATAGAGCAGAGGAGAGCAATGCTGAAATGAGCAAAATCCTAGCTCTTAACCGACAGGTTGTAGGTTCGATTCCTACCGCGTCCACCAAAGAATCAATAACTTAGCGGATATCCAGAAAAACGTATCCCCACAAAAACCCCACAGTAGGAACCGGACTGACCCCCATCATCAGGCAGCCTCATGCTTCATCACCATTTGCACAACTTTTGAGTTGGCCGCTTGCTTGGCGCGGAGCCGCATCTCTGCGATTCTGCTGTAGCGCCTCGCAGTCTTTTCCAATCCAAGGATGAGCCTGAAGGAAGCGAAGGGTAGGCGAAGCCGGGTTTTTGTCCTTTCGGGTTTTGAAAGATGAATTATATTCGTCGTCGCGTCCCGGGGCGGAGGGAATGTGGAAATCGGCTTTTTCGATTTCCAAGGTTTGTGGGAAGGGCGGAAAACACGCACCACCGTTTTCCGGGCTTTCCATAAACCGCCATTTCCTCGGCCCTTTCGCATCAGCACTCGCTCCTATGCGGTGAGTCTCAGCTTCTCAAACAGCTTGCCCTTTGCCTGTTGCATGCGCCGCGCAGCATCGGTATCGCTGATGGCCGCGGCGACCCTATTGAGCGCGTTCATACTAAGTCCATCGCGCAGGTACTGTGCCGGTTTCTCCAACAATGACAGGGTCTCCAGCGGTGTTTGATAGCGCTTGTAAGTTACCCGCTTGCGGCCTTTCTCGTCGATCTTTACGTCGGCCTGAGCACAAGGACGATGATAGTTCAGATACGGATTCAAGTATTCCTGATAGAAATCATTGATAACATCGGCATGGCGCGCATCGATATATCCATAGCCGATGTGTTTGCGAATGACCGCGCCATTTTTGGTCTCCACCAGGCCGTTGTCGCCGCTTTGCCTTGGCCGGCTCTTGGTCTGTTCAACCCGCATCTTTTCAAGCAGTTGAGCAACGGTCTTGTTGATGAACTCCGAGCCGTTGTCGGTGTGGAAACCCAGGATGCGAAAGGGAAACTGGCGCAGCATATTCTCCAGAACCGGCTTCAAATAAGCCTCCGAGATGCGCGGCGTTGAACCGGCCACCTGCCACTGCGTGACCTCATCGACGGCGTTGATGTGATAAACGCCTTTGGCCTCCGGAGTATCGCCCTGATGCACCGTGTCCAGGCGCAGAAAGCCGGGCTGGCCTTGCGGTTGAGGCTTGCGCCGCTCGCCGATAGAGACCGCCGTGGGTCGCGTTTTGGTGTAGTTGAGAAGCCGTTCGCGGTAGCTTTGGTGGTGGCGCAAGTTATACAGGTGAGCTACTGAAATCGTGGCCAACCGCGCATACTCCGGCCTGTTATATAACTCGTGTTCGCGTTCCAGAATACGCCGTGTTGCCGGGCCGCTCAGCGTCTCGTGCGCTTCGTCCACGCTAGCCAGCAACTCGATGTCGGCGCGCGTGTAAAGTTGCGGAAAGCGCCGCCGCCGGTAGACCGGCACCTGGACGCTTCCTGTGGCCGTGTAGCGCGCGATCAGCCGCGACCCCTGCGCCCGGCTCAATCCGGTCATCTTTTCGATGTAGCGCCGCACCAGGCCGCGCGCTGCCTTACCCAGTCGGGCGTACTCGTGCCCAACCAGCACGCGCTCCACCCAGCCGTAGAGCTGCTGGCGGTTTTCGGCCTCAAAACGGATCTCCTCGCTGGCCTCGACAAACCGGCCAATCGCTTCCAAACTCAACTTTTCTGCGTCGTCCATGCGGATGTTCACATCCCAGCATGACCGCCCCTTCAGGCTCATCTTGTATTGGAATCAGATCCCGCCTTCAGGCTCATCTTGTATTGGAAGAGAGTTTTCCTTGCTTATTTCAAGGAAATCTGTCAGATTGGAGAATGGTATCCCCCCGGCCGCTTCGGTGGCCGGGCGCGAAGCCGCTCCGCAAGGGGCGGCTTCTGCATTGCTAGAAGACAACTTGACCACAAATATCTACATAGACGGATTCAATCTGTATTATGGGGCGCTACGGAATACGCCCTATCGTTGGCTCAACCCGGAACGGCTCTGCCAACTTCTCTTGCCAAAAAACACCATCGGACAAATCCGGTATTTCACCGCTCTGGTATCGGCCCGCCCCAACGACTTGGACCAACCCGTTCGCCAGCAGCTTTATCTGCGGGCATTAGCAACGCTTCCCAAGGTTTCGGTTCATCTGGGTCACTTTCTCACCCACGAAGTCACGATGGCGCTTGCCGTGCCTCCGGGTCAGCCGCAGAAATATGCCAAGGTCATTAAGACGGAAGAGAAAGGCTCGGATGTAAACCTGGCCACTCACCTGCTGCACGATGCGCATTTAGACAGATTCGACGTGGCGGTCGTGATCTCCAACGACTCCGATCTTCTGGAGCCAATCAAAATCGTGCGCCAGGAGCTACACAAGCAGGTGGGCATCCTGAATCCGCACCCGAATCCGAGCCGCGCCCTCCTGCCTCATATCGATTTCATCAAACAGATTCGAGCCGGTGTACTCCGTGTCTCGCAATTCCCGGCGACGCTCACAGATCAACACGGCACGTTTAACAAACCCGCGAACTGGTAATTCTCTTGGGCGGCGCTGGCGCTCCGGCTGGCCGACACCTTCAGTAAGACACGGGCAAGCTCCGCAGAAACTGCTCTGGGTCGCATGATCCATATCACCCTATACGCCGCACCTTGGACGGAATACCATAGTAGCTATGTGCTTAGCGATTCCGGGAAAAGTCGAGGAAATCTTCACCGAGGGCGATCTCCGCATGGGGCGGGTGAACTTTGGCGGGGTGGTCAAGCGTGTCTGCCTGGACTACGTGCCGGAGGTCGAGGTGGGCGACTATACCATTGTTCACGTGGGGTTTGCGCTCTCAAAGATCGACGAGGAGACGGCCCTGCAAACCCTCGATGACTTCCGCCAGATGGGTGTGCTGGAGGCCGAGTTGGAGAGCAATGAAGAGGCCTTTGCGCGGGCCGCCGCCGCGCCGCAGTCACCTTGCCCCGATGGAAGCTGTTCGGCGGTTGCCCAAAAAACTGCCGATTAAAGTTCATGGTCTCCCACCCTAGCCGCAAAAACAAGAACGCGGCGAGGGTGGGGCGCCCAGCGTTGTGGTTGGGCAAGAGCCGAAAACGCAGGTCCTTCGACTCAGTTTGTCGCAATAAACGCGACAAACTTCGCTCAGGATGACAGATTTTATGATGCGAATTTCAGAAACAAGATACAAGTGCGAATGTAAAGTCGAAAGCAGAATCAACCCATGAAGCCAATTCTCATTCCCGATTCCGCCCGCCGCTGGGATTGCCTGAGCCTGGGCGAAGTGATGCTCCGCCTTGATCCCGGCGAGAGCCGCATCCACACTACGCGCCAGTTTCAGGTGTGGGAGGGTGGCGGCGAATATAACGTGGCCCGCGGCCTGCGCCGCTGCTTTGGCCTGCGCACCGCCATTGCCACGGCGCTGGCCGACAACCCCGCCGGTCGCCTCGTGGAAGACTTGATCCTGCAAGGGGGCGTTGACACTTCGCTGATCCGCTGGCTTCCCTATGACGGCGTGGGCCGAACGGTGCGCAACGGCATCAACTTTACCGAGCGCGGCTTCGGAGTGCGCGCCGCGGTGGGCTGCTCGGACCGGGGCCACACCGCCATCAGCCACGTCAAGCGCGGCGACTTCGACTGGGAGGCGATCTTTGGAGCGGCTGCCGGCGCGCGCTGGCTGCACACCGGCGGCATCTTCGCCGCGCTCTCGGCCTCAACCGCCGAGGTGGCTGCCGAGGCCATGGACGCCGCCCGCAAACACGCAACTCCGGTCTCCTACGATCTCAACTACCGCGAATCGCTGTGGAAGAGCATCGGCGGCAAGGCAAAGGCGCAGGAGGTAAATCGCGAACTGGTGCGCAAGGTTGATCTGCTGCTGGGCAACGAGGAAGATTTTTCCGCCATGCTGGGCGTTGAGGTCAAGGGCGTCGGCGAGGAGTTTGCCGAGCTGCCCATCGCCGGCTACGAAGAGATGCTGCGCGAAGTGGCCGCGGCTTATCCCAACCTGAAGCTGGTGGCCAGCACCCTGCGCACCGCGCACTCCGCCAGCCGCAACGCCTGGGGCGCCATCGCACTCTATGAAGATAAGATTGTCCACGTTGCTCAGCGCGAGATCGAGATCTTTGACCGCGTGGGCGGCGGAGACAGCTTTGCCTCCGGCCTGATCTACGGCCTGCTCACGGCCCGGCCCATCGAGTGGGCGGTGCGCTGCGGCGTGGCTCACGGCGCGCTGGCCATGACCACTCCCGGCGACACCAGCACAGCAACGCTCGGCGAAGTGGAACGCATCATCAAAGGTGGGCCGGCACGGATTGCCCGCTAGAGGAAAAAATGGCAGAGACCACACAGGAGATCATCGAACGCGTGGGGCTGATACCGGTGCTGCGCGCGCGCAATGCCGCCCAGGCTCATGCTGTCGTCGAGGCCTTGATTGCTGGCGGCGTCACCGTTGTCGAAGTCACCATGACCGTACCCGGCGCTGTTGACTTGATAAAAGAGCTAAAGAAAGAGTACGGCACGAAGTGCCTGCTCGGCTCCGGCACCGTGACCACCGCCAAGCAGGCCGAGGCCACCATCGAGGCGGGCGCGGAGTTTGTCGTCAGCCCCAGCCTGCATCCAGAGGTAATCGCGGCCACAAAGGCCGCAGGCAAGCTCTCCATCCCCGGCGCGCTCACGCCCACCGAGGTAATCACGGCATGGAACGCGGGCGCGGATTACGTGAAGGTTTTTCCCTGCTCGGCGATGGGCGGCGCAAGCTACCTCAAGTCGCTGCTGGCGCCGTTTCCCTTTCTCAAGCTGATTCCCACCGGCGGCGTCACGCTGGCAACCGCCGCGAGCTTTCTCAGCGCCGGAGCGCGCGCGCTGGGCGTGGGCGGCGACCTGGTCAATCTGGCTGCAATCGATGCCGGAACTCCGGAAACCATCACCGAAACCGCCCGCGAGTATCTAAAAATACTTGCCCAGGCGCGACAGAGCCGAAGAGAATGAAGTATACGGCGGGATGCGAGCGTTTTGCGGCAGGGAAACTTTTGGGCCATCGCTCCCGTCAAGTCGTACTGTGCGGCTGTCAACATTCTGCTTCGACGCAACCGTACAAATTCACCACGAGGTTATATCGATGAAACAGCTTTTGTGTCTTTGCGCGGCCTTGATGATGGCATTCAGCGCCGCAACCGCCTTCGCCGCCGACGTTACCGGAACCTGGACCGGCAGCATGGTCACGCCGGATGGAAATAGCTTCCAAATCACATTCACCTTCAAGCAGGACGGCGCCAAGCTGACCGGCACGGTGGCAGGGCCGCAGGGCGATCCGATGGAGATCAGCGACGGCAAGGTTGACGGCGACAAGATCTTCTTCAACGTCAGCTTCAACGGCATGACCATCAAACACGAAGGCGTCCTCAGCGGAGACACCATCAAGCTGAAGACCAAGACCGATCAGGGAGACTTCCCCGGCGGCGAGATGACTCTGACGCGGAACAAAGCCAGTCAATGAAGTATCTGACCGAATTTCGCAACGGCGAAATTGCGCAGCGCATGGCGCGCGAGATCGCCGCTGCGGCCACGCGCCCCTGGAAGATTATGGAGGTCTGTGGCGGGCAGACGCACTCGATTATCAAAAATGGCATCGACCAGATGCTTCCCGCCGGTATCGAGATGATTCACGGCCCCGGCTGCCCGGTCTGCGTGACGCCGCTGGAGCTGATCGACAAGGCGCTGGCCATTGCCGCGCAACCGGGCGTCATCTTCTGCTCCTTTGGCGATATGCTGCGCGTTCCCGGCAGCGAGGGCGATCTTTTTCAGGTCAAGGGCGCGGGCGGAGACGTGCGCGTGGTCTACTCGCCGCTGGACGCGGTCGAAATCGCCGTTAAAAACCCCGACAAGCAGGTCGTATTTTTCGGAGTGGGCTTTGAGACGACGGCTCCCGCCAACGCGATGAGCGTGCATCTGGCCAAGCGGCGCGGCATCAAGAATTATTCGCTGCTGGTTTCGCACGTGCTGGTGCCGCCGGCGATCTCGGCGATTCTGGAGTCGCCGGGAAACAACCACCCCAACGGCGAAGACCTGCCGTTGGGGACCCCGGAAAAGCTCGTGCAGGGCTTTCTGCTCGCCGGCCACGTTTGCAGCGTGATGGGCTACTGGGAGTATCCGCCGCTGGCGGCCAAATACAAGGTTCCGATGGTGGTCACCGGCTTTGAGCCGCTTGACCTGCTGGACGGCATTCGCCGCTGCGTATTGCAGCTTGAAGCCGGCCGTTACGAGGTCGAGAACGCCTACGAGCGCATCGTCACTTTTGACGGAAATCGCGCCGCGCAAAAGCTGCTGGCTGAGGTCTTTGAGGTCACTGACCGCGCATGGCGCGGCATCGGCGTGATCCCCAAGAGCGGCTGGCGGCTGAGTGAGGCTTATCGGGAGTTTGACGCCGAGGAGAGATTTCAGATTGCCGACATTCATACCGCCGAGTCGCCGCTTTGCCGCTCCGGCGATGTCCTGCGCGGGATTATCAAGCCTGCCGAGTGCGCGGCCTTCGGCAAGGAATGCACACCGCGCCATCCGCTGGGCGCGACGATGGTCTCCAGCGAAGGCGCCTGCGCGGCTTACTATAACTATGGGCGATTTTTGTCGGCGGAAGAGCTGGCAAAGACAGTGGTCAGTGAACAGTGATCAGTGGTCAGTTGTTTGCTGTATTCATCGAAGCAGGCTTTGTAACAGGGCACGACTTAACAGGCTGCGGAAAAACTCTTTGATGAGCAGGCGTTGTAACAAGGGCACGACTTTAGTCGGGCCGCAAAAGCATCAATAAAATGTTGGGCTTTAGCCCCTGTCTGGAGAAAACAATGTTCGATGCTGTTGCAGAGTTCATTTCCATGCAGCAGGGAGATTCGGCTGAGTTCATAGATAAGGCGCGAGCAATTGCCGTTGGCGTTGCTCAGGAATACGAGCCTGCGCGTCTCTATGTTATCCGAATTGATAACTGGTTTGGGCCGAAATGGATGCACTTTGCGGGGAAGTATACCGTCGGAAATTTCCCTCACAGTGGACCTACTGCTGCTATCGGCGTTCATAAGACGCGCTTGCACGTGCCGCCTTTTGTTCCCAGTCGCGTAGTAGCGGAGCGGGTGTTTGCTGGGCCAGATTTTGAAAAGATAATATCCGCGCCGCCGCTGCATATTGAGATTCCAAGCAAAATTGCTCTTCGAAGACGTATTGCGGACATCGACAAGGAAGCAGCATTCCTATGGTTAAGTGGAGAGTCCGAGGCCCAGAAGCGCGGTTCGGTGATGGTTTATCTACCAGACCCTTTCGATCCGACAGAACCTCATAAAGGCAGTCTAGGCCATCGAGGCAAGTTACGCGATTGCGGAGCGTTTTACGTGGGTTTTTCACAAAGTGAAATCGGTTGGGAGCCAGCGATGCTTCGTGGAGTTTCGCGGACTCAGTTGAAACATCTTGAACAGAATGGACTGGCTTTGATCGATAACTTGCCATCCCCCAGGGGCTAAAGCCCATGTTTATTTGCGACATATACGGCACGACTAAAGTCGTGCCCTGACGCTTCTTGCATTTCGACAAAAGTTTTTTGGCGACGTTTACTTTTTGTGTCGTGTCCTTTCAAAACTGAGTTACCGGGGAAGTTACATGAATGATGAATTGAAAAACTCCGCGCCCGACTTCACGAACTGGTCCTGTCCGCTGCCGCTCGCCGGCTATCCCACCATCGTGATGGGCCACGGCGGCGGAGGCAAGCTGGGCAACGAGCTGGTCGAGCATCTATTTTTACCCGCCTTCCGCAATCCTGAGCTGGAGAATCTGGGCGACGCGGCGCTGCTCGATTTGGGTGGCGGACGGCTGGCGATGAGCACGGACTCCTTCGTTGTGCAGCCGCTGTTTTTTCCAGGCGGCTCGATTGGCGAACTGGCGGTCAATGGCACGGTGAACGACCTGGCCGTCAGTGGCGCGGAGCCGAAGTTCCTCAGCGCCAGCTTCATTCTGGAAGAGGGCTTTCCACTGGCGCAGTTGGCGGCGATTGTGGACGATATGGCGCGGGCCGCGGCCACGGCGGGCGTGAAGATTGTTACTGGAGATACGAAGGTCGTCGAGCGCGGCCACGGCGACGGCTGCTACATCAACACGGCGGGCATCGGCCTGCTGCGGCCGGGGATTCATGTCGGCCCTCATCGCGCGCAGTCCGGCGACGCGATTCTCGTCTCCGGCACCATCGGCGACCACGGCATGGCGATCATGAGTGTGCGCGAAGGCCTGGAGTTCGAGAGTCAGATCCGCTCCGATTGCGCAGCGCTGAACGGGCTGATTGCCGAGGCGCTGGGGGCGGCGGGAGCGGCGATTCACACCATGCGCGACCCCACGCGCGGCGGCCTCGCCTCCACGCTCAACGAGATTGCGCAGGCCTCAGGCGTGGGCATCGAGATCGACGAGCCAAGCCTGCCGGTGCGCCCCGATGTGCAGTCGGCCTGCGAACTGCTGGGCCTCGACCCGGTCTACGTGGCCAACGAAGGCAAGGTGGTTTTCTTTGTTGCGCCGGAGGCCGTCGAGCAGCTTCTCGCCGTCTTGCGCGCGCATCCGCTGGGGCGCGACGCCGCGCGCATCGGCCGCGTCACCGCAGAGCACGCTCGAATGTTGGTGGCGCGCACTGCGATGGGCGCAAACCGCGTGATTCCGATTCAGATCGGCGAGCAGTTGCCGCGCATCTGCTGAAGAGCGCGCTCGCATCGTCACGTGGTAGACGCCACTGGCGCAGCTTAGGTTCCTTCAGCGATAATTGCTTGCGTCATGAAAAAACTCTCTCGCCGTGATTTTCTGCTCTCCGCCTCCGCCGCCACGCTTGCCGCCGCTGCAAGTTCACCGCTCTCAGCCGCCGCATCGGGCCGTCAGCGCGTTTTTGTCGCCTCCGGCGCGCGCGACGGCATTCTCGCTTACGACTGGAATTCCGCGACCGGCGAACTCGCTCCCGCCGGCGTTGCCGCGCCGCTAGCCAGCGTCTCCTGGATCACTTTTTCGCGCAACCATGAGTTTCTCTTTGCCGCCGCGGAGGGAAGGAGCTCGATGGGCAAGCACTCCGGCGTGGCGGCCAGCTTTCGCGTGGTGAATGGCAAGCTGCAACCGCTCTCGGAGCAGAACTCGGCTGGCGCGGGCACCTGCTATGTGGCTCTCGAACCCACGGGCCGCGTGCTGCTCGCGGCCGACTACAGCGGCGGAAGCGCGGCCAGTTTTCTGGTCAGCGAGGGCAAGCTCAGCCCGATCGTCTGGAGCGAGCGCTACACCGTCCACGGACCCAACGCCGACCGCCAGGAGAGCGCCCACGCGCACTTTGCTTCCTTCTCGCCCGACAACCGCTTTGCCTACGTCAACGACCTGGGCGGCGACGTGATCCACATCTATAAAGTGAACACGGCAACGGCGCAGTTGTTCGCGGCGGGAAGTTATCACGCCAAGCCCGGAGCCGGTCCGCGCACACTGCACTTTCATCCCAACGGCCACACCGCTTACTCGATGAACGAGCTGGATTCGACGGTGGATGTGCTGGAGTGGTCGAAGGCTGACGGCAGCTTGACTCTGGTGACGCGGATTGAACTTCTGCCCGAGGGCTATCACGGTCCCACGCGCGCCTGCGACACGGTTATCACTCGCGATGGAAAGTTTGTTTACTTTGCAAATCGCGACAAGGATTTTTTATATAGCTTCCGCGCGGAGTTCGCCACCGGCAAACTGACGCCTATCGGACGCAGCAATTGCGGCGGCAAAACGCCGCGCAACTTTACGCTGGACCCGACCGAGCGCTGGATGCTGGTGGCCAACCAGGACTCGAATCTGATCAGCGTCTTCGCGCGCAACCCGCTGACCGGCGCGCTGGCCAACGAGGGAAGCAGTTGCGCCGCCGCCGCGCCCATGTGCATTCTATTCGCGTGAAAAATACAGGGAAGAGGGAGTAGGGAACAGGGAAGAGAAAGCTGATCGGATGGCAATGCTCTCTGTTCCCATAACTCAAGCCCATGAGAGGAAAGCGCGTGAAGGCCTGGACGAGACGCCAGTTGATTCAATCCGGCATGACGGCTGCCGCCGCGGTTGCATTGCATGGCGCGAAGATTGCCAGAGCGACGTCTTTCTCAATTATGGATCGCGTAGTTACTCACTCGGAGCCATATTTCCACGAGCGCGGCTACTACATCACGTTCATGCGCGCGCCGCTTTTTACATTCGAAACCTGGAAGGGAATATTCGATGGAGTAAAGCAGGATGGCGGCAATATGGTTATTCTATGGATGGGAGGCGCATTCCCTTCGCGCAAATTTCCCATCACCTGGCAGTACAACTTCGAACACGAGAATATCAAGCATAATTTTGCCGGAAGGCTGATTGACTATGGGCATAGCCTCGGCTTGAAGGTGCTGCTTTGCCTCACGCCCTTCGGATACGATGGCGTCAACCAATATGCTATCGAGCATCCTGAACTGAAAGCCATCAACAAGGAGGGTAATTACACAGCTGCATTTGGCCTCGATGCCTGGGGATTCAACCTGAATCCCTACCGGCCCGAGGCGCAGCAATTCATGCTCGACTATACCCATGAGATGCTGGAGTTTTATCCCAATGCCGACGGCCTGTTGCTGGAGTCATCCGACTATGCAATCTCTTACTGCAAGGATTGTTCCAAATCGTACTACGAAATGGAATTCGAATTCGTGCGCAAGATATCCGACGATTTGTGGGCCAAAAAGCCGGACGCGACCATTGCGGTTTATCCTCACTATTTCAGCTCCAATGAAGTTCCCGGCATCCAGGCAGTAGGCACAAAGCAGAGCTTCGATCCACGCTGGACGCTCTTCTTCACTCCGCACAGCACGCAGATCGATGCCAAGCTCATCGAGCAAGCCCGCAGTTCCCTCTACTGGGATCCGTCGCCGACCTTTGGACGCCCGAAGCTGATTCAGGCAGCGGCGCAGCGCGCCAGGCAAGCGGGCTTCACGGGATTCGTCCCCTCCTTTGAACCGTGGAACTTCAAGTTCACCGGGCCGGATATGGGCGAAGCCTTTCTGATTGGCCAGCGGTCGTCGCCCTTCGGCTTTGGCTGGCTCAAAGCAGGCGAGACTCCGATCAACGAATTGCTCATGAGAATGGACAAGCTGGCCTATCGCGAGTTTTCTCGCAATCCGGATCTCCCTTCTGAGGATTTTCTGGGAACGCTTTCGCGCGAACTCTTCCAGGGAAAGGCGACGAATGAATTGCTCGATGACCTGCTCTTTGTGGATGAGTCTTTCTTTATAGACCGCACCTGGGATTCGACTTCGGCTATTGCTTCTTCAGACTATGTGAAGGGACGAATCGAACTGGGCCTGCTGGGGCCGGCAAAGCTGGCCGAGTATCAGAATCGGCGCGTTCGCATTGCGCAGATCGCGCGCAGATATGCCGGCTCCGGCGATGCCGCCACCGCCGAACTAGCCCGGACAGCCGCGTGGATCATCGAACACTGGAATGAATCCCCCAGCAGCAAGGTTCTTGCCAACCATCTGCGTTAGAGTTACGGAACTGAGATTCGATTGTTCGGCTCTAATTCTTGTTCTCAACTGCGTTATGCGCCCACCAGGACGGGAGCTGCAAGATCTGCGTTGGGTTCGTCCGGCGCTGTCTCCCCGGCAGGCTCGGCGGTCACCGGCACGTGGGCCAGCTCCCAGGCTGAGCGGTCTTTGATAAGGCGCGAAACCAGCGCGGTGTGCATGGCGTGTCCGGCGCGCTCGGCGACGACATGACCCTCGATGCGTCGGCCGGCCAGCGCCAGGTCGCCAATCAGGTCCAGCACTTTGTGGCGCACATACTCGTCGGCAAAGCGCAGCGGGCCGTTCTCCGGGCCGTTGGCGCCGAGGACGATGATGCTCTCCGGCCCCGCGCCGCGAATCAGGCCCATGTCGCGCAGCTTCTTCTCGTCGGCCTTGTAGCCGAAGGTGCGCGCCGGGGCGATGGCCTGTCCATAAGTCTCCGCGGCCAGATCAATGCTGGCGCACTGCTGGCCGATGGGCGCGGGAAAGTCGATGGTATAGAGAATTTTGTAGCCGGAGCCGGGGTAGACGCCGATGAATTTATTGCCCTCGCGCACCTCAACCGGGCGCAGCACGCGAACCGTCTCGCGGCGGCGTCGCTGGGTGCGGATGCCCACATTCAGAAACGCCTGCACATAGGGCAGCGCGCTGCCGTCCAGGATGGGCAGCTCCAGGTTGTCCAGTTCGGCAATGATGTTGTCTACGCCCATGCCGATGAGCGCTGAGAGCAGATGCTCGGTGGTCGAGATGAGGACGCCCTGGCGCATGAGGCTGGTGGCGTAACTGACTTTGGCCACGTTGCGGCCGACGGCGGCGATCTCGAAGTTGTCCAGGTCGGTGCGTCGGAAGACGATACCAGAGCCAGCCGGCGCGGGCAGCAGTCGCATGGTAACCGGCGCGCCGGAGTGCAGCCCAACCCCGCTGAACTCCAGCGGCGCGGCAATCGTCTGCTCCAGATGAGCCGGATTCAGATGCGCGGAACTCAGGTGCGCTGGCTTGGACAAAAACTTCCTCTCCGGCGGTGCAAAATCGTATCCAGCGTTAGATTAGCCCCGGAGATGCATCTCTGTCCTGTGGCATTTTAGCCACACTTTGCGCCGATTGGAGAAATTTTCTGCCCTCTAAAGTGGGGTTGGTGAGCGAATGCGGTTGAAGGTGCGTCCTTGTTGCAAGAGCCGATCCTGCCTTTGCCTTGGGAATTTTTGTTTGCAGATGCTCACGGCTGGGCATATTTGATACACTGCCCTCAAGCATCACCTGGAGTTAGACAACGCCATGAAACACACTGCATTGATTCTGTTGTTGGCGGCCAGCACCGTGGCCGCAAGTGCTCAACCCCTCGCCAAGCCGGCGACCACCGCCGCCAAACCCGCCGTTATTGCCGCCAAACCAGCCGCTCCTGCAACGGCCTCGAAGTCGGCTGCTCTCGCTGCGAAGACAGCTCCCGCCGAGAATCCAAATGTCGCGGCGATTATCAAGGCTCCTGCCACAATTCCCGTGGTGAAGGGCTTGCAGAAGCCGATCTTCACGGTTGCCCTGCGCTACCAGGAGATCAAGGTTGGAACCGGCAAAGTGGCCGAGACCGGCAAGATGTACAAGGTTCTCTATACCGGCTACCGGGCCTCGGATGGGGTGATCTTCGACGCCTCCAATCTTAATCGTCCTCCGTTGAGGGACAAGGACGGCAAGCCGGTGATGGGCGACGACGGCAAACCCAAGCTCGCTGATGCGCAACCCATGCCCTTTGTGCAGGGCGTAGGCGGCACGATTCCCGGCTTTGACCAGGGCTTTACCGGTATGAAGGTGGGCGGCAAGCGCCGCGTCTTTATCCCCTGGCAACTGGCCTATGGTACGCGCGGCGCACCTGCGCGTGACAAGGATCATCCAGGATTTCCTCCGAAGTCCGACCTGATCTTCGATGTCGAACTGGTTGACGTGACCGACGCGCCTCCTCCGCAGCCGCGTCCCGGCATGATGGGCGGACCGCGTCCGCAACAGCCGGGCGCTCATCCGATGCCCGGCGCGCCGGGAACACCGGGAGCTCCGGTTCGGCCTGGCACACCCGTTTCTCCGCCCGCACCCGGCGCAGCACCGGCGCCGGGCGCTCCAGCATCCGGAACTCCGGCCGCTCCGAATGCGGCTCCTGCTCCGGCAGCAGCGCCTAAACCAGCGGCTGCAGCGCCTGCAACGACGCCAGCTCCCACACCAGCAGCTGCTCCGACGGCTCCTGCTGCGCCGCAATCCAAGTAGCTCCAACAATTGGGTGCCCCAGGTCCCTCGCTGTTTGGGGACCTGGGAGACCACTCGCTCCATGCGCGCAGCGCCGGGTGCCTCCGGTCCCTCGCCTTTGGGGACCGGGGAATCGACGCCATATCAAGCATTCTTTCTATGTAAAGAATTCCGTACATGACAAGAATTCCGTACATGTACGGTAACGTTGACATCGACAATCCGGGGTTGGCCCAGGTCTGGATTTTCGGACCTGGGAGACCCCGAACCCCATGCGAGCGAAGAGCGAGCGGCTGGCCCCACCGCAGGTGGCCACTGCCCACTGCCTTACGGCACAAAGACGCGCAGCCGCACGTGCCATTTGGTGCTCTCGCCCGGCTTCAGCGTGACCATGCCGGTGTCCATCGCACCCCACTCCTTGCCGAACGGGTCGCCAAAGTTATATTGGTGCTCGATAGCCACGAATTGCTTGGTCGTCGGCGCATATACCTGGATCGACTTGATCTCCGGCGACAACCCCTCGATCTTCACGCCGTAGTGCGCCGCCGGATCGGTCACTTCCACCGTGGCTACGCCGGCCTTCCAATCAATGTGGTTCCAATTGTCGTCAAAGAACTCCGTGCCCAGCGCCTTGCCGCCTGCCGCGCGCATATCATAGCGAGTTCCCGCCACGGGCAGAATCTTGCCGGTGGGAAAGACATTGTCGTAGTTATCCACTTCGGCTACCGTCGAGGCCGGCACGCGCAGGCGCGCCTGGGTGCGGTCGCCCGAGGGCAGGTTGAAGTATGGATGCCATGCAATGGAAATCGGTTCGGAGGCGCCGCCCACGTTGTGGGCCACAACGGTCGCATCCACCGCATCCGCCGTCAGCGTGATGGTCACCACCAGGTCCGTCTTCGACAGCCAGTGGCCGCCAAAGTCGCCGGCATGGATGACGCCCGTCACCTGCTCGCCGCCTGGCACCTTCTTCACGGTCACGTCGCTGGTCTTGGACTTCAGGATCAGCCCGTGCATGGCGTGGCGCTCGGCCGTGGGCAGCTTGCCGATGTTGTTGGCCGGCAGCGTCAGCGTGTGTCCCTGCCAGGTGGTGGTGAGCGTCTTGCCGTCAGCCGACAGCTTGCCGCGAATCCGGTTGGGATAGGGAACCAGGAAGGCCGAGCCAAGCCGGTAGCCCAGGTCGCCAAAGGCGGTGTCCTGCTGGTCAAGCATCTTGGCCGCCGTGGCCAGATCTTCCGGCATCAGCACGTCTACGTTGCCCTTGCCGGGGAAGTTGGCGGTCACCTGCAAAAGCTCCATGCCGCGGCCCGGCAAGACGGTGATGCTGGTGAACTCCGGCTTGGTGGTGCTGACTGCGGCGCGGCTCAGCACGACGATCTTCTGGCCGCCAATCTCTGTAACCGCCTGGGCCTGGCTGACCAGTGAGAGCGAGCCGGCCAGCAGAACCGGCAGGGCAAGGGGCAGCAGAACAACTGCGTAAACAAGGGTCTTCATTTCCATCCATCCTTATAGTGAAATCGAGTTTTCCCGGAGCCGGTGCGCCGGCGCGTCCACTTTCACGACGGCAAAAAGCGCATTCCGGGCGCAGCGCCATTTTACGCCACGCCGCCCACGCTCTGCTCAATGTGCGTAACCGCGCCCGCGCAAGCACCCGCCTGGGTGGCCCAGGTGCCTCGAGGCACCTGGGCCACCCATCTTCAGTGGATTAATTCAGACCCAGGCACCTGGGCCGCCCGCCGTCGTATCACATTGCGATACGAGGTGTTTTGTAACATAATGATTCTACGTTTGTTAAAATTATATGCAAGGTTTGAAAAATATCGTAGGGGGGAGGGGTGGAGTGGC
>Ga0302319_10012960_pt1 | contig 15670 bp, 15 predicted proteins | sample Bog_T0_2_FD_203319 | JGI IMG/M metagenome (GOLD analysis project Ga0302319, IMG submission 203319) | Peat permafrost microbial communities from Stordalen Mire near Abisko, Sweden - Bog_T0_2 | ecosystem: Environmental > Terrestrial > Soil > Wetlands > Peat | place: Sweden: Abisko, Stordalen Mire...
GGTCTGGTAAACCTATTCTAATGTTCGGAATCCCCACACATAAATTTGCTTATCTCCGTAATTTTGCAAGAGGCTCAATGGGAAGATCGTTTTCGATTCCGCCAACGAACTTCACTATCTCGCTCAAAAGAACACTGCAAAGGACGGTAGCGGCTACGACATCTATCTCGTCGAGGAGACGATTTACTGAGCAAGGCGCATCCGGATAGTCCAGATTGATCGGCGAAATTCCCGCTTCGCCGCTCTCCAGCTATCCGCAACACTTCGCAAATGTTACCCTGAAACCTAGCGACCCATGTTTGCCACCTCCCAACACGCGCACTTCATCGGCATCGGCGGCATCGGCATGAGCGGCATTGCTGAGATTCTGCTCAACCTCGGCATGAAGGTCTCCGGCTCTGATCTGCGCCGCGGACCGGTCACCGACCGCCTGGCCCAGATGGGCGCCACCATCTATGAAGGCCACGACGCGGAGAACATCGCCGGAGCTACGGTTGTAGTGACCAGTTCTGCCGTTAGCGCGGCCAACCCCGAGGTGGTCGAAGCGCGCGCGCGCAAGATTCCTGTCATTCAGCGGGCCGAGATGCTTGCCGAGCTGATGCGCCTCAAGTACGGCATCGCTATCGCCGGAATGCACGGCAAGACGACGACCACTTCAATGGTAGCCTCGGTGCTGGCCGCTGGCGGGCTGGACCCCACAGTGGTGGTGGGCGGGCGCGTGGACGCGCTCGGCTCCAACGCCAAGCTGGGCAGCTCGCAATATCTGGTGGCCGAGGCCGACGAGAGCGACCGCTCCTTCCTCAAGCTCTCGCCGATTCTCGCTGTGGTGACCAATCTCGACCGCGAGCACATGGACTGCTATCGCGACATGGCCGACGTCGAGCAGGCCTTTCTGACATTCATTGACAAGCTGCCCTTTTACGGCGCGGTGACCGCATGCGTGGACAATGCGCTGCTGGCGGCGATTCTACCGCGCGCGCATCGCCGCGTCTTCACATACGGCGTGGCAGCGCAGGCCGACTACCGGCTGGAGTTTCTTCTCTCTGAGGCGGGCCGCTTTGCGCGCTTCCAGGTTGTCACAGCACTCGGCCCGCTGGGGCCATTCGAGCTGCGCGTCCCCGGCCGCCACAATGTTCTCAACGCCACGGCGGCCGTTGCCATCGCTCACCAGCTTGGCATCGACCCGGCCCGGATCGCCGAGGGCCTCAGCCACTTCGGCGGCGTGGACCGGCGCTTTCAGCAGCGCGGCACGGCGCACGGCGTCACCGTGGTGGACGACTACGGCCACCATCCCACGGAGATTCGCGCGACGCTGGCCGCTGCTCGCGAGTGCGGCTACCGGCGCATTCACGTCGTCTTTCAGCCGCACCGGTACTCCCGCACACTTGATCTGATGGACAAGTTCGCCGGCGCCTTCGCTGACGCGGACACAGTTTTCGTGCTGCCCATCTACGCCGCCAGCGAGGAACCCATCGCCGGCGTGACGGCTGAGTTGCTGGCCAGTCGCATTGAAGGCCCACGCGTTCACTTTGTCCCGGAGTTTGCCGCGGCCGTTGCCGCGGTTGCCGCCGAGGCTCGCACAGGCGACCTGATTCTCACCCTCGGCGCAGGCAACGTGAGCCAACTGGCTCCGCAGATTTTGGCTGCGCTGGAGGCGAAGGATTGAGGAGCACAGTTTACTGTGCTCGCGTCATAAGTCCATATTTTGCAACATCATAAGGCAGTTATCCTGAGCGAAAACATCTCTGTGCCCCATCCATCGCGCACTTCGCGATGGGTGGGAATCGACAAATCTCATGCGAGCGAATAGCGAGCGACTGCTCCATGCAATGGCCGCACCGCAGGTGCCTAACTTATCCACGTCTTGTCGTGCGACTTGCAAAGCTGCTCCAGGTTGCAGCGGTCGCACTTGGGTTTGCGCGCCACGCAGACTGCGCGGCCATGCTGAATAATCTGGTGCGAGAAATCGATCCAGCGGCTTTGCGGCAGGATGCGCATCAACTCCTGCTCGATATTTTCCGGCGTTTCGGCTTTGGCCAAACAGAGGCGGCGCGTGATGCGCAAAACGTGCGTGTCCACCACCACTCCTTCAGCCTTGTTGAATGCGACGCCGAGCACCACGTTGGCCGTCTTGCGCGCCGCGCCGGGAATGGTGATGATCTCGGCAAGCGTCTGCGGCACTTGGCCATCAAAGTCCGACACAATCTTGCGCGCCGCGCCCTGAATCGACTTGGCCTTGTTGCGAAAGAATCCCGTTGTGCGGATGAGGGCTTCGAGCTGCGGCAGCGTGGCCTTGGCCATTTTTTGCGGCGTGGGAAAGCGCCGAAACAACTCTGGCGTCACCAGATTCACGCGCACGTCGGTGCACTGCGCCGAGAGAATCGTCGCCACCAGCAGCTCCCACGGCGAGCGATGGTCAAGCGCGCACTCAGCTTTGGGGTAGGCTTCGTCGAGTGCTGCAAGAATCGCGGCGATGCGGGCTGGGGCGAGGGAGCCGCGCAAAGATGTTGTCTTGAGCTTCTGCATATTCAGCTTCATTCGTAGTAATCCCGAATATAAAAATCCCTTACGTACTTCGAAAGCAGAAACACCATAAATGTCAGAGGTACGATACACAGCAATTTCGATGTGAAAAAGAGAATCAAGCACAATATAGCATCGCTCAAGATTCCGGTGATCCAGCCGAACATTCGGCCTTTCCAAAGCCCATATGCAGAGATAGAACTGAGGGCCAGGAACGGTCCAATGAAGATACTGGACATAATCAATCCATTCGGAAAACTACCCCATCCTGCATAAGCTCCCCATGCCAATAGCCAAAAGAAAGCCACTATGGTTTGCACACTCGCGGCAACCACTGCACAGATCGGAAGCCGAATTGCATCCATGTTCTTCTCCAACTTCTTCTACAACTTGAGCCTAAGCGCTCATCTTGCCTTCCAGCCAGCTTGGCAGTTTTTCCATCGGCACCCTTACGCTGATGAAGAACTGGCCGAAGAGCGCATAAACGGCGCTGACCTGGTCGAAGCGCATCTCAAGTCATGGTTCAGCCAAGCAGCCGTGCTCGCTTGCCTTGCGACTTTAGTAAGGAGACAGCCTTCTTGTCGAAGCTGACAAACTCCTCCGCGCCCAGCCACGCGCCCTCGTAGGCAATGGCTCCGTCGGCAAAATCTCCGCCCATATCGAGGACCGCCAATCCTGCCTCGACTGCTGGCTGGTTCGTCACCACGTGGGGGCTGGAGACGAGCGAACGAATCGAGCGGGCGACATCCTGGGCGGATCTCTTGTATGCGCTTCGCATGACCCAGGCGAATTCGCAGAGAGCTGCAACAGGAACAGCAACCAGATCAGCTGTGCGAAGCACATTGGCGGCGGAGATGGCTTGTTGCGCGTCGTCACGTACCGCAGCTCGCAGCAGCACATTCGTATCCGCGGCGATTCTCATCGTTTACCTGCCCAGGCGTCTTCGGTGATCTTCTTGATTTGCGCTATGGTGAGCCTGGGACCGTCCTTTTGTTCGAGGCAGCCGATGAAATCGTCGATTGAGCCTGTCCGCGCGGCGGGCTGTAGCACGAGCCGACCGTCGGGCAGCTTGTCGGCCTTGACTTTCTGGCCTGGTGCAACATTCAGATGCCGGAGCAACTCCTGCTTCAGCGTGATCTGACCCTTGGCTGTAACCGTGAGAGTGGCCATTCATTCGCCTCCATATTTATTGTAAGGCAAATCTTCCTTACCGTCTAGAGCTTGCCTTCCAGCCAGCCGCCCAGCTTCTCTATCGGCAGCCTTACGCTGATGAAGAACTGGCCGAAGAGCGCATAGACGGCGCTGACCTGGTCGAAGCGCATCTCGTAGATGAGCTTTTTGAAGACCACCGGATCGTCGGCGAAGAGATCGACGCCCCACTCCCAATCGTCGAGTCCAATTGAGCCGCTAATAATTTGCTTGACCACATCGCCGTAGCGGCGGCCGATGAGGCCGTGCTCGTGCATCATGCGCTGGCGCTCGGCGAAGGGCACCGTGTACCAGTTGGCCTGCTCGCCGCGCTTGCGGTCCATGGGATAAAAGCAGAGATACTTTGCCTCAGGCACGGCGGGGTAGAGGCGCGGCGCCATGGCGGCAGAGGAGCGGGCAAGTGTGGCGGCGATCTCAGCGTTCCACTCCGGCGTGAACTCGGCGAGGCCTTGGGCGGCGGCGGCTTCGTAGGTCTTACGCGTGGATTCGTAGAGGCCGAGTTCGACGACCGAGACGTAGGAGTGGCGCAGCTCCAGAAAGTCGTAGAGGCGTGTCTGGGCGAGATCGAGCTCCACTTGATTGAGCGCTTCGAGCGAGTCGCGGAAGTGAATCAGGACCAGGTCGCTTTTGTGGCCGAGTTGGGAGAAGAGCGCGGTCTGAATGGGCGCGTCAGCGTCTTTACGTTCGAGGCGGTTGAGAACTTCAACGGCCTCTGCGATGATGCGCTCGCGTTCGCCCTCCGCGCAGTTCTTACGTTCGCCGTCCGCGAAGGACCGCCATGCCTTCCAATCGAAGCGGAAGAACTGGTGGAGGAGGAAGGAGCCTTCGAGGGTGAGCGGAACTGGGGGGAAGTCGGCCACGTTGTTTCTCCTTTGAATACACCCTCATGGTAGCAAAACACCTGCGCCACCTGCGGTGGGGCCAGAGGCTCGCTTATCGCTCGCAAAGGATTCTTGGTCTCCCAGGTCCCCAAATGCGAGGGACCTGGGGTACCCGGCCACCTGCGGTGGGGCAGACGTCTCCAGCTTCGACCTTATATACTGAATTCGCGCATGAGCGAAAAGATAATCACCTTTCTGGTGCAGTTTGTGACCCACGTGATCGACAAGGGCGGCTATGGCGGCATCGTAGCGCTGATGGGGATCAATTCGGCCTGCATTCCGCTGCCTTCGGAGACGATCATGCCGTTTTCCGGGTATCTGGTCTATCTGGGGCGCTTCAATCTCTACCTGGCGGTGACGGCGGCGGTGGTGGGCTGCAATCTTGGCTCGGCGGTGGCCTATTGGATCGGCGCCAAGGGCGGGCGGCCGCTGGTGGAGCGCTACGGCAAGTGGGTGCTGATGAGCCACCACGATCTGGACCGCATGACGGCGTTTTTCGAGCGTTACGGCTCGATTACTGTGCTGGTGGCGCGGTGTTTGCCGATCGTGCAGACGTTCATCGCCTTTCCGGCGGGAATCGCCAAAATGCCGCGGCTGCGCTTTCACATCTACATCTCGGTTGGCTCCGGGTTGTGGTGCTTTTTTCTGGCGTATGTGGGCATGAAGCTGGGCGAGGCGTGGCACACCGACCCGCGTTTTTACCAGGCCTTCCATCGCTTTCACCCGGTGATCGAGGTCGCGTTGCTGGCGGGGTTGATATGGTTTGTATGGTCGCACGTGAGGCGCGGCAGGCATGCGGAGGCCGCGTAGCAGCAAATGGGACAGGAATAGGACGAGGGTAGCCCGCAAGGCGTACACTATTTCGGTTGCCTGAGAAATGATTTGGTACGGCCCGGAGATCCGGAGCAATTCATAGGGAGTTAGGAGAAACGATGGGAATTGAAGAGCAAGGCGCCCAGAAGCCAGTGGGCAAAGTGGCGCCCGCAACGGGGAAGCTGGGAGTGATGGTGGTGGGGCTGGGAGCCGTGGCCACAACGATGATTGCCGGAGTGGAGGCCGTCCGCAAGGGACTGGCCAAGCCGATCGGCTCGCTGACGCAGATGGGGACGATTCGGCTGGGCAAGCGCACCGACAACACCTCGCCGCGCATCAAGGATTTTGTGCCGCTGGCCGACTTGAACGACATTGTCTTCACCGGCTGGGATATCTTTGAGGACAACGTCTACGAGTCAGCCGCGCACGCGCAGGTGCTGGATGAGAAGACGCTCGTGCAACTGAAGCCCTACCTGGAGAAGATCAAGCCGCTGCCGGCCGTCTTCGACCAGTATTACGTGAAGCGCCTCAACGGCACGCACGTGAAGACGGGCAAAACCAAGCGCGACCTGGCCAACCAGGTGCGGGCAGACATCCAGGCCTTCAAGAAGACCGTGGACCGCGTGGTGATGATCTGGGCCGCATCGACGGAGATCTTCCTTCAGCCGACGGCGGTGCATCAATCGATTGAAGCCTTCGAGGCTGGCCTCGACGCCAACGACATCGGCATTGCGCCCTCCCAGATTTATGCCTACGCAGCGCTCACCGAGGGCGTGCCCTTTGCCAACGGAGCGCCGAACCTGACGGTGGACTTTCCGGCGATGGTTGAACTCTCAAAGCGCCACGCGGCGCCCATCTGCGGCAAGGACTTCAAGACCGGCCAGACCTTTATGAAGACGGTGCTGGCGCCGGCGCTGAAGGCGCGCATGATTGGCGTCAAGGGATGGTTTTCCACCAACATTCTGGGCAACCGCGACGGCGAAGTGCTGGACGATCCGCAATCGTTCAAGACCAAGGAGGAATCGAAGCTCGGCTCGCTCGATTACATCTTCCAGCCGGAGCTGTACCCCGACCTCTACAAGGACATCTACCACAAGATTCGCATCAACTACTACCCGCCGCGCGGCGACGACAAAGAGGCCTGGGACAACATCGACATCTTCGGCTGGCTGGGCTACCCGATGCAGATCAAGGTGAACTTTCTCTGCCGCGATTCGATTCTGGCCGCGCCGGTGGCGCTCGACCTGGTGCTCTTCCTCGACCTGGCCAAGCGCACGCCTTCGCTGCGCTCCATCGGCATTCAGGAGTGGCTGAGCTTCTATCTCAAGTCGCCGCAGAGCGCGCCGGGGCTTTATCCCGAGCACGATCTCTTCATCCAGTCGATGAAGCTGAAAAACACGCTGCGCCACATCATGGGCGCGGACCTCATCACGCACCTCGGCCTGGAATACTACGACTAAACTTGCCGTTTAGGCGGAGGCCTCACTTCGTTCGGCAAAAGCAAAAGCGCCTCATCCGCAAGGGTGGGGCGTTTTTGTTGGGGTCGTGCGTTTTTTGTTGGAGTGGTTTGTGGGAAGGGGTTTGGCAAAAAGTGATATTTCTAGCGTGTCTTTAAAATCGGATGTGAAAATGGCCACATATCTGAAAACAATCATCCCTTCTGTGTCAATGTGATTTTTCCTATTCTCCGCTACCTGGGAATTCCCAACCCATTTGAGTAACCGTATCGATGACATCATAGGCAAGATCAGTAGCATGATCTTGTATTCGACGCAGATATTGAATGTCCATTTTCGTTTCAACCTCTTCGTTTCTTCGATTGACGAAGAATGGCAACGATTTGCCTTCGGCATCTGGAGGGCGCCAAGACGCATGGCACAGAATGTTGCGAATATCTGCAGCGTCTTTAATCGAGTTAATCAACTCATCAACATTTTCGACTTTTGCATTTTGATTTTCCTTGACTGCTGTGCCATAGCTGTCCGCCAACGACTTAAGCTGATCCTTCAAAGCCCTCTCTAACACTGGTCCCAATGCCTTAATGGCGTCTTCTATCTCGTCCTCTCTGTATATTCGCGTTGCTGTAAAAGCGAAAATTGCCTTTCCTAGTATTTCCTCAAGAAATCCAAATGTTGCTACGGTTCTACCGAGTTGTCCCCAGAGCTGTGGGGAGTGTGTATGTGTCGGATATAAAGCAGGCACGGCACTCCGGTCAACGCAAGACGGTATTCCTCTTTTCATTTGGTTCCCCATTTCACTTCCGCGCAAAAATCTGATTATTAGATTGTGCTAAATCGCCTTCTCGCGCATTACTCCAGCGTGGACTACTTCCCCAGCAATGGCACACCTTCCTCTTGCGCGGCTTGGCGCAGGTCATCGTCCAGGGTGGGGCGTTTTTGTTGGAAGGTCAAAAAGTTTGCAGGGCGTGTATGCTGAACACAGAAGCGGACGGAACATTTTTGGCGATTTGTCCGTAGAGATATCCATGAACGACACTGTCCGATTGCCCGACTCGACGACTGGCTTGCTTTCAAATCGTCTCTTCAGCCTTGCGAGCCGGATCGAGGAGATTGACCCGCAGTTGTCTCGCGTTCTGGTTCCGTGGGTGGTGCGGCATCCACGCTATCTGCCGGGGTTTCTTCGTCTTGCGCGAACCATTGGGCAGTCGCGGCGGGCGCGCACCCGTGCCCTGGCGGACGGAGTGCAAGTGCCTCCCTTTCTGGTTCTGAGCGTTACTTCCAAGTGCAATCTGCGCTGCGTGGGCTGTTTTGCCGGGGATGTGGGGACCGTCAGCAATGCGTCGGCAGAGCAGGGGTTGGCTCTGCGCGAGTGGCGCGAGATTGTGGACGAGGCGGTTCGGCTGGGCGTGATGGCGTTCATGATCGCCGGGGGCGAACCCTTCTTGCTGCCTGGAATTGTGAATCTCTTTCGCGACCATCCAGACCGGCTCTTTCTGGTATTCACCAACGGCACCGCATTGCGGCCCAGCGATTACCAGATTTTGCGGAACTGCTCGAACACCGTGGTGGTGGTGAGCCTGGAGGGCAATCGGGAGCTGACCGACTTGCGCCGGGGAAGCGGTGTCTACGAGAAGGCGCTGGGCACGCTGGACCGGCTGCGCGAGGCGGGCATCTTGACCGGCATTGCGGTCACCGTGGGATCGGCGAATATCGAATACTGGACCGATCCGCGCAATATCGACGAGCTGATTGCGCACAGCGGACCGCTGGCGATGTTTCTGGAGCAGATTCCCACGGCCGGCTGCGAAAGCGGCGCGATGCTGACAGACGAGCAGCGAATTCGCTTCCGCCAAACGGTCGTTGCCTACCGGGATCGCGCGACGGGCGGCGCATTCATCATTCATTCGCCGGGGGATGAGGAGACGCTGGGGGGTTGTGTCTCGGCGGGGCGCGGCTTTGCCCATGTGACACCGCGCGGGGATGTGACGGCCTGTCCGGTCTCCGCGCTGGCGACGCATAATGTTCGACGCTCAAAGCTGCGCGAAGCCCTGGCGAGTCCGCTCTTTGCCATGATCCGCGAAAATGCGCACCTGCTGGAAACCGAGGGGCATCCTTGCGGACTTTCGGCCCATGCGGTGGAGTTAGAGGGCATGGCGAAGGGACTGGGCGCCTATCGCGCCGGAAAGCCTGAAACTGCTGTGCAGGAAAATGATTGGCCGGTTGCAATTATTGATCCGGCCCTCAATTAGTGTTATCGTCTCCCACCCATTCAACAAAAGACGTTGAATGGATGGGGGCACCCAAGTGTCAGTGTTCAGGGCCGGATCAATATTTTGAGCGAAAGCGGGGCGTGCGGGCGGCATTCGATGGCAAAGCCTCAGCACTGTCTTCAAACCCCTCAAAATAAATCTGGAGGCTCGTTCTTCTAAAATAACCTTGTACACACTGAATCCTGTTGAGTTGTGACACGCCTCCACCACCGCACATACGATTGTTGACCATCGGCGAAGAGCCGAAGAGGAATGACATTGAAAGATCCCAAGTCCAAGTACCCGTCGGCGCGCACCGTGGCTCTGCCTGATCGCACGTGGCCCGGCAAAACCATCGTCAAGGCGCCCATCTGGTGCAGCGTAGACCTGCGCGACGGCAACCAGGCGCTCGTTGATCCCATGGACGCGGAGCGCAAGCTGCGCATCTTCGATCTGCTGGTAGGCCTGGGCTTCAAGGAGATCGAGATTGGCTTTCCCTCCGCCTCGCAGACGGATTTTGATTTTTGCCGCGGCCTCGTCGAGATGGGACGGATTCCGCCAGATGTGACCGTGCAGGTGCTCACCCAGGCCCGCGAGCACCTGATTGAGCGCACCTTCGAGGCGCTGCGGGGGGCGCGGCGCGCCATCGTTCATATTTATAACTCGACTTCGACGGTGCAGCGCGAGGTGGTCTTCAAGCTCGACCGCGAGGGGATCAAAAAGATCGCCGTTGACGGCGCGCTACTGCTGCAACAATGCGCGGCCTCTCATCCTGAGACCGAATGGGTCTTCGAGTATTCGCCGGAGAGCTTTACCGGAACCGAGTTGGAGTACGCGCTGGAAATATCCGAAGCCGTGATGAACGTCTGGCAGCCCACGCCGCGGCACCCGGCGATTCTCAACCTGCCCTCGACGGTAGAGAACTCGACTCCCAACGTCTTTGCCGATCAGATTGAGTGGATTGGCCGCAAGCTTAGCCGCCGGGATGCGATTATTCTGAGCGTCCATCCGCACAACGACCGTGGCACCGGCGTGGCCACCGCGGAGCTGGCGATGATGGCCGGAGCCGATCGCGTGGAGGGCACGCTCTTTGGCAACGGCGAGCGCACGGGCAATGTCGATCTCGTCACCCTGGCACTGAATATGTATACCCAGGGCGTCGATCCGGGGCTGGACCTCAGCGACATTCCCATGGTGCTCGCGTGCGTCGAAGCGTGCAACCAGATGCCTGTTCACCAGCGGCATCCCTACGCCGGCGAGCTGGTCTTCACGGCCTTCTCCGGCTCGCACCAGGACGCCATCAAGAAGGGCTTCGCGGTGCAGGCGGGCAAGGAGTTATGGGAGGTGCCTTATCTGCCCCTCGACCCCAATGACATTGGCCGCAGCTACCAGGAGATTATTCGCGTCAACAGCCAGTCGGGCAAGGGCGGCGTGGCCTATCTGCTGGAGCGCGATTACGGCGTTCGGCTGCCGCGCAAGATGCAGATCGACTTCAGCCGCGTGATTCAGAAGATCAGCGACGAGAGCGGCAGCGAGATCCGTCCGGCGGAGATTTGGAGTGCCTTCGAAGCCGAGTACATCCACAGGAGCAGCCCCTACAGTTGCACACAGTATTCGGAAAGCTCCAGCGCGGGTACGGTGACGATTACCGCGACGGTGAAAGTGGGCAGTGTAGAACACGCGATTACGGGGCAGGGAAATGGCCCCATCGACGCCTTTGTCGCGGCCATCAATCATGAGTTCGGCCTTGGCTTGCGCGTCGCCGACTACCAGGAGCAATCCATCAGCGAAGGCGCCTCCGGCACGGCGATGGCCTTCATCGAAATGCAGTTTGGGGCTTCGGCGCCGGTCTTTGGCGTGGGAATGAACCCGAATATCGTGACCGCCTCGCTGGAGGCGATACTCTGCGCGATGAATCGCCGTTGAGGCGGTCTTACCCGGGGGAAGCTCTGTGGGACGGGGGAATTTCGTGTTTGCGGCTGTATTACAGCCGTCCGACAGGCGCAAGACAGCACAGGACAGGGCCGCAGCCCGATAGGAACCTCGTATTGCAGGCTGTCCTACTGAGATTCCAGGCCTATGAGCCTCTTGCAAAATACAATAAAGACTGCAATAAGTGTCAGGGCACGACTTTAGTCGTGCCGAGAGAGCAACATATCATCTTGGGCTTTAGCCCCTGCGGTTTTTCAGTCATTTGCGGTTTCGCAGCGGCTAAAGCCGAAATCATAGTTAACCATCTACGGCACGACTAAAGTCGTGCCCTGACACTTCAAATGTTCCCGATGAAAAAGTTTGCAACGCGCGCCAGCGCTACTCTTCCTGGCGTATGACCTCATCGAGTTTGGGTTTGTGCTTGGTGGCGCGGCCGGTACGCGGTTCAGTTGCAATCACGCGCGAGGGTTTGGGCTGGCCCACGCGCTCGCGGGCGTTGGCTTTGACGGCTTTGGTGGCGGAAAAAACTCCTGGCTTGCGTTTCGTCATGGCAAGGATGAGTATAAGGAAGAAGCCCTGCTGAAGCGAAGCAAGAAATTTCGATTTGCCGCCGGGGCGGAGATGGAAGAGATGGAAGAGCGTGATTTTTTCAATGAGACGACCGAGCAGCGCACCCACACGTTGAGCTGCCCCAAGTGCGGTCAGGCGGGCGAGTACAAGGTGACCTGGGTGGTGCGGCGCAAGCGGGCGCAGTTGCCGCGCGGGGCCGATGAGCGCGACCGTGCCAAGTTCGCCAAGGCGCAATCCTATATGGTTCGCCGCGACGAGAAACTCAGCTGCGCCAACGTGCGCTGCCGCAAGCCATTTGAGATCAGCTCGTTGCAGTCGGTTGCCTTTCTCGCCGATTGAGTGGAAGCCGGTGCGCGGGCCGTGCTCAGAGGCTTGGTTGGCCGTTTATTCTGTTCATCAAGGAGAAAGCGATGCCTATTTCCACCTTTTTTGTCCGCCGCGGCGCTGCCGTGCTGCTGGCCGTTCTTGCCTTGTTGAGTACTGTCTCCGCCGGTCGCGCGCAGGTGCTCAAGGCCATTTCGCTGCCCAAGCCGCAGATCACCGCCGGGATGCCTTTGATGGAGGCGCTCGCGCGGCGGCAGACGACGCGCGCTTTCCTAGACAAGCCGCTCCCGCTGCAAACCCTTTCGAATTTGCTGTGGGCGGCCTTTGGAGTCAACCGTCCGCGCAGCGCGAAGCCGGGACTAGGCCGCACCGCGCCCTCGGCCAACAACAAGCAGGAGGTTGAAATCTACGTCGCTCTTGCCCAGGGCGTCTACATCTATGACGCCGAGGCGAATCTGCTGCGGCCATCGCTGGCGGGTGACCTGCGCGCGGGCCTCTGCCAGGGCGCCTCGGTCCATGCGCCCGTGACCCTCATCTATGTGGCTGAGGCCAAGGAGGATTCCGCGCAGGTGGACACGGGCTTCATCGGCCAGAATGTCTACCTCTTTGCCGCCTCCGAGGGGCTGAACGCGTGGTTTTACGCATTTTGGGGGCAGCACGACGCGGCAACTGTGGGCGCGGCGCTGAAGCTGCCCGCCAGCAAGCGCGCCTTGTACGCGCAGTCGGTCGGCTACCCGCCTCAATAAAAACAAGGTGTGCTGCAAAGCAGCGCGGCTCAGCCTCAATGTGGTCTTCTGAGAGTCTTCCAGTTTATCAAGCGTCAATGCGCGGATGCGCCGCTCTGTTTTCAGAGGAGTCCAAACCCAGCTTGGCAGCCATGCGCTCGCTGATACACAGAGGAATCTTCTCCTGCTCACCGAGCGTGAGAAGCACGAATCGCATCCAGAGAAACTTCCCTTTGCTGATTTTGATCTCGCTCCATGGAATGCAGAGCGGCGGATGGCCGATGCGGAGGGCGAAAAGCACGGAGAGATAGAGGGCGTCCTCGGCAACGGTCAGGCGGATGATGTTGTCGTAATTGGTTCTGAAGCGCATCCTCACGCCGCGGATGGAAAAAAGGGCGCTTGCTGTCTGGCCGTATGGCTCGTGCTGCGCGCGGAAGCGCCGGGTGAGCGAATGCCAGCCGCTGAGAAAGCTGATGCTGTAACAGAGGAGGCACCAGAACAACGCGAGATAGACCGGGAGCAGCAGCAGGGCAAAGGGATGAAAGTCAATCGATACTCCGGATTGCAAGACACACCTCCAATAATGATCTCAGGCTGCCTGGGAGACTTTCTTCGCGGCCTTCAGCAGCACACGCAGCGCGTCGTTGACGGATTCGGCATCGGGAAAGGCGGCAGCCACATCGGGAGCAATGGGCACCATCACAACATCGCCTTTGAAACGGCCTGCGTACTTCCCGCGAACGCCGCCCGTCATATCGTATTCCGGACGCATGGTGTCCTTAAATTTCGTAGTTTCATTCATTTTCATAGGCATTTCGTTCACTCCGCGTTGGCAATCTTGCGCTGATAATGCGTATCTCGACCGTATCTTCCGTGTGGGCTACCAAAATAAGCCGCTGCTTGAATGATAGCCCAAGAGTAAGATATCTGCTCTCCGTAATGGAGTGATCCGGGTCATGCTTGGTTACAGAAAGGCTGTGTTCCAGGACCGTAGCGGCTTCCTCGAATGAAACCTTGTATTTGCGAATATTTGCCCATGACTTACGAGGATCCCAACGAACATTCGGCTCTTGCGTATACTCTTGCATAGTCTCGCCCTCACACCCCCACAGGGAAGGGTTTGGGGCTGGATTCGTCGGTGTTGGCGGTAGTGGCGCCGCCGGAGCGCCAGCGCTCAAAGCGGCCTTGCAGCAAGCTCATCAGGCCGGTGTACCAGTAGCCGATGACAAACAGAATCAGAAACGGCGCGGTGAAGTAGTTGTGGTTGGAGAAGGTGTAGAGAATCGCCGCCATGAAGTAGCAGCCGATGAGTAGTTCGAACCAGGGGGTGAGCTTGAGGCGCTTGCGATACTTGGCGGCCTGGGATTTTTCGCCCTTCTTGGCGACGCGATATTTGGGAGTGCGCACAAATGCGCTCTTGATGCCCAGCAAGGCCTCCATCACCGCCTTGGTGTTGGTGAGCGTAAGGCCGATGCCGAGAGCCATCAGAAAGGGAAGATACAACAGCGTCCTCAACCAGGTTTTGGGGAATAGCTCGCGCTCGGCCATTAGATAAAAGACGGCGATGGAGGCCGTGGAGGCGGTAAAGAGCGGCACGTCGATGAGCAGCATCTGGAACCAGCCCTGATAGAAGCGGCAGACCATGGCAGGCAGCAGCAGCACCGACATGACGATCATCAGCGGATAACTCAAGTTGGCCGTCAGGTGATAGACGGCCTCGACCTTGATGCGCCGGGGCACATTCGACTTGAACATGAGCGGCAGCACCTTGATGCTGGTCTGGATGAGGCCCTTGGCCCAGCGCGCCTGCTGGGTTTTGAAGGCGGTCATCTCGATGGGTAGTTCCGAGGCGCACTCGACCTCTGGCAGGTATTTGAATTTCCATCCGGCTAACTGCGAGCGGTAACTCAGGTCGGTGTCTTCGGTGAGGGTGTCGTGCTGCCAGCCGCCGCCGTCGCTGATAGCCTTGATGCGCCACATTCCGGCGGTGCCGTTGAAGTTGAAGTAGTCGCCGGAGCGGACGCGCGCGCCGTGCTCGATGATAAAGTGGCCGTCGAGCAGGATGGCCTCGATCTGGGTCAACATGCTGTAGTTGCGATTCATGTGCGACCAGCGGGTCTGGACCATGCCGATCTCCGGCTCGGCAAAGTGGTGGATGACCTTCATCAGCCAGTCGGGCGGGGGAACGAAGTCGGCGTCGAAGATGGCGACGAACTCGCCGCTGGCGACCTTGAGGCCCGCGTCGAGCGCGCCGGCCTTGTAGCCATAACGGTTGGTGCGATGGATATAGCTGATGGGATGGCCCAGGGCGGCGTAGCGGGCCACGATGCCGGCCGCCACCGCCTGGGTCTCGTCGGTGGAGTCGTCGAGGACCTGAATCTCCAGCTTGTCTTGGGGATACTCCATCGTGCAGACGGCTTCGATCAGCCGGTCGATGACAAACTGCTCGTTGAAGATGGGCAGTTGCACGGTGACGCGCGGCAGTTCGGCGAAGTGGCTCGGTGGATTGGGATTGTAGTTCTGCTTGTATTTGAAGTAGAGATAGCACATGGTGTAGCGATGAACGCCATAGAAGGCCAGCACGATCATCACCGCGAAGTAGGGGAGCAGAACCGCCGCGTCGAACCAGTTCCAGTGGTAGAGGCCGGTGAAGGTGCGGTCGGCGTCGAGCATCGACTTGAGGGAGTGGCGCAGGCTGTTCTGGGGCGAAAAGGCCACCAGCATGGCCAGGCGCGTGGGCAGGCAGGCGGCGAAGTTGAGACAGGTCACAAACGCAGCGGACAGGGCAAGCCTCCAGGGTTTTCTATCGGCAATTGTACGCGATAAAGGGGGAGGGTGATGAACAAAGCCTCTTTCTATCCCACCCTTGCGACAGAAAAAACTCGCAAGGATGATTGCATGACAGCGTCGGCTCCCTCGACCCGAGTACACTGGTTGCGGCTAAACGACCACGAAGCTCGGGAGGAAAGGAGCCGAGCAATGAT
>Ga0302319_10012963_pt1 | contig 15666 bp, 17 predicted proteins | sample Bog_T0_2_FD_203319 | JGI IMG/M metagenome (GOLD analysis project Ga0302319, IMG submission 203319) | Peat permafrost microbial communities from Stordalen Mire near Abisko, Sweden - Bog_T0_2 | ecosystem: Environmental > Terrestrial > Soil > Wetlands > Peat | place: Sweden: Abisko, Stordalen Mire...
CCGCGGAAGCCGCTCGATCCGTCCGGCGTGCGCTTGGGAACGCCGGCGCTCACCACGCGCGGATGTGGCGTGGATGATATGAAGACGGTGGCCGATCTTATCGACGAGACACTAATGCATCGCGAAGACGAAGCGGCGCTCATCGCGATTCACGAGAAAGTGAAAAAGTTTTCTCTGCAGTTTCCGGTGCCGGGAATCGAATAGTTTTGATCGCGTACCATCATGCCCATTGCGCACCATAAAAAGATCGCCCATCTTAAAAAGAGCGATCCGAAATTGAAGGTAATAATAGAGGGAATAAAACTTCACGAAATCACCGTCACTCGCGGGCCGTTCGAAGCGCTCGTGGAAGCGATCGTGAGCCAACAGCTTTCCGTTAAAGCTGCGGATACGATCTTCAACCGCTTCGTTGCGCTCACGCCGGGAAAGAAATTCCCCACGCCGCGCGAGATCCTTAAGATGCCGACGGCGAAGATGCGCAAGTGCGGCCTCTCGGGAATGAAGGTGAAGTTCATTAAAGACCTCGCGAAGAAAACACTTGATGGATCGCTCGACTTCAAGCATATGGATAGCATGAGCGATGAAGAGATAATCGAACACTTAACGAACGTGAAGGGGATTGGCCGCTGGACGGCGGAAATGTTTTTGATCTTCTCGCTCCAGCGCGATGACGTATTTTCATACGGCGACCTCGCCCTGCGGAACGCGCTTCAGCATATATATAAGATGAAGAAGCCGCCCACCCCGGCGCAGGCGGAGAAGATCACCGCAAAGTGGAAGCCGTATCGGAGTCTCGGTTCGCGCTATCTGTGGGCGACTCGGGATAGAAAATAAAGCGCACAGCACACTCGCGCCGGTTGCCGCCGCGCGCATTTTGCTGCACAATACTCAGGATATGATCATCGACGGAAAAGCCATTGCGAATGATATTATAGAACGCTTGCGCGCCCTGCCGAAGTCCGGCAAATTTTTTGGTGCGGTGCTCGTGGGCGATGATGCGGCCTCGCTTAATTTTTTAAAGCAGAAAGAGCGCGTTGCGCGTGAGCTTGGCATCGAGTTTCGTCTACACCAGCTTCCGCTTGAGATCACAACGGACGAGCTCCGCACCGAGATCGGCCGCCTCGCCTCGCCAAAGACATGCGGCGCGTTCATCGTGCAGTTGCCACTGCCCGATGCGATCAATCGCTATTATGTTCTGAACGCGATCCCAAAAGAGAAAGATGTTGATTGCTTGAGCGAAGCGGCACTCGGCGCGTTCTACACGGAGCGCGGGAAGATCGCGCCGCCGTCCGTCGCCACCGTTGAGGAAATTTTGCGTCGCGAACATTCCGGGTTCGAAAAAAATCCGGGAGCGTTGCGTGATCTGAAAGCAGTGGTGATCGGTGCGGGATTCCTGATCGGCAAGCCTGTCGGCTTTTGGTTACAGAATCGCGTGGCAGAACTTGTAGTGCTCGATGCGAGTGTCAAAAATATTCACGACAAGCTTGGCGATGCGGACATCGTGATCGCGGGTGCGGGCCACGCGAATCTTTTTAGCGCGCGCAATTTAAAAGAAGGCGCCATCGTGATCGACTTCGGCTTCAACCGCACCGCAGACGGAAAGTCCGTCGGCGACTTTGATCCCGCGGGCGCGGACGAGAAGAATATCCGCTATACAAAAACTCCGGGCGGCACGGGGCCGGTGCTTGTGGCGAAGTTGTTTGAGAATTTCCATAGACTGAACAAGGTGCGCGCTGAGGGAGTTGAACCCCCGGCCCACTCGGTGTAAACGAGTTGCTCTACCGCTGAGCTAAGCGCGCCATTCCTACCATCGAAGAGAATAGTAGCGAAAATGGCGTCGCTTTGCAATGAGTTATACACAGCTTTTCCACGGGAGTTATTCTATAATCAAATTAGGTAGGTAATCACTTTTTAAAATTCAACCGAGGTGACTGACGTATGAGTTATGGAAGCAATGAACGCTGGGATCCGCACTTCAGCCGAGATGAAAGCATGTGCGAATCGACGTTGCGCGCAGTTGAGCACTTTCTGGAATTGGGCTTCGCCATCCGTTTTCTAAGACTCAGCCGTCACCGGCCTCGGCGCATGTTGCGCCTTGCCCGATATCGTTGTTCCAGATAGGGAATACGATCATCCTCGAACCTCACCCACGAGCCCCGAAAATTTCGGGGCTCACACTTTTTTGTCGGGATGCAGGGAATTGAACCCTGTCTAACTGCTCCCAAAGCAGTCGTACTACCGGTATACGACATCCCGTCGCGTCCCTTTAAAGTATCCTACTTTTGGTTTAGAATCAATGCGACGAAGCAATCCGAGCAGAAATGCCCTTGTAGTTCAATGGATAGAACTCCAGACTTCTAAGCTGGTTATGTAGGTTCGATTCCTACCGAGGGCACAACGCGGCGAGACCAGACCGAGCCGGTAAATGCTACGTTCTTTGAGATGAGTCAAACCGACCCCGCATGGAAATCGAAATGGGCCAATTTTTGAAGTACCCCGGCAGTGCGATCTCGTGTGCTTTCTAAAGAAAAGTGATAATCTCATAACAATGGATAAGGAGGAAATTCGCGCAAAAACCGAAGCATTCCGGACGATCCTTACGGAGTACGGGTCCAATCTCGAACCTCTCGAAAAGGAGTTACTCGAAGTTATTCAGCGCTATCAGGACGCTCTCAGGGAAGAGAAATTGAAAGAAATAAGAAAAAGTATATGAGTGTTGATGAAATGGAAAAGCCAGTAGGTGTAAGCGAAACCGATGCGGAAGCGGGCGGGGAAGCTGCCGCAGGCGAGGCGGAATATACCGAAAGAGGACTCCGGGAGCTTGTCGACCAATCCATTATCGATGTCGAATCAGACGAGAAACAAATTTTTGCTAAGGCCGACCGGGGCGTTGAGCCGCCCGCTTCCCTCGGGCTTGAGGTCGGGAGAGCAAGTGATATCTTCGAGAAGGAAGGATTTGCCCAACAGGTTCAAGCGATGAAAGGCAAAATATCCGCACTCGTTTCGGCGACAAAAGAAAAACTTGCGAAACTCATCGGTGGGAAGCAAGGAGAAGGACAAGGGCAACGGACGAAGCCCGAGATTCCGGCCGAAGTTCCTATCGCTGACAATACCGTTGCTCTAGAAGCGATAGTTGAAGAATCTCCAAGTGTCGCTGCGGAGGAAGAAAAGACGGCGGCGCCGGAGGCCAAAGAAACCCCGGATCAGAGAGAAAAGCGGGAGCGTAAAGAATACCTCGAGAAAGAAGTATTTCCCAAGTTGGGATTAACGAAGGAAGATGAGGAGCGAACCATTGCGGAGGCTCCGGTTGAAAAAAGAGAAGTAGCGGAGCATTCATTTGCCAACGTTCGGGCAACCGTGGAGGCGTTTATGAAATCTTATTCCGAACTGGGGATCGTGGATGACCGCGCCCTCCAAGAAGATAGAGTAAGAGCAGAAAAGGAAGCATTCAGAGAAATAGTACCTAAATATCGCGCCGCATTTAATTTTGAATTGAGCGATTCGGATCTCGAAACTATGTTTGATGACAAGGATGGATTTCGTAAATTTGAGCAACTTATATATGAACAATATCGCGCGGCCGGCACGTGGGATGATGATCACTATAATACCAATATAGCGCTACACAATGAGTGGGGGAAGGATTTTAATAATAGAACTCAGGACCTTTCCGTATTTCGAAGAAAGTTGCCGAGAGAAGAGTTGGTTGAGGCGCTTCATAAAGAATTTGATTCCGTCGAAAATAATCATGCAATAACCATCAACATCGGATGGGAGTCCCTTATGGCGACACTTCGGGAGGGTGAATTCAAAACCGTCGCTCAGTTGACGCCCGAGCAAATCGAAACCCTGCGGAGAAAGTCATACCGAGAGATTTCTTCCTTCTATCTGGATCAGCGAAAGAAAACGGAAGACTTGCTAGGATTCAAAGAGAATGACAGGGTAGTCTATGGTGCCCTTGCAAATAGTGGCGGGGATGAGGGTCGCCGAGGCGGCGCGCCGACCTATGGGGATATATTCCTTGAGATGGAAGACGATCCAGGTATAACCTATACTGAGGGCGATTCGTATAATATGAATGCATCACCGACTCAGAACGAGAAGGACTTTGACTACAGGCCTGATTTTAAAGGAATTAAAAGACAGGCGTACGGGAAAACTGCTCTCATTTCAAAAGCCGTAGATAACGTTGAGGGAAGCGTGTCTGAACGTTTAACCGGGACGAGGGCGGGTCTCGTTTATATCGAAGCGCAGATTCCTAACCCAACACTCGATCGAATTAAGAGAATTCGTGTCCCCAAGAAATTCGAGACGACGATTCTAGCCGGACTCACTGAACTCTCCGACGGCGATAAATGGAAAGAAAAAATAAGCATTATCGAAGAATAACCATATGGAAAAAGAAATGAACCAATTCAACGTTCCCGAGAAAAAAGAAAATGATATTGAAATCGCATTCCTTGACGACCTCTCGGGACGGAGGCGATTTGTGAGATCAGGAGAGAAAATATATTACGTCGATCCTGAAGGAAACCACGAAGAATCATCGGATGAACTCCTCCAGGCAGCAATCGAAAAACACGGATATAAACTATCTGAAAAGGAAGGGGTCTAAAATCGTGGAATTAATAAATTAGCCGCGACCGAGAGGCTTCACAGCAAAGACAGGAAAGCTCCCCGATAGCTCTCGTGGGGCTTAAATCACAAAGGTTCGATTCCTGTCGAGGGCACACGCAATTCATACAGTCTTCATATTCGGGGCAGTACCCTTATAGGGTAGGTTAATTTACCTCGCAAAGGTCGGCAGCAAGATAATCGAAATCATCATGCTTTATACCATCGCCGTCATCCTGCTTGTTCTGTGGATCTTGGGACTCGTCACCAATTACACGATAGGAGGATTCATTTATGTTCTTCTTGTCGCCGCGATCATATTATTCCTGATCCGGATCATTCGCGGAGAAAACCCAGTTAAATAAAAAAAAGAACCCTTTTCGTCGAACGGTCATCTGTCGGGAGGCGAAAGGGGTTCTTTTTTTGCGCAAATAGATGTGTGTGCCGCGAGAGAGAATCGAACTCACTTAGCTCGCTCTTCAGGCGAGTGCTCTACCATTGAGCTATCGCGGCATGCTGAATTCAGGTCTTAGAATATCGGATTTGGCGCCGAAAGTAAAGATAAAAAAAGAGCCCTTCGGGGCTCTTTTTTTATTTCTTGATCTTCAAAGTGATGCGCTTCTCTTCGTTCTTGACGGTGTCGATGACGAACGGATAGGTCTCGCCGACGGTGAGTGCTTTCTTCATCTCTTCCTGGCCGCCGAACTCCGAGATGTGCACCATGCCCTGGAGGTCGCCATCGAGCGCGACGACTGCGCCGAACGGATTGAACTTGTAGACCTTGCCCTGGACCGTCGCGCCGGGCTTGAACATGTCGCCGGCTTTGACCCACGGGTCTTCTTTGAGTGCTTTGAGCGAAAGGAAGACGCGGCCTTCTTTGATATCAATAATTTTTGCCTTGAGCGGATCATTCACTTTGACGAGCTCCTTTGGGTTATCGATCAATTTATAGTCGAGCTCGGAGATATGGATCATGCCTTCAATCTGCGGGTTGTCGGTAAAGCGGACGAAGACGCCGAAGTCCGCGGTGCCGGAGACCATACAGTCGACGACCTGGCCGATCGTGTATGCATTGAGCAATTCTTTGACGTTTGCCGAAAGCACTTCGCGTTCGGAGACGATCACTTTATTGGTGCGCGGGTTGACGTCGATGATCTTAACGTTTAATTCCTGGCCGACGAACTTCTTGAGCTCGTCTGCGATCTTGATACGATCACCATCCGGAACCTTCGGGTAGTGTTCGAGTGAAAGCTGGGAGACGGGGAGGAATGCTTTGAGGTCGTCCGCGACGGTGGTCATGAGGCCGCCCGCGTTTGCGGCGACTATCTTTGCTTTGATAACCTCGCCGGATTCCGCAAGGTCTTTTGCGAGCGCCCAGAGCTTTTGCTTGCCGGCTTCGGAGAGCGAGAGTTCGATGTCGCCTTCTTCGCCATCAAGCGCGACGATCTTTGCCTGGAGCGAGTCGCCGGGCTTGAGGTTGCGGATGGCTTCGCGCGCGTTCGCGATCTCGGCGCCGAATACGATGCCGGTGCCAAAGCGGCCCATGTCAAAGTAGGCTTTGCGGGGAAGCTTCTTGAGGAGTGTGACTTCTACGACGCTGCCTTCTCTCGGCCAGTCGGTAGAAAGTTCGGTTTTGATGGCCTGCGCGATTGCTGATGTCTTAGGGTCTTCGGTTTGTGGCATGAGGATGATTATATCAGCGTTTCCCGCTTTTGCAAGGGCAGCGTCATACTTTTGAAAGGACGGCGTTCCGCGCTGCTGCGCGGCCGCCTTGGCTCTCGCCGCCTTCGCGGCTCGGAGACATCTTTCAAAAGTATGACGCTGCCCTTGCAAAAGCGGGAACCTTCTATCTATAGGAGAGGGTTCGAATCGAAGAAAAGAGAGCCACGTCAGCAATGGCGTGCGTTTTTTCTAAATCAACCCGTTCAGCAAGCTACTCCCAACCATGTCATCGGGCTTTTGGAGGTTCAGCAGGGCGAGGATGGTAGGCGCCACGTCGGCGAGGGAGCCGAGCGTTTCGGTGCTGAGCCGCTCACTGTTGATAAACTTTCTTCCGCGATACTGCGGGGCGATAAGATAGAACGGCACGGGGTTGGGGTCGTGCTGACTTTCGGCTTCGCCGGTGCGTTCGTTTATCATCTCTTCCACGTTGCCGTGGTCGGAGGTCATAAAGATGAGCGTATCCGGGTTGTCCGCGGCCTTCACGACACGCGCGATCTGCGTGTCGAGCACATTGATCGCCTCGAGCGCGGCATTAAAGTTGGCGCTATGCCCCATCGTGTCGGCGTTCGAATAATTGACGAGGATAAAGTCGAACCCGCGACTCTCGATGGCCTCGATGAGCCGATCGGTGATGGCGACGGCCATCATCTCCGGATGTTCTTCCGGATGCGGGCCCGACGCGGACGGCACGAGCGTGCGATATTCTCCTTTGAACGGCGCCTCGCGAAATCCGTTAAAGAAGTACGTGACATGCGCGTATTTATAGGTCTCGGCAAGGCGGAGCTGGGTCAGCCCGGCGTCACTCAAAACTCTTCCGATCGGATATTCGACGCTATCGGCGGCAAAGGCGAACGGCGCGTCGAATGCGTCGTCGTAATGGGTGAGGGTCGCAACGTAGAGATCATTAAATGGAACGATGGGAAATTGATCGAAGTCTTTTTTGATGAACGCGGATGCCAGTTGGCGAATGCTGTCTTCGCGATAATTGAAGAATACGAGCGAGTCACCGTCGCTCAAGTGTTTGTCGTCCGAAAAGCGCAGCGCGGGAAGATATTCCTCACTGGTATCTTGCTTATATGAGGCTTCGATGGCCGCTGTGGGATCGGTGACGAGCGCGCCGCTCTTTCCGAGTATGGCCTCGTACGCGGTCTGCGTCAGGCGCCAATTGCCCTTACGGTCCATCGCATAGTATCGGCCCACAAGACTCGCCAGATATTCCTTTGGTATTTCTTTAAGAAATTCGCCGACCGTATGCGGCGGGCTGTCCTCGCCGTCCGCAAAAAGGTGAAGATTTATTTTTGTAACGTGTTCCATCTGCGCCATTTTGAGAAGCGCGTGCAGATGGTCGAGTGATGCGTGGACATTCGCTTTGGTGAGCAGTCCGGCGAAATTGATCGCGGAATTGTTGTCGCGGGCGTGCGCGAACGCAGCTTTAAGCACGGGGTTCTCAAAGAATGTGCCGTCCTGGATGGCCATCATGATCTTTGGGTAATACTGATAGACGACCTTGCCGGCGCCGAGCGTAAGGTGCCCCACTTCGCTGTTGCCGGTCTCGCCCCACGGGAGCCCGACGGAGATGCCCGATGCCTGCAGGCTCGTCAGGGGATAGTTCTCGGCAAGCCATGCGAAGGTCGGCGGTTTTGCCACGCTGACCGGGTTGATATAACTTTCCTTTCCAATACCCCATCCGTCGAGTACCACGAGTATTGCCATTTTCTTTGCCATTCTTCTATTTTAGATGAAAGTACTGGTTTGGCATAGCGTGATGCTTTTGAAAAGACGGCGTTCTCCTACGGGACGCCTAAGAGTCGCGTCGCCGGCCTGCTTTGACTTCGGCGCGCGCGCCTCTTAAAATAAAGGCATGATTCAGGATTGGACGGAGTTCGTTATTGGCATTATTATGATCATCTCGCCGTGGATATTCGGATTCTCTGATATATCAGTAGCGAAATGGTGTAATATATTACTAGGTCTTGCGTTGGTGCTTGTGAACGCGTGGACGATATTTCCGGAGCCGGCGCGGGCGACTCCCATAGCGGAGGAGACCCAAAATGTAAAACGAAAAACAAAACATGCCGTCGATTAAAAATAAATTTAAATAATTAACTATCATCATGGCAAAAGTAACGATCTACAGCACTCCGACCTGCGTCTATTGCAAGATGGCGAAGGAGTTTTTTGCAAAGAACAATGTCGCGTACGAAGAGCACGATGTCGCGGCGGATATGAAGGCGCGTGAGGATATGGTCAATAAGTCGCACCAGCTGGGCGTGCCGGTCATCGACATTAATAACAACATTGTTATCGGGTTCGATCAGAAGACGATCGAGGGATTGCTCGGGCTGGGCAAGCCGGCGGTTCCGGCGGCGTAGACGGAAGTTATCGATTATGCGCGCAAGCGGGTATAATTTTTTAATCGAAATTTAATGTACGATCTTATCATTGTCGGCGGCGGACCGGGCGGCGTCGCTGCCGGTGTTTATGCCGCACGCAAAAAAATGAAGACGGCGCTCATTACCGACAGCTTTGGCGGGCAGTCTTTGGTTTCTAACGGGATCGAGAACTGGATCGGTACGAAATCCATCTCGGGCTTTGATCTGGCAAAAAATTTAGAAGAGCATCTTCGCGCGCAAGCGGGAATCGATATTATAGACGGCGATCTTGTTGCCGCCGTCGCAAAGCGCGATGACGGTACGTTTGGCGTGACGACGAAGAACGGCAAGACGCTCGAAACGAAATTCATCCTGCTTACCTCCGGCAGTCGCCGCAAGCGGCTTGGCGTTCCCGGCGAAGACCAATTCGACGGCAAGGGCGTTGTGTTCTGCACCACATGCGACGCGCCGCTCTTTGGTGGCAAAACGGTGGCCGTCGTCGGCGGCGGCAACTCTGCGCTTGAGGGCGTGGAAGATCTTTTGATGTACGCGTCGAAGATATATTTGATTGTACGTTCCGAAGTGTTACGTGGCGATCCGGTTACGCAGGAAAAAGTAAAGAACAATCCAAAGGTGGAGATCATCTGGAACGCAGTGATCGAGGAAATTAAAGGCGAGACGTTCGTGAATGGGATCAACTATAAGGACGGGAAGACCGGCGAGTCAAAAACTCTTGCGCTCGACGGAGTGTTTGTGGAGATCGGGCTTCTGCCGAATTCCGATTTTGTGAAGGACATCGTGGCGCTCAACGCGACCGGCCATGTGATCATTGACGCAAGGACCCAGCAGACCTCCTGCCCTGGTATTTGGGCCGCAGGCGACGTGACCGACGTGCTCTATGAACAGAACAACATCTCTGTCGGCGACTCGATCAAGGCGACGCTGAATGTTTATGACAAGATTAAAAAAAGTTAAAAATTGCTCGCTTGACGGGCATTTTTTTTGCCCTATAATTCCTATTGGCACTCACTGGTCCCGAGTGCTAAATTATCTAAAATAATAAAGTAATAACGATAGCGCAATGAATTTTAAACCATTATCGAACCATCTGTTCCTTGAGCCGATAGAAGAAGAAAAGACGACCGTGAGCGGTATTGTTTTGCCGGAGACGGCGGAAAAGGAAAAGCCGGTGAAGGCAAAAGTGGTCGCGGTGGGGCCGGGCAAGAAGAACGACAAGGGCGAGCTTCAGCCGATGACGGTCAAGATCGGCGACGTGGTGCTTTTCAAAAAATATGGCCCGGATGAGCTCGAGCTCGAAGGCAAAAAATATTTGGTCGGCGATGAAGATGATATTCTAGCGATTGTTGAGTAGCCGTACTATCAAAACCCGTTAACAATAATTATTTATACCCATGGCAAAACAAATCAAATTTAACGAAGATGCGCGCGCGTCCATAAAAAAAGGCATCGATAAGCTGGCGGATGCGGTCAAGGTGACGCTCGGCCCCCGCGGCCGCGCGGTGGTGATCGAGAAAGGCTACGGAGCTCCTCAAGTAACATTCGACGGCGTGACCGTCGCGAAGGAGATCGAGCTCGAGGACAAGTGGGAGAACCTTGGCGCGGAGTTTATCAAGCAGGCAGCGGATAAGACGAATGACGGCGTCGGCGACGGCACGACGACCGCGACCGTTCTCGCGCATGCGATGATCGACGAAGGAGAGAAAGTGATCCGCGAGAAAGGGTTCAACGTGATCCAGCTCGCCGAGGAATTGAAGAAGGCGAGCGCATCGGTGGTGAAGGCGCTTGAGGACCAGCGCGAGGCCATCAACGACAATAAGAAGATAAAGGAAGTGGCCACGCTCTCCGCGAAGGACGAGGAGATCGGCGGCCTCATTGCGACCGTCATGGAAAAGGTGGGTAAGGAGGGCATTGTGACGGTCGACGATTCGAACACGATCGGCAGTTCGTACGAGATCGTGGAGGGTATGCAGTTCGATCGCGGCTACGTTTCACAGTACATGGTAACGAACCAGGAAAAGATGGAGTCCGTGCTCGAGGAGCCGTATGTGCTCGTGACGGACAAGAAGATATCGTCCATTCAGGACATTTTGGGGTTGCTCGAGAAGATCGTGGCAAGCGGCAAAAAGGAATTATTGATCGTCGCGGATGACATTGATGGAGAAGCGCTCACGACGTTGATCGTAAACAAGCTACGCGGCATCTTTAATGTGCTCGCGGTGAAGGCGCCGGGCTTTGGTGATCGCAAAAAAGAGATGCTGCAGGATATCGCGACGGTCACGGGGGCATCATTTATCTCGGAAGAGCTTGGTAAAAAGTTTGAGAGTACGGAGCTTGCCGACCTCGGCCGCGCACGACGGGTGGTATCGACGAAGGATGTGACGACGATCGTGGACGGCAAGGGCGAAAAGAAAGACATCGAATCGCGCGTTGCGACCATCAAGGCGCAGATCAAAAAAACCGACTCCGATTTTGATAAAGAGAAGTTGCAGGAGCGCTTGGGCAAGCTCTCGAACGGCGTCGCCGTCATTAAAGTAGGCGCACCGACGGAATCCGCGCAGAAGGAATTGAAGCAGCGCGTGGATGACGCGGTTGCCGCGACCCGCGCAGCCATGGAGGAAGGCATCGTGCCGGGCGGCGGCATCGCACTCTATAATTCGATCGTCTCTTTAGTAATGAAGGACGGAAAAGATGAGACCAAGACGGTAAAAGCTGCTGCAGGAATAATTTTGCGCCGCGCGCTCGAAGCGCCGATCCGCGCAATCGTAGAAAATAGCGGAGAGTCAGCGGATCGTGTTCTTGGCGAATTGGAAAAGGAATCAGCCAAGCCGTGGCGTGGGTTTAATGCGCTTACCAACAAGGTCATTGACGATCTTCGCGAGGCGGGCATCATCGATCCGCTCAAAGTAACGCGCACCGCGTTCATGAATGCCGTTTCCGTTGCCGCGAACTATCTGACGATCGGCGCCGCGGTGACGAACATCCCTGAAAAGAAAGACGGTGGCATGCCGGGAGGCATGGGTGGTGGAATGCCGGGCATGGGAGGGGACTACTAATATCGCCAGGCATTTTGCTTGACCTCGACATCGGGCGGCGGTATAAGGTGGGTAGTAGTATCGCACCCAATCTTTACCCTGGAGATCAAGGAGGTCTCGATGGACGCTTTTTGTGTTCGCAGTCTTTTGGTTGTCATGCTCGCCGTAATCGTTGACGGTCCTGTCCCGATGTATGGGCAAGAGGCATCATCTCAAAACGCCGCCGTGGGTACGGTGGTGGTGAAGCAATTGCAATATTTCGGACATGGGGTAAGCAAATGGATAGAAATTCCCGGCACAAAGGCCGCCGGTTTCTCCACCGACGATTGTGATTTTGTCACGGCATTCGATGTTCTCGTTGAATACGATCGGAGCCGTGATTGGTATGTCGGCAAGGAAAAAATGACACTGCGGCAGCGAAGTGTCATCCGACGGGTATTGGAGGTTTCGATTGGAGGGAAAATCTATGGAGGAGCGCTACGCAAGGTTGGCGTATTCCCCATGGATCTCAATCTGGCCTGCATTGATTTGGAGGATGCGTCTGCGGGAACGTCACGGATTCATCATCTATATGTTGATGATAGTCCACAGATTCCCGATTTCGCGATGCCGCCCGCCGTAACGGAAGGAACGCCGATTTTAAACGAAAAGGGGTATGTTTCCTCTGTTTACATCCCCGATACTCGCGATTCGTCGTCGTTCATCTCCGGATCGGACATCCTTAAATTTCTTGACGAAGCAAGAAAAGTTCCTCGTTCCAGATCTCTTCTCCCAAAATTGTGAGGGTGGCAATGTATTTTGTTGATCTCTCCGTCCGCGCTCCGAGGGCCTTAGCCTTCGGAGCGTTCTTTATATACAGGGTTATGATATACGGAGAAGGCACCCAACGGTTGCTCCAATGCGTATAGGTTGGTATAATACAAATATGATTACATGGATATTGTTGGCGGTGCTGGTTCTTATCGTTCTCTGGCTTATCTTGGCCTACAACGGCCTTATTACCTCACGTAATCGCACGCAGGAGGCGTATTCAGACATTGATGTTCAGTTGAAGCGCCGCTATGACCTCATCCCAAACCTTGTTTCCACTGTGCAGGGCTACGCGTCGCACGAAAAGACGGTCTTCGAGGATGTAACGAACGCCCGATCGCAGGCGATGCAGGCAACCGGCACGGCAAAGGCGGGCGCGGAGAATCAACTTTCGTCAACGCTCAAGTCTCTCTTTGCCGTCGCGGAGAATTATCCGGACCTCAAGGCGAATCAGAACTTCCTTTCACTTCAGAACGAGTTGACCGACACGGAAGACAAGATCCAGGCCGCACGCCGCTTCTACAACGGCATGGTCCGCGACTTCAACACGAAGCTCCAGGTCTTCCCGACGAACGTTTTTGCAAACATGATGGGCTTCACCAAGATGGATTTCTTTGGGACGGATTTGACGGACGTAGAGAAGCAACCCGTTGCAGTTAAATTTTAAATAACGATGGGGTACACGTTTTCGAAGCAAGGAAGATTAATTGCTTCGAAAACGTGTACCCCATCGTTATTTATTTCGTCGGCGGCGAGTTGTTTTTCTGCCTAAATAATATATAAAGGAAGAATGGCTACAAACTTATATACGCTTCAAGCGTCGAATATCCGGCGGACGTGGGTACTGTTCATTGTGTTCTTTGTTGTATTCCTTGGACTCGGCTATTTTATTTCGTTATATTACGGCGATCCGAGCATTCTCGTCTTTGCGGCGATTTTCTGCGTTGTGTATTCGCTGATCAGCTATTATTCGTCGGCGTCGATCGCGCTCGCGCTCGCTCGCGCACAGGAAATCCAGAAAGCCGACAATCCGATGCTCTATAATTTGGTGGAAAATTTGACGATCACCGCAGGACTTCCGATGCCCAAGCTATACATCACGCCGGAGATGCAGATCAACGCCTTTGCGACGGGTCGCGACCCACAGCACGCAGCGGTGGCCGTGACACAGGGCGCTTTGCAAAGATTAAATAAAGATGAACTGCAGGGCGTGCTCGCGCACGAGCTTTCGCATGTGGGTAATCGCGATATTTTGGTTTCTACGGTCGCCGCGATCCTTGCGGGGATCATTGCGCTCATCGCGGATATCTTTTTGCGCTCGCTCTTTTTTGGCGGCATCGGTGGTGGCCGCGGACGCGGCAATAGTCAGAGTCAAGAGATATTCTTTATTGTTGCGATTGTGCTTTCCATCCTCGCGCCGATTGGCACGATGATGATCCAGCTCGCGATCTCGCGCCGCCGCGAGGCTCTTGCCGACGCGTCGGGCGTTTTGCTCACGCGCTATCCGGAAGGGCTGATCTCCGCGTTACAAAAGATCCAGCTCGACGAGACGCCGATGGCGTCCGCCAAGGATTCCACCGCGCACATGTGGCTCGACACGCCGTTCAAAGGCAAGGGCGCCTCGTGGTGGCACACGCTCTTTGCCACGCATCCGCCGATCGAGCAACGCATCAAGGCGTTGCAGCAGATCGCGGGGTAATAGAAGAGCGCAAAAGACAATTTAATAATTATTTAATGTGCTATGCGCTATGATGGCGGCATGGCGCAAAAACATTTTAAAATCGGAGCTATTGGAAGCAGGATTAATGGATAGAATCCAGCTTGGCCTATAGAACCGCTTGCGTGCGAGGACTTTTTGATACGGACGGAGGCCTTTATTTTCATAGAAAAGAAAAGAAAGAATATCTAGGGTGGTGTTTCGCGAGTTTCTCTCATCCGCTGCTTGCGGAAGTATTGGCTACATTGCGGGAATCGGATTTTAATGTTAAAAAGTCAGGGGAGCATCGACTTTATATGTATCGTACCAGTAGTATTACACGGTATTTACATATTGTTGGTTCACATAACCCCAAGAATACTGCTAAACTAAGGCGGTACGAGGAATAAAATAAATAGATATAAACATCTGGAGAGGTGTGCGAGTGGCTGAAACAACGATCCTGGAAAGATCGTATGTCCGAAAGGGCATCGAGGGTTCGAATCCCTCCCTCTCCGCAGGGTTGTGCGCTCGTTCGAGGGACAGCTCCCCCTCGGTTTTTCAATACTTCCGAAGGATCAGTTTATGTCATGAATCAGAGCAGGGGCAAAGATTCGAACTTTTTTGAGTCCACTGCAAGGAACAAATCTTTGGAAGATTCCACCTCATACTTTATACTGATGAAATATGGAAAGCGCGGTCGAAGTTAGACACCTCGTAAAAGTATTCACTTTCCCCGTCAAAAACCCGGACAAGGGTTTTTTTATTTTCCAGGAAACCCCGGGCTGCGGGCTCTTCGAAGAAAGGTATACTATGCGTATGGCTCGCCCGCGTGCCCGGGGATGAATGGAACCCGGAGCGAAAGCGGAGGCTCGTTGCATGCAAACAAAATCTCTCAACCACAGCGCCTACAAGTTGCAGTATCACATCGTCTGGGGCACCAAATATCGCAGAAAATGGCTGAAACCCTACGTCAAAGCCGCCCTCAAGGAAAGCCTCTATGCCACGTGCAAGAAATATCCGACGCTCTTCATCCAAGCGATCAATACCGATGAGGATCACGTCCATATACAGATGGAGATCCCGCCAAATATCGCCATTGCAGATGCCGTCCAACAGTTGAAAGGCATTTCCAGCATGGAACTGCGGAAACAGTTCGCATTCATCCGCAAGATGTACCTTGGGAAGGACGGCATCTGGAGCGTCGGGTATTTCGTATCGTCCGTCGGATTGAACGAGGCGAGCATCAAGAAATACATCGAGTGGCAGGGCAAGAAAGAATCACAGCCCCAGACGACGAAGCTATTTTAATCGAACAACTGCCTATCACGATTTTGTTTGCATGATGACCCAACAAGAAACCCCGGGCTTCAGCCCGGGGAGTACGTCATTTTTCCAA
>Ga0302319_10012966_pt1 | contig 15665 bp, 13 predicted proteins | sample Bog_T0_2_FD_203319 | JGI IMG/M metagenome (GOLD analysis project Ga0302319, IMG submission 203319) | Peat permafrost microbial communities from Stordalen Mire near Abisko, Sweden - Bog_T0_2 | ecosystem: Environmental > Terrestrial > Soil > Wetlands > Peat | place: Sweden: Abisko, Stordalen Mire...
CCGCCTCCCGCGCTTTGGTCCGTTTAAGGTCCAAGCTGATGGAAATGTATTGCTGCACGGCGATGGCGACAAAAATCAGATCGGCAAACGTCCAATCGAGCAGGACGCCGAGGCGGCTGGTCACGCCGGCGTGCGGCTGGCTTCCGCGATGCTGGCGCGCTGCGCGCGTTCGAGGCGCTCGAACAGGTTCAGAAGTTTGATGAAGGCGCGCGGGTCCGGCAGGGCGTCTTCCGCAGCACCTTCCAGCAGAAACAAATTCGCGGGCAAGGCGGGCTGCAGGTTGCCGGCGGTCAGCCAGGCGGCATCCGCCGCGGCGTGCAGCGCGAGCCGGATTTTTTCGGCGGTGGAAACGCGCGCGCGCCGGCCGACCGAATTGAAATTTTGCGCGGCAACGTCGTGGCCGATGGCGGCGTAAATGCGCCGCGCGGCGGCGATGCCGACGCGGCAATCGATCGGCAGATTGGCGATGCCGGACTCGGCACGGGCGTACAAAATCTCAGCTTCGTCCAAAAGGTTTTTGACGATGCGGCCGAGAGTGGCCGAGAATTCAGGTTTTTCAAGAAAGCGCTCGACGTCCAATCCCGCGGCCGCGCACCAGTCGAGCGGGAGAAAAAACCGGCCGGCGCGGGCATCCTCGCCGACGTCGCGGGCGATGTTGGTGAGCTGCATGGCGACACCGAGATCAGCCGCGCGGGCCAGGTTTTCGCGGTCGCGCACGCCCATCACCAGCGCCATCATCACGCCGACGGCGCCGGCGACGCGGGCGGCGTAGTCCAGCAGCGCTTCGAAATTATTGTAGCGCCGGCCTTCAGAATCCCAGGCCAGACCCTCGATCAGGGCGGCCGGGAGCGTTTTCGGAATTTTCTTGTCCGCCAGCACCGCGGCGAAAGCGCGGTCGATCGGGTCGTCATGCGGCGCGCCGGCGTAGGCGGCGTCCAGCCGCCCATGCAGCAGCAAAACCGCCTGTTTCGGGTCGTCGCCGAGATCGATCAGGTCGTCGGCGACGCGGCAGAACGCGTACAATGCCGTGGCGGCGTTCTTAATGCGAGGTGGCAACAAAAGCGACGCGGCAAAAAAACTTTTCGAGCCGCCGCGGAGCAGAAATCGGCACGCCGCGAGGTCGGTTTTATCGAGCGAAGTTTTTGGCATGGGGAACCACCTCATCGAGGACACGCGCTGACGACAACACGCCGGGAACGCCGGCGCCGGGATGGGTGCCGGCACCCACCAGAAACAAGTTCTTCACTTCCTCGCTGCGGTTATGTGGCCGGAACCAGGCGCTTTGCAACAGCCGCGGGTCCATGCCGAAACCGGCGCCGTGCAGCGACAAATATCTTTCCCCGAAATCCGCCGGCGTCATGATTTTCGACGTCACGATCATGCCGGAAAGCCCGGGAAGCACCGTTTCGTTCAGCGATTTTTCGATCGCCGCGCGGTAAGGCTCGGCCTTTTGCGACCAGTTTATGCTGCCGAGCAGATTGGGCACCGGCGAGAGCACGTAAAATCCATCGCAGCCATCGGGCGCGAGCGAAGGATCGGTCGCGGTGGGCCGGTGCAGATACAGTGAGAAATCGCCGGCCAGCTTTTTGCGGTCAAAAATGTCGCGTAGCAACTCATCGTGGCGGGGTCCGAGAAGGATCGAATGGTGCGGCACCTCCGGCCATTGCCGGTTCGTACCAAAATACCAGACAAACAGACCCATGGAAAATTTCGCGCGCGCGATTTTTTTGTCGGTCCAGCGGCGGCGCTTGTGGTGGGCCAGCAGGTGCTTGTAGGTGTGGCCGGCGCAGGCGTTGGAAACCACGACATGCGCGTGAATCGCTTCGCCATTGTCCAATTCCACGCCGGCGGCCTGGCCGTTTTCAACCAGAATTTTCGCGACGGTGGCGCCGGTTCGGATTGTGCCGCCCTGCCCGCGGATCAGGTTGGCCATGCCGGCGACCAGCGCGAAGGTGCCGCCGGCCGGAAAATGCACGCCGGATTTTCGTTCTAGATACAGAATAAGACAGTAGATGGCGCTGGTATTCAGCGGGTTGCCGCCCACCAGCAGCGGGTGAAAACTGAGCGCGATGCGCAGCCGCGGATCGCGGATGTGGCTGTTCACCAGCCCCGCGACCGAGCGGTAGCCGGACAGCCGGACCAGATCGGGCAGGATTCGGAGCATGTCCGTGAACGACCCGAACGGCTTGTGCGCCAGTTGCTCGAAACCGATCTTGTAGATTTGCTCCGATAGCGCGATGAACTTCTCGTAGCCCGCCAAATCCGCCGGCGCCAGCCGCCGCACCTGCTCGCGCATAAAATCCGGATCGGAAGCGCAATCAAATGCCGCGCCGTCGGGGAAGGTGATGCGATAGAAGGGCGAGATCGAATGCAGCGTGATGTCGTCGGCGAAGTTCTTGCCGGCGAGCGCCCAGAGTTCATCCAGCAGGAAGGGCGCGGTGATGATGGTGGGGCCGGCGTCGAACGTAAAACCGTCCTGCCGGAAAACCGAGGCGCGGCCGCCGGGCTCTTGGCCGCGCTCCAGCACCGTAACGCGATAACCGCGCGCGCCGAGGCGAATGGCGGCGGCCAGCCCGCCAAGTCCGGCGCCGATGACGACGGCATGCGGACGCGGGTCCGAGACGTTGGCGGGCACGACGTTTTGTGATTGACGCAGCGCGTTCATGGGACACACAGAAATGAAGAACTTCTTTTTTGAAAAAAAGGCGCCCCGCCTGGGGAAGCAAAAAACTTTTGATTCCCTTTGGTCTCAGATTGCGCAAACGCCCGTAATCCAAATAAAATAAAAGTTTTTTGCTTCTTTTTTTTAAAAAAGAAGTTCTTCCTTGCTTCCGATGCGCGTGGCGCATTCATGCGGCGTGCTCCTCGCAAAAATCCTCGATGATTTTGGCGAGGTCTTCAGGTTGCTCCTCATGCGCCAGGTGGCCCAGGCCGGCGAGGATTCTTACTGTCGCGTTCGGCAGCATTTTGGCCACTTGCGTGGCTTCGTCAGGGGAAATCGTCTTGTCGTTGCCGCCGGCGATCAGCAGCGTGGGCGTGCTCACGTCTTTCAACCGCGGCAGCAGCGCCGGCAGGTCCCAGTTGGCCATCATGGTCAGCGCGGCGCCGGCGTGCACGCTGCGGGCGGCCAGGCGGGCATAAAACTTCGCGCCGTCGGCGTCGATGTCCGAGCCGGTGCCGCGCAGCAGCCGGTCCACCACCCGCGGGTCGGCGGCGTGCATGGAGAACAAAAACGGCACCAGCGGCGAGCGCGCGAACATTTTCGCCAGCGGCGCGATCAGCGGGCTGACGGCGTGCTTGAACGGCAGCAGCGCGCCGTTGAGCGAAATCAACGTTTTTGGCGCGATCTGCCCGGCCAGAATCATGTTGACCAGAATCGCCGCACCCGCCGAATGGCCGGCGCAAAATTCCGGTTTCTGGCCAAGCTGGGTCAGCAGCGCGGCGATGGTGGCGGACATGCCGGTGATGGTCATGCCGGCCTCGTCCGGCCGCGCCGAAAACCCGTGGCCGGGCAGGTCCGGCGCGATCACGGTGTATTTTTCCGCCAGCAGCGGCAGCAGGTCGCGCCAGGAATGCGTCGCAGCCCCCGTGCCGTGCAGCAGCAGAAAAGCCGGGCCGGCGCCGGCGATCTGCACGTGCACGCGCAGCCCGTTGGCGGAGATAAAATGGGAATTTTCGCGGTTCGGCCAATCCCGCCCGTCGCGCGACCAATCCGGCGCGCCGATGCGGGATTTTTCCGGCGGCAGAGAGAGCGCGCTAATGCTGGCTGTCACGGCGGGCTCCCTCGGCCTGCACGGCGCGGCTCAGCAGTTTTGGGTCGGCGTAGGGCAGCGGCAGATATTTTGCGCCCATTTCGGCCGCCAGTTCGCGCACGAATTTTTGCGGGCGGGGGGACGTGTCCACCACAAGTGCTGAAAATCTTTGCGCGCGGCAGGCGCGGGCGGCGGCCATGGCGTCCGCGGCGGCGGCCGGCCGGCTTTGCGCGCCGTCGCGTGAGACGTTGGCGCCGCCATCGGTCAGCACGACCAGCAGCGGGAGTTTGCCGGCGCGCCGCTCGGCATCGGCCAGCGCGCGCAAAGCGTCGATGCCGGTGGCGAGCGGCGTCGGCCCGCCGCCGGGGAGCGATGAAAGGGTTTTTTTGGCGCGGGCCAGTGCGTGGGTGGGCGGCAGCAGCATTTCCGCCGACATGCCCCTGAAGGCGATCAGCGCCACCTGGTCGCGGCGGATGTAGCAATCGGCGAGCAGGTGCTGGATGGCGCCTTTGGCTTCGCTCAGGCGGTTGAGCGCGGAGGAGCCGGAGGCATCGACCGCGAAAATCGCGATGGCGCGTGGGTTCTGCCTGAATTTCTTGATCCGGAAATCGTCCTGCCGGATGGCGATTTTCTGGTTTTCTACGCGCGCGCGCAGGGGCTGCCAGGGGGCGGCGGCGCGCAGCGTTTCCAGGATCGCGAGTTTGGCGGCGCCGGTGAGCGGTCCGGGCCGCGCGCCGGCGGGGCGGCCGCGCGTGGGCGCGGCGGATTTGCCTGGCGTGCCGCCGCCGCGCGCCTTGCGGCTGGGGGCGGTGGCGGCGGCCAGCGCCGCCAACAGCGCCGGCGGCAAGGGTGTGGTTTTGGCGTCCGCGACGGAATCGTCCAGCTTCTGGTCTGGCCGGTGGTCTTCGCCGGGATCGGGTTCGGGTTCCGGCGGCGAGTCCTGGGACTCCGGCGCTTCCGGCGCGGATGGCAGCCGGGTGGCGCGGGGCAGCAGGACCAGCCTGGCGGCGATTTCGATGTCGGCCGGCTCGACCGCGTCGCGGCCGGCGAGTGCCGCGCTGGCGCGCGCGGCGCGCAGGGCAAAAATCTCCGCCCGCGCCGAATGAACGCCCAGGGCAATGGAAAGGGCGCAGATATGGTCTATGGCGTGTGCGGCGGTGTGAACGGCTGCGAGATTCTTGCGGGCGATCTGGATGACGAGCGGATCGGGCCATGGCTCGGCCATGCCGGGGAGGGCATCGACGGTGAAGGCGAGGCGCTCGGTGAGGGTTTTTGGCGGGGCTTCGTCCAAAATACCCTCGTCGAGGGCGATGAGGGTGAGGCCGGCGCCATGATCGAGCTGGGCGAGAATTTTACCGGCGTGCTGGGGGGATAGGCGCTCGGCCATCGCGATGTGCAGGAGGTGGGATTTGGCCTCCCGCAGCAGGCCGGCGGTGTGAACCGGGCGGCCGGCGGCGAGGGTGGCCGGCAGGTCCAGGCCGCCGAGCAGGCGGTCGTCGGTGATGGAGAGCGGCAGTTTTTTGGCCTGCGTGCCGGCGGGGAACAGAGCCAGGAGGTTTTTCAGATATCTCTCTCGCGCCTCGCCGGACCAGGCGCGCAGCCAGATTCCGGTGAGGGTGGGGTCGATGGCCAGCAGCGCGGCGGCGAGGATGGCGTCACTGAACGACGCGGCCTGGGGCGCCGAAGACCTGTCCCAGGACGGGTCGAACGGGCTCATGCCGGGGCAAACAACTCGGCCACCGCGCGGTCCACTCGGGTGGTGGCGAGGCTGTCATCCAGCGGGTCGCGCCGCAGGCGGTGGCGCAAGGCGGGGGCGGACATTTTTTGCAGGTGGGCGGCGGTGACGGTGTTTTGGCCTTCGTAGGCGGCCAAGGCGCGGGCGGCGCGCAGCAGGGTCAGTTCGCCGCGCAGCCCGTCGGTGCCCAGCGCCAGGCAGAGTTTTGCGCCGAGTTCCAAAATGTCATCGGACACGGTGATGGCCGGTAACGCGGCGCGGGCGGCGAGGATCTTTTCGCGCAAGGCGGCGCTGGCCGCGGCGTATTGCGCGGTGAATTTTTGCGGGTCGGTATCGTAGGCGTCGCGGCGGCGGACGACTTCGATGCGGGTGGCGATGTCGGTGGGGGTTTTGACGTCCACGCAGAGGCCGAAACGGTCGAGGAGCTGGGGACGCAATTCGCCCTCTTCCGGGTTGCCGCTGCCGATCAGGACGAAGCGGGCGGGATGGCGCAGCGAGAGGCCCTCGCGCTCGACGACGTTCTCGCCGCTGGCGGCGACGTCGAGCAGCAGGTCCACGATGTGGTCTTCCAGCAGGTTGACTTCGTCGATGTACAAAAAGCCGCGATGGGCGCGGGCGAGCAGGCCGGGTTCAAAGACCTTGCTGCCGTCGGCGAGCGCGCGCTCCAGGTTCAGGGCGCCGACGACGCGGTCCTCGGTGGCGCCGAGCGGGAGATCGACCACCGGGATGCGGATTTTTGTGGTGGGGAGGTGGCCGGCCGCGAGACGGGTGCGGCAGTCGGCGCAGAGGTTTTGCGGGTCGGCCGGGTCGCAGTGGAAGGCGCAGTGTTCGACGGCCTCGATCTCCGGCAGCAGGGCGGCCAGGGCGCGGACGGCGGTGGATTTGCCGGTGCCGCGGTCGCCGAAAATCAGCACGCCGGACAGCTTTGGCTCAATCGCGGCGGCGATGATGGCGGTGAGCATCTCGTCCTGGCCGACGATCGCGGTGAAAGGAAACATCAGGGCGCTCCGCTGAGAAGAAAGCAAGCACTGCTTTTTTGAAAAAAAGCAGCAAAAAACTTTTGTTTACTGGAGGCCGTGGCGCGGTCGTGCCCAAGCCCGCGGGACCGGGAGTTTTTTTGGTTCTTTTTTTGCAAAAAAAGAACGGCTTGCTTGCCTTTCACGTGGCGGCTCCGAACGGGGCGTTGAGGCGGACGATGGTGTAGTTGAGGAAGGCGGCGAAACTCACCCAAAGCAAATAGGGCAGCATGAACAGCCAGGTGGGGCCGGTGAACAGGGCGAGCACGGCCATGATGGCGACGATGGACAGCCAGAGAAAAGGTACTTCGATCAAAGCGTGGTCCGGGCGTTTTCGGCGGAAGAACAGCACGCTCCAGTAGATGTTGAGGAAGCCGTTGGCGGCGTAGAAGACTACGAGCAGCGCGAACCAGAAATTATGCGGGACGTGGTGCCAGGCGATCACGCCGCTGGCGGCCTCCAGGATGAAAATGACGGTCCAGGCCGGGCCAAACAGCCAGTCGGGCGGCTGCCAGCTGGGTTTGCGCAGGCCGTAATACCACGGGCCGAGCGTGGTGAGCACGGCGCCGGTGACGGCAACAAAAGTGGCGGCGGCCGCCGCGACGAGCGTCGGCCCCCAGTCGCTGAAAAAATGGTTCATGCGGCGCATGTAGCGAGCGCGAACGCGCAGAACAACATGCCGATGACATAGAGCGTGGTGCCGGTGGCATTGTACATCGGCGCGCGCTCGCGGGGGGATTCGAGCAGCCAGAACATCAGAAACATCTGGGCGACGGTGAGAGCCAGGACGGTGAGGGCGGTGAGGGGGTGGTGCCAAAGAATCATCGCGAGGATGACGGCGAGCTGCGGCAGCACCATCATGACGCTGGCGGTGACGCCGGCGTTTTGCGGGCCGAGCTGGACGGGCAGGGACCGGACCCCCGCGGCGCGGTCACCCTCGATGGATTTGAAATCGTTCAGCGTCATGATGCCGTGCGCGCCAAAGCTGTACAGAAACGCGATGAGCAGGATGTGCGGGTTGGGCAGCGCGCCGGTGAGAATGGCGGCGCCGGTGAACCAGGGCACGCCCTCATAACAAATCGCGACCGCGGAATTGCCCCACCAGCCATTCAGTTTCAGCCGCGGCGGCGGCGCGGAATACGCCCAGGCCAGCGCCAGCGCCACGATGGTGGCGCCGAAACCCCAGGGGCCGAGCGTGGCGCCGAGTGCCAGCGACGCCAGCGACCAGATGACGCCGATGTAAAAACCCCACTGCCCCGGCATGCGGCCGGAAGGGATGGGGCGGTTGGGTTCGTTGATCGCGTCCACATGCCGGTCGAACCAGTCATTCACCGCCTGGCTGGTGCCGCACACCATCGGCCCGGCGAGGAGCAGGCCGGCGACGATCTGCGGCCAGTGCGGCCGCAACGGCGCGCCCGATGAAACGACGCCGCAGAAAAACGCCCAGATGGGCGCGAACCAGGTGACGGGTTTTAAAAGCTCGAGACAGGTTTTGAGGGCCGGGACGCGCAGGCCGGAGGTGGGGATCGCCAGCGATAGTTTTTGTTCGGCTGCCAAAATGTACCCCGCGCTGCGTTAAAGGAAGAAAGTAGCGCTTTTTTGAAAAAAACGGGACAGAGGCGCGGAAGAGATGCGAGACAGGGTCGTGAAACAGCCCCCAGTTAATAAGAGTTTTTTTGGTTCTTTTTTTGCAAAAAAAGAACTGCTTGCTTCCTTCTCCTGCATTATTCGATGCCAATCGTCTCGGCTTCGATCAGCCCGTGCCGGCGCATTTTCACGTACAGGCTTTGCCGGCTCACCCCCAGCACTTCGGCGGCGGAGGCGCGGTTGTCGCCGGTCATGGTCAGGGCGGCTTCGATCGAGAGGCGTTCGATCACATCGGTGGCTTCGCGCACCAGGTCTTTTAGCGACACGCGGCCGATGAGTTCGATGATCTGTTCGAGCGATTTGGGAAACGCGCGCGGGTTGGCGGGCACCGCGGCGGCGATCCGGCGGGAGATCGCGCGGATCGCGAAGCCGTAGGACGGGTCGCCACCGTTGATGACGGCGCCGGCGGAAATTTCCACATCCGATTCGGCGCCGAATTCGTCGCGCAACTGGGTGGAAAAGAGGCGCACCTCGCCATGCTGGCGCAGATTGTTGAGCAGCACGCCGAGATCGACCCCGGGCCGGCCGAGCCAGCGGTCCAGCGACTGGCCTTGCGCCTGCGCCTCGTTATGCAATTGCGCCATTTCCAGAAAGGAGTCGTTGGCGGCGATGATGACGCCGTCATGGTCGGTGACGACAAAACCGTCCGGCACGCGTTCCACCAGTTGCAGCAGAGTGGCTTTGGCGTTGCTGATGCGCGCCGGTTCGGTGGGGGGTGCGGCCTGCGCCAGGCGCAGCAGCACCAGTTGCGCGTTGCCCTGGCGGAACAGGAAGGCCGAGGCGGTCATCGCCCCGGCGTGGCCGGCGAGGCGGAAGGCGACGTCGTCGGCGCGGCCGGCGGCGCGGATATTGGCCATCATCAGGTCCACGTCCTGCGCGGTCTGCTGGTCCGTGAGTTCGTGCAAAGCCAGCCCCACGACCTTGCCCTTGGGGCCGAGCAGCGCGCGCGCCGCCGGGTTGGCCTCGAGAATTTTCTGGCTGCCGGCATCGACGATCAGCACCGGTTCCGGCGTCATCTGGAACAGAATGCGGTACCGCGTTTCGATGTGGCGCATGCGGGCGTAGTCGCGCTCAAAAGATTGCTGCACGTCCACGACGCGCTGCTGCAGCGTGGCGAAGGCGCGCAAATCCCGCCCGAAGGCGATCACCTGGCCGGTTTTGCCGACCGGCAAAGCGCTGAACAGGATGGGAATGTCGGCGCCGCGGCCGGTCGGGTAATTCACCTGGCGGCCGTTGCGGTGGGTTTTGGCGGCGGCGTCGGCCAGCATTTCGTCGATCTTTGGCCGGCTTTCGATGGTCACCGAGTCGCGCCAGGGTTTTCCGAGCCAGTGGTCGTGTTCGGAGAATTCGTGCGCCAGGGCTTCAGACTGAAATGCAAAATCGCGCACGACGCCGTCGTGATCGACGATCACGGCGAGGTCCGCCGCCGCCGCGATGAGAAGTGCGGCGGCATCAGCGTCGATTCCGGCTAGCCAGCGCGCCGGCGTCTTAAAAGCCTTCATAACAAACCCGCTCTTTCAACCGTCACGGCCGCACCCCAAGCCTGAGAGATGTCAGCCAATGTCAACCAAGCGTGTCTTAGACCGGTGTAAACGTTCCGTCACGCGCTCAGTCACGGTAGTCTCCAGAAAAAAATTTGCGTGGGCGAGAGCGCCGGCGGCGTCCGGCGCGGTCGCGTCCGCGCCCAGGAAGCGCGCCCTCTCCTTATTTTCGGTCACGGCCCGGCCGCCGAGCAGAATATGCACGCCTGGGTTGCAGGAGGCAAGGCGCAGCGCGCGGATGGTGGCCGGCAGCCCCTTCATGGCGCGCTCGGCGCTGATGGAGAGGCCGACGATGTCGAACCACTCGTCCTTCACCAGCCGCAGCAACTGGGTTTTTGTGGCGGCGGGGCCGGAGCGGACGCACCAGCCGCCTTCACGGAACGTGTCCGCCACCATGGCCAGGCCAAAGCTGTGCTGCTCGCCGGGCGCGGGCAGCAGCAGGATGCGGTTGTCGGCGGCGCTCAAGGGGGCGGCGAAGCCGGCGGTGGCGGTTTCCTTGAGAATCTGGTCCAGCCGATAGACGCCGAGTGTCACGGTCATGAAGTCGGCGGTGTCCTGCTCCCACATTTTTCCGAGCAGCCGGGCCGCCGGCGTGAGCAGATTCTTGAGCAACGCGTCGCGCCCGCCGTAGTGCACGATGACGCGGTCGGCAACCGCGCGGGCCTGCTCGATGTCGTCGGCGACGATGATGCGGACAAAGGCGGCCACCTCCGCCTCGTTGATGGGGTGGTCTGGCGTGAGGCCGGTCTCGTCGCGGTGGGCGGAAAGCAGCCGGGGAAGAATCTCGTTCTCGATGGTCGCGCCTAGAAGCTCGACCCAGGGGGCGATGATGTTTGGCGCCGCGCCAGCGGGCGCCGTGCCGGCGGGCGCCGCGCCGGCAGGGTTTGGCATGGCCTGATTTGTCTCGGCGCGGAAAATTGGTCCCATCCCAAACTCCTTTCGCCTCATGTTGGCGCACCCCCGGCGCATGTGTCAAGTTTTATTGACGGTAGGGGCGTAATATAAACTTGACACTTGTTGCGGGGGGATTGTAGCCTCGTTTTCACGGGTGCACCGCCCGGGAGGAAAGCGGCATGAGCGGCCAGGTTCTTGGACAATATCAACAAGCTGGACGGTCCTGTTTGGGGGCGGGTGGAAATTTCCTGGGCGGGATCGAACGCGCTTACGAAAGGCATGTCAACAAATGCTGACGCGAATTTTTGAACGTGTATTTGGAACCGTGGATTGCTGCCCCTGGGTGGGGCACGCCTATGGCCTGCGGGTGGAGCCGGCGCGGGCGAAGCAGGCGCGGCCGCCGTATCTGTATTCGCCGGCGGAGCGCCGGCGCCGCGACGCGACGCCCTGGACGATGGTGCAAGGCATTCTGGCGCCGATCCAGTTTCTGGTTTTCTTGGTCAGCCTGGGCTTTGTGCTGCACTACCTGATTTCCGGCCAGGGTTTTGCGGCGGCGACGATTTCGGTGCTGGTGAAGACGGCGTTTTTGATCACCATCATGGTGACCGGCGCGATCTGGGAAAACGAGGTGTTTGGGCAGTACCTGTTTGCGCCCGCGTTCTTCTGGGAAGATGTGTTTTCCTTCGCCGTCATCGCGCTGCATTCGATTTATGTGGTGGTGCTGCTGACGGGAGCGGCGAACGCGCACGCGCAGATGATGATCGCGCTGGCGGCGTACACCGCCTACGTGATCAACGCGACGCAGTTTGTGATGAAACTGCGGACGGCGCGGCGGCAGGCGCCGGCTTCGAACCAGGTGATGGGATGAACGAGATTTCCGCCATTACGGTCGAGCCGGCCGGCTGCTCGGATGCGCCGGTGCTGAAAGAGCGTGGCCAGCGCGAGGTGTTTTGCGGGCTGACCGGCATTGTGTGGCTGCACCGGCGGATTCAGGACGCGTTTTTTCTGGTGGTGGGTTCGCGCACCTGCGCGCATTTGCTGCAAAGTGCGGCGGGGGTGATGATTTTTGCGGAGCCGCGCTTTGCGACCGCGATCATCGATGAGCGGGATCTGGCGGGCCTGGCCGATGCGAATGACGAACTGGACCGGGTGGTGACGCGGCTGGTGGAGCGGCGGCCGGAAATCAAACTGCTCTTCCTGGTCGGCTCCTGCCCTTCCGAAGTGATCAAACTGGATCTGTCGCGCGCCGCCTTGCGGTTGGGGCGGAAATTTGGCGCGGATTTGCGGGTGCTGTCGTATTCCGGCAGCGGCATAGAGACCACGTTCACCGAGGGCGAGGATGCGTGCCTGGCGTCGCTGGTGCCGGTGCTGCCGGCGAGCGATGCGGCGCAGCTGATGGTTGTCGGCACGGTGGCGGAAATCGTGGAGGACCAGTTCCGGCGTTACTTTTCCGAGCTGGGGATTCACGATGTCGGGTTTTTGCCGCCACGGCGTGCCGGCGAGCTGCCGGCGGTGGGCAAGGGGACGTTTTTTCTCCTGGCGCAGCCGTTTCTGGCGAATACGGCGCTGGAATTGGAACGGCGGGGAGCCGAGCGAATTGCGGCGCCGTTTCCGCTGGGCGTTGAGGGGACCCTGGCCTGGTTTGAGGCGGCGGCGCAAAAGTTTGGGATTTCGCAAGCGCGCTGCCGGGCGGTTCTGGATGCGCCGGCGGAACGGGCGCGGCAGGCTCTGGCACGCTGCCGAATCACGCTGGCGGGCCGAAAGGTGTTTTTCTTTCCGGATTCGCAACTGGAAATTCCCATGGCGCGGTTTTTGGCGCGCGAGTTGGGAATGACACTGAGCGAGGTGGGCACGCCGTTTTTGCATCGCGAACACCTTGCCGAAGAGCTGGCGCTGCTGCCGCGCGGCACGTTTTTGTCCGAAGGCCAGGATGTGGAGCGGCAACTGGACCGGTGCGATGAGGAAAAACCGGACCTCGTCGTGTGCGGGATGGGGCTGGCGAACCCGCTGGAGGCGCGCGGGTTTACCACAAAGTGGTCGATCGAGCTGGTGTTCACGCCGGTGCAGGGCTTTGAGCAGGCGGCGGATCTGGCGGAACTGTTTGCGCGCCCGTTGCGGCGCCGCGCGCTGCTGAAGGTTTAACAAAAATGCAGCTTTCGCTTTGGACATATGAAGGCCCGCCGCATATCGGGGCGATGCGCGTGGCGACCGCGATGAAAGGCGTGCACTACGTGCTGCACGCGCCGCAGGGCGATACCTACGCGGATTTGCTTTTCACGATGATCGAGCGGCGCGACGAGCGGCCGCCGGTGACGTACACGACGTTTCAGGCGCGGGATCTGGGCGGCGATACGGCGACCCTGTTCAAGAAGGCCGTTGCGGACGCCTATGAGAGATTCAAGCCGCAGGCGATGCTGGTGGGCGCGTCCTGCACGGCGGAGTTGATCCAGGATGACCCGGGCGGGCTTGCGCTGGCGCTGGATTTGCCGATTCCGGTGGTGCCGCTGGAATTGCCGGCGTATCAGCGCAAGGAAAATTACGGCGCGTCCGAAACGTTTTACCGGCTGGTGCGGGCCTGCGTGGGGCAGCGCGTGGAGCGGGCGGCGGGTGCCAAACCGTCCTGCAACATTCTTGGGCCGACGGCCTTGGGGTTTCGGCACCGGGATGACGTGGCCGAGGTGGCGCGGCTGGTGGAAAAACTCGGCGTGCGGGTGAATGTGGTGGCGCCGCTGGGGGCGACTCCGGCCGATCTGGCGCGCCTTCCGGACGCGGATTTCAACATCGTCCTGTACGCGGAAACCGCGCTGGCGGCGGCTTTGTGGCTGGAGAAGACTTTTGGCCAGAAATTTGTGAACGTCGCGCCGATCGGCGTCGGCGCGACGCGGGATTTTGTAAAAACCGTGGCGGAGCTTGCGGGCATTGACGCCACTGATTTTCTGCGCGCCGAAACCTCCCGGCTGGTTTGGTATTCGCGTTCGATCGATTCGACGTATCTGACCGGCAAGACGGTGTTCGTGTTCGGCGACGCGACGCACGCGGTGGCCCTGGCCCGCGTGGCGGCGGAGGAACTGGGCTACAAGGTCGTGGGGCTGGGCACATACGCGCGGGAGTTTGCGCGCGAAGTGCGCGCCGCCGCCAAGGGCTATGGCATTGAGGCGCTGATCTGCGACGACTATCTGGACGTCGAGGCCGCGATCAAAGCCGCAGCACCCGCTCTGGTGCTGGGCACGCAGATGGAGCGGCACATCGCCAAACGCCTGGGCATTCCCTGCGCGGTGATCTCGGCGCCGGTGCATGTGCAGGATTTTCCGGCGCGCTACAGCCCGTTCATGGGCTTTGAAGGCGCCAACGTGCTGTTTGATACCCTGACGCACCCGCTGATGATGGGTCTGGAAGAGCATCTGCTGGGAATGTTCCGGGAAGATTTCGAATTTTCCGGCGATGCGGCGGCGTCGCATCTGGGGCACGCGGCGGCGGTTGTGTTGGAAGCCGAGCCGGTCACGGCCGTCTGGGATGAAGCGGCCGAAAAAGAGTTGAAAAAGATTCCGTTCTTTGTTCGCGGAAAGGCCCGGCGAAACACGGAAATGTTCGCCGCGGAGCAGAAGATTGGCGTGATCAGCCTAAAGACGCTGTACGACGCCAAAGCGCATTTTGCCAGTTAGGATTGTTTTAAAATGAACCATATCGTGGACGACAAGAAACTGGTGGAGCGGCTGAAAGGCTCAAGCTGCGGCTCGTCCTGCGGCGATGGCGAAGGCAGCGTGCAGGTGGCGCTGGACCCAAAACTGCAAATCGGTGGCGCAAAAGTGTTTGCCGTGTACGGCAAGGGCGGCATCGGCAAAAGCACCACCTCGTCCAATCTCTCCGCGGCGTTTTCGAAAATCGGCAAGCGCGTGCTGCAGATCGGCTGCGACCCGAAACACGATTCGACCTTCACGCTGACCAAGCGCCTGGTGCCGACAGTCATCGACGCGCTGGAGGCGGTGGATTTCCACCCGGAAGAACTGCGCGTCGAAGACTTCGTTTACGAAGGCTATGGCGGCGTGATGTGCGTGGAAGCCGGCGGCCCGCCGGCCGGCACCGGCTGCGGCGGCTATGTCGTCGGCCAGACCGTGAAACTTTTGAAGGAGCACCATCTGCTGGAAGACTCCGACGTGGTGATCTTTGATGTGCTGGGGGATGTGGTTTGTGGGGGTTTCGCGGCACCGCTGCAGCACGCGGAGCGGGCGGTGATCGTGACGGCCAATGATTTCGACTCGATTTTCGCGATGAACCGCATCGTCGCGGCGATCGCGGCGAAAGCCAAAAACTACAACGTGCGCCTCGGCGGCGTCATCGCCAACCGCTCCGCGGCGACCGACCAGCTCGACAAATACAACGCCGCGACCGGGCTTTCCACGCTCGCGCGGTTTCCGGATTTGGACATTATTCGCCAAAGCCGCCTGAAAAAATCCGTGCTGTTCGAGATGGAAGACTCGCCGGCGCTGCTGGCGGTGCAACAGGAATATCTGTTGCTGGCCGAGAAACTTTGGGCCGGCGTACCGGCTTTGGCCTCGGTGCCGCTCAAAGATCGCGACATCTTTGACCTGCTGGGGTTCGAATAATGGCCATGACCTACGAGCACCGGCGCGGCGAGATCGAAACGTATTTCGATCGCACGGCGCTGGCCGCGTGGGAAAAACTCACGGGCACGACGCCGGTTTCCGGCATCCGCGCCACCGTGCGCGCCGGGCGCGACGCGATGCGCGCCACGCTGCTCTCCTGGCTGCCCGAAAACATGCGCGGCATGCGGCTGCTGGACGCCGGCTGCGGCACCGGCGCCCTGGCGATGGCGGCGGCCGCGCGCGGCGCGCAGGTGGTGGCGATCGACCTCTCGCCGCAGCTCGTGGCACTGGCCGCGCAGCGCGCCGGCGGCGGCGAAAAAATCCGGTTTTGCGCAGGCGACATGCTGGACGAATCCCATGGCCGCTTCGACTACGTGGTCTGCATGGATTCGATCATTCATTACGCACCCGGCGACGCCGCCAACGCGCTGGCGCGCCTCGCCGCGCGCACGAACCATGCGGTGCTATTCACCTTC
>Ga0302319_10012968_pt1 | contig 15664 bp, 12 predicted proteins | sample Bog_T0_2_FD_203319 | JGI IMG/M metagenome (GOLD analysis project Ga0302319, IMG submission 203319) | Peat permafrost microbial communities from Stordalen Mire near Abisko, Sweden - Bog_T0_2 | ecosystem: Environmental > Terrestrial > Soil > Wetlands > Peat | place: Sweden: Abisko, Stordalen Mire...
CGCTGTCCCGCTGGTGGGCGCGGTGTCCGCCGAGGTCATGCTCCGGAACGCTACTGTCAAGCGCGGCGAGCGCGAGCAGAGCATGAGCGTTCGCGCCGTCGAGCCTGACTACGGAAAGATCCGCAACATGACCCTCACTTCCGGCCGCTGGATTTCGGGTCAGGATTATCTCGAAAAGCAGCGGGTTGCAATCCTCGGCGCCAAAGCAGCCGAGAAACTTTTTGGCGAGATCCCGCCGGTGGGCGAGAGCATCGCGGTCAACGGTCTCCAGTTCCAGGTGATCGGGCTTCTCAAAACCAAGACGCAGATCTCGAATTACAACACGCCGGACAATGAGTGTGTCTTCATCCCGCTTTCGTCCGGCTCTCTGCTCCGCGATATCAAATACCCTGACGACATCGTCTGGATGCCGGCCAATCCGATGTTCCGCAAGCAGGCAACCAAAGACGTGCGGGCGGCTCTGGCGCGCGTCCACAACTTCTCACCCAATGACGAGCGGGCGCTCGAACTCATCGTCTTTAACGAGTTCATGAAGATCATCGACACCATGTCGCTCGCGCTTCGGGTGCTGCTGGGCCTGATTGGCGCGCTCACGCTCGCGATTGGAGGAATCGGCCTCGCCAACATCATGCTGGTGTCGGTCACGCAGCGAACGCGCGAGATCGGCGTACTGAAATCCATCGGCGCCACCCGCGGAGCAATCCTTGCGCAGTTCCTCATGGAGGCCATGGCCATCGTCACCGCGGGAGGACTCATCGGCGTCGCGATCGGCTGGGGTGTAACGGCGGGGATTCAGACTCTGCCGCTGCTGGGCCCTTTGTTCAAGGACGACTCGGGGACCGGCGACATCCATCTGCGGGTCTCACAATTCGCCGTGCTCACCTCGACTCTTGTGCTCGAAGCCATCGGCCTTTTCGCGGGCCTCTGGCCGGCCCTCAAAGCATCGCGGCTTGATCCCATCGAAGCTCTGCGGTACGAATAGAGAATGTTCTGGCTCCCGGCCGTATTGCTGCTCAACGATTCCACCGTCACCGGCTATGTCGAACGCCTCTGCCACCGCTTCGCCCCGCAAGTGCAAGTCGCCGTAATTGTCGATGCCGATGCCGCTGCGGGGGTCAAGCCCAATGGCGAAATCCGCATCACCACCGCGATGATTACCGAAGCGGAAAATGAAGCCGAACTCGCCGGCATCCTCGCTCATGAGATCGCGCATCTCAGGAAGAAAATCGACGCTGCACCGCCCGATGACGAAGACTTCGGCATCTGCCTGCGCTTCAACCGTCACGACCTCGATTTCGAAGGCGGCAAGCAGTGGGAGCACGATGCCGATCAAACCGCCATCGAAATGCTGACCAAAGCCGGCTACGATCCTATGGCCATGCTGCGTTACTTTTCCACCCTGCGCCATGCATCGCCCGGTTTGCCCAGAGCTTTTTCGGCCGAAGATATTCTGATCGAGCGCCTGCAGCTCGAAGCCAACGACCATCCGATGAAAGATCCCGTGGTCGATACGCCTGAATTTCAGGCCATCCGCGGAAGACTCAAGTAACCCGCATATACCTTGTCGAACACCGTATCCCAGGATTCGCCGCAGGCCTGTGCGCGCGCCGCTTGCGCCATCCTGCCGCGCAACTCCGCATCCTTCAGCAACCTTGCCGTATATTCGACGAACTCAGCGTTCGTATGCGCGACGAAGCCTGAGACGTCCCGATTCACGATGAATTTAGGCCCGCCCGCGTCGGTCACAACAGCCGGGACCCCGGAAGCGAAGGCTTCGAGCACCACGTTGCCGAACGTATCCGTGCGCGATGGAAAAACGAACACGTCCATGTTGGCGTAAGATCGCGCAAGCTCTTCGCCGCGCTGTATGCCGGGCAGTTCCGCTCCCGCAAGACTTTCCTGCAGCCAATCCTTCTCGCTGCCGTCCCCCACGATCAGAAAGCGGAACGGCGGAACACCGGCGGCCTGCAGCCCGTCTTCCAGTTCTTTTAAAAACCGAGCGCTTTTCTCCGGCGTAATGCGGCCTACGTAACCCAGTCTCAAAACACCGTCATCCACCGTCCGCCGCGCCGGACAAAACAATTGCGTATCGATGCCGCGCTTCATCAGATACACCGGCTTTCCGGTGCGCTCCTTCAGCATCTCCACCAGTTCGTCGTTCGGCGCATACAGCACATCGCCCATTCGATAGAACGCCAGCACCATGTTCAGGATGTTGGCTTCGCTGAAATCGACCACGCTCTTCCGCATCGGCTCGCTCATCCACGCCAGCATCTTCGAAAGCCGCATAGCGCCGAACTCATGCAGATTGGTGTGCCAGGAAATCGCCAGGGGAACGCCCAGTTTCTTCGCAACATACACGCCGATCTCGCTCACATCGCCGGGACTCACCACATGCACAATGTCGGGTTTAAAATCCTCCACCGCTTCCTCGACATAGCCTGCCAGTCGCCATAGCGCGGGATCGTGCCGCAGCCCGCGATCGAGCTCAAATGCCAACGGCCCGCGGTAAAGCTCCACGTGAGTAACGGAACCGTCATCTGTTTTGCGAGTCTCCGAACCACCGCGAACGCAGAGAAACGGATACGCGCGGCGTCCGCCGAACGCGGTGAACTGACGGCTGGTAAGCGCCACGCCGTTGATTTCGTCGAAGGTGTCGGTGAAGAATGCGACTCGCGGAATCCCGTCCACTCTGAATAAAGATAACCTGGGAAGCCCGTCGTTTGTCCGCTGTTCACGAAGCTGTAACGGTGCCATGATAATCGATACATGCGCCGCCTGTGTTTAAGTGCAATTTGCTGCCTCGCGCTTAGTGCGCAATCCCCGGAGATTCCTCAATGGCAAATCGATGCCGGGGGCAAAATGGCCTTCGAGGTCGCTTCTATCCACCAGACGAAGCCGGGAGAGTTTACGCCGCCCAACTTCCCGCTCGATCCCGGCGACGCGTACCGAGGCCATAAAGGGGGACACTTCTCGGCCGACTTCCCCGTTTCGACATACGTTACATTCGCGTACAAGATCTCATTGTCTCCGGAACAAAGGCAGGCGCTGTTCGCTCACCTGCCGAAATGGGTCTCGACCGACAACTTCGAGATTCAGGCAAACGCCGCGGGCAACCCTACTAAGGATCAAATGCGCCTGATGATGCAGGCTCTGCTGGCCGAGCGATTCCGGCTGAAGATTCATTTCGAGACTCAACAGGTTTCGGCGCTCGCGCTCACTCCGATCAAGCCAGGCAGGTTGGGACCGAATCTCAAGCCCCATGCCGACGGCCCGGCATGCGATGCTGTGCCGGACCCGTCGGTTTTTCCCGGGGACTGCGATGTAGTCGCCTTAATGAGGACGCCTGAGGGAAAGAATCGCCTCGGCTCTCGCAACACGACGCTGCCTTTGATCGCCGGCGCGCTTACCGGACTCGCACAACTCGGCCGCCCGCTGATCGATCAAACAGGGCTTACCGAGCGGTTCGATTTTGAGCTCGAATGGTTTCCCGAAACTGACCCACAGGGGCCTACCTTCATTGACGCCATTCGAGAACAACTCGGCCTCAAGCTGGAATCGACCAAAGCTCCGATGCTTGTTCCTCTGATCGAAAGCATTAACCGGCCTTCCGAGAATTAGCGGCTGTCACTGCAATATCGGCAGCGATAGATAATTCGAGGCCACAAACAAACTCCCCTGCGTGGTTCCTCCCGGAGCCATCGAACGCAACTCACGCTGCAGGCCCGCCGCATTCAACTCGCCCCGCAACGCCGCGCAGAAAGCCTCCGTCACCCCTCGAACCTCATCCGCCGATTCATGCGCGAACTCCAGCCGGTAATGCCCGATCCCCGCGCTGCGCCAGGTCTCCAGATGCGCGCTCGCCTCCTGCGCTTCGGCACCGAACACCGTGTTCCGGCAGCCTACATCCGCCATCACCGGATGCGAGCGCCCGGTATGATCTCTGAGTTCCACGCGATGCTTCTCGCAGGGCCGGCCGCAATCTTTGTAGCTTGTCCCCGTTGACAGAAACCGGCAGAACACGCAGTGCTCGGTATGAAACACGGGCAGATGCTGATACGCGATCGCCTCAAGCGAATCGCCCCCGATGCGCTTCGCCAGATCCGCGATTTGCGCGGCATTCAGATCGTGCGTGGGCGTCAGCCGTGTAAGACCCATCCCGAGGAATCGCCGTGCCGCAATCGAGTTCGCCGCATTCAGACTGAAGTCGCCGGTCAGCATTCGGGTCGGCCTGTCGCGCAACGTATATAAGATGCCGGTCGACCGCACCAGAATCTCGCAGTTCAGATCGACCAGAAAGTCGACAATCCGGGCTTCACCCGGCTTCAGCACGCGCGGACTCGCGACACGTGCCGCAATCCCGCTTGCCTTCACCTGCTCTACGGAAGGCCGCAGGCCGTACAGGTCCAGATAATCGAGCGTGATGCTGGCGGGCCGCAATCCGAGCGCCGCGTCCAATTGCGCGGGAGTCCGCACCAGCAGGTGCAACTGTGCCTGGCTTATTGTCACCGGCGGGGGCGCCGCCGGCAACAACGAATCAAGACAAACCACCGGATCGCGAACCTCAACCGGACGCCCTGCTCTTTGCAGAGCCTGCAGTTTCTCCACTGCCGCGCGACGCATTTCATTCAACAGCGAAACGGGAGCGAAAGTATCGCCTTCGCATTCCAAAGTCAGTTCGCCCAGTTTATAAGGCGTGTTGCCGAGACGCCCGAACTGATCCCGCAGCATCGCGATCGACAGCCCACGATTACGCGCGGCGAGCAACGCCACCGGCGCGATGGTCTCGACCCTGATGCCGTTCTCCAGCGCCCACTCGGAAACCAGCGGAAAGCCGCTTTTCGCAATCACCCGCACGTCCACACGCTGCCGCTGAACCGGGGCAACAGGGTCTATGAAAGACTTCACGAACGCGGCAAGCGCGGGATCGTGAGTGCGCCAAATCAAATCCCCCGCGCGAATCCTTCCGAAATCGATTGCCCCATTGGCGAACGTCAGTTCGATGCGCCCATCGCGCCGCGCCGCCACTTCATACACACGCCCGCCTTCTTCCGGCTCTTCGGGACTTCGCCAATCCGCGGCATCGAATACCACTCCATCGCCGGGCTTGAACGGCGTGCCATTCTGCTCAGCGATCACGCGATCTTCTTCCACCCGAATCACGCGCCCCATCCGCATCCCGCGGTGCCGCGGCGCGCGTCCGTCCACCACCGCCTGATGATCCGTCCCTTTGATGAAATGCGCTCCGAGGCCGCGCGAATAGACCTGCTCCAGCCGCTGCTCCTCTTCTTCGCTCACCACATTGGGGCGGCCCGACCACGCGGCATCCACCGCCTTGCGATAAGCGCTCGTCGTGAGCGCCACGTAATCGGATTCCTTGTAGCGGCCCTCGATCTTCAACGCGCCCACACCCGAATCCACAATGCCCTGGACCTCGCGCAGCGTGTAGAGATCGCCCGGCGAAAGAAGGTAGCGGGCGTCGGCCAAAGGCTGATGCTCGCCGTCCACCATCAGGTCGTAAGGGAGCCTGCAGGCCTGCGCGCACTGCCCGCGATTGGCGCTGCGCCCGCCCCACGCTTCCGAAGAAAAGCACTGGCCCGAATACGCTACGCACAGGGCGCCATGCACGAACATCTCGAGTTCAAAGCCGGTGCTTTCATGAATCCTGCGAACCTCATCGAGCGAAAGCTCGCGAGCCAGCGTTACGCGATCCACGCCCAGACTGCGCGCGAACTCCACACCCGCCGCGTCGGTAATGCTCATCTGCGTGCTGGCATGCAGTTCAATTAACGGCGCAATCCGCCGCGCCAGTTCGAGAATTCCGGCATCCTGCACAATCAACGCATCCACGCCCGCCTGCGCTAAAGCCGCAATCGCGCGCGCCGCCTCCGGCAGCTCATGCTCGAAAACCAGGGTATTGAAAGTGAGGTAGCCGCGAACGCCTCGCGCATGCAGGGTGCGCATGACGTCCGGCACTTCATCCAGATCGAAACCCGCCTTGGCGCGGGCCGTGAAATGCTTCAGCCCGAAATAGACAGCGTCCGCACCCGCTTCGATTGCAGCGCGCAACTGCGGCCAGTAACCGGCCGGACTCATGATTTCGGGTTTCTTCACTACCGCTCTCAGGGTACCGCGAGAGCGTCGAGTCAATTAGAGACGGTCGTGGTCGGCGCGCCAGTTCTTTACCGACCGCTTGATCTCTTTCTGGGCGAGTCCGGACTCCGCCGCCTTCTGCGCCAGCGCAGGAAATTCCTCATCGGACGCAAACCGAAGCCCAACGATTTGCCCCACGCTCAGACGGCGATCGAGCAGTTTACCCGTCAGCACATAATGCCGCAGATTCTCTTCGGCCCGAATCGCGCGGTCCTGCGCTTTGAGAGCGAAGGTCCGGGCGAAAAACGCCGTCATCATAATCATCAGCGAAATTACGAAAATCAGCGATGCGCTGTAAAGCCGCTCATGGTCGTCGAAAGAACTGTAGAGGTTGACCCCCGAGCCGATTAACGTGAACAACGCCAGCGGCAGCAGGAAGTAATGAAACAGAGGCACGAGCTTCGCGTGCTTTTCAAACGACTGTATCGGCTCAGGCATAAGTAGTGCGATTATACGCCGAGCCGCCATTTTATGCGCGTATAAACGATCTGAAAGCCCTGCCGCTGCGCATTGCGCTGCGAGGAACTGCCGGGCTCCGCGCCCATCATCGCCAGATCGCATCCCACCCCGGCCGCATAAGCGAGCCGCGCCATCAGAAGACCGCGCTGCGCGCCGCGCCTGCGCGCTTCCGGAATGGTGGAGGCACCCGCCAGCAGCGCCACTCCCTCATTGATATTAAGCGCCGCCGCGGCAACCGGCTGGCCGTCCATTCGGGCCAGGAAGCTCACCACGCTGGCAGCCGAAGAGATTGTGCGCATCATTTCAAGGAAATCGGCGGGGATTTCCATCGACTCGCTCCAACCTGCCGCCGAGGTCTGCGCCATCACTTCTCGCTCGTCTTCGCCGGCAACCGAGACCTCAACCGTGCCGGAATCGATCCCGACTTCACTCAAATCCCGCACCATCACGCTGGTAAACTCGATCGGCCGATAGCCGCGATCCGCCAGCAGCGGCCATAGTTCCTTTTGCGCGATCGGGCAGGTTTCATGAATCACCGGCGCGCCGCGCTCCCGGAAGAACTCTTCGATGACGTCGAGATCACCGCTGTTGACGGGGTCGAACAAGCCCAGCCCAAACGTCTGCGTGCAGGGCGATGCCACGCCATCGAACATCGCGAGGGTTCCCGCCACCTCCCGCCAACAGGCCCCGGACGGTGGGTTGCGCCGCGCTCGCGCTTCCACGAACGCCCTGTTCGCCAGCCCTTCGGCACGCTCGAGGCGCCGCGCCAGCGCCAGATCGGCCATGACGGGGGTCATCGGCTCACAAACCGATTCCCGGCAATCGAAAACCGCAGCAATCGATCCGGGCATTTCGTTAAGCCAATCCGCTCTGAAGTCACAATCTCAACAGTACCTGAACCATCTCGAACCACCAGATCTCCGCGAGTCAAATCGGCCCCGTAATGCGCTCGCGTGATGGCCAGAGCGCGGGTCAGTTTACCCGGCCCGGAGGTAAGATCGCGATCGTTAGCCACCCGCCGCCGCGCGCGCATGATGTCGATCCCTTCCACTGGCTCCAGAGCGCGAATCAAGACACACCCCGCGACGCCATCGCCCTCTGCCACAATGTTCATGCACTCATGCATGCCGTAAGAAAGATAGACGTAGGCATGACCCGGCGGGCCGAAGATCACGCGCGTGCGTTCAGTCATGCCCGCGGCTGAATGCGAGGCCAGATCGTCGCCGCCGGGATAGGCTTCGGTCTCGACAATCATTCCCGACGTCGCGCCATGAACCAGGATCTTGCCGAGCAAATCGCGCGCGACATCTACCGTTGGCCGCGCGTAGAACTCACGCGGCAGAATCACGGTTTCTTTCGAGCGAACAGAATCCCGCTCCATTGATCGTTGACCGAGCAGATTTTGTAATCGACCATCCCGTTCTCGATGCCCATCTCGCGAATCGGCCCTTCGCGAAACTTATTGGCCTGTCCTTTGGGCCACAGGATCCAAAGCTTCGTCTGCGCGGCGATGGCGCGCATGCGACGTACCGCGCCCAGCATCGCTTCGGCATCGCGAATGAACCAAAGGGTGATGCTCTGCACGGCTTGCGGATCTTCGAAGAATTCCACATTTTCGGGCATGTCGCCCAGCACCGAAGCGTAGTCGCGGGGAGCGTCCATCACAGCAACCTTGGATGCCGTAACGATGCCGAGCTTTTGCGCCGCGGACTTCGTTTTGAATCGCTCCATGGCCGACGGCGGCACCACGGGATTGAAGGCGCGGCCAGCGCAGGCTTTCGCGAGGGCGCGACTCAGACCTTTCTCAGTGACATAGGCTGCGTCGGGAATCACGGCTTTGATCGGAGCAACCTTTACCTCCTCCCCGCCCACAAAAACAATCGGAATGTCACGCGTGGTCTTGCGATTTCGCAGCCAGACCGCCATCTCGCGCCCGTGGCTGGGAAGGCGCGACAGATCGATCAAAACGGCATCGGGCAAAGAGGCCTTGATAGCTCTCGCGACCGCGGCTCCATTGGGGTCCGGCACATATTCGACGTCGAAACCGGCGCCTCGAACTACTTCAATCAGCGGCCCGGCTTCGGCATCCTTCCAGTGAATAACGCGGACCTTTTTACCGGCGGTAAACGTTTGTAAGGTCGCCTGGGGCATATCCGAAACTATAGTATGATCACTCCACCATGAGAACTACGCTTCTGGCCATTATGGCCCTCTTCGCATTCACTTTTGTTGCGGCCGCGGCCGACGTCAACGGTAAGTACACCGCTGAAGTCCCTGGACGCAACGGAACCCAAACCAATACATTCACCTTCAAAGCCTCCGGCGATAAAGTCGAAGGCACCATCAGCACCATGCGCGGCGATCAACCCATTGAAGACGGTAAACTGAGCGGCGACACGCTGACGTTCACCACTTCGCGTCCGGGGCGCGACGGCGGCCCCGCGATGAAGACCACCTACACCGGCAAAGTCACTGCCGAAGGCATTGAATTCAGCGTCGATCGCGGCCGCGGCGACCCCCAGAAATTCACAGCCAAGAAAGCGATGTAAGCAGTAAAAATTCGTAAAGCGGCCGGGTTCGCCCGGCCGCTCAGTAACATCCCTCCCGTTCCCGCCATCATTCCCTGCATGAAAACTAAACTTCTGGCCCTTGTAGGCCTCCTTTGCTGCTCGTTCGCGGCGTTAGCGGCAGACGTCAACGGCAAGTACACCGCTGAGGTTCCCGGCCGAAACGGAACTCAAACCAACACTTTCACATTCAAAGCCTCCGGCGCCAAAGTCGAAGGCACGGTCGCCAACATGCGCGGCGAGACGCCCATAACCGACGGCAAGCTCGACGGCGACACTCTGACCTTTGTCCAGGTCATGAATTTCAACGGGAACGAATTCAAGATCAGCTACACCGGCAAAGTCAAAGACGACGGGATCGATTTTACGGTCGACCGCGGGCGCGGCGAACCGCAGAAGTTCACGGCAAAGAAGGCCCAGTAGCTCTCGTTCGTAAAGCCTGGTAAAGGGCCGGAACCTTTACCTGCGCACAATCTAAAATCAAGTATGTGGCAGCGCGCCGCCGGTGTGAGGCAAGAACGCGTGATGTCTGCAATTCAAGTGTCTACACCGCTGATCAAAAGGAATCGTGTGCGCTTAACTACTCTGGGTTTTCTTTTTGCCTCTTTCGCGTTCGCCGACGTGCAGAACGGCGTGGTTGTTTCGGGCGGCCAGCCGATTCCCGGCGCGGCGGTCACGGCCGTTTGCGGCGAGGATAAAATCTCGACGGTAACGGACGGAGACGGCCGGTTCGAAATGGGCGGCCTTCCGTCCACTCCCTGCAAATTCTCTGTCGCGATGTTCGGCTTCGAAGTCAGCGCGAAAGAAGCGAAGGCTTCCGCAACGGCGCTGAGCTTCGACCTTAAACTTCAGGCGAAAGCCACGCTTCCTCAGACCGATGTGCCTGTTGTCGCCGCGGCGACCCCGGCTTCTCCTGCTCCGGCGACACCTGAGACAAAAGCTGCCGCTGCTGCAATTCCCACGCCGGCACCCGACGCGCCGAAGCCCAGCCTCGCGGCCGCACAGGCGGCGCAGCAGCGCGGCGGACGCGGCGGCGCGAATGCGAACGCACGCGGCGGGCGCGGAGCACAGGCGGCGGGCGATAACGGACAATCGGCCGGCGGATTTCAGAATCTGAGCCTGCTGGGCAGCGCCGGAAGTTCCGACGATGTCGCACCCGGCGGTGGTTTCGATGCGGGCACGGCAAGCGCGGGGGCAGGCGACGCCATGCAGATCAACGGGAGCATCAGCCAGGATGTGATGTCGCGTCCCGGCGACGGCATGGGCATGGGCGGCCGCGGCGGCTTCGGCGACCCGGGCGGTCTTAATCCCAACGGGTTCGGTCCTGGCGGTTTCGGAGGCGATCAGCAACAGCCCGGCATGGGCGCTCCCGATGCTTTAGGCGGAGGTGGCGGTCGCGGCGGTCGCGGCGGTCCAGGCGGTGGTGGTCCTGGTGGACCCGGTGGACCGGGCGGTTTTGGCGGCGGTGGGCGCGGTGGCGGCGGTGGCCGTGGCGGCGGTCGTGGCGGCGGACCTCCTTCGGCTAATGGCCGCGGACAGTTCGGCAACCGCGTAAATCGCGGACGCGGACAGCAGTGGCAGTTGTCGGCCAATTACAGCCTGGGCAATTCGGCATTCAACGCCCGGCCCTATTCGTTCACGGCACCGAGCTATTCCAACGGAACCGAGCTTCCCAAAGCAGCGTATGCGGCCAACCGGTTCGGCTTCTCTGTCGGCGGTCCGCTGGAGATCCCGCATCTGTTCCGAACGGACAAGACCTTCTGGTTCGTCAACTACACCGGATCCCGCACGAAGAACGGTTTCGACAAGGTGGCGACCGTACCCACAGCGGCGGAGCGTACGGGCGACTTTTCGGCGCTGTCCCAAACGATCTACAATCCCAACACGAACTCGCCTTTCGTCGGGAACGTCATCCCGTCCAATCTGATCAGTCCGATCGCGAGTTCTCTGCTTCAGTACATTCCGCTGCCCAACGCACCGGGAGCCCGAAACAATTATCAGCTGATCGGCGCCGATCCTTCGAACAGCGACAATCTTCAGGTGGTGGTGCAGCAGACGATCACGTCTAAAGACAGGCTGAATACCAACGTCAGCTTCCAGGATCGCGACGCTTCGGCCACGCAGACTTTTGGCTTCAAAGATCCGAGCACCGGATCAGGCCTGAGTTCCTCTCTTGTCTATTCGCGGACGATCAATCGAAACCTGATCAACAGCCTGACAGTGTCTCTCAGCCGCAACCTGTCGCATCAGAACTCCTTCTTTTCGAACACCACCGATATCGAGGGAAATCTGGGAATCAACGGGGTTTTCGATACGCCGCTGACCTACGGACCGCCGTCGATTTCGTTCAGTAACTTCAACGGGCTTTCCGACGGATCTCCCTCAATCACCAGAGCCCAAACTATCGGTCTGACCGATTCTTTGATTCAGGTCCACGGCAAGCACACCATCACTTACGGCGCCTTCTTCCAGCGCAGGCAGAACAATCTCATCACCACCAGCGGCGCCCGAGGGTCGTTTTCCTTCACGGGCGTCGAAACCCAGGAAGTTGTGAACGGTCTGCCGGTGTCGGGCACGGGCTACGACCTTGCCGACTATCTTCTGAGCCTTCCGTATAACACTTCGGTCAACCGTTATCTCAATGGAGATAACAGCTACTATTACCGCGAATCGGCCGCCACGGTTTACGTCTCGGACGACTTCCGCTGGAAGACCAACTTCTCGATCATCAGCGGCCTGCGCTGGGAATACTTTGGCCCTTACACCGAGAAGAACAACCGGATGGCCAACCTCGACATCGCTCCTGGCTATACGGGAGTCGCGGTCGTAACGCCAGGCCAGACCGGACCGCTGACCAACACACAGTATCCGGCCGGACTGATTAAGCCTGACTGGAAACTGTTCTCGCCGCGCGAGGGCATCGCGTGGAAGCCTTTCAAGAAGGGCAAGCCGATCATGACCAATCTTGTGGTTCGTGCGGGCTATGGCATCTACTACACCGGCGGTGTCTACAGTGCCTTTACGAACCGGCTCGGCATCGAACAGCCTTTCGTTTATGCCATCAATGAGACGAGCACCGCATCGAACCCTCTCTCGCTCGCGAACGGCTTTGGCGCTCCCGCCGGCCAGACGATTCAGAATACGTTCTCGGTGGACCCGAACTACAAGCCCGCTTATGCGCAGTCGTGGAATTACTCCATGCAGGACACGATCTTCAAAAACTACGTGATCCAGCTTGGCTACCAGGGTACGAAGGGCACTCATCTCGATGTGGTCCAGAGCCCCAATCGCGCACCGCTGGGCTCCGCCAAGAACACCCAAACGGACCTGGCGATTCCTTATGCCGGAACCTTTGAAGAAGACCTTTCGGTGGGGAACTCCAACTACAACGCGCTACAGGTCTCATTCCTGCGGCGGCAGGCGCGCAACCGTTCTTTCAACCTCACCTACGTCTTCGCGAAAGCGATCGACGATACTTCCACGCTGGGCGGCGGCGTCGTGCAAATCGTCAACGACATCAGGGCCGAGCGCGGACTTTCCAGCTACGACGTGAGGCACCGGGTGACGGCCAATTATCAAATCCAGTCTCCGGTGGGCAACGACCGCACCTCCTGGCGCTGGGATATTCTGCGCGGCTGGCAGCTCAACGGTAATCTGACGGCGAGTTCGGGCAGCACTTTCACGGCAACGGTCTCGGGCGATCCGTCAGGCACCGGGATTCCCGGCCAGGCGCGCGCCGAAGCCACCGGACTTCCGGTGACCAACGGGATGGGCTACTTCAATCCCGCCGCGTTTGCGGTACCCGCCACCGGAACCTACGGCGATGCGGGCCGTGACACGATCCCGGGCATTCCGAACTTCACGATGAACGCCTCCATCACCAGAACGTTCCGATTCCAGGAGCGGCATCGTCTGACGCTTTCGATCAACTCCAGCAATCCCCTGAATCACGTCAACGTACAAACCATCGGTACCGTGATCGGCTCTCAGACCGAGGGCCTGCCGCAAACCGCCGGCTCCATGCGCACTCTTACCATTCAAACGAGGTTCAATTTCTGATGAAGCGGCTTCTGACGACTCCTTTTCTTTTCCTGCTTCTTGCCCGGGTGAATGGCCAGGACAACGTCACGTTCTCCACAGACGTGCACCTTGTCGTAATCGACGTCAGCGTTAAGGATAAATCCGGCAAGGTGATCCCGGATCTCAAAAAGGGCGACTTCACGCTGATGGAAGACGGCAAGCCGCAGCAAATCGGCGTCTTCGAATTTCAAAAGCTGGATACCGAACAGGCACTGCCGCCTGTTCCCGCCACCAAAGACGTCAAGGTGGCTGCGGCCGTCGTTCCCGCCGCCGTAGCCCCCGCGCCTAAGCCCACTTCAAGCGGGCTCAGCGGCAATCCAAAGCCGATTATTCGCTTTCAGGACCGCCGCCTAGTGGCGATGCTGTTCGACTTCAGCACGATGCCTACCGCCGACCAGGCGCGCGCCCAGAAGAATGCTCTTGAATTCCTGGAACATCAGCTCAAGCCGGCCGACCTGGTGGCGATCATGACCGCTGGGACTGGCCCGCTCAAGATCGAGCAGGACTTCACCGACGATAAAGACCGCCTGGTTGAAGTGATCAAGAAGTTCAGCATCGGCGAAGCCGCGGACCTGGCCGGACTCAGCGGCAACGGCGGCGATTCCACATCGGGCGAAGACAACGGCAGCGCGTTCAACGCCGACGAAACCGAATTCAACATTTTTAACAACGACCGCAAACTGGTGACGCTGCAGAACGCCGCGAAGCTGCTGGCGTCCTTCCCCGAAAAGAAAGCCCTGCTCTATTTCTCCAGCGGCATTGAACAGACTCAGGGCAGCCAGGGTTTGGGCAATGACAATCAGGCGCAGCTCGAAAGCGCTGTCAACGCGGCGAAGCGCGCTAACGTGGCGTTCTATCCGATCGACACGCGCGGCCTGATCGCGACGGCGCCCGCAGGCGATGCCAGTTCCGCAGGCGGACGCGGATCGAGCGCCTTCACGGGGACTAACGTATCCAGCCGAGCGGCCAGCCGCGATAACTCGCAGGAGACGCTTTCCACGCTTGCTTCCGACACCGGCGGCAAGTTGTTTGTGGACGATAACGATCTCGCGCTCGGCATGGAGCGCGCCCGTGACGATATCAGCAGCTATTACATCCTCGGCTATTACAGCAACAACGGCAAGCTGGACGGCAAGTATCGCCGGGTGACCGTGAAGCTGAACGGCAATATCCAGGCGAAGCTCGATTACAAGGGCGGCTACTTCGGCGACAAGGACTTCAAGAAGTTCACCTCGTCGGATAAAGAGAACCAGCTTGAATCCGCGCTGATGCTGGGCGACCCGCTGACCGACCTTTCGATTTCGGGCGAGCTCGATTACTTCCGGCTTTCGCGCGACCGTTACTTCGTGCCGTTCTCGATCAAGATTCCCGGCGCCGAGATTGCGCTGGCCAAGAGTAAAGGCAACGCACACACCGAGCTGGAGTTCATCGGCCAGTTGCGCGACGACCACACCAAGCTGGTGGGGGTGGTGCGCGACGGAATCACGATCAAGCTTGCCGAACAAACCGCAGCCCAGCTATCGGCGCGGCCCGTCGGCTATGACACGGGCTTTGTGGTGCCGCCGGGCACGTATACGCTGAAGTTCCTCGCCCGCGAAAACGAGACCGGGAAGATGGGGACGTATGAGACGAAGTTCGTGATCCCCGATCTCGCGCCGGATAAGCCTGGCGTGCTGAAGACCAGTTCGGTGGTCTGGAGCAGCCAGTTGCTGCCGATTAAGGACTCGCTGGCGTCGGCCGATCCGCGCAAGAAGGTGGTGGATTCCGACCCGCTGGTGGAAAACGGCGATAAGCTGATTCCCAGCATCACGCATGTGTTCCGCAAGGACCAGAACCTCTACGTTTACATGGAGGTCTACGATCCGGGAGTTGACGCTGGTCTGAAGCCGAGCGTCGCCGCGACGCTGACATTCTATCGAGGTAAGACGAAGAGCTTCGAGTCGCAGCCGGTGAGGCTGGATTCGTTTATCCCGAAGCGCGGGCAGACTTTGCCGATTCGGTTCCAGGCGCCGCTTTCGCAGCTGGCGGCGGGACGGTATACGTGCCAGATCAATCTGATCGATGAGACGGGGCATCGGTTCTCGTTCCAGAGGTCGGAGATTGTGGTTCTGCCGGCGCAGAAGGCTGCGGCGGCGGTTGCTCCGGTTAAGCCTGGGGCTTGAATTAGCCTGAGATTCACTCAGATTAATACCTTTGGGGACGCAGGTTGGGTTTCCTGGGCGGCTTCGTGTTTGAAATGGCGGGTGTTTTTGTTCTCTAAGCGGCCTTTCCTAAGCAGCAGTGCTTGAATTTCCTGCCTGAGCGGCAGGGGCACGGGGCGTTTCGGGGGAAATTCAGGGTTGCGGGGGGCCGGGGCGACGCGGCTTCCGCCGCGTGTTCGTGGGTTTTACAAAACGAAGCCAATT
>Ga0302319_10012971_pt1 | contig 15663 bp, 11 predicted proteins | sample Bog_T0_2_FD_203319 | JGI IMG/M metagenome (GOLD analysis project Ga0302319, IMG submission 203319) | Peat permafrost microbial communities from Stordalen Mire near Abisko, Sweden - Bog_T0_2 | ecosystem: Environmental > Terrestrial > Soil > Wetlands > Peat | place: Sweden: Abisko, Stordalen Mire...
CCTGCTGCGCAAGACGCTGGCGGATGAGCGCGACGTGCCGGCCTACATTGTTTTTTCGGACGTGGCCCTGCGCCAGATGGCCCGGGATTATCCAGCCGATGCTCGCGACTTCGCCCGCATCAGCGGAGTGGGCGAGAAGAAACTGCGCGAATTCGGGGACGTGTTTCTGGAGGAAATTGGCGTCCATTTGCGGAATTTCCCGCGCCAGGCTTTTGCCGAAGTTTGACTTTGACAAGCCGGACGTCGGTGCGAGGCCGCACTGGCATGCCCGACGTTGCTAACATCAGCCGATCCTTAGCCAAACGGTTTTTAAATAGGCCGGTTCGTTGCGGTTGACGGGAAAATCAGGCGGTTGGGGGACATAATGCGCGTGCAGAATCTTCCGCTTCTGCGCCGTTACCGCTGCGCTCACGGTCTCCAGAAATTTCTCCGCCGGCCAGTTGGCGGCATTGGTTGACGCCAACAGAATACCATCTGGTTTCAACACTGATAGCGCCGCCGCCACCAATTCGCCATAGTCTTTCTCCACCCGAAAAGCGCCGGTCTCCCTGGATTGCGAAAAGGTCGGCGGATCCAGCACAATCACCTCAAATGCGCGACCTTTTTTGGCGAGGCGCCGCAGCCAGTCGAAAGCATCCCCATAAATGAAATCGTGCGCGAGTGGGTCAAGGCCATTGAGCAGGAAATTGCGCCGGCCCCATTCCAGGTATTTCTTCGACAAGTCCAGGCTGGTGGTTCTGGCGCCCGCCTGCGCCGCGCATACGGAAAAGCCACACGTGTAAGCAAAACAGTTTAGCACCTCCGCGTGCAACAAGGCCAGTGGCGGAAAATGGGCGGCCAGATGGCCGGTCAGCAGGCGACGCCGGTTGTCGCGCTGGTCCAGAAATAATCCCACCGAATATCCCTCCGCGAAACTCAGCTCGTAGCCCAGTCCATTCTCGCGGATGGCAAAGCGTTCCGGGGCCGCCTCACCGCGAATGAGTTGCGGCGAGGCATCCGCGACGTGGGTTTGGCGCACATGCCGCGAGAGGGTTTTGTGATAAACCCCCTTAGTCCGATGATCTTGAGCCAGCACCGTCAGTTCCGCGGTTTGTCCGGGCGTCAAAACTGATTCTGACTGCGACAGCAGGTAATCTCCGAGCTTCTCCACGAACCAGCCCGACCAGCCGTCGCTCGCCCCGTGAATCAGCCGGAACGCATTCGTTGCTTCCGGTTCAATAACCGCGCCGCGTAAGGCGAGTCGCGGCTCGCGGTCAAAATCTGCGGGGACGGAAAATGTCACCAATGCCAGCGTGGCCGGATGGGTGAACGCAATCTCGCCCGCATGCAAATAGACCCGCGCGGCGGGCGTGCCGCCATAAAGAGTGTCACCGAGGATGGGAAAGCCGCTTTCTGCTGCGTGTACGCGAATCTGATGCGTCCGCCCGGTCAATGGTTCTGCGCAGATCATGTTTGATCCCGGCTGAGCCGTAACCGGCCCGGTATTTTCGGCGGGAACGAATCGGGTTTCCGCCATTTCGCCGCCCGGACGGCTGGCATATTTTTCACCCACGCGCAGCAGCGCGGTTTTTACCACGAAAGGCAGTGGCGGAAGGTTGCGATCGGTAATCAGGAAATAGCGTTTGCGGACTTTCCGGTCGGTGAACTGTTGGGTGAGCGATTTGTTGGCCAGCGGCGTTTTGCCAAAAACCAGCACGCCGCTGGTTTCCTTGTCCAGCCGGTGAATGATGGCCAGCGAAGCCCAGCGCGGTTCCCGGGCGCGCAACCAGTCATAGATACCCTCGCCTGCATATGGCCCGGGCGCGTGCGTGTTCCAGCCGGCGGGCTTGTTCACCACCAGCAAATGCTCATCTTCAAAAATCACGCACGGAACCATGCGCCATGACACCAGTTTTCCCGCCGGAAATAAACCACGAAGCGTCCCGCCCGCCTTCAACCCGGTCCAATGATCGGCACCAGGAGTCACGGCCCATCATGGATGTCCATAGCAGTAAACGGACTGAGTTTCGGCCTCCCTTTCTGCCAATGCCCATTGGTGGAGAGGGCCGGGGAGAGGTGGGCTGTTCGTTTCTTTCGTGTCCCCGTGTGAACCCGGTCTTCTGCGGGAGCGGGACTTGTGCGTGACCGACGCCCGGCTGATAATGTCGCGTTCAACGGAAAAAACTCGCGGCCACGCGACCGACGCTCCATTTTCTTTGCGTGCATCTGGCTCATCTGCGACTCCGCGACTTCCGCAATTACGCGCGGTTGGACCTGGATATTTCGCCGGGGTTTCACGTGTTGCTCGGCGATAATGCCCAGGGCAAGACGAACATCCTCGAAGCGATCTATCTCATGGCCACCCTACGCTCGTTTCGCGGGGTCGGCGGCGCCCAGATGATCCGGCACGGCGCCAAGGGTTATTTCGTGGGCGGCCGCGTGGCCGGACGAGGGGATCATGAAATCAAAATTTATTGGGCCGCCCGCGAACGCAAACTCGCCCTCGACGGTCAACCCGTGAAACGCTTGACGGATTACCTGGGCGTCCTGCGGACCGTGGTGTTTTGCACCGAGGACTTGCAGTTGGTCAAAGGGGCGGCGCGCTCCCGCCGGCGTTTTCTCGATCTGCTCCTGTCCCAGACGAATCCCGGCTATCTTCCTCTTCTGCAACGGTACATGCACACCGTCCGCGCCCGCAATGCCCTCCTGAAAAGCCGCTCCGTGGACGAGGCCGCCTTGGAGGGTTTTTCCGCCGAACTCGTCAAGTTGGGCAACGATCTGATTCGCGCCCGGCGCGAGTTGATCCCCAAGTTTTCGCCGCTTGCCCGCCTCGCCTACCGGCGGATCGCCAACGACGCCGAGGAATTGCGCATCGAATATCAGCCCAGCGTGAAAAACGATTTTGCCGTCGAACTCGCGCAATCACGTAACCGCGAACGCACCTATCGCTCAACGCTGGTCGGCCCGCATCGCGATGACTTGCAATTGTTGCAAAACGAGCAATCGGCCGCGCTGTATGGCAGCGAGGGACAAAAGCGCACCCTGGCCATCGCGCTGAAAATGGCCCAGGCGGAATTCCTTGCGGGGATCCATGGCTCGCCGCCGGTGTTGTTGATTGACGACGTGATGGGCGAATTGGACGTGAAGCGGCGCAGCGGCCTGCTCCCCTTGCTGGAACTGGCCCGTAAAACCAGCGGCCAGGTGTTCATGACCTGCACCGAGGAAAACTGGCCCAGCGAACTCGGCAAAGACCTGCACCGCTGGGAAGTCAAACAGGGCAGCCTGAAAAAAGTTTGAGTCGTACAACGCCACCGCAGATCAATCAGCTTGAAAGCTCCAACCGGGCTGCCTGAGTCCGTGCCAAATCCGGTCCATCCTGTTCATCCTGTCAAAAAATTCCCAACAAAGTGGGCTAAAACGGGATGGTGGTGTTTTCTTGCCTGATGCCCCCGGCTAAAGTCGCTCCGTATGAAGAAAAATTTAAATTTAGAACAATGGCTCGTGCGGCTTCGCACCGGCGGCGCGTACGGAGCAACGCCCTGCCTGTGGGATGACAGTCGCACCACCGCCCTTTCGCATTTTAACATTCCGCGGTTTTCCTCACTGCTCTGTGGCTCCGTGGCGCTGTGGCCAAGCCACCCCCTAAAAAATCAAAACGAACCCAATCTCCAATCGACATCAAAAAGCTTAAAATGAACCAATTAACCCCGATTTTGACGTAAACGAGATGAAAAAAACGAACCCAATTTCCGGCAAGGCTAGACTGGCTTGTCGCGCCTTAGTCCGAAGGACGTCGGCGGTTGGCTCAATCCGCCTTCATCCGGTTGATCCTGTCAAAAAGTGTTCCAGTTTCAGCCCTGATTCTTTTATCCTGTGGTCATGCGAATTCTATCCGGCATCCAGCCCAGCGGTGCGCTGCATCTGGGCAACTATTTTGGCATGATGCGCCCGGCCATCGAGCTCCAGGAAAAGGGCGAGGCGCTCTATTTTATTGCCGATTACCATTCGATGACCTCGCTGTTTGACGCGGCGGAGCGCCGCAAGAATTCGCTCGACGTCGCCCTGGATTTTCTCGCCTGCGGTCTGGACCCGGCGAAGTCGGTTTTTTTCAAGCAATCCGATGTACCTGAAGTCACGGAGCTGTCCTGGATCCTATCCACGCTCACGCCGATGAGCCTGCTCGAGAAAGGGCATTCCTTCAAAGACAAGTCCGCCAAAGGGATCCCGGTAAATCATGGTCTTTTCGCTTATCCGGTGCTCATGGCGGCTGACATCCTGATTTACGATTCCAACCTCGTCCCCGTTGGCCGCGATCAAAAGCAGCACGTGGAAATGACGCGCGATATCGCCATCAAATTCAATGAGCAATACGGCCAGACCTTCGTCATCCCCGAACCACAGATCCGTGACGAGGTCGCTGTCGTGCCCGGAACCGATGGCCAGAAGATGAGCAAAAGTTACGGCAATACCATCGAGATTTTTGGCGAGGAAAAAGCCGTGCGCAAGAAAATCATGGGTATCCAGATGGATTCGCGCACGCCCGCCGACCCCAAGCCGGATGCCGATAAAAACCTGGCCATCCAACTGCTCAAGCTGGTCGCCGCCCCCGAAGTGGCCACGGATTACGAGAACCGGTTGCGGGCCGGCGGCTTGGGTTATGGCGACCTGAAAAAGGCGCTCTTTGACGCTTATTGGAGTTATTTTGCCCCGGCCCGCCAGCGGCGCGCCGAACTCGCGGCCAATCTCGACCATGTGAACCAGGTGCTGGCCGACGGTGCCCGGAAAGCGCGGACCCTGGCGCAGGGCGTTTTGAAGCGGGCGCGCCGGGCCAGCGGCTTGGAATGAAAATTCCCCGTCTTCAGCCAGTTTGTTGGCTCGCCCTCACCCTAACCCTCTCCCCCTGGGCGAGGGAACAGCTCGTGGACACGTCTGCTGGACCATTTTTCTCTGGTTTGTGACCACTCAATCGCCACCCCAAGCCCGGCTGCGACTGCGCATTTCGGCCGCGGCAGAGTCTATTGTCCGCGCCGGTCATCCTTGGTTGTTTGCCGACAGCGTTCAAGAGGCGAATCGCGCCGGCCAAGCCGGCGAGCTCGCCGTGATCTTTGACCGTAAGGACAAGTTTCTTGCGGTGGGTTTGTTCGATCCCGACTCGCCGATCCGCGTTCGCATCTTGCATGCGGGCAAACCGCAAACCATCGATGCCGTTTGGTGGCAGGGGCGGTTGACCCAAACCCTGGCCCGACGCGAAAGGCTAGTCGACGCGCAAACGACTGGCTTCCGCCTGATTCACGGTGAGAGCGACGGCTGGCCGGGTCTGGTGTTGGATCGCTATGACACCAGTCTCGTGCTCAAACTTTACACCGCCGCCTGGCTGCCGCGATTAAAGGAAATTCTGGCGTTGTTTCAATCTACCATTCCGTGCGAGCGCGTCGTTGTGCGGCTGAGTCGAAACATCCAATCCATCGCGGAAAAGCAGTTTTCGGTGCGCGATGGACAGATCTTATCCGGACCGGCACCGGACGGGCCGGTGATCTTTTTGGAGAATGGCCTCCGTTTCGAGGCGGACATATTGCGCGGCCAAAAGACCGGCTTTTTCCTCGATCAACGTGATAACCGGGCCGAAGTGGAAAAACTCGCAGCCGGCCGAACCGTGTTGAACGCCTTCAGTTTTTCCGGTGGCTTTTCGGTCTATGCCGCCCGCGGGGGGGCCCGATCCGTCACGGATCTGGACATCAGCGCCCACGCCCTGGAATCAGCGAACCGGAACTTTGCCCTGAACCAAAATCTTCCGGCCGTGGCCGCGTGCCGTCATGAAACCGTGCAGGGGGACACTTTTGAATGGCTCGAGAAGACCTCCAACCAATATCGCCTGATGATTCTTGACCCGCCGTCGCTCGCCAAACGGGCAGCTGAGCGCGAAGGCGCGATTCACGCGTACGAACGATTGAATACGCTCGGAATCGCGCGTCTTGAACAGGATGGCATTTTAGTAGCCGGCTCGTGTTCCGCGCACGTGTCCGCCGTGGAGTTTTTCAATGCCGTCCGGGCGGCCGCGACCAAATCGAGTAGAAAATTTATTGAGTTGAAAACTCTGCAGCACCCGCCGGATCACCCTGCCACCTTCAAGGAAGCGGAATATCTCAAGGTGATCTATTTGAAGTTTACGACGTGAGTCCGCGGCTCAACGTGCTTCCGGCATCTTGCCGGAAGATCAAATCTCTCCCGAGGTGATGCCAAACCTGTGCGGCCTCGCAAAGCTCTTTTCCGCCGTTTCGCCTTCAGAGAAATTTAGTTCTGTGGGCAGGATGCCCACAGCACGTTAAGACACCGCCTATCCGCAGAATTACACTTGCAATTGAATATCTAGCGCAAAATGAGATAACTGACGGTGGCCACCATGGAGGACACGCCGATGACTCCAATGCCTTGCCCGAGCGTGGCGCCTCCGTTCATCGTGCCGAGGGCGATCACCGCCGTGATTCCCGCCAGCCAGGCCACCGTCGTTACGCGCTGAGTCCTGGCGGCTGCGGCAACCTGGTCGCCGGCGGGATCCTTAACTTGATTCTCAAGTGTGCTCATAATCTTATGCTCCCCTAAAAATGTGATTAATCCGATACGGTGGAACGATCCAATCCTGACCCGCGGCCAATGGAAGTCAAGCCCCGGTGAATCACCAAAACCAACGATGCGCAACGACTTGGCCGGCTTTCCCTCAATTCTCTTAAAACAAAAAGGGGATCAGCCGCTTGGTGCGGTTCATGTAATCGCGATAAGGTGCGCCGATCGTTTCGAGCAGGGCCTTTTCCTCAACCTGAATCCGGTATCCGCAGCCGATAACCGGAACGAATGTCGCGAATCCTATGCTAAACCAGTTCGTCAGTGCGAATCCAACGCCCGAAAAGATCAGGATCAAGGCCAGATACGAAGGATGACGGATCCAGCGATAGGCCCCCTGCTCGATCACCGGTTGATCGGGAAGCACCCTCACCGAGGGCCGGAAATGGTGCCCCAACATTCTGAAACAATGCCGGCGAAAAAGTCCGCCCGCCACCATTAGGCCGATGCCCGCCCAGAAAAAGCCGACTCGTCCGCTCTGAATGCCGGCCCAGCGAGCGGCCCCCGCAGAAACAAATGCCAGGATCATGGCAATCCAAATTGTCCGAACAATCAGAAGGAATGATCCACGATCCTGAGACTGGCTTTCTCCGGCCTTCGGCCTTCGACTGCCCAGCACCCGCCGCTCTTGATAAAAGACCAGGAAATAGACTGGCCAAAAAATCAAAGCGTAAGGATAAATGTATGGCAAAGGGTGCAATTCAATATTCCTGGTGATCAAGCACGGGTCGCGGCGCATGATCGGCGGTCTTCCGCCACCATAAAAGCCGGAGGCTTCAGGCCTTCGACAAAAACAAACACAAAATCAGCTCCACGGCAAACAAAACGCAACGATATACCCAACGATAAAATGAGCGTCGGCCCTCCGGTATTGCCCGACTGTCAAAAGTCGATCTTTCGAGCTCCGGCCCCGGTGCGAGGCCCGGAGACTTCCTGGTCACGACTTCGATAAAGCCCGCTTGATAAGGCAAGCCAACCCTAAAAACACCCCAAAAATTGTGCCATAAAACACAAGATCATAAATCGCCGTGGCCAATGGCGCAGGCCGAACGGAGGCATCATGGACGGCGGACTCTGGTATGCCAACCTGCTGAAGTTTGGCAATTAATTCAGCGTGCGGCAAAGTGGTGTTTAAGGCGATAAATGAACGGGCACCCTGATGGTGGGAGAAATGCCCGAAGGCAATCATGCCTGCGACGATGATCAGGTAGCTGATCAAATAAGGGATTAGCTTTTTCATAGTTTATTCCGCTCTAATGCCGCAGGACTCTTTGAAGGCAAAGCATCGCTCCGACCAGTTCGCACCCTAGGACGCGAGCCATGCCATCGCGCCCAATACTCCGCGACTGATAAGCGAAATTATGACGGCTGAGTAGGGTTCGTCAATTACCCCACCCGGCACGCAAGCCAAAGATGCTGGTTGGCCAATCCGGACAGATCAAACAGCGACGATATTCACCAGTTTCCGCGGCAGGACGATGATTTTCTTGATCGTTTTGCCGTCGGTGAAGGGCTTGACGCTTTCGTGGGCCAGCGCGCGTGCTTCCAACTCCTTTGGGGTGGCGTCCACGGAGACTTTGATCACGGCACGCAATTTTCCATTCACTTGCACGGGAATTTCAATTTCACTTTCCACGAGCAGGGCCGGATCAAACTTGGGCCAGGGCTGGTAGGGCAGGGAAACTTGCGGCCGGGCCAATGACGCGTTGAGTTTGTACCAAAGCTCCTCCGCGATGTGCGGGGCGAAGGGCTGGAGTAGAATCAAAAAGTCGCGCAAGACGGACGCGGGTTTGACCGGCCAGGTCATAGCCTCGTTGGTAAAGACCATCAGCGCGGAAATGGCGGTGTTGAAACGCATGCCGTCCAGGTCTTCCGTCACTTTCTTGATGCAGGCATGCGAGGTTTTCAATTGCGCAGGCGTGGCGGGAACGTCTTGCACGGCGGCGTTCAATTGGATCAGGTTCAACAGCCCCGCCTGCTCGCCGGCGACGGCGGTGGTTTCGGCCTGTTCGAACGCCGTTTCGCTGGCCTCGTCCACGAACATGCGCCAGACGCGACCGAGAAAACGGTACACGCCCTCGACGCCCTTGGTGTTCCATGGTTTGACCATTTCCAGCGGGCCCATGAACATTTCGTAAAGACGAAAAGCGTCCGCGCCATACTCCTTGAGCACGTCGTCGGGGTTGACGACATTGCCGCGGGACTTGGACATTTTCTGGCCGTCTTCACCGAGGATGAGCCCTTGGTTGACGAGCTTGAAAAAGGGTTCAGGCGTCGTGACCAGACCAAGATCAAAGAGCACCTTGTGCCAGAAACGGGCATAGAGCAGGTGAAGCACCGCGTGCTCCGTGCCGCCGACGTAGAGGTCAACCCCGGCGGATTTTCCGCCCATCCAATAATTTTCCGCCGGTTTGCCGACGAACGCGGACGGATTCCTGGCGTCGAGATAACGTAAATAATACCAGCAACTGCCAGCCCATTGGGGCATGGTGTTGGTTTCACGAATGGAGCCGTCGGGGAGATTGACCCATTCTTTGGCGCGGGCCAGGGGCGGCTCGCCGCCAGCGGTGGGTTTGTAATCGGTCAGGGACGGCGGCAGCACCGGCAGGGCGCTTTCGGGCAAGGCTTCGTGATAAAGCTGGCCGACAGCGTCGCGTTTCCAGATCAACGGGAACGGTTCGCCCCAGTAACGCTGGCGGCTGAACAACCAGTCGCGCAATTTGAAGTTAACGGTCTTTTTACCCAAGCCCTGTTCTTCCAGCCAGGCGGTGATTTTGCTTTTGGCCTCCCGCGTCGGCAGCCCGGTGATGAAACCGGAATTCACCGCGGTGCCCTCATCGGTGAACCGCTGCCATTCCTTTTTGGGGTCCGCGGGCTGCACGACCTGGAGGACGGGGAGATTGAATTTTTTGGCGAATTCGAAGTCGCGCGTATCGTGGGCAGGCACCGCCATGATGGCGCCCGTACCGTAGCTGGCCAGGACGTAATCGGCGATCCAGATGGGAATCGCCTGGTGATTCGCGGGATTAATGGCGTAAGCACCCGTGAAGACGCCCGATTTTTCCTTCGCCAGTTCCGTGCGCTCCAAATCGGATTTGCCGGCGGCAAACGCCTGGTAATCCGCCACCGCCTGCTTTTGAGCGGCGGTCGTGATTTGCGGCACCAGCTTGTGTTCCGGGGAGAGCACCATATACGTGGCGCCAAACAAGGTGTCCGGACGCGTGGTAAAGACGCGGATTTTCTCCGGGGAACCGTTGATTTGAAAATCCACCTCGGCACCCTCGCTCCGGCCAATCCAGTTGCGCTGCATTTCCTTGAGCGAATCGCTCCAGTCGATGGTGTTGAGATCGGCCAGCAGTTTTTCGGCGTAAGCGGTGATGCGCAGCATCCATTGGCGCATGGGCTTGCGGACCACGGGGAAACCGCCCACTTCGCTTTTGCCGTCGATGACTTCCTCATTCGCCAGCACGGTGCCGAGCTCGGGGCACCAGTTCACCGGCGCTTCGTTGACATAGGCCAACCGCTTGGCATCCACGTAAGACCGGCGCGCGGCCTCGTCGCGGCAATCGGCAGGAATTTTCAGTGATTGAACCGGCTCGGCTTTATTCGATTCCGGATTAAACCAGGAATTATAAAGTTTGAGGAAAATCCATTGGGTCCATTTGAAGTATTCGGGATCGGTGGTCGCGAGCTCGCGCGTCCAGTCATAACTAAAACCGAGGCTTTTGATCTGGCGGGTGAAATTCGCGATGTTTGCCTCGGTGGTGACGCGCGGGTGCTGTCCGGTCTTGACGGCGTACTGTTCGGCGGGCAACCCGAAGGAATCCCAACCCATGGGGTGGAGGACATTGAAACCGCTGGCCCGGCGGTAACGCGCCAGGATGTCAGTGGCGGTGTAGCCTTCCGGGTGCCCGACATGCAAGCCTGCGCCGCTGGGGTACGGAAACATATCGAGGATGTAAAACTTGGGGGGCAACTGCGTGGAGGTCACTTTGCCCGCAACCTGGTGACGCAGGCCGAACGGATGATCTTCCGGCACCTGATCTCCGGGGTTGAACGCGCGAAACGCCTGCTGCGCGTCCCAAAATTGCTGCCATTTGGGTTCGATCAGGTGAAACGGATATGACCGGCGACTGCTCGACATAGAACGAGCATTATGCCGGAAACGCGATCCAGCGGCAATCGTGGAATGGGTTTCACCGCGAATGGACGCAAATAAACGCGAATCAAAAGCAAGCGGAGGCAACGTCGGCTTTTCGGCTCTTCCCACCCCTTGATTCGAAATTCGCGTTCATTTGCGTTCATTCGCGGTTGATTTGTTCCTAAGCTTTGCGTTGGTGATGCGCCGCCCGCCAATTTCCTTTGTGAAGTGAGCGGTTTTGTGGCTAAACTGATTTCATGTCCGCCGAACAACAACCGAATCCGAATCCAAGTCCGAATCCTGAGCGCAAAACGCTGGATGACCGCGCCAAGATGTCCGAGTTGGAGCGTATTCGTCATTCCTGTGCGCATGTGCTGGCCACCGCCATTTTGCGGCTCTGGCCCGAGGCCCAATTCGCTTATGGCCCGCCCGTGGAAAGCGGATTTTACTACGATTTGGAATTATCCCACCGCATTGCTCCGGAGGATTTCGAGAAGATCGAGGCCGAGATGAAGAAGGAGATCAAGGCCAACAACACCTTTGAAAAGCTCATTGTCACCCGTGAACAAGCGGTCGCCGATGCCCGGGCCGGCCGGTTGGGCGGATTGGGCGAACGCCCCGGCAACGAATCCAAATTCAAGCTGGATTTGCTGAAGCAGATTCCCGAAGGGGAACCGATTTCCTACTTCAAGAATGGCGATTTCATTGATCTCTGCGCCGGGCCGCACGTGATGCGCACCGGCAACATTGGCGCGTTCAAACTCACCAGCGTGGCGGCCGCCTATTACAAAGGCGACGAGAAAGGCCCGCAGCTCCAGCGGATTTACGGCACCGCGTTCAAGAACAAGACCGCACTGGACGAGTACTTTGCCATGATCGAAGAGGCCAAGCGCCGCGATCATCGCAAGATCGGCGCGGAAATGGGGTTATTTGCGATCGACACCGAATACGTCGGCCCGGGCATGCCGCTCTGGTTGCCCAAAGGAACGGTGCTCGTCGAAGAGTTGGAACGACTGGCCAAAGAAACCGAATTTGCGGCCGGCTACGTGCGTGTGCGCACGCCGCATCTGGCGCGGGAGAAGATGTATAAAACTTCCGGCCATCTGCCTTACTACGCCGATTCCATGTTTCCGCCCCTGGAGATGCCGCTCGAGGGCGAGGCCAAAGCCAAGGAACGCGAACTGGCCGGGGAAATTGAAAAAGTACGCGGCCAGACCAGGGCCGTCGCGGGCGCTTCGCCGGAAGAAATCCAGCGCCTGAATGAGCGTCTGGCCCAGTTGGAGCAGGCGCATAGACTTTGTGGCGACCGCTATTATCTCAAGGCCATGAACTGCCCGCATCATCATCGCATTTTTGCGGCGGAACCGCGCAGTTATCGGGATTTGCCGTTGCGGCTGGCGGAATACGGCACCTGCTACCGTTACGAGCAGAGCGGTGAGTTGTTCGGTCTGATGCGCGTGCGGTCGCTCAACATGAACGACGCGCACATCTATTGCACCGAGGACCAGTTCGCGGCGGAATTCCGCGCGGTGAATGACATGTATCTGAAGTATTTCAAAATTTTCGGCCTCGAAAAATACCAGATGCGCTTCAGTACCCACGGTGCCGAAGGCTTGGGGAAGAAATATGTCAACGAGCCGGAGCTCTGGAAAAAGACCGAGGCCATGGTGCGCAAGGTCCTGGTGGAGAGCGGCATCAATTTTGTGGAAGTGGCGAACGAAGCGGCATTCTACGGCCCAAAAATTGACGTTCAGGTCTGGAGTGCGATCGGACGCGAATTCACGATTGCCACCAATCAGGTGGATTTCGCGGTGCCGGCCAAATTCGGCCTGCATTATCGGGACAAGGACAATTCCGACAAGATTCCGTTGTGCATTCATCGCGCGCCGCTGGGCACCCACGAACGGTTCATCGGCTTTCTGATCGAACATTACGCCGGCAATTTTCCGCTGTGGCTGGCACCGGAACAGGTCAGAATCATCACGCTCAACGACGACCCGGCGCTGATCGATTATTGCGGTCCGCTAGTCAACGAACTGCGCGCGAACATGGTGCGGGTGGAGGCGGACTTTTCCCCCACCCCGATCAAGGCCAAGATTGCCTCAGCGGAAGAAGCGCGTGTGCACACCATGCTGGTGGTGGGTGGCCGCGATGTGGAGGCGGGCAATGTTTCCGTGCGACTGCACCACGGCGGCCCTCAGGGAGCCAAACCAAAGGCGCAAGTAGTGGCCGAAATCCTGCAGAGCATCAAGGAACGCCGGGCTTGAGGCTTTTAAACTACGACGACTTCGGGCAGGCCTTTGCCTGAACCTTTATTCATGTTGATGAATTGGTTATTCAGGGCCCAAAAGGCGACGATGTTAAACTTGCCCACCGCCTGTTGTTTGGCAACCGCGAGGGCATCCGCGGTGGACTTGAAAACTTTCCCTTCGCTGGCCGTTTTGGTCCACTGATTGCTGCTGGTAAAATATTCCAGCTTCTCCGCATCTTCGATTAATATGTTCATTTACGGACAAGCCTAGCAGAGTCCGCCAAAGTGAACGCATACTATCTGGGAATATTATCATCCGGGCGCGCCTTCCTCAAAATCGATTTCTTAGTTGGTAAGAATTTCACCGAGTCTTAATAAGGCCTTTCCCGGCCACCGAGCGGTTGCTTTTGCGGTGGCGGGCACCTAGCTTCGGACCATGACTCATCCTCGAATCATTCAAGGCGGGATGGGCGCTGGCGTCTCCGACTGGCGCCTGGCCCGCGCGGTTTCCCAAACCGGCCAGCTCGGGGTGGTTTCCGGCACCGCCCTCGCCACGATTCTCGTCCGCCGCTTGCAACTCGGCGACCCCGACCGCCGGATGCGTTACGCCCTGAGCCACTTTCCCGTGGCCGGCGTGGCGGCCAGGATTTTGGCGGACTATTTCATCCCCGGCGGCAAATCGGCGAGCGCACCCTTCAAACTGACACCGTTACCGGGCCTCATGGCCGGGCCGGACTATACTGCGCTCACTGTGGCGGCAAATTTCGTGGAGGTTTTTCTGGCAAAACGGGGTCACAGCGGTGTGGCAGGCATCAATTTTCTGGAGAAAATTCAATTTCCCACCCTCCCCTCGATCTTTGGCGCCATGCTGGCCGACGTGGATTATGTACTGATGGGGGCCGGCATCCCGCGAAGCATACCCGGGGTGCTGGATCGGCTGGCCCGGGGCGAAAGCGCGAGTTTGAAGATGGACGTTGAAGGCGCCCTTCCCGGCGAAGAAATCCTGACGCAATTTGACCCGGCAGCTTTTTGCGGGGGCGTGGCGCCCACGCTCAAACGGCCTTATTTTCTCGGGGTCGTCGCTTCCGCCACGCTGGCCATCACTCTGGCGCGCAAATCCAACGGTCAGGTCAACGGTTTTGTGGTGGAAGGCGAAACCGCCGGCGGCCATAACGCGCCTCCGCGCGGCGCACTGCAATTGAGCGCCGACGGCGAACCCATTTACGGACCGCGCGACGTGGTGGATCTGGAAAAAATCCGCGGGCTGGGTTTGCCTTTCTGGCTGGCCGGATCCTGTGGCACCGCCGATAAACTTGACGCGGCGATGCGGCTGGGGGCCACGGGCATCCAGGTGGGAACGGCGTTTGCCTTCTGCGAAGAATCCGGAATTGCCGCCGGGCTCAAACAACAGGTGCTAAAACTGGGTCGCGCCAACCAGCTTAAGGTTTTCACAGATCCGTTGATTTCTCCCACCGGCTTCCCCTTCAAGGTGGTGCAACTGGCCGGCACTTTGTCTGATTCCGTTTCTCTGGCGCAGCGCAGCCGCCGTTGTGACCTGGGGTTTTTGCGACGGGCCTACCGGCGGGCGGACGGAACATTTGGTTACCGCTGTCCGGCGGAGCCGGTGGAAGAATTTGTCCGCAAAGGCGGTGCGCTGGAGGAAACGAAGGGACGGGAATGCGTTTGCAACGGGTTGCTGGCAACCATCGGACTCCCGCAAATAATTTCGGAGAGTGATGTGTCGCTACCCCTGGTCACCGCCGGCAACGAAATCGCACACATCGCCCGCTTTTTGCGGCCGGGACAGGAATCTTATAATGCCGCGCAAGTAGTTGGTGAGCTGCTTAGGCAGCATAAAGCCTCGCCCGGTGAGGGCACCGGGCCTACAGAGTCCATGATTTCCCTGGAAATGGCGTAGGCCGCGTCCCCTAACGCGGCGTTCATTAAATATTTCAATAGACTGCAAGCGCGGCCACTGATGCAGCCAAGGCTTCGGTCGCGCAAAAATCTCGCCGGTTGGGCGTCCGACTGCTACCTTGACGGATGGTTCGGCTGATTTTATTTGATATTGATGGCACACTGGTGAACACCGGTCACGCAGGGACGCGGGCATTTGCCCGCACGTTCGCGACGGAATTCAACCTGCATCATGGCTCCGAAAAGATGAAGTTTGCGGGCCGCACCGATGTCAGCCTGGTGCGAGAATTTTTCCGGATTCACGGCCTGGATGAAGCGCCGGGACATTTCCGCCAGTTTTTCGACCGGTACGTCTTCTGGCTGGATCATATTACCGGCCAGACCACCAATGGCCACCCGTGTCCCGGGGTCTTTGAGGCGATCCGTGAGCTGCAGTCATGGCCGCAAGCCCCTGTGCTCGGCCTGCTCACGGGCAATATCCAGCTCGGGGCGGAAATTAAACTGCGCCAGTACGCGCTCTGGGAGTTTTTCGAGTTTGGCGGGTTCGCCGATGATCATGAGGACCGCAACCACATCGCTGTGGCGGCGCTGCAACGCGGCCGGCGGGTACTTGGTCCGGGCTTGCAACCGCAGGAAATCATTGTGGTGGGCGACACACCCTTTGACGTGCGCTGTGGCAAATTCATCGGGGCAAAGACCCTGGCGGTCGCCACAGGCGGAGCCAAGCTGGACGAGCTAAAGACCTGCGCAACCGATT